>LSQX01270565.1_pt1 | contig 18568 bp, 19 predicted proteins | sample 654561 | NCBI WGS metagenome assembly LSQX01 (sample SAMN04489861, study PRJNA283612) | anaerobic digester metagenome | isolation source: 4 biogas reactors fed with cattle manure at either 37C or 55C with and... | place: Denmark: Kongens Lyngby | collected 2014
ATTTTGAGCATTGTTTTTTCCTCCCCCGCTGTTTTTCTGAATCATCCCGAGACCTGAAAAATGCAATTTTGCACAAATCAGTAGGTATCATCAAAAAGATGCCATAGGCATAATATGCCGTTATGTCAAAAAACCTGTTAAATGTACGGGAGTGAAGAGATGAAAAGGAAGAATATTGGTACATACTCCACACCCGGCAGCGCCGGGTGCTTGTTGAAAGTGCAGCCCGGGCTAAAAAATATTCACTAAGCGTCCTTGAGGTTCAGGACTGGGACTAGGACTATCCATGGACTGCTCCTCTCTCCGGGAATTACTCGATACATCACTTTCCTGAAACTAAAGTTTAGTGCGCAAGCACTCTAAGGTCAAGTAAAAGATTATTCGTAATTATATACTTTGACAGCTTTCTGAAGAACAATCTCTGCAGGCTCGGACTGCGTACATAAGCTGAATGAAACTATTTAATCATCTTTGTTTCAAGAGAAATAGGCATACACAGCATTAAAGAGAGAAAAAAACGGAGGTATCTTGGGCAATGTACAACGCCCAAAATGCCTCCATAGTAAACTGCAAAACAGATGTTGATTCTAAGTTTAAAGAAATTAACGCTTTGAGAACTGTTTGGCGGCTCTTGCTCCTTTGAGTCCGACCTTCTGACGTTCAACCATACGTGAGTCGCGGGTGAGAAGTCCGGCCTTCTTAAGGGAAGGACGCGATTCGGGATACATTTTAAGGAGCGCTCTCGCTACGCCAAGACGAACTGCACCGGCCTGACCTGTAAGTCCGCCTCCGTGGGCATTTACAAATACGTCAATCTTGCCTTCTACTCCGGCTACCTTCAGAGCTTCAACTGCCTGAGACGCCCAGTAGAAACGGGGGAGATAATCATTTACTTCCCTGTTGTTGATGAGAAATTTGCCGTCACCTTCGCAGATACGCACGCGGGCGATAGCGTTTTTTCTTCTGCCTGTACCCCAAATAAAGGTTACAGGGGCTACTGCTGGATCTTTTTTCTTAACTACCATTTTTACACCCCTATCTCCTAGTTCATCTGCTCGGGTTTCTGAGCCTCGTGTGGATGGCTCGGACCCGCATATACTTTAAGTTTACGATACATATCACGACCAAGTTTAGTCTTGGGAAGCATCCCCCATACGACTCTCTCTATCAAACGCTCGGGACGACGCTCAAGCACCTGCTGGTAAGTGAGAGTTTTGAGTCCTCCGGGGTAAAGACTGTGTGTGATTATCGTTGACTGCTGGCGTTTTTTTCCTGTGAGTCCAACTTTTTCTGCGTTGACAACAACTACAAAGTCACCTGTATCAACGTGAGGCGTGTATGTTGGCTTATGTTTTCCCGTAAGAATACGGGCTACCTGAACTGCAAGACGGCCAAGGTGTTTATCTGTTGCGTCGACGACAAACCATTTGCGCTCGACTTCTGCACCTTTAGCCATGAAAGAACGTGTGCCTATCATGGATCTTCCTCCTCAAAAAAATGGAACACTAATTTTTATTTTTATATTTCTCAAAGCGACTCGTCCGATTCTTTAAAGCCGTGGCATACGTGCGCGAACGCACCGCACTTCAAAGACACTCTCTATTACCGTGGGGGAAAACAGAGAGCTGGGCTAGAGTACGCGTTTAAGCCTCGGGTTTTCAATTATTCCGGGAAGACGCCCTCGCTTAGCGATGGGTCTTCCGTTAATCATTTTCAGATCCATAGTCATATCCCTGTGAATTCCATGGGCAATGTAACTTCCAACGCCGTAAACACTTGCACCTGCGTCATTCATCAATCTAATCCGTTCAGGAGTCATCCCTCCTGTAGCGATAACCTGCACTTTGTTGTAGCCAGCTACGTCAAGTCGCCATCTAATTTCACGGACCAAATCAGGAGTAACTCCTCCGCGCTCGCCCGGTGTGTCGAGTCTTATACCTGAAAGTTTTTCACCCAAACATTCCGCAACTCTCATCGTCTCTTCCGCTTCGTCTTTGAAGGTGTCTACAAGGACTATACGCGGTTCCTCGGCTGGAATCTGGCTGTCATATAGCTTGGCAAGCTTTACCGTGTCACCGACTATCAAAATAGCAGCGTGGGGGATAGTCCCCTTAGGCTCTTCATTGCATAGTTTTGCACCAAGTATACAACTCATTGCGCTGCAACCAGCTATCTTTGCCGCCCTCTCCATTACAGGTGCGACAGCAGGGTGGAGGTGTCTTGCTCCAAAACAGAGAACATTTCTGCCTTCAGCTGCATCAACACATTCTCTGGCTGCAGTAGCCCAGCCGGTAGAAGATGCGAGCATTCCGAGCAATACTGTTTCATAAAGCCCGAATGATTCGTAAGACCCCTTTATTCTCATCAGAACTTCTTTTGGATCAAAAGAAGAACCTTCAGGCAAAGATTCCACTTCGGGCGGGTTTGGAAACGTCCTAAAAAGGCGAAGAACCTCTTCAAGGCCCGCAAACACTCCACTCTTTCGAGTAAATACCTCTGCTACGACAGGTGTCTCTAGCAAACCTGCAGAACGGAGTACATCTCTCGTCTTAAGAAAATAAATATCCGTAGTCCATCCTGTCAGCACTTCCTCGTGCGTAGCAGAAAAAAGACGACCCTCTATCTCCTTATAGGAAGCAATGTCTCTTTGGCTGTCAAGCCTTTTGAGCGGCATGTAGTAGCCTATCTTACGATGACCTGTAGCAAGGAAAGAACCATAAAAGCGCCCATCAACCCCGCTGTTACCTTGGTAAGAGATGACATACGCTGCCATGTTCCTCCTGAATCTGCCTGGGTCCCGCCTCCACCAAACGATCCGGTAAATCCACCGCTTTTTCTGTGCTGCATCATTATGACTCCGATAAGACCAAAACAAACAAGGATGTGAAGTACTCCAAGAAGGATTTTCACAAACTACACCTCCAAAATCTTATATATCTCGGCGGGCAGATTACTTTTTCTGTACAGGCCGAGAGTTTTCCATAGTTCGTACAGCATAGTATTCTAACACATTTATTAACATTTTTGCTATACCTTTTATCGCCAAGGCACGGTGAGAGATTTTTCTCTTTAAATTATCCCCAAGTTCTGAAAAAGTTTTGACGTATCCATCAGGAATAAAAATCGGATCATAACCAAAACCACCGTTGCCCGCAGGCTCTGGAGCAATAGTGCCGCTGCATCGGGCCTCATAAACGAGAGCTTCTTCCATATCAGGAAACACAACAGTTATGCAGGAGACAAAACTGGCCCGCCTGTCTTTTATATTTGCCATTTTAGAAATAAGCCAGTTTGTCCTATCTTGGTCACTTCCCTGAACAACGCGGGCAGAGTTTATCCCAGGAGCTCCTTCGAGGGCAAGTACTTCGAGGCCACTGTCATCAGCAAGAGCAGGCATTCCAAGTGCTTTTGACCAAGCCGAAGCTTTCAGCATCGCGTTTTCTTCATAGCTCTTTCCGGTTTCATCAACATCTAGGACAGTTTCAAAATCTCCTCCGTAAAGAAGTTCAATTCCTATCGGTTCGAAAGCGTCTTTCATCTCACGGTACTTATTTCTGTTTCCGCTCGCAAGAACTATTTTCATCTTAAAAAAATTGTTTTTTCTTTTTCATTCAGCTCAAGCGCTTCCGCCTGAATCCGATGTATTTCGCAGATACCCTTCCATCCGAGCTTCAATATCTCATCAAGCTCATCCCTAGAGAAGACTCCGCCTTCTCCTGTACCTTGAAGTTCCACGAAGTCTCCCTTAGAAGTCATTATGATATTTGCATCCACCTCTGCAACAGAATCTTCTTCGTAGCAGAGGTCAAGCAACGGTATTCCATTGACCTTACCGACACTTACGGCTCCTATCTGAGTTTTTACAGGTATATCTTCTATGCGTGAGCTAAAGACCATCCATCTCAGAGCATCGAAAAGGGCGACAAAACCTGCCGATACAGATGCAGTTCTTGTGCCTCCGTCTGCTTGAAGAACATCACAATCTATCCATATCGTTCTTTCTCCGAGCCTCGTCATGTCAACAGCTGCCCTAAGCGATCGACCAATTAGCCTCTGTATTTCAGTCCCTCTGGCGTTAGGTTTTCCTTTGCTGATGTCCCTTTGGGTCCTCTGATGAGTTGCCCTGGGGAGCATTGAATACTCCGCGCTTATCCAGCCGTTGCCTGTACCCCGCATAAAAGGAGGGACCTTGTCTTCAACAGAAGCTGTGCAAAGGACCTTTGTATTTCCCCATTCAATAAGAGCTGATCCTTCTGCGTATCTGCTGAAACCTCTTTGGAACTTTATGGGTCTAAGTTCATTTGATTCTCTTCCGTCAATTCTCATTATTTCATATCCTGTCAGTTGATCTCCCATGGACTTTTGAGATCCACAGGTGTATTTTCTGATGATTCCTTACCCTCAATATAGAACTTGATTTTTTTGATTGGAGGAAAATTATCCTTCATTGTCTTGACAAGCCCGGTTATTACTAAAGCAGCTTTATCCTTGCCCAGTGTCTTCAAAGATGAAGTAAAAGCCCCAGTCATATCTACGTAGAGCCAGTCTCCGCTTCTAAAGACGTTAAGAACGCGGACGTTATTGTCTAGCATTTTTGTCTCTTTAAGCCCGTCGATGTACACTGAAGCTACTTTTTCAATATCATCTTCTACCATTCCTTTTTCGATTTCAATCTCTCTGGTAGTAAATGTTTTTCCTTCAGGAATATAGAGGTTATATTTTGCATTTCTCAACCCGGTAGAAACGTTTGAGCTCACACTAATTTGGGCGGCTTCAGTGCCGCTGCCTACAACATTTCCAACTCTGGGGCCTCCCTTTTTATCCGCCCAATTAAAGAAATAATTGGCCCCCAGGTATCCGCAGACAAAGAAGATAGCAAGAAGAGNNCCTTACAAGAAGAGGGGCCTTTTTACTGTCATCCTCTTCTTCTTCGAATTCATCGTCGTCGTAATTGTCTTCGTCTCTTTTCCGCGAACGGTCATTCATCATTTCATCTTCGGATTCAGATTTATCTTTTCCTGAAAACCTTGAGAAAAAACCCTCACGCAGGTTCTCTTTTTCCTCTTCATCTGGCCTATTTCTTTCGCGGGGGCTGTAATCCCTTTGCTGGCGAGAAAAACGTTTTACAGAGGGTTCATCCAAATCTTCTTCTTTTTTCTTTCTGACTATAAAATGGCGTGTTTTTTCTTCAGGATCCCTCATGCGTTATTCCTCCTGTAATACAATTACTGTACCGTAACCGGATGTTCGTTGATATAGGTTGAGATCCCCGAAGCAAAGCTTCTGCAAAGGGCTTCTCTGTAGTTAACTGTGTTAAGTTTTTGCGCTTCTGTTCTGTCTGTGAGGTAGCCCATCTCTATCAATACCGAAGGCATGCCGGCTCCTCTAAGTACATAGAAAGGTGCTTGCCTAACCTTACGCATCGGAAGTCCACTCGAATTTGCGGAACTGTGCAGCACCTCTGTCAGAGTAGTACTCTCATTAATTTTATCATTTTGCTGCATGTCTCCAAGTATTTTAAGCAAGAGTCTCGTCTTCTGGTCGGCACGTGCTACGTCCTGAGGCGTCTCTGCTCCTGCGCTTATTTCTTTATTCTCATAGATAGCGAGCTGCATAGCATCCTTGTCAGACGGAGGCGCCATTATATAAAACTCAAGACCCGCGGCATGTTTCCCTTTGGGCATTGCGTTGCAGTGGACACTGACAAAAACATTAGCCTTGTTGTTGTTTGCAAAGGCAGTTCTCTCGCCAAGCTTAAGATACACATCTGTTTTTCTGGTATATCGGACATCTATTCCTTGAGACTCCAATATATTTCCAAGCTGAAGTACTGCTTTAAGGTTTATATCTTTTTCCTTTATGCCGTTAGCTACAGCCCCGGGGTCATGCCCTCCGTGACCTGCATCAAGAACAACGATAGGTCTCTTACCTCCAGAAGTTACTTTGACAGGAAAAGGTGTGACACCATCTTTTTTCTCTTCTTCAACAACAGATTTTTCAGGCTCAGCTATTTCTTCTTTTTCTGGTTTTTTCTGTTCGGAAATGGATTCTGGCTTCACTTTCTTTGACGGCTCTGCCTTCGTAGGCGTCTGGTCTGGCTCTAACCATTTCATACCCGGTTGTTTGCCTATCTCTGTATAGAAACGATCCAGTATGGTTATCATAGCTTTTGAGTCGGCCCACCAGTGGCCATCTTCGACCACTATAGGATCGGGAAGGCTAAATATTGCTCCATTTACCCTTACCACACTTGAATTATTCCAGAACTCCAACTTTTTGCCGTCTATCACAACAACTACGCCCTGAAGATTGCCTGTCCTTGCGAGCCCTAATGACTTTATAACCTCTTCAACAGCCACGTCTTTACCTTTCAGCGAGTTGGTTCTGACAGATATGTCTCCCTTTTTTATATCACCGTGCCAAAGGGAAAGTGTTTCTGCAGATGCAGATAGAACCGTAATAAATATAAATAATAGAGCAAAGGAGAGGATCCACAATGCTTTTTTATTCACCTGCAATGACAATATTTTCCACCACCAATGTAGGAGCAGCAGTCGACCCAAAGAAAATAAGGTCAGAACCGGCTGCGACTATGTTCTTCAAAAAATCCATCAAGTTCGAAGCAATTGTAACACCGCTCACGGGTCTGGTAATGCTACCATTTTCAATAAGCTGCCCCTTTGCGCCCACAGAAAAATCACCGCTGATCGGGTCTATCGTATGAAGTCCCATTAACTCTGTAAGATAAAGCCCCGATTTAACTCTGGATATCAGGGATTCATCTGTTTCGCTGCCCGCATCAAGCAACAGGTTGGATGCACCAACATCAGGAAGTGAAGACATACCTCTACATGCATTGCCCGTAGAGGTGACGCCGTCCTTCCATGCGTACTGTAGATTATACAGATAAGAGCGGGCAATGCCATCTTCTATAAGCAATGTTCTTCCGGTAGGCACTCCTTCTGCGTCCCACGAGCCTGTCCCTGCTTTCCAGGGTATTCTTCCGTCATCTCTAAGAGTGACGCAGGAAGAGGCTACCTGAGTTCCCAGACGATCCTTCATCATCGACCTTCCTTTGTGTATCTCAGGGGCACAAAAAAGATCGCCAATTACATCTATAAGTGATGCAACAGTTTCAGGTTCTATTACTATTGTATAAGGACCCGTCTTCATAGGCCGCCCGCCGAGTGCTGAGACAGTTTTTCCTACGGCTTTCTGTGCAGTCTTTCTAATGTCAAGCTCGTCAAATCTTCTTGATTCTATTCCATGACCGCCCATTTCTGTGTTCTTACCGTCAGTAGCTATAACAGTTACTCCGCAGCTTGCACTACTTCCGCGCTCCCACCCATGAAGGCCGGTGGTGGTACAGTAGAAAGTAGATCCCCATCCGTCATTCCAGGCTGCACTCCTTACAGACAATATACTGCTATCGGCAGACATGGCACTCTCTGTCATTATTTGGCAGAATTCCATCCTCTTCTGAGGGGTAATAGCGGTAATTTCAGGGTCTTCCAAATCAAGTGTTGGGTCAGGTGTTAACTTGCCCTCATAAAGCATTATGCCTTCTTCGGACTCAGAATTCCTGCAGTTGAAAAGACTCCATTCCACCAGTTCTTTTAGAGATGGTTTGTCGAGCCTGTTGCCGAAAGATATTCCCTGTCTGCCGTCAGACATAATCGTCCTTACACCTATTCCAGCGGTAAAACCGGTCACACATTCTTCTATCTCACCATCTTTAAGGGAGATCCCTGAACCGGCACCCTCCGAATATAGAACATCTGCTCCAGATACCCCCCCGCGTTTAGCCTCGTCCAGCATCCATTCTGACATGTATTCGACTTCTCCGCGGGAAAGGAATTCTGTCACTGAGAGATAACCTCAAGTATTATGGAAGCCGCTCTTTCAACATCTTCTCTGTCTACATCGAGATGTGTAACAAGGCGGATCCTTCGCGGCGAAAGAGCGTTTAAAAGAAGTCCGCGTTCGCTGCAGCTATTAACAAAAATTTCATCCGATGGGCAACTTTCAGTCAGTGAGAAAAACACCATATTCGTCATGTTCGGTACTTTTTCTACACAGACCCCTCCGTTTATAAGGAGCTCGCACAGAAGTTTTCCATTAGCATGGTCTTCCGAAAGTCTGGAGATGTTATTCTTAAGTGCATAAAGACCTGCTGCTGCAACAATTCCTAGCTGACGCTGCGCCCCACCAAGCCTTTTTCTCGCTTTTTTTGCTTTTTCGATGAACTCATGCGATCCACAGAGCATAGATCCCATAGGAGCCCCAAGCCCCTTTGAAAGACAGAACTGGATTGAATCCGCTTCTTTTGTAAATTCCTTTACGTCAACTCCGTAATAGACAGAAGCATTGAAAATCCTTGCTCCATCAAGGTGGACATGGAACCCCAGCCTGTGGCCTTCCCTAGCAACTTCCGCAAAGCGTTCAGGAGAAACGGCTATTCCTCCGGTATAATTATGAGTGTTTTCAAGACAAAGTATAGTAGTGTCAGGATGATGGATGTTGTTGTCTGCCCGGCTTGCAGGCTCAATATCTTGTACCTTCGGAATACCCTCGTCATCATCAAGTGGGTATGGGCAAAGTCCGGCAACAGCGGAAAAACCACCTACTTCAGCATTCCAAACATGTGAACGTTTCCCGGCCAAGAGGCTCTCTCCATGACGTCCGGCTGCGAGAAATGAGATAAGGTTGCCCATAGTTCCCGAACATGCGTATATGGCAGCCTCTTTTCCCGTCAGTTCAGCGGTATATTTTGACAGTGCATTAGATGAAGGATCATCACCGTATATATCGTCTCCTACCTCTGCATACGCCATTGCCTTGCGCATTTCTTCGGAAGGTCTTGTTACTGTGTCACTGCGGAAATCCATAATTTTCATATTTTAATACCTCCATCGGGTGATTTTCTGTAATTTAAATAATTCTATAGCATCTTTACAACATTACACTTTAATCAATAATTCAACTTTCCTATATGTTGTTATTAGTGATTTTAAGTCCTTCTTTCTAGTCTTCTCCACATGATTTTAGTGGAGATCCAGTGTCTTTGAATCTTTAAGTCACTGGTTCCCCGATCTCGAAACGCACTCCAAATAGTTCGAATGCTAAGGTGTTCTTATAAGTTTCCTTGTCAGGAAACGGCATTCTCCTGATAAGTTGCGCCCGGTGAAGACGGTGGAGAAGTTGAGTCAATAACATTTTACACTTATATTTTAACCCCTAGCCTCGCCCAGGGAAGAAAATCTTCTGTAACAGCGATACCCAATTCAACTCCGTGGCTGTTTGAACCATGGAAGTCTGATCCGGCTGTAGGATAAAGGTCAAATCTATCTGCAATTTTTAGGTACTTGTATGTCTGCTCAGGGCTATGACCAGAATACAACGCTTCTATACCCCAAAGGCCATTATCTTTAAGACGACGTAAAAGCTGATCCATTTTTTCATCATCAAGATAAGTCTGAGCCGGATGAGCGAGAACTGCAAGTCCGCCTGCACCATTAATCAGCGAAATGCATTCTTCGGCAGTAAGCCTAGTCCTTTCCACATGAGCGCTTCCACCGTACCCTATATAATTTATGAAAGCTTCTCCCATGCTTGAAACATAGCCTTTCTGCATCATCAACCTTGCAATATGAGGTCTGGCTATGACTTGCCCTTTTGAGAGAGCCTCGACATCTTCTATCTGAATATCTAAACCTAGATCCTGTAATTTTTTGCATATCTTAAGATTTCTAATATTTCTATTCTCTCTTATTTCGTCAAGTCTCTTTTGGAGTTCCACGTTTGATCTGTCTATACGGAACCCTAGTATATGCAGGGTGAAATCTGATTCGGCGGATAGTTCTATGCCTTGTAGACCTTCCATCCCGTTTTCTTTGCACGCAGACATAAAAGGGGCAAGACCTTCTGTAGTATCGTGGTCCGTTAGACTTACAAATGACAGGTGTCTTTTCTTCGCAGCTTTAGCTATCGAATCTACGCTGAGCAACCCGTCAGAATAGTTACTATGAACATGCATATCAATCAAAATCATTTAATCGCAAGGGACCTCCATTTTTTCTCCGATTTCAGAAGACAATCTTACATGTAAAGGATGTGAAAGTACAAAAGCTATCAATTCAAGCTTTTGGAGATCCTCTTCGGAAAAAACATTTGCGTCACCAGACTCTATCTGTAATATTCCTATTTTTTCACCTTCAGCGGAAAGGGGCACTGACATCAGAGATCTGGCATCCCTGTAAAAGGGAAGATCTTTTGAGCTCTCAATCCTTCGGACCAAAGATGCTCGTCCAGATGCGAAAACTTTCCATGCAACGCCTCCGTTCCTCGGCACAGAGAAAACAAGCTCTCCCATCTTATCAGGTAAGTACATAGCGCCTAACTTGTCCGCTACCGTTATGAAAACTCTATCTCCCGGCGTCATTTCTTTAATTTTTTCAGTTGCTGATAATATCAATGCTGCAAGGTCTTTTTCTTTCGAAATATCTCCCGAAAATTTCACTAAAATATCCATGATTTTTTTACCTGAATCTCTATAGTAGAGCATAAACCCTCCCGCAGCGGTAAGGAGAAGGAATGCCGAAGCCGTATCAAACCATGAGAAAACTCCACAGACAGAACCTACAACAGCTGTTGAGGCGCATATAAGAAGGTTGGTTCTATGTGTCCATCTGCTGCTTTCGGTCAGGCCTAAAAAAACAGCCAGTATTGACGCTATAAAAAGCGGAGTTGAATTGAAAATACAACTGAGAGTACATCCTGCGGACAAAACCATAAGCCAGAAAATCTGAGGCCAAAACCTGCGCCTCCTGAAAATCTGACCATAGTCTGCTTCACCATTTTTCACTATGCAGAATTCTCCCTTCGAGTGTCAATATCCTTATTTCTTTTTCATTAACAAGAGCGGCACCGGCCGGGTCCTTGCCTTTAGGTATCGTTGTAGACCCCGGATTTAAAAAAATAGTCCCTCTCTCTCTTACGACAGAGGCTATATGAGTATGCCCCGATATAGCCAAGTCAACATTCGAATCAAGTGCCATCTGCCTAAAAAGCGGGAAGTTATCGCCATGCATCATGAGTATCTTTCTTCCATTCCACCATATCGAGACATAAGAAGCAAGTAGGGGATGCAGAACCATTTGATCGACCTCTGAATCACAGTTTCCCTTTGCAATCAGTATAGTTCCTTTATAACTATTTATAGCATCGGCAAGATCTGATGGCGTGTACCCTTGCGGAATGGTATTGCGCGGACCATGATAAAGCACATCTCCTGCGTGAAGAACCGCATCCGTCTTATAAAAGAGGGAAAGAGCCGATTCCCAGGCAGGTAAACTTCCATGGGTATCAGACAAAACTCCAAGCGCTCTGCTGTCGATAGTATGGGCAGTCATAGCAACACATCCTTTATTAAAAAATGCCGGTTGATATTATTCTCAGCTATTATATAATCAGTAGGCTTGGAAAAACACAAAAACAGGAGTGATTCTTATGAATATAGATTCTAAGTCATTAGAACAACAGGACATAAAGATGCTGGTACGTTCGCTTGAACTTGTTTCTGCCCGTATTTTTGAATCAGTAATATCGCTTAATCAGATGTCAAGTTCAAACACACCAGAGATGCAGGCTCTTTTCAGCCAGTGGGTGTCATGCTTAGGAGAAGAAGTCCTTAGGTCCATAGAAAAAGATGGAGATCTCGACCCTGAAGAACTCTCAAGCAGGATTGGTGTCAGCAGCTCTACTATAATATCTCTGGCTCTGGCTCTGCACAGGCAGGGAAAGATAAAGATAAAAGCAATCAAAGTAGAACCGGGAGACAATGTGAACAGTGAGATATGCGATTGTTTCAAATAAGAAAAGGTCAAACAATGTTATCCAAGAATATTTATAATTTCCCGGACAATTAGATTTGATGAATTGTTAGAAACGGGCTAGGCAAGATAAGATCCCTAAATAAAAGAGACCGGTAACGAAAATTCATTAAATCTTATTTTTTCGTGTAACCCACCAAGGGGCCATGGATGAGTCCTTATGGCCCTTTGCAGTTAACTCCCATAATGTCGCCACTATGCTGTTCATCCTCGCAGCAAAAGCAAAAAAGGGCATTAATGGCAAAAAACAGAGGCGAGAGAGATCCTCTTTAGGCCTCTCAGAAAGACATGCGACGAAAATCAGGTACATTATGAGTAATAGTAAGAAATAAAACAGATAGACAATAGCCATTATCGCAAGAGAATATTCAATCGGATAACGAACAAACAGCCAAACAGTATAAACAAAAATAACAAAAGGCATGACTATCTGTGAAAAAAGCCCCGTAAATACCAACATGACAAAATTAGGCCATCCAAGGATTTGGGGATTGAATGATTGCCTATGCTTACGAAAATACAGGTAAGAAAGGTCTCCGTCCCACCTTATCCTCTGTTTTAAAAAGCCAAGAAATGTAGATGGAGCATCTGTATGTCCAATAGCCTCCGGATCAAAAACTATTCTAAATTTCTCTTTGTATCTTCCAAAATAATTCTTTATTCTTATGGTCATATCAAGATCCTCTGCAGTTCCCGCATCCCACCCATTTACAAGTTCAAGTACGCTTTTTCTGAAAACTCCAAATGCACCAGATATGTTGTTTACTATGTTGAATGAACTCAATCCGGTTTTAGATGCCTGTATCGAGACAAAATATTCAATAGCCTGCAGAGATGATGACAAGGATTCATCGGCATTTCTTGCTCTGAGACAACCTGATACTGCCACGACTTGTGGATCTACAAAATGTCTTGTCGCTCTCTCGACCATATTATTGTCGAATGAAGTATCGCCATCCAAAGCCATCACTATTTCTCCACTTGCAAAATTAAGCCCTGTGTTAAGGCTGGAAACACGACCTCCTCTCTGCCATTTTGGGACAACCACAAGCCTTCTGTTTTCAAACTCAGATACATAATCATACATTTCAATAGCTGAGTCATAGGTCAATTTATTTTCTGCTGCACCATCGATCATTGCCAGCATCTCAATTTTTCCGGGATATATCTGCTCGGTAAGTGATCTAATCGTTCCCTGTACAGCGAGGCCTTCGCTGTAACAGGTAATTATACAGGAAACAGAGGGGAAAAAAGGCCTTCGCTCTCCTTCACACCTCCGAATTATTGTATATTTTATTACTCCTAGGGTAACCAGCATTGCAAGCGGCAGCTCAAAAAAGAGGACAAACGGCATGAATTTGAGTAAAAGATTCCATGCCCCATTTTCTAAAAGAAGAGGTAAGAATTCTGTTGAAATAAGTTCTTTAAGGGCTTCCATGACTCAATTCATGTCGAGATCAAGTTCTTCAGAGAATAATTCCAAATATTTTTCTGCAGAAATATCATCCTCTGTTGTTGGTATCTCAAAACATTTTGGGATTATCCTTATTTTATTCTCCGAATTTGGATCAATCATATTATTAAGCAAATCTATCCGCTCCACTTGGACCTTTGAATTTTCCAATGATGTCTTGGGCATGAGAATCCAGAAAGTATCCGGTGCAGAAGAAGTCGTTATGTCAGTGGTCCTAATCATGGACCTTATCCGAGATATGAGTTCATCCATGGTTTTCTGATAAAGCTCGTCTCCCAATGATTTTTCAACTTCGTATAGATCTGAAAATTTAATGCCAAGCAGAGTAAAAACCTGATCAGGGTAGCGTTTTCTGTACTCACGCATCCACTCTACTATGTTGCAAAAAAACTTGAAGTTAATATTGTTCTGCCCATCAAATAGCTGCAGCTCCATCTGCATGCTGCCTGTGCGAGCTGCAGCAGATCCTTTTTCTGTAAGCTTGTAGCTGTAAATATTAGCTGCAATTAAATTAGAAGGATTGGTTCTTGTTCTGCAGTAAAGGCAATCAGCTTTAATATCTGGCTCTATGAATTTTGAACCACAGTTGTTGCACTCATTAGACTCAAGAGGGTGGTCATAATCACTGCCTAAATGCCTTAATATGCTTGAACATTTGGGACAAACGAATGCCATGTTTTTTTTGAAATCACTGTCCGGGGCTACATGTCCACATACAAAACAATGTATCATGAGTTATTTCTGAAAATCTATGCTGCCACAGTTTGGACACAAGTCAACATAGTTGAGATGCCCCGTTTTACATTTAGGACACTTTCTTATCCTATCAATTAGCGTGGCCCGTGCTATATATCCATTTTCTTCAAGGAAGACAACAGTTTTTATAGCCATTACTATCTCAGTGTCCAATTTAAAAGACCTCAGGCTATCCAGACCCATCAAGTCCTCCGGCTTACATATTTTTGATGTCTTGGATGCACTAGCTAGAATAAGGGACATTTCAGGGTAGGAGTATACCCACGCTGAGAAGGGTGAACATATTGGCGAGAGCAAGTATTCTTCTCCTCTTGCATACATATATGTGAGCAACCTTAAATTATGATTATCCGCCAGTTTGTCTGAGCTTGTCCTTCCCCCTCTTTCAAGGATGGCAAAGGCTTCCTTAAACCTCTCTTCAATATGGTTCGTTACCCCATCTACTAAAAGATCGACATAATGCATAGTATGGGAGATATAAATGGGTGCATAGCAGAACTCCACTGACCCTCGAAGCTCAACCAATTCCCATAATACATCCAGCTCTTCCGCAGTTTTTGTGCCTTTAAGACCGTCGATTATTACTATTCCAGGAACGGGCTTCAGCTCAAGGAGCTCTTTTGCAGACCTAAAATCAGTGCTTTTTTCGTCGGAAAAATGGACCAGATCATCACCAAGAATTATCCTGTAAATCTCATATTGCTTCATAATCCTGTCCCTCCAAAAAAGGACCTCAGTCCCCACTCAATTTTTACCGGCAGTCCGTCAACAATAAGTTCTTGAGGGAGAGGTTCTTCCAGCTTAAGGAAGACTGTAACACTTCGAGGGGAAATCAGCGCCCTGCTCCCCAAGCCGCCCGGAGTGCTTTGGGAAAAAGTCGGCATTTCTTCAATAACTGCTTTTATTTTCATTGAACTCCCCGGCAAAATCACTTTTACTTTTGAATCAAGTTTGATCTTTTCAAAATCCTCCGGCGCAACATAGACGATAACTTTGACGGAACTAGGATCTGCGATCCACAGAAGTTCGTCTCCTATCTTTACCGACTGCCCCGGGAATGCTTGTATAGATTGTATTCTACCCGGCTTCTTTAAAACAACATCGAAAAAAGAACTATTAAAACTTTCTAGATATTCGATGCTTCTATTATAGTAATCCAACCTGGATTTGATGTTTTTTTCTATTGTGTCATCAACTCTTACTGAGACAATCGACTCGCGTTCAGCCATTGCAGAACGGAGATTAGATTTTGCAAGATTTAATTCAGCTCTTGTTGCCGCTCCTTGCTCCATTAAGTGGTTTATAGTCTCTGCTTCTTTCTTAAAAAACTCTATATTCTGATCAACAAGTTTGGTTGAAAGAGGGCTGGGTGTAACTGTATTACTCAGTGACGTTTTCAAAGAATCTCTTTCAGCTTTCATAAGAGCTATTTGATTTGTAATTTCAGGCGACGGCTCACGTCTCAACCTAACTGCTAAAGATCCAGATTCTACATCTGACCCTTTTTTTACAGGCAATTCCGTAATGAATCCATTTTCAGGCGACGTTATAGCAAAGCTGTTCATTGTAATTATCCCTGGCGATGATACAAAGAGCCAGCTAACCAGAATATGCCACAAAAGGATAAAAAGTGGAGTAAACACAAGAGCCAGAATTGACCACCAAAGAAGCTTAGATGTGCTTCTTTTACCAGGAGAATACGGTATTTTTACGCCGGATCTTGATTCCGGATCGTCTTTCTGAGATTGTGAAAAAGAGACTTTCATTTATGCATCCCCCCAAAATCTTCCCATGCTTGAATTATCACACCACTAAAGCCCTTACTATTTCTGAGCTCATTACATATGTTTTCCATACTGCCAGAGTAACCTTTCACTCCTGATGAAAAATAACTCTCTTCAGGAGAAAGCACCTTTTCAACACTTTGTGCAAGGCGGAAATTTAAAAAGGGCATCATTAACATGATATTTTTCATTCTCGCTATCGCCGTATCCGAATTAGTCGTATATATCATTACGGCGATGTATTCAAGCCCGAGCTTCGAAAAACCTCTGGAAGAAATAACACCCAAACTCCCTTCGAGGTATCTGGGATGGACAGAAATAGATAAACTCAAATCGGTAACATTTTTTACCTCTCTTAGAGTATCTATCATCAGTTCCAAAAGCTCTTCTCTTTTTCCTTCTGCTCCCGGTAGCGAATCAGGTTCAATATCAAGATGTATGCCCTTAAACTTATATTTTTTCATTTTTTCAAGGATATTAAGAAGGCCTTTTCTTTCTTCTGGATATAGCCAAGTTGGCTCTCCTAAAAGTAGGTCTGCCCTGATGCCCATACTGTTGGCAGCTGAAAGAAGATCTTCCAACTCCATCCTATTGTAATAGTTTTCAAAATTCTTGATCTGCTCTGCCGTAAACGATATCAAGAAATGGTCGAAGCCATTCCTTTTTAGTTCTTCCAGTGAAGATATCCTAGTTCCAGAAGTAAGAAAAGGAGTGGCATCCCATACGTATACCGATTTATTTTGATAAAGGCCGGCTCTTGTAGATTCCGCTTCTTCTAATACCGGTTCTTTTTCCAGACTGGATGTTTGGGTGGTTTTGCTATATCCTGCAGGAATGGTCGCAGTACTAATTTCTGGCATCTTTGGCTTAGTTAATATCTCGACTGTTTTTGTTACAGCAGGCTTGCCAGAGGCCACGATACGTGAATTTCCTCCGGGAACATTTACTTTTGAGACAAGCCAATCCGGATCCAGCATTCTCGATCTTAGAGGGTTATCTACTATCGGTCTTATGCGTTCAGAAGGTTCTGAAAGAAGGCCATCCGGGTACGCATAATAAAGTAGGTCTGCCCCTGTCTGCATAAAAATCATCTCAGAATCGAGGAGATCCATTGCTCCCCGGTAATATTGGTATCTGCTTTTTTGCAACTGCTCAAAGGTGTCGCCTGCAATAGAAGCATGTCTCATGATTCTCTCTCTCACAGACTCCGCCAGCGCAGCCAACCTCGATTCCTGAGCCTTAATATTAGCAACAGCATAAGAAGCCAACGATGCTGCCTCTTCTGCCTCTCCCTGCACTTTTATTCTCATAAAAATTTCGTCTAGTTGTGCACGCTTTAAATCAGCAGCAGCTGCCATTTTTATTTTGTCTTCTTTTGAAAATGCCGTACCCAGAGGTTCGTTTATCGTTACAGAAGCATAGACTCCTGTCCCTATCTCTCCTGGAAAATCCTTCGCAGCAGTAGCCCCAATTGTAAATGAGCCTTCTCTATCGATACTCCTTTTCTCGTGCAATAGTTTTTCATATTTTTTAAGAGTCTCTCTTCTCATAGCTATCTCGGGATGATTTTCAATATCATTTCCTAGTTTCCTAAAAGCCGGAAGAGTTGGTATCTCCATTTTTTGAGGCATATCCCACATTTGTCCGGTCGCAAGTCTTATTATCTGGATGGCTTGAGTCTTTCTAATATCTGATACAGCTATATCTCTTACTGCCATATCATAAGCTGTCATAAACTCAAGTCGGTCGGCGGGAAGGATTAGCCCTACATCTTCCCTTTCAAACAGTATCTTCGACGTGTCCTGTTCCGTTTTAAGAAACCTTTCTGCCATGGCAATCTTTTCACATTCAGACCATAAAGTCACATATGCCTTCCGAAGTGCGTTAAGGTTGTGGAGCTTAATTATCTGTGGTCTGTATTTGGATTCTATCGATCTTATTTCTGACTCTAAAGCACCAATTTTCTGTTTGCTCCACGTCCCAAAAAGGGGAAAAATCAGGCCTGCTCCAATTCCTAATTTGCTGTAAGATGCAGACTCCTTACTGGTTTCAAAAAGAGGTTCATCACTATATCCAAAAGTCGCACTGAAAAAATATTTTGCTCCCATACGTTGGTGCTCAAGTTCTCTCAGTTGTGCGTCACGAGCCATTGCAGATATCGCGGCAAGAACTTCAGGCCCATCACCAACCATCAACTCAGCTTCATGGAGAGGGGGGAGGGTAAGAGCCAATGCCGCTCCGGTATCTTGAAAGATCATGATCTGAAAACATATAAGTATCAACATGCACCTTAAATAGAAACTATATTTCCCGATACGTATCGTTTCAAACATCGGAAACCTCCTAATAAAACAAAAAAATAAAATATAAGACCTAAAGTATATAAGACAAAATAATCATCGTTATTATAACACCTTTAACCTTTAACCTTTAAAAGTGTAACACTTTATTGTGTTAACAATTCCAAGAAATAACAGATCTGTCGGAATAACTAAAAGCAACAAATCTAATGACCTTGAAAAAAGATAAGAAGAGACTTGATAAATTTGAACTTAAATTAAAGGGGAGCCTCAAAAATGAGGCTCCCCTTTAATTTATAGCTTGTGAGAAGAGTTATTTTACGCTGTTAGCGCACCTAAATGCTTTTGAAAACCTGATATCTC
>LSQX01126199.1_pt1 | contig 18567 bp, 15 predicted proteins | sample 654561 | NCBI WGS metagenome assembly LSQX01 (sample SAMN04489861, study PRJNA283612) | anaerobic digester metagenome | isolation source: 4 biogas reactors fed with cattle manure at either 37C or 55C with and... | place: Denmark: Kongens Lyngby | collected 2014
CCGTGTTGCTTCTGAAGTCTATTCAAAGGAAGCCTTTGATATGACTGAGGTTTTGGAGCAGATGAAAGGGATTAAGGAAGAGGACCCGGAATCCGGCATAACCGCCTTTCATTATATAGTTACAGCCTTTGCCAAAACTATTTATCACAGGCCTGACCTGAATAGATTCATTGCGGGCAAAAGGTTTTATCAAAGAAATTTTATTACCTTCAGTTTTATTGTGAAAAGGTATATGGGAGATGAAGCAAAGGAGATGATCATGACTCTTAAGATAGATGAAACCATGAATCTCCTTGATATAAGCAAAAAGATTACCGGGGAAGTGACCGATTTACGGGAAGCAGGAAAGGACGATGTGGATTTACTGCTTCAGGCGTTGAGAAAGCTGCCCCGTTTTTTAATGACCTTTGTGATGTTTATATTCAGAACCTTGGACTTTTATGGGAAAATGCCAAGATCTGTTTGCCACGGTGATATTAATTATCAGAGTTTGCTTCTGTCAAACCTTGGAAGCATCAATGCCGATGCCTGCTATCACCACTTAAACGATTACGGAACCAATTCCATGGTCTGTACCATTGGACGGATTCATAAAGAAAAAGTTTTGGACCCGGAGGGTAAGGAGAGCATCAGAGACGTTGCAAATTTTGGTATCACCATAGATGAAAGAATAGCGGATGGATTTTACTTTGCAAGGTCTACAAGGCTGTTAAAACACCTGTTGTTAAACCCGGATATTTTGTTATCTCCCATAAAAGAGGCAATAGACTATGAATATTAATGAGAAGTGGAACCTAAGCTACCCTGAGGGTTCCATGATAGACTTCATAAGGGAAAGAGCAGAAGGCTATATGGATTATGATGCTTATGATTTTCTTGGGAAAAGGAGAACTTACAGAGAATTTTTCCGGGAGATTGACACCTGTGCAAAGGCCCTTACGGCTCTGGGGATTAAAAAGGGCGAAAGAGTAACGGTTTGTTTACCCAATATGCCTCAAGCTTTAATTATGTTTTACGGCCTTAACAGAATGGGGGCAATTCCCAACATGGTTCATCCCTTATCTGCCGAAGGGGAAATCGAGTTTTACTTAAATGAATCGGAAAGCGTTGCCGCAATTACCCTGGATATGTTTTTTGAAAAGTTTGAGAAAGTAAGGGAAAATGCTCCCGCACTTAAAAATATTATTGTGACCTCCATGGGCCAGGCATTGTCCCCTCTTAAAAGAATAGGTTATATGGTAACTCAAGGAAGAAAGATTCCTTCTGTGATGCCGGGGCCCGGCATAGTTTTCTATGAAGAGTTTATGGAGGTTGGAAGAAAGTATAAAGGTGAATTTATACAGAATGTAAAAAAAGATGATGTGGGCTGTATCCTTTATTCGGGAGGTACTACAGGCACCACGAAAGGCATTCTTTTAACCAATTTAAACTTTAATGCCCTGGCTGTCCAAACAGCTGAAGCAGGAGACTGCCTTGAAACAGGCCATAAGATGCTGGCTGTTATGCCTGTCTTTCACGGCTTTGGTTTAGGGGTGGGAATTCATACAGGCCTTTGCTACGGCCTTGTGGAAATACTGGTGCCTAAATTCAGCGTTAAAACATATGCCCAACTGTTGAAGAAGTATCAGCCTAACTATATAGCGGGAGTGCCTACGCTTTTCAGCGCTCTTTTAGCCACCAGGAAAATGGAGAAGGTGGACCTTTCCTGTCTGGAAGGCGTCTTTTCAGGGGGGGATACCCTGACGCCCCAGCTTAAAAAGAAAGTTGATAAATTCCTCAAAGAACGAGGCGCTAAAATTCAAATCAGAGAAGGTTACGGTACAACTGAATGTGTTACAGCCAGCTGTCTTACGCCTAAGGATATATACAAGGAGGGATCCATAGGCCTGCCTTTTAAGGATACTCTGTATAAAATTGTAAAGGTGGGAACTGTTAAGGAGGCAGATACTTTGGAAGAAGGAGAAATCTGCATTAACGGGCCTACTGTGATGAAGAGTTATCTCAACAACCTTAAGGAAACTGAAGATGCATTAAAAGTTCATGAAGATGGTCTTACATGGCTTCATACAGGAGATTTAGGGACTGTGGATGAAGAAGGATATATTTATTTCAAACAGAGAATCAAGAGAATGATAATATCTTCAGGATATTCCATCTACCCTTCTCGGCTTGAGAACATATTGGATGCTCATCCTCTGGTTCGCACTTCTACAGTCATAGGAGTGCCTGACCCTTACAAGGGTCAAAAGGTGAAGGCCTATATCGTTTTAAAGGAAGGCATCGCTTCCGATGATGATGTTAAGGAAAGCATTTATGAATACAGCTTAAAAAACATTGCAGCCTATGCCATGCCCTACGAATTTGAATACAGGGATTCCCTACCTCAGACCTTGGTTGGGAAGGTGGCATACAGACAGCTTGAGGAGGAAGAGTTTTTAAAGAGCAGGGAAGAAGGAGAAGCATGCTTAACGTGTTAGCCTATGAAAAATTCAAAAGTGCCCAATGTTACATATAAGATTATAAGACCTATAGTATCACCTTTTCTTGGTTTAATATTTCATTTGAAAAGTGAAAAAGCGCCCTTTGTTGAGGGTCCTTGTATTATAATTTCAAATCATAACACCGACCTTGACCCCGGATTTATTGCAAGAAGCTTTAAAGAACCCATGTATTTTTTAACAAGTGAGCATGTGATGAGCTGGGGATTTGTATCCAGGCTGATGGAGTTTCTTGGAGATCCTGTTTCCAGATTGAAGAGTACAAAGGATGCTCAGGCTGCCAGGGAGGTTTTAAGAAGGCTTAAAGAAGGCCATAGAATCTGTATTTTTGCCGAGGGAAACAGAAGCTTTAACGGTGTGACGGGGCCTATTGCCGAAGCTACGGGAAAGCTGGTCAAGGCAGGAGGAGCCACCCTCATGACCTACCACTTCGAGGGAGGTTATTTAACTTCTCCAAGATGGTCAAGGACCATGAGAAAGGGAAGGATGAAGGGATACCTTAAGGGGGTATATCCTTTTAGTGATCTTAAAGATAAGACAGTGGATGAAATAAACAGAATGATTAAAGAGGACCTTCATGAGGATGCCTATGAAAGGCAAAGGACTGAGCACGTAAGATTTAAAGGGAAGAACCTGGCAGAATGGTTGGAGATTGCGTTATATATGTGCCCTGAATGTGAAAGGATTGGGAACATGAAGAGCAGCAACAACCGGTTTTATTGTGAGGCCTGCAGCTTTGAGACCCATATTGATGAATATGGATATTTTGATAAAGCTTCACCCTTTAAAACCATAACGGAATGGGATCTTTGGCAGACGAAGAAGATGAAGGAGCTTCAAAAATACGATTTACAGGATGATGAACAGGAGCTCTATAAAGCAGATCCACATAACCATGAGAGAAATCTGTTATATAAAGGAACTCTTTTGGCAAATGAAGAAGGAATGACCATGGGAGATTATCATTTCGCCTTTAAGGATATGGTGAATATGAATATTAACGGGAGAATGATGATAACCTTCTTTGTAGATCAGAACCATTATGAGATACGGTCCGGTCATCCAAGAAGCGGAAGGAAGTATTTAGCTGTCTATCAAATAATGAGGGAAAGGGAACGCCCGGAATATAACCGGGGGGAATAAAGGATGGATTTCTCAGCAGCCAACGAACAATTGTGGAATGTGGTAATACAGTTTGGAATAATAGCAGCCACAGTCCTTATAGCCAATGCTTTAAGAAGGAATTCAAGGACCATAAGAAACAGCCTTATGCCTACGGCGGTGCTGGCAGGCTTTATCCTTCTTTTACTAAGGACCTTTGGTATCCTCAATATGGATTCCACACTGCTTGAGATGATCACCTACCATGGGATTGCTTTGGGATTTATTGCCATGAGTCTGAGAGTGCCTGAAGCAGGTGCCATAACTGAAGGAGGCAATTTCATAGGGCTAAGAAGCGGCTCCATGATAGTAAGCGTCTATCTGCTCCAAGGTATTATGGGCATTATGATAACCATAGGTTTGGCTTATACTGTGGTCCCCAACGTATTTAAAGCAGCAGGCATACTGCTGCCTATGGGATACGGTCAAGGGCCGGGGCAGGCCAACAATGTGGGAACCATATATGAAGCCATGGGCATGATGGGAGGAAGGTCCTTTGCCCTTGCCATAGCCGCCATGGGCTACTTATGGGCCTGCATAGCAGGAGTTATATATTTGAATGTTTTAAAGAGAAGGGGAGAAATCAGGAGAAACGGAATTGAGGAAGTGTCAGGCTCCGTTACCATAGATATGTTTCAGCATAAGGATGAAATACCCGTTTCCGAATCTGTTGACAAGCTTTCGGTTCAGGCAGCATTAGTGGTAATAGTTTATCTTGCCACCTTCCTCTTTACAAAGGGATTGTCCTCCTCCATAACCATGATATCTGAAGGTGCGGGAGCTACCGTAAACAGCCTTTTATGGGGTTTCAACTTTATAACAGGCTCTCTCCTTGCCATACTTACAAGAATTATTATGGAGAAGATGAAGAAAAGAGGCATTATTAAAAGGAGGTACCAAAACAATTATCTTTTATCGAGGCTGTCAGGACTTGCTTTTGATATAATGATAATTGCAGGAATCGCCTCCATTGAAATAGGAGACTTGTCAGGCAACTACTTGATGTTCGTTCTCATGTCCCTGGCAGGAGGCTTTGGCACCTTTTATTATCTTAAGAGGCTTGCAAGAATCCTTTATCCCGACTATTACTATGAAGGCTTTTTATCCATGTTTGGCATGATGACAGGAACGGTGAGCTCAGGCATACTGCTCCTTAGAGAAGTTGATCCTGAGCTTAAAACACCTGCGACAAACAACCTGGTTACAGGCAGCTGTTCAGCCATCGTCTTTGGCATTCCTATGCTTATATTCATAGGTATGGCACCTAAATCAGATATGATGCTGTTTGTAACTCTTGGAATAATTATTCTGTACTTTTTAGCACTTTTAACCTTTACCGTAAAAGTGGGCGGCAGGAGACAATAGATGGTTTCCAATAATTCTGTAAAAATTTATACTGAGAAGGACTTTGTAAAAAAGCAATGGTCAGGAGGAGTGACAGAGGAACTGTTCATTTATCCTCCCGGTTCTTCCTATGAGAAAAGAGACTTCATTTTCCGGTTAAGCAAGGCTTCCGTAGAGGCTGAGAAAACGAAATTCACAGAGCTTACAGGGTTTACAAGGCATCTTGTACTTTTGGAAGGAGACGTTACCCTAGTGTCGGACTCAAGGAAAAGTAAGAAGCTTGACAGACTTTCAACCTTTTCCTTCAAAGGCTCTGAAGACATTGAAAGCTTTGGCACAGGGAAAGACTATAATCTTATGGTTAAGGAAGATGCCGAAAGCGCTTTGGAGGTATATGAGGTTACAGAGGAAGGAAGAGCTTTTAAGCTTCCTTCATTTATTCATGGGAAAGAAGCATATCTTTGCTTTTACTGCTTAAAGGGATATTCAGTAATAGGATTGGGTGACCATAAGGAATACTTGAAGGAGTCACAGCAGGTCGTTATTAAGGAGCAGGATATAGAGGAAAGGGAAGTTCTCCTTATGGGGGAAGGAGTCACAATCGGCGCTTATGTGGCCTTTGATAAGACTGAGTACTTTGAAGAAAAGAAGAAGAGCCCCATAACCTTTCAGGATATAAAGGATGCATACTTCATTGCATATACAAGCTTCAGGGGTGCTAAGTTCATAAACAAAAAGAGAAGGAACTTATGGTATGATCCACACCTGGTGAAGGGAATCAGGAAAGCTGAAAAATTTTATATAACCTTCATTCTGTATTTTATAGGACTTTTCTTTGCATTATATATAGATGTGCATAAGGGAACAGGTGCAATTTTATGGACTCTTTTATATCTTCTTATAATACTTCCCTTATCATACCTTATATTTATCCCAAGGCCTGTAAAGGACCATATGATCCCTGTTTCCCAACTTACTGCTTTACAGAAAAAGCTGTATGATGAGGAAAAAGAAAAGAATCCTCAAACGGAAAAGATTCTTAAGAAATACAGAATAACAGGGAGGAATGAAGGAGATGAGCATAAAGGCAGAAGCTATGGAAGCTTTAAGTAGCCTTTACTTATACTGAGAGTCGTATAAGTTTTTGTAGAAACCATTAGCCTCAAGGAGCTCTTTATGAGTTCCTTTTTCTATTACATCCCCATCCTTCATTACAAGGATAATATCTGCGTCAACTATGGTGGACAGCCTGTGAGCTATGATGAAGCTGGTCCTTCCCTTCATAAGCTCTGCCATTGCCCTTTGCACATTTTTCTCTGTCCTTGTATCTACAGAGCTTGTAGCCTCATCCAAAATAAGTATAGGTGAATCTGCAAGAAAGGCTCTTGCAAGAGTGAGAAGCTGTTTTTGACCTGCGCTGAGATTGCCTGCATCCTCCTGAACTACCATTTTATAGCCTTTGGGCTGTGTCCTGATATAGTGATGTATATGGGCTGCCTTTGCAGCTTTCTTTATATCTTCTTTTGTAGCCGTGTCACAGCAGTAGCTTATATTTTCCTGAACAGTGCCTGAGAATAGCCAGTTGTCCTGAAGCACCATGCTGAAGCAGGAACGAAGGTCCCCCCTTTTCATATCCTTTATGTCAACGCCGTCAAGGAGAATTCTTCCTCCTTTAAGCTCGTAGAATCGTAGAAGCAGTTTTACAATGGTGGTTTTACCTGCTCCTGTAGGTCCTACTATTGCAACTCTCTGACCTTGCTTAACAGAGAAGCTTAAATTCTTCATGAGAGGAGGCCTATTCTCCTCCTCCAAAGGATATGAAAAGGTAACGTTATCAAAGACAATGTCTCCCTTTACATTTTCTTTAAGGATAACTTCAGGAGTATCAGAATCAGGCGCCTCATCCTCTTCGTTCAACACTTCAAACACTCTTTCTGAAGCTGCTGCCGTAGATTGAAGGACATTTGCAATGTTTGCAAGCTGCATGAGAGGCTGGTTAAAGGTTCTGATGTATTGCAGAAAAGCTTGAATGCTTCCTATGGTAATCCTGCCGTTTACAGCCAGATAACCTCCTACTATACAGACCAGAACAAAACCGATATTCCCTACAAAGTTAATTAAGGGCATCATGGTGCCTGAATAAAATTGAGATTTCCTCCCTGCCTTCTCCAGTTTGCCGTTTAATTCGTCGAAGGTTCTTTTTGCTTCCTCCTGGCCGTTAAAGGCCTTAACCACGATGTGGGCTGTAAACATTTCTTCTATATGACCGTTCACCTCTCCTAGGTACATCTGGTTATCCCTGAAGTGGCCTTGAGATCTCTTTACAATCATCTTAATGACAAACATGGATAAAGGTATGGTGATGAGGGCAATTAAAGTCATAAGGGGACTTATATAAATCATTAGAAGGAGAATCCCCACCACTGTTATAAGGCTTGTGACAATTTGGGAGAGAGTCTGATTCAAGGTGGTATTTACAGTATNNATCTATGTCGTTTGTGACTCTTGATAATATTTCCCCGTGAGTCTTTTTATCGAAGTATTCCAAAGGAAGTCTGTTAAGCTTTTCAGAAAGTTCGTTTCTCAATCTGTAGCTGACTCTTTGGGAAATACCTGCCATGACAAAACCTAGGAGAGCCGAGAACACGGAGGAAAGCCCATAAATTATAAGCAACAAAACAAGAAGTTTTATTAGAGCTGTAAAATCCATAGGCACATTATGAAGAACCGAATTTGCCACCACATCTGTGGCCTTCCCAAGAATAAGAGGGGAGATGACAGAAAAGGCAACTGAAAAGACTGTGGCCAGCGATGAGATAATCAACCGGCCCCTGTAAGGCCTTAGATAGCGCCACAAGGTTTTAATGGTACCTTTAAAGTCTTTGGCTTTTTCTCCGGGCATAAGGGCAGAAGCGGGGCCCCCACCGGGACCTTTTCCCGGCCTTATTTTAGGACCTGCCATCAGCTTCACCTCCTTCCCCTTCAAGTTGTGAGGAAACAAGCTCCCTGTAAACGGAACATGTTTTAAGCAATTCCTTATGAGTTCCTATACCTGAAATCTTTCCTTCATCAAGAACGATTATCTGATTGGCGTTTTTAACCGTGCTTATTCTTTGGGCTACTACAAAAACAGTTTTGCCTTTTTTGGCCTTAATGAAAGCTTCCCTTAAAGCTGCCTCTGTTTGGAAGTCAAGGGCGCTGAAGCTGTCGTCAAAAATATATATGGGAGCATCCTTATACAGAGCTCTTGCAATGCTGAGCCTCTGCCTTTGACCGCCTGATACATTGGTGCCTCCCTGATTTATGGGGCTTTCCACTCCTTCGGCCTTTTGGTCAACAAACTCCTTGGACTGACTTATTGTAATTGCCTCCTCAAGCTTGTGAGAATCTATAGAGGTGGCAGTGTAAGTTACATTGGATAGAACAGTTCCCTTCATAAGCAGATTTTTTTGAGGCACAAAGCTTATAAGGTCTCTTAAGTTATTTCTGGATAAGGTCTTAATGTCCACACCGTCAATCAATATCTTTCCGCCTGTTAAATCGTGAAATCTTGGAAGGAGGTTTACAAGGGTGGATTTGCCTGAGCCTGTGCCGCCCACTATGGCTGTAAAGGTGTTGGGAGAGGCTTTAAAGGAAATGTTTGAAAGCACATTTTCCTCAGCATCAGGGTATCTGAAGGAGGCCTTTTCAAAACGGACCTCACCCTTTGTATCTAAGGGGAGATGATTCTGTTCAGGCTCCGGCAAATCTGTGATCATAAGATCCATTTTTAAAACTTCATTTATACGCTGTGCGGATACCATGGCTCTTGGTAGCATTATGAAAAACATGGTAAGGAATAAAAATGACATTACCACGTGAGTTGCATATTGGATGAAGGCCATCATGTCGCCTACTGCAAGCTTGTTAACATCTATCAGCTTGGAGCCTGCATAGACTATGAGCACAGAGCCGTAGGACATGATAAGTGACATGACAGGCATCATAAGGGACATGAGTCTGTTTACGAAAAGATTGGTATTCATCAGCGCTTTGTTGGCTTCCTCAAATCTTTCCTCTTCCCGCTTTTCCCGTAAAAAAGCTCTTATGACCAGCATCCCCTTTAATCGCTCTGATATAATTAGGTTGATTCTGTCCATAAGCTTTTGAAGCATTCTGAACTTGGGCATGGAGAGAGCCACTGATAAAAAGACGAAAAACAAAAGGGATACCAAGGTAATAACTATGGTCCAGGTCAAGTCGTGGCTTGTTCTTATGGCCATAATAAGAGCGCCTATTCCCATGGCAGGTGCAAAGAACCCCATTCTGAGAATCATAAGTGATGCGTTTTGTACTTGAAGTACGTCGTTGGTTGCTCTTGTTATTAAGGAGGCAGTAGTGAAAAGCTCCATTTCTCCGCTGTCAAAGGAAGAGACCTTGGAAAAAATAGAGGCTCTAAGCCTGGCGGCTCCTTTTGCAGATATGTTGGAGGCAAGAAAGCTTACGGTGATTGCAATGGTTGCAACTAAAAAGGATAAAAGCAACATTAAAATACCTGTTTCATAAATTACGCTTTGATTTTGCTTTACTATGCCTTCATTTATTATTTGAGCCATAAACTTGGGAAGCTCCAATTGAAGCATTGCCTGAAGAATTATAAGGCCGCCTGTTGTTATAATAATTGGGAAAAAAGGAATATATATCCTGAGTATGCTTTTCATAAATGGAATTATACCACAAAACCATACCTTGAAAACTTGATTATGGTATAATACCTTCTGTAACTACTTAAAGAAGAGAGGAAAAAGAAATGTCGGGGAAGAAAGGAACTTACTATATCAGCACTCCCATATATTATCCCAGCGATAATCTTCATATTGGCCACACCTACTGTACGGTGATGGCTGATGCCATGGCGCGTTTTAAGAGACTTTCAGGTTACGATGTTCACTTTCTTACAGGGACAGATGAACATGGTCAGAAAATCCAGCAGATAGCAGAGAAGGCAGGGCTTGAGCCAAAGGAATATGTGGACAGGATTGTAGGAAACATTAAAGAGCTTTGGAAGACCATGGAGATTTCTTATGATGACTTCATAAGGACTACAGAGGAAAGACATGTGAAGAGAGTTCAGGCCATTTTCATGAAGATGTATGAAAAGGGGGATATATATAAAGGCTCCTATGAAGGCCTTTACTGTACTCCCTGTGAAAGCTTCTGGACTGAGAGTCAGCTTGTGGACGGCTGTTGCCCTGACTGCGGCAGACCTGTGGAGGAGGCCAGCGAGGAGGCATACTTTTTCCGCCTTTCCGACTATGCTCCCAGGTTGTTGGAGCTTTTTGAAAAAAATCCCGATTTCTTAAAGCCTGATACAAGAAGAAATGAAATGATTGCTTTTGTAGAGCATGGCTTGGAGGATTTATGTGTAAGCCGCTCCTCCTTTAATTGGGGGATTCCTGTGCCCATTGATGACAAGCACGTTATTTATGTTTGGCTTGATGCGCTGTCAAACTACATAACTGCCCTTGGCTATCCTGATGATCCTATAGAATACAATAGGTATTGGCCTGCCAATGTGCACCTTGTGGGAAAAGAGATAGTGAGATTTCACTCCATTATCTGGCCTGCCATGCTTATGTCCATAGATGAACCTTTGCCAAAGCAGGTGTTAGGCCATGGATGGCTTCTTCTTGAAGGCGGAAAGATGAGTAAAAGCAAAGGCAATGTGGTGGACCCCGTAAAGCTGATTCAGCGCTATGGAATAGATGCTCTTAAGTATTTTCTGTTACGTGAATATACCTTTGGACAGGACGGGCTTTTCACAAACGAGGTGCTTATAAAAAGAATCAATTTCGATTTGGCCAATGATTTAGGCAACCTTGTTTCAAGGACTGTTACCATGATAGGCAAATACCTGGATTATGTAGTCCCTGAAAAAGCAAAGGAAGATGAGTTGACAGCTCTGGAAAAAGATTTGAGAAACATGGCTTTATCCTGCGCCGACAAGGTTGAGGACCATATGGACAGGTTTGAGTTTAATTTGGCTTTAGCTGAAATATGGCATGTGGTTGGAAGGGCCAACAAGTACATTGATGAAACTACTCCTTGGGTTCTTGCAAGAGATGAAAAGAATAAGAGGAAGCTTGAGATAGTTCTCTCCCATCTTGCAGAAGTAATCAGGATAGTTTCAGTTTTAATATTTCCTTTTATGCATACTACAACTATGAATATAAGAGGGCAGCTTGGGATGTCAGAGGAGGAACCTCTTTGGGAGGAAGCCTTTGTTTTTGACAAGCTTGAAGGCACAAAGGTTAACAGAGGCGAAGTGCTGTTTCCAAGAATAGAGATTGAAAAGGAATTGTCAGAGCTTGAAAGCCTTAAGGCAGAGGAAGGGAACATTCCCATAGAGCTTAAGGAACCCATAGAATACGATGTGTTTGATAAAATAGACTTCAGAGTAGGCACTATATTGGAAGCAAAGAGACACCCTGATGCAGATAAGCTTTTGGTGTTTAAGGTTAAGATGGGCACGGAAACAAGACAGGTTATTTCAGGGGTGGCCTCATCTCACAAACCTGAAGACTGTATAGGGAAAAAGGTAATAGTTGTTGCCAATCTTAAACCGAGAAAGCTGAGAGGTTTGGAGTCCAAGGGAATGCTGATGTTTGCAGACAACATGGTGGATGGGGAAGAAAGATATGAGTTCGTTACAACTGTTGCTGAAGATGGAAATAAAGTTACTTAAGAAGATATGCTGTTTGATTCTCACACACATTTAAATTATGAAGGCTATACGGATAAAGATAGAGAAGAGCTTTTTTCTATTATAGAAAAATCCGATATTTCCTATGCCATGGATGCAGGCTACGACCTGGAATCCTCCTATATGGCGGTAAAGCATGCACAGAGATTCAAGTGGTGCTATGCTATTGTAGGCTGTCATCCTCATGAGGCAGGGAACTTTACTGAAGAGGAATTCGTCTTATTAAAGGCCCTTGCCCAAAAAGAAGGCGCAAAGGCAATAGGCGAAATAGGCTTGGATTTTTACAGAAACCTTTCAGATAAAGAAGACCAGAGATTCTGGTTCAGAAGGCAGATAAGGCTGGCAAATGAGCTTAAGATGCCCATAGTTATCCATTCAAGGGATGCTCATCAAGAAGTGATGGATATCTTAAAGGAAGAAGGAGCTTTCTCAAAGGAGAGAAAGTCCTGGTTTCCTAAAAAGAACAGCCCTTTGTCAGAAGAGGATGCAAGGGTTTTGCTTCACTGTTACAGCGGAAGCAGGGAACAGGCAATACAGTATATTAAACTGGGGGCCACAGTGTCCTTAGCAGGGCCCGTGACTTATAAAAATGCGAGAATCTTAAGGGAGGTGGCAGAAGGTGTGCCTTTAACCGACCTTTTAATTGAAACAGATGCGCCATATTTAACTCCTGAGCCTCTCAGGGGGCAACAAAACATTTCTCCCAATGTAAGGTATGTGGCACAAAAGGTGGCTGAAATAAAGGGCCTTTCCTATGAGGAAGTGGCTTTGGAAACGAAAAGGAACGGTATGAGATTTTTTAATATAAAGGAACAGGAGTAGAGAGGTTATGAAAAGAAAAGCAGGATTATTACTTATACTTATAGTTGTGCTGGCATTTTCTGCTGGATGCGGGCCTAAGGAGCCTGAAGATGTTTATGTACCCACCACAAATACTGAGGGTGCTGAAATGGTTGTGACCATTGAAGACGGCAATGTGGTAGCAAGCGGTGAAAGCGATTATTTCAGCTCGAAGATCACTTATGTCTTTTCTGAAGAAGGATATCAGTATACCTTTAGTAAAACAGAGTACAAACAGGAGGGCTTTGCGGAGCAGGCTTATGAATCAGCTGTAAACTCAGGCTTTCTCGAGGTGACGATAGATGGGGACACAGTCTCCTTTAAAGCAGACGATACCTACATGTTTACAGGAATGAGTGTGGAAAGTGCTGCACATTACATTGCTCAAAGTGTAATATTTTAATGGTGTTTAAAAAACAGATTACTATAAATCCCCTAAAAACAGGGGATTTTTTGTTGTTTACAACAAAAAAGTATGGTATAATTTTTCAGAAATGGTTGAAAAAGCAGGGTTTACCACATTGAAAAAGGTTTTTTCAGATATAGTAAAAAGCCGGGGCCTTGTATCAAGAGAGGACAAGATCCTTGTGGGATTGTCAGGAGGCCCTGATTCGTTGTGTCTGTTACAATTATTTCTTGATGTGAAGGAGGAATTGGACTTACAGGTTTCTGCAGTCCATGTAAATCACGGAATAAGAAAGGACGTTTGTGACAGGGAACAGGCCCAGGTTGAAAAATGGTGCAGGGAATGGGGTGTTCCGTTTTACTCTAAAAAGGCTGATTGTATTGCTTTAGCCAAGGAAAAAGGTCTTTCTACTGAGGAGACAGGAAGGGCATTACGACATGAGGCTTACAGAGAAGCTTCTTCCATATTATTTCCCAAAGAGGAAAAGGTGAAGGTGGCTCTTGCCCATCACAGGGATGACCAGGCGGAAACAGTTCTCATGAGGCTTTTAAGGGGTACAGGGCCCGATGGTCTTTCAGGTATGGACTATGAGCGAAAAGAGGGGGACCTTTTGGTTATAAGACCTCTTTTAGATTTTTCCAAGGAAACAATCAGAACATATCTTGAAGGAAAGGGATTGACTCCCCATGAAGACCTAACAAATTATCAGCCTGTTTACTTTAGGAATAAAATAAGGCTGAATCTACTACCCCTTTTAAGAGAAGAATACAATCCCAATATTTCGGAAGCACTTTTAAGGCTGGCAAAGGGCGCAGGAGAAGATAAAGAGTATCTTCAGAAAAAAGCAAAGGAAGCCCTTTCAAAAATCAGAACAGAAGAAAACAAGTACGGAATTAAGGGCCTTTTGAAATTGGAGACTGCCTTAAGAAACAGGGCTTTAGTTATGATGATGGAGGAGGCAGGCATTCTTCAGGACTACACCATGAGTCATATTGACAGGTTAACGGAGCTTTTACAAAGAGGGAAAAAAGGCGGGCGAATTATTTTGCCCCATGGAATTATTTGTGAGAGAGGCTATGAGGAAGTTTTTTTTCATAAAGGAAATGAAGAGGGGGAAAGGTCCCTTCCTTACGTGTCCCAGATTATTGAGAGCTTCAAGCTGCCCCCTGAAATGGTCATAAGAAACAGAGAAGAGGGTGACTATATTTCTTTAAAGTCCGGTGGAAGGAAAAAACTTCAGGACTACATGGTAGATGAAAAGGTGGAGAGAAGAATAAGGGATGAGATTCTTCTCATAGCAAAGGAAAAGGAAATAATCGCTGTACTTGGACAGGATATTTTAACAAGGATAATTATGCCTTCCATGGAAGGTTTTGCTGACTGCCCCAAAAGGACGAGAATGGGTGCAGGATATTCAATAAAGTTTGAAGGAGGATACTTTCAAGTTGAACAAGCTGGCTAAAAACATAGGAGTATATTTTTTAATATTCGCCATTGTAATCTTTATGGCATGGTTTTATCAGGGAGCTCCAAAGGAGCAGGAGATAAAGGAAATACCTTTATCCGAGTTTGTCCACTATCTGGCCAATGAAAAGGTAAAGGAGCTGAATATTACAGATACCAAGCTTACAGGGGAGCTTTCAAACGGGGACACGGTTTATGCTTATGCTTCATCTTTGGTTGACATTTCCTTTTTAAACGACAAGTATGTATTTCCCCAAATAGAGGAAGGAAAGCTTAAATACTCATCTGATGAGCCTGTAGTAACACCTTGGTATGTGAGCATGCTTCCCACCTTGCTTTTAATAGGTGTGATTATCGTCTTCTGGGTCATGATTATGCGGCAGCAGGGTGGCGGCAAGGTTATGCAGTTTGGAAAATCAAGGGCCAGACTTGCAAGGGATTCGGATCTAAGGCGAGTTTCCTTTAAAGATGTGGCGGGACTTGATGAAGAAAAGCAGGAATTGATGGAGGTAGTAGACTTCCTGAAATATCCTAAAAAATATCGGGAGCTGGGAGCCAGAATTCCTAAAGGCATTCTCCTTGTAGGGCCTCCCGGAACGGGGAAAACATATATATCAAAGGCTACGGCAGGAGAAGCAGGTGTTCCGTTTTTCACTATATCAGGCTCCGATTTTGTTGAGATGTTTGTAGGTGTGGGAGCTTCAAGGGTCAGAGACCTTTTTGATCAGGCAAAGAAAAACAGCCCCTGCATAATTTTCATAGATGAGATTGACGCAGTAGGGCGAAAGAGGGGGGCAGGACTTGGAGGCGGTCACGATGAAAGGGAGCAGACTTTAAACCAGCTGCTTGTGGAAATGGACGGGTTTGGAGAAAACCAGGGCATCATTATTTTGGCAGCCACCAACAGACCTGATATTCTTGATAACGCCCTCTTAAGACCGGGAAGATTTGACAGGCAAGTAGTTATAGGTGTGCCTGATATTAAGGGAAGAGAGGAAGTATTCAGAGTTCACGCAAGAAATAAACCCCTTGACCCCGGTGTGGACCCTGTAGTTCTTGCAAGAAGAACACCGGGGTTTACCCCTGCAGATATTGAGAATCTGTTAAATGAGGCAGCTTTAATAACCGCAAGAAGAAACGGTTTAAGAATAAGGATGGATGAAATAGAGGAAGCTATTACAAAGGTTATTGCAGGTCCTGAAAAGAAAAGCCGTGTTATAAGCGATGCGGAAAGAACCCTTACAGCCTACCACGAGGCAGGCCATGCCATTGTAGCCCACAGTCTTCCAAACAGCGATCCAATCCATCAAATCACCATCATTCCAAGGGGCATGGCAGGAGGCTTTACCATGATTCTGCCTAAGGAGGAAAGATACTTTAACACAAAGACCAATATGAAGGAAAGCATAGTCCATCTTCTTGGGGGAAGAGTGGCGGAGAAACTGGTTTTAAAAGATATTTCCACAGGAGCCAGCCACGATATTATGAGGGCTACTGAAATTGCAAGGGATATGGTTACAAAGTATGGGTTCAGCGACAAGCTGGGGCCTGTAAATTACAGTTCTGCCGAGGAAGTGTTTCTTGGAAAGGATTTTTCCACAAGGAAGAATTACTCGGAAGAAATCGCCTCGGAAATAGATCAGGAAATTCAAAAGATAATTGATGAAGCATATAAAACCGCAGAAGAAATTTTAACTAAACATATGAAAAAGCTTAAGTCTGTGGCAAAGGCACTGCTTGAGATTGAGACTTTGGACGGTGCTCAATTTGAGGCTCTGTATAACGGCACCATGACTCCGAAGCAGCTCATAAAGGATGTGGAGGAAAAGCAGGCCGCAAGAAGAGAAAAGGAAAAAAATGAAGCAATAGAAGCTGACAGGCTGAGAATTGAAAGTGAAGCTGAAAGGTTGAAGCGGGAAAGGGAAAGATGCCCCGATGATAAGTGTACAGAAAAAACCTTAAGATCAAAACCTCTGTCAAAAAAGTTTAAGAAGAAGAGGTTTAGGAGTAAGGGAAGGAGGTTAAGGTCATGAAACTGAAACTGGACAAATGCCTGGCTCTTGATGTTTTTAAGGATGCAACTCTCTTGGCAGATACGGGAAATAAGGAGATTTACGTAAAATCCGTAGGAGTGCTGGAATCCTTTGAAGAGGAATATATCAATAAATATATGGCTCACAAGGGGGAACTGGTCTTTACAGGGCTTTTTGGTGCCAAGGATGATGTGGGAAAGCAGCTTTCCTGTGTGAGGCAGCTGGCAGCATCAGAGGCAGCAGGCCTTGTGATGTTTTATGTGGGAAGCGTTTCCAAAGAGGTATCTAAAGAGGTTATTAAGGAAGCGGAAAAATTGGGCCTTCCCTTAATCAAAATGAAGGATGGGACAAACCCTACTCAAGGTGAAGTTACAAATGCCGTTGTCTTTGGCATGATGAGGGAAGAGGATCCCGGGAATCGCCTTATAAGCAACACTGTTTCCCATCTTCTTAATTTTGAGAAGCATGCCAGCTTTCAGGAAGCTTTAAAGGAAGCGGCTATTAAAAATGATTTTCAGGTAGTGCTTCTATCAAGTGACTTTAATCCTATTCTTACGATTGAAACAAGATATAGGACTACTATTCAGGATGCCATCAACTTAGGAAGAACGAGAGAAACAGATGTGGAAAGATCTCCTCTTTACACCCTTCTTGATGTAAACGGTGTCCTTACCTACTGGGGGCCCATAAAAATAGATAACGAAAAGTACTTCATGTTTATAGTGGATAATGAAGACACTTACACTGCAGGAGAAATAACAAAGCTTGCGGAGATTATTGAGCTTGCCATGGGCATGTGGAAGTATACTCCCGAAAGAGATGCCAAAGCCGAGCTTATAAAAACCTTGATAAGGGGGAATAAATCCCTGGCCTATACATTGAAGGATGAGGCAGGTATTAAACCTCAGGATATTATCAGCGTATTTTTCGCAAGAGGTATAGATACGGTCCTAAGCCCTGAAGCCATAGTGGTTTTTGAGAAGGAAAGCAGCTTGTCTCTCTTAAGGGTAAACGAAGGTGAAGAAACCTTTGGCATGATAGTGGCGAGAGGTCAGGATAGGGATGAAGACCAGGCCGTATCTAAAATGAACGCTATCAAACTCTATAACAATTTGAAGGAAGATAAAAACGTAAGAATTTTTCATGTAACAGGAGTGGACGGAATTGAAGGTGCAGGGGATGCCTTCAGACTTATTAACGAATCCTGGAGCTTTGTTCAGACTGTATTTCCCTATAAAAGAGTGTTTACAAAGTATGAGCTTACGCTGGTGAACAATTGCATCAATATCCAGCTTCAGGGCGGCTATGTTAAGAAAAACTATATGGAACTTCTTGAAGCCTTTGATGATAAAAACAACCACAAGGAAAGGCAACTTCTTGAGACCCTTGAAACATTTGTGCTGGATGCGGGGATAAACAGCGGAAAAACCAGCGATTTTCTGGGGATCCATACAAACACAGTTCAATACAGATTGAAAAAAATTAATGACATTTTAGGTGTGGAGATTACAGGAAACAGAGTAGTTCCGGGGCTGACCATAGCCTTGGCTCTGAAGCGGCTTGAAAGGGTAATTGCCTGACAGTCCCCTATCATGTATACACGGCTTTGCCCTTGATTATTTGCACGCTATGATATATATTATATTCGCCTGTTCATCAGGCGTGAATATAAAAACAGTCCAATATTTCTAAGGAGGAAACCAACAATGAACAAGCTTGAAGAACTCCGGGAGTTAAAGGGTAAAATTGCTTTAGGAGGAGGTCTCAAAAGAATCGAGGCCCAGCATAAGAGCAACAAGCTTACTGCAAGAGAACGACTTGACATCTTATTTGACGAAGGTTCTTTCGTTGAAATAGATACATTTGTATCTCACCGATGCAATAACTTTGATATGCCTGACAAAAAGTTCCCCGGTGACGGTGTTGTAACAGGATACGGCCAGGTTGAAGGCAGACTGGTGTTTGCATTTGCACAGGACTTTACAGTGCTGGGCGGATCTCTTGGCGAGTATCATGCAGAGAAAATAGTGAAGGTGCAGAATCTTGCTTTGAAGATGGGCGCACCGTGTATCGGGATTA
>LSQX01119290.1_pt1 | contig 18566 bp, 17 predicted proteins | sample 654561 | NCBI WGS metagenome assembly LSQX01 (sample SAMN04489861, study PRJNA283612) | anaerobic digester metagenome | isolation source: 4 biogas reactors fed with cattle manure at either 37C or 55C with and... | place: Denmark: Kongens Lyngby | collected 2014
TCATTAAGCAGGCTGCAAAGACAGCTTTCCAAAGTGGATCTCCTCATTCTTGATGACCTGTCTTACCTGAGCTTTTCCAGACAGCAATCGGAGCTGTTGTTTCAGGTGATCTCTGAGCGGTCCGAGCGCGCCAGCCTGGTGATCAGTACGAACCTGGAGTTCTCCAAATGGGTCCAGTTCTTTGGAGATCCGATGTTGACCGCTGCTTTGGTGGATCGGGTCACACATCGAGCACACATCCTCAACATGAATGGGGAATCTTACCGCCTCAAAGAAGGCAGGGCACGACAAGTCAAGGTGGATCAGCCTTAGACGGCCATGTGGATCACTTTTAGACCAGCGCGAGTGGATCAGTTTTAGACGGCCAGTGGATCACTTTTATGTTGACGATCGCATCTATACTCTTGCACGTTTTGCAGATACAGTCTTCTTTGTCGCTTGTTATACATGCGAAGAAAGCCTTGAGTTCGTCCATTCTCTCCTTGTTCAATGTGTATCTCATCCAAGCCCCATCACGAACCGCATTTACGAGTCCGCTTTCAGATAACATCTTCATGTGATAGCTAAGAGTGGATTGAGATATGCTGAATTCTTCTAGGATTTCACATGCGCACATCTCTCCACACGATAGCATGTCAAGGATCTTCAACCGTGTTTCATCTGACATCGCCTTGAATGCGGGAACATAATCTGCATGCGAATGCTTCACAGGATTACCCCCTACATATTCACATATGTCGATGACATCGAAAGTTATCAATATAATAATGATATCAAACATATCGATAGTCGTCAATATGATGTGATCGCTTAGCTGAAGTGCTATCGATGGGCAGTCCGCACAGCTTAGTCTGCTTGAGTCCGAGCTTCTCGACATTGCGGTAATGCATAAGGTTTCTCAGTGCACATCGACCAGCTTCGCAGGAGACTCAAGATAGCGTCAAAACGAAAGCCGGGGTGCTACGAGTTGGTGCCTTATTGGGTCTATGAAGTCGAGGGAGGTCATCAGGCTGCTACTGTTATGATCACGACTACATTGCGCAGATCTTCCACTGCTCTCTCCTCCTTCAGCTCTTCGCTAGTACACTTTAGCCTAAGTATTACGTCTTGCATTCATTCCTCTGCGGGACCTTGCAGCATACCTGCACCTATCGTATCATAAGAGCATCGCAGTCGCACACTAGCTTATCCGGGATTGGAGTGGAGACGTGGCAGATAGAACAACAGCTAAGACTTTGCGCGCGGATTTGACCGAGCGTATGCTCTCGGTCATCGTCTTTTCCCTGTACTCCTCATGGGTCCTAACCATACCTTTTGAGGGGCAGGTACTAAATGCTCTACTGGACTCCTACGGACAATCCCCAGGCAGCATGATCTTGGCTGCGGTCATCGCTCATTTATTTGGGCTATCCCTATGTGGGTTCTTCATTCGGACGAAGCGAGCTGCGAAGAAGCTCTTTCTAGGCGCTATAGGTTACTGCTTACTGGCTACCGTGATATTGCTATTTCCTCCCTCCGTACTATGGATGGTAGCCATCGTGGGTGGAGGCCTACTATCAGGAGGGTTCGTAGCCGCATATGCTTTTTACCTGAGGAGCGTGACCTCGAGAGACGAACGGATCAGAACTGTGGCAGATGGACTCGTACTGTCGAATACTCTGATGATCGTCCTTAATATGTCCGCTGGCTATCTGCCTACGTACTTGGTGCTGTGCCTGCTGATGATCATCCTGGGTGCCGCGTTCATTCTTGCTCTTCGTCTCCCTGAGGTGGACAGGCTGTCAGCAGTCGCGACTTCGCACTCGCCAGACGGTAGACAGAGGGCCACTATTGTGAAGCCCCTAGCGTTTCTGTGCCTGTTCATCGCACTCATTACCGTCAATTCGGGACTGATGTACCAGGTTATAAACCCAGCATATGCCCACCTGCAGTGGCTGGCCATCTGGTACTGGGCCCTTCCCTATATAGTGGCAATATGCGTTATGCGAAATCTACCTCGCAGTACACGCAGAGGGTATATGCTTTACGTAGCCATAGCCATGATAGGCCTCTCCTTTCTTGGCTTCATGAGTCTAGGCCGGTCGGTGTCTAGCTATCTGGTTGTCAATACGCTTATGCTCGGGGCCTGCGGCATCTACGATCTGTTTTGGTGGAGCGTTCTCGGTGAGATGATAGACCTCCATCATAACCCAGCTAGAGTCTTTGGCCTCGGACTCGCCGCTAATGTCCTGGGAATACTGCTAGGTGAAGTCATAGGTGACGTCGCCATCTCCGGCGGGGCTCAAGGTCCTGGGTCGGCTGTGGCGGGGCTAGCAGTAGTGTGTGTGAGCCTAGCAATCCTACCGCCCCTCCATATGTGTCTTCTGCGCACACTGAGAAACCCCTCATATCTGATGATAATGCCAGAATCGGTTTCATCAGGGCCAGCGAAGAGTTCTTATGATCTTGGGCAGTTTGCTGAGCTCTCCGAGCGGGAGACTCAGGTGGTCGCCCGACTTTTGCAGGGGAAGACCTATAGGACTATCGCCAGCGAGTTGATCATTAGTGAAAATACCGTAAAGACTCACGTGAAGAACATCTACTCTAAACTCCAGGTGCGAAACAGATCAGAACTCATTGATCTAGTACTTGAGAACAGGAAACCCTCAGACTAATAGCGCACCTATCTCCGCCCCATAACCCCAGCATTGTAGGCCTCTCACCCTTTTCGGGTGAGAGGCCTTTTCGTAAATCACCCTGTTTGGGTGGCGCTAATGGCTAGTACGATCCGCTAGTATGAGAGTGCTATGTATAGCGAGCGTCTATCATGCTCGCAGATCGGACAAGACCTGAGGAGGGTGGGTGAACGGATTAGCAGTGATGAGTGGCGATTCTGAAGACGGAGATGGGGGATATTGGATTATGCTGAGAGCTGCAGGGCGGACAAGCAAGCTCCTACCCGGATTAGTTGGCTTCATGAGACTAGCGTACATACTCGTGCTGACTCTCGTCTGTGTGGGAGCAGCTCACGCCGGGGATTTTGAGCTTTACACTACGCTGGATACTGAGTTCAAGACGGAGAGCGCGACGGGGCCGGGAGCTGGCGACTCACTGTCCGGTGACGGAGTGAAGTATCAGAGTATTCTGACTGTGCGTGGAACCCAGAGTAGAGAGAATGGCAGTCAACTGTTCTCGATTGGGTTGAGGGCCGGCAACTCACTGCGGTTAGGCGGAAGAACCTTGTCGTTGACGAATCTACGGTGGCAGCAGTCGACCGACCGCTATCGGTTGAATCTCGGTGATATCATGGAGTTCTTCTCACAGTATGCCCTGACGAACTCACTAAAGGGGTTTTCGTACACCAGCATCTCCAAGAAACCAACCGGTATGGACCTAACCGTGATAGGCGGATATGAGTATCCACGCTGGGAGAATCTCTACGCTGGTGCTGATGTGAAGGCTGTACAGCGGCAGGTCCTGGGAGCCCGTCTCGCCTCGAGTCAGAGTTCATCGTCGTCCATAGAGTATGGAGCCAGCATAGTACATACTTCAGATAGAAGAGGGATCAATCTAGGCGACACCCTCTATGATAACGCTTTGTACTCTCTGGATTTTGGATTTGAGCTGATTCCTGGTCTGAATGCCAAGGTCATTGGAGCCGTTTCCGACTCCATAGAGCACTCTTCGTCTGGCGACAAGGCGCTGAGTGGAACGGCATATAAGATGGAGCTCACCTCCGCCGCCAAACAGGGCCGTGCCTCTTTCGCATATGAAAGGATCTCGCCAGGGTTTTTATCCCTGATGGGCTCGGCCAAGCCCGATAGAGAAAGAGTGAAGCTGAGGATTCGAAGCGACTTCTCAAAGACTGTGAGCCTGACGGTGGGCTATCTGTACCTCAGAGACAACCTGGATGGGCAGAAACCGAAGACGACAACGAGTAAGAAGCCGGAGATTAGTCTAGACCTCAAGAGGGTGTTTGATCGTAGATATGCGAGCTTTGACGCTGCTCTGAAGTTTGATGGAAAGAGAGTCGGAGCCGACCGTATGGTCGACACCAAGACCCTGTCTGTCGGCTATAGGGATCGGTTTGGACTGATTGATGCATCGGTAGGGGTATTGGGAGTTCTCCTTAACGATGTCGGTGAATCCAGCGTATCCAGGACTGATGATATCACGTACACTCTCAACCTGGGTACTCGGATGGACGCGGGTCCAGTGGTCTTGAGACCCATACTCAATGGTGCCTTGACTACGACTCTTGATCATATCAGCCTAAAGGTGAGCCAGAAAACCGACGTGGCCTTGGAGATGAGGTCCGATTTCCCATCAGTCAATGCGAACTCGTCTGTGAAGATCGGTCAGGCGAACTCAGTCGGAACACTATCTGACTCCCAAAAGACTTATCTCAGTCTCAGCGTGTACTACAGACCTGGTTTTCTCTCAAGCCTAAAGGACGGGCGTCTGTATCTCCGAGCCGCCTACAATGACTATAGATATCCGGATGCCAGCAAGAAAAGGTCGGAAAGTAGTGTTACTGGGGGGGTAAGTCTATGTTGGTAGGGAGGAACGACATGAAGAAGCTAGCGGTGTTCCTCACGGTATCTGCACTTCTCCTCGGTATGACCGGGAGTTCACAGGCCTTCTGGTGGCTGTTTGGACAGTCGAAGGATGGGGTATCCATGTCATACCTCTTCATAAACGATACTGCGTTTGATGAGAGTGACGATATGATCACTCTATACGAGGACTATCTAGCAGATGGACTAGTGCATATACGGGGACGGGCGGTAGCAGGCAGAAGTCAGATTGGGAGCGTCATGGTATCTCTTGATGGGAGAGAGACATGGCATCCAGCGAGCCTGTCGGTCAACGGCGCCTTTGAGTACTCATTTCGCCCCGAGATAGATCACGTCTATCACATGTACATCGAGGCTATGGAGACGGCTGGACGGACTAACGACGTGGATGAGACATACAAACAGGTCATCGTGACTCAGGCGGACGTCAGGACTCTCGTCAGCGATGCCCTAGACCGTCTCTTCTCCGCCTATACTGGGCGTGATCTGCGAGGGTTTATGCTTCTGGTCAGTCCTGACTTCGTCGGCGATGATCTCCTTCTTGAAAGGGCGGTCGCAGACGACTTCCGGTACTTCGACGATATTCGTATCGCCTACAGCATAGTATCGGTTTCGTCAAGTTCTGGTGGACGGATGTTTGCTCTGATCTCCTATGACAGGAGCGTGGTGTCGAGCAAAGATGGCAAGACCTACAGAGACAGCGGGCTCACTGAGCTGACGCTAACCACGGAGTCTGACGGAGTGAAGATCTACTCCATGAAGCAGCCAATCATCTTCGGCGTCAGTGGCGCTACGGACATTGCGGCCGGGACGGTACTCTCTCAAGATAATGGTAGTATACTGCATGTTGACGATACAGGACAGGCAACCCTGGGTCCGCCAGACGAATCCGGCACCGGGGGAGACGATCCGCAGATCGAGAAGGAGACCATTACTCTCCGATGCAGTTGGGGGTGGATCGACGAAAGCTGGTTCTCCACCACGTATGAGGGCTACAGGTTCCATGATGGGGCAATCGTCCCAAGCTACTTTGGTGATGATAGCGTTGACTTCCTTGTTGAGACTAATCTGGTTGTTTTCAACCCGATGGTGGGCGTCCAGTCATTGGGGACTTCAGATATTGACAGCATCAGAGAAGTTCCGCTGGACGGCTACGTCTATGACTATTGGGACGGGGTGGAAGTCGGAATGTGTTACGCTCTACACCTCCCCGGGAACACATACGCAATACTGAGGAAGGCTGGCGAGACCAGATACTTCGATGAACATGGCACCGAAGTAGGGCCATTCGACGAAGCGGCATCCACCATTTCGAGCTTTGAGCTTAAGTACCGCTCTGATGGTGAAAGGCGGTTCTAGTCATCGATTGCAGCTAACCACGAGGGGCGGTCGACTCCCACGGATGAGGGGGTGTCTCGCCCTTCGTTCTGTCTTGGAGAGGAGATGGCGGTATGCGTAGAAAAACCCTGAGTATTAGCCTCGTGCTATTCACCTGCTTGGCTCTGATTCTGTGTAGCACTGGTTCAGAGACCTTCCGCTGGAGCCTATCACCGACTGCTGCGGCTGACGAGGGGGTCAGCGTCTCAAAGATCACCATGGATCTGGCCACAGCTATGTTGGCCGAGAAGGACGCGCTGGCCGGGGCAACAGAGTACGCGAAGGGGAAGTACGAGGACTGGGTGTGGGAGATCATCGGTGGGTACGAGAACCTGATTAGAGGGAACTTGGTTGGAGAAGCGTATATCGTTCAGATCCACAACAAGGCCGGGAAGATCCAGGAGGCCTTGGATGCCATCCAGGCGTTCGTCTTGGCCGTAGATGGAGGGCGGTATGACGAGGCGCTTTTCGCAGCCGTAGATCTGGCTACCGTGCCGGTGGACCATCCGCTGGTCAGCCTCACTTGGGAATCGGCCAAGTTCACCTATGAATCTCACAAAGCGGTCGAAGAAACTAGGGTAGGAATCCTAATCGAGCAGCTATATGACGCTCTTCACAGAGATCGACGCCTGTTTGCCTCTTCCGATGGTGAGATGGCCCAGATCCCTGAGACCTCCTCTACAGTCGATTACTTCTTTGACAAGTACATAGTGACAGATAGCAGCACTAGAGAGATGGTGAAGGCATATGTAGAGACCCGCCTGGGAGAGCAGTGGCCAGAACAGAGCCTTGGTAGCTGGCTGTCGTCAATGAAGGCTATCGGATCCGGGGTGGACGTCGCCGAGGCCGAAGAGATCGAAGCCTTGACTGGAGAATGGAGGAACGCGGCTCGACGATGGATACTCTCCATAATCCAGGATGTCAACCTGGAGGTGCGCAAGTGGCATTATCGTGCGGAAATGAGACGGAACAAGGCAGCGTTTGAGGTCTTCGTGGCACAGTATAGGAACTTCTACCATGACCTGCCCACACTTCTGCAGATGTATGAGCGAGCGGCTGCGATACGGGCCGACTTAGTCCGCTACAACGGGCTATTGACGGAATGGACTTCTGCCCAGCAGAGGATCCAGGGCGAGCTGAACCGAATGACCAAGGCGGACCCAGTGAGGCTGAATCAGCTCTATGGAGAGGCGATGGATTACAGACGCAAGGCCATGAATGCTCGCGCAGACATGCTCACTATCAACGAATTCTCACTGGTAGATGCTTTCGAGGCTCTTGAACATCAATGGGGTGTACTCCAAGCACAGATTAACGACAAGATCCCGCCTCCCCCATCATCCGTAGGCGACGCCATGGCTGCGGTTCCCATCGACTCTGACTACACCGATGAGTATATGTCGGACCTCAACTACGAGGTGACAACGTGGTTTTCCGATTTTCTGGAGCCGATTCCTGTGCCAGACGATAGTGAAATCGAGCAGTACAGACAGGAGTTTCTTGAGAAGCTCTACAGCAGAGAGGGCACGAGGATTATCGGTGGGAGCTTTGGCGAGGTGGCCGTGTACGACGGAGTGGAGCAGGCGGAAGAGGTCTTGAGACGATGGAATGGCCTTCGGCCAAGCCCAGAGTACGGAACACGGACCATCCAGTCGGCGTACCGCTGGTATTATGGACTGCATAACGACGCCATAGATATGCGAGTATCGGAGGTCGAAGCTGCGAAGGCCGCGGCCGCTCACGATTACCTCCCCGAACACGACTTTTATCTGGAGAGAGCTGCTGACACGGTCAGAACCATCTATCACGAGGTGATCTACCCTACTGCCTATGCCTACTTCGGCGATCTGGCGAATTGGATGTCTGAACAGATAGAGGCAGCTAGGATCTTGCGCCAGGCCAGGGCAACCCAGTATGCTGGCCTAATGAGTCTCTACAATGAGGCGTATAGATACCTCCGAGATGGAGCGGGACTCTCGGATATGTGGATACAGGAGCCTCAGGGAGATCCCATTGGTATAGACGAGTCTCTGCAGACGGTCAGTGAAAGCGTCTATCTGTACTACACGGGAATAGGCTACGACGTTCAGAATCTAGCGTTGGCTCTGAGGTCAGAGGCCGCAAGTGTCATGGGCGGCTGGCTTGGGACTACTGGAGTTGCAGACTGGTGGTCGGATAGGGTAGAGGCCTTTTCGACCGGAGTGGAGGCGGCCCACCGGACCTTTGGTGGGGTAGATCTGCCGTCTGATTCGGAGGCTCAGGAGCTCCGGTCTTTTGTGGCTTCGCCGCTCGATCCAGAGGACATGAGGAGGCTAAAGCAGGCCATATCGGCGGCAGGGAGCCAGGCGTCGTCGATGCAAGACAAGGTAGCGGATATGAGTAGGATACTAGAAACCGACTACTACAACCGCAGAGCGACCGCTGATTGGCTGTCTCAGACTGCTGACGAATGGGAAGCTTGGATCGATGCCCAACTGAAGAAGGGGTACATCAAGAGGTACACTCTGGGAAGCTCTAGCGGCGACTTCTTCACATGGAACCTGCCAGAAGGAATCGCCTTTTCCTGGGACAGTACGATGCCCTTCTCTCAGTCGAGGCCAGCTGATGCGATGGTTATGGCTACAGATCCCTATCCGCACTTCATGACGGATTCAGAGATCTCATCTTTAGCTGCGTCCATGCGGGCACTGGGCGACTGGTCGGCGAGCTCGGGATACAGATTCATGAAGCAATATGTGCCTGAGACAGCCAAGAGATTCGACGAGATGCTCGAGTTCAAGCGGGTTGGGAACAACCCATCGATCATGCCGCTAATAGTAGGCGCCGAACCGAACTTTGTCCATCCGAACTCGTTATATGAAGGCGCTACGGCAGTCGATTACGCCAGCAGAGGGGCTATCGTGTGGGAGTCTAGTTTGGATCGAGCTGTGGCAATCGCAACGACTCTTTCGCATAAGCAGGCAGACTACGAGGAGCGCTTGGCGGAGATCCGAGATCTTGTTCCGTCCACGCTCGCCTTCGCCACAGAGGCTGAACAGGCGGAGTATAGAGCCAGGATCGATCAAGGGGAGCCCGTCGACTATAGCCAGATGTTCATGATGTTGTTTGACTCTTACAGGACACCGAAGGTCGTTCCTGAGCCCTATGCTCTGGATCTAGTAAGCGGTTTCGAGCTGGGCCAGAAGTATATCGGCCTCTGCGATCGGCTGCATGAGATCATTATGCAAGAGCAGCTCCATAGAGAAGAGGAGCTCAGACTAGAAACAGAGCGGCGAGCCCCGTTTTACGCTCTAGCGGCTCAGATTGACCGGACCATCGATATCGTAAGGAGCGCTGTGGACGCCGGCGAGTACGAGGTCGCGGTTCAGTTTGATGGAGACCTGGACTTCTATGAAGCCCAGTTTAGTGCTCTGAGAGCGCAGGGGCCAGATCCAGATGGTATGGTCACCGATACTCTCGCAGAGCTAACGGCCCTGATCACCGATGCCCGCATCAAACTGGAGGAGGCCCGGGCTCAGACTGCAGCCATCACAGGGCAGATACAAGCCTTCTATGATGAGTTCGCAAGAGCATATGAGTCCAAGAACACCAGTGCGGTGCTCCGACTGATTGACGACGATTGGGAGGCCGCGGACCACACGGACTTGTGGGACCTAGAGGAGACGCTGGATCGAAACTTCAGGGTGTTTGATGAGATCGATTACAAGGTGAGCAATCTGAGGGTAGGGGAATCCTCGGGTGACGGACTCTACTTGGTCACGTATGACCTGACTATCACCAGTAGAATATACCGGAACAACATCCGACATGAGGAGAAGTCTGTGGTGGAGGAGGAGATAAGGATCTCGCCTAACGGCAAGGGGCTGATCATGAGGACCCGCCGTGGGCAATTCTGGCGCAACTAAACCTACGGTGCAGAAGGGGCCAATTGCCTCATAGACCACAACACAGTGGGCGGTGCTTAAACGAGTTTCGATCCCACAGGAGCGCCGATAGCCTTGCCAAGCACTCTGCTGACGATAGGGATTATGCTCACGCGAGTGAACGCGTTCTTGTAACTTGCGCCGAAGACATCATTTGCAATGAGGAGGTTGATCGGCAATGAACTGTCCTTGTTTTAGAAGAGCCGCGGTTCTCATAGTTGCGCTGGTGGTTATGTCCTTGAGCTTGACTGGCTGTTTTGGAGGCGGCGGAGGAACTGTGTCCTATACTGTCTCCGGTGCGGTTGTGGATGCAGACGGCATGGGAATCGATGGTGTAGCAATCGTGGTTACCGGCGGTCGGAGTACTACCGCTGCAACGGGGAATGGTGGCGAGTATGTGTTAACGGGTCTGACTGGCACCTGTACACTGACTCCTGAGCTAGATGGGTACGTTTTTGGTCCCGAAAGTAGAACAGTCTCGGCGGCAAGTACTGGCGTCAATTTCACGGGAACCGTCGAGCATGTCGAACCCAGCGTGTATACCCTTACTGTTGAAAACGGAACCGGAAGCGGAGAGATTGCTCAAGGTAATACCGTCACTATCAGTGCTGATGTTCCAGGGTTAGACAAGGCATTCGACATGTGGATTAGTTCTGAAGGCGGGAGCTTTGATGATGTGTACGCTGAGTCTACTGGATTCACCATGCCTGGCAATGCAGTTACGGTAACGGCAACGTACAGAGAAGCTACGATGGCAGACTACTTCGAGTTTGACCGCAGCACTGGCACCATAACGAAGTACCACGTAGAGGGTAAGCATGGCAACCTTGAGGCGAGGTATGATCCAGAGATTCTCTCCAGCATACACGGAACGGCTGTAACAACCATTGGACCCTATGCGTTTCAGCATGCTCAGATCACTAGTGTAGTCATACCTGACAGCGTAACCACCATACGCGAATGGGCCTTCCAGAACAATCTGCTAGCTAACGTGGATATACCTGAGAGCGTGACAGCAATCGTCGAATATGCGTTTGCGACAAACAGGCTCACTAGCATAGACATACCCGATGGCATAACGGTCATAGAAAGCGGAGTGTTCTACGAAAATCGTCTGACTAGCTTGACCATACCATATGGCGTGACGCATATTGGCAACACCGCGTTTGAACGCAATGAACTACAGACCATAGACATCTCAGACAGCGTGACTCACATTGGCAGTACAGCGTTTGGGGGTAATCGCATATCGAGTGTAACCATTCCAGATAGCGTAGTAAGCATAAGTGACAATGCATTCGCGGACAACGATGAGCTAACTACCATTCATCTACCCAGCAACGCATCTGTGGACAGACGAGCGTTCTACCAGGGCTATTTGTTTAACGTAACGTCCATCACAATCGGCTCTAACGTAACACTTGGCTACGATCTGCTTGGTGAGAATGACGACTCCTTCAGGGAGGCATACTACGCGACGGGTGCGGGAGAGTATGCGAAGATAGGTGGGAACTGGGTTAAGCAGGAATAACTAGCCTGCGCTCGAGCATGGACGACTAACATAGCGTAACGTGACTTCGTGTACCAACAGGACAACCCTTGCTGGAACGAGCATGCCTATCTTGGAACAAGCATGTGTACCTTCTGGCGAGGGTTGTTTTCGTGTAAGCGTCAAACGGTCCCACCTTGCTACTCACTCGTCGCCGACACTGCACCGCCTACTTCGCCAGCCTTGGTGATAGCCATCTTGGTGCAGAAGGGGCCGATGATCTCGTAGACCACTGCTGAGCCGAGGAGCAGCGGGCCTAGCAGCTCCCAGAGCGGAGAGACGATCATGTCAGCGAGTCCTCCGCTGACCTTCCCAGACAGTACTTTAGCGAATGCCGAGGCGAGACCGAAGGCGATCAGACACAGGGCATCGTCGATCGCCACCACGGCCAGAAGGTTCTGGGTCGTGAATCACGACGAACAGAGCCTGGATGTTCTCTGCGTGCATAGCGAACCTCCCTTCACGAAATGCGCTGCTTGACGTGCCTCACCTGCGGTTCGCTGCGCAGGTCGGTTGTTCACGAACCGCAGCTCTCTTAGCTTTCGTCACTATGATTGTCCTCCTCTATGCCAGTATCTTGAGGACGATTATCCCACAACTCTCGACGCTGGACTAGGTGTGAACAGTTTGACGCTTACGAATCGACTATGGACGTAGTTGCGCTACTAGTGGAGCAAGAAGGGATAGTGCATCCTCAAGATAGATCTTGTCCTCCAAAACGTAGGTGATGATTGACTGGATGGTGCTGACAGTTATGTTCAGGGAGTAACCTGGAGGCACGCGAATCAGAGTGCAGTACAGCTTAGCTTTGAACAGGAACCCTGGGTAGGGTTTTATGAGCTCTCGCGCGATAAGAAACTGCGCTATTGCTCCCCGAATCCATGCAGTCACGCCCCACTCCGGACTGATCATTTTATAAAGAAGCGGTTCGATGTAGACGTCCTCGAAACTCGTCATATCCATGTCTGGGTTCTTCCGAAGCAGGGCTAGCTGTAGGTCACAGAGACTCAGTATATAGTCTATTGAATAGCCGGATGGTTGAACCTGTAGGTACAACTTGCCATAAGGAGTGTCTACGGGCCTGTAGATGCCAGCAGCACTGGTTGAGCAGGCTAGATATAGTAGAAATGCAAGTGCCAAGATCACAGCTCTTCTACTCATGCCCTACAACCTCCCACTGCCTTATCACGGCCACGGCAAGAGGTGCTGCCGAGATGCTGTAAGGCTGGTTTACTTGTAGTTGTTTCAAAAACCGAGCATCTTGCCGCCTATGAGACAGCGTCTTCGGCTTGGACATCGAAGGTCTAGTTACCAGACCGAATGGCCTCAAGAGCCCATGCAGCTGCCTCTTGAACCACTGGGTCGCTGTCGGATAGAGCGTTTATCAGGGCAGGCACAGCATCTTTAGCTGCAGGGCCCATATCGCCAAGAGCTCTGGCGGCAGCCAAACGAGACTCCGCGCTGATGTCGTCGTCAGATAAATCATCTACTAGATTGCGCACCTTGTTGGCGTTGAGAACCATCTTGCCAACAGTCACGCTGCCGATAACAAGAACCAGAACCACGAGAACAGTGACAGTTGCCAGTGATCTCCGTCCTAGCGGTCTCTCGATGGATCTTCCTCTCGATCCGCCCAAACTGTCAAAAAACTTGATAGCAAAGCAGTCTTGTAGGGCAAACACTGTTCGTGTTACCAGCACTTATCTGCTTCTCAAGACTATCTCGCCGTTCGTAGACTCTAAGGTTCTCAGTACAGGCGGTCAATGCAGCAGTTCACCTGCGACAGCTATTACTGCAATTCTTTACAATGTAAGGTTTCTCCTCCTGACCAGCGAGCGGGTACCAGTAAGAACTAGTATCTGCAGTGACCTTTACGTGGACTAGGCCTTTCACCGATGCGTTACGTTACTTCTTGGTTCTGACCGTATAGCCATGGCTGATCCTGCGGCGGGAAAGCCGCTCTAAGGCCTTCAGAGCCTCACTCCAAGTCTCATACCGTTCAGACAAGATCCTTCCCTTTGATCCGATCCTGCCCCACTGCCTCACCACTGCTACGTCGATCAACGACGGCTCGGCCCAGATCTTATAGAACTTGTTGTGCGGCGGGGTAGTGTTCTCGAAGTAAAGTTCCACCTGTTAGTGGCCACGATAGAATGGACATAAGGGGGTGCGGACGAAATCCTGGACTTGAGAATCAGGAGGTAGTCCGTGTATTCGTATGAAGATCGGATGAAGGCAGTGATGCTCTACATCAAGTATGACTTCAGCGCTGCTGATACTGTTCGAGAGCTAGGATATCCAACCCGTCAGATGTTAGTGCGGTGGTATAGGGAATATGAGGCGACGGGCGAACTACACAGACAGTACAAGCGAGAACCCCGGCATACACCAGAGCGAATGCAGGCTGCTGTGGATTATTACTTGAGTCATGGGCGTTGCATTAGCCGAACGGTGAAGGCCATGGGATACCCATCGAGGGCGACGCTGAGGAAGTGGATCGACCAACTGGCTCCCGGGGAACGAAAGGTCAGAGTAAAGCGCAGCTCAGGCGCACATCTCTCCAACGAGCAGAAGAAAAACGCAGTGGTTGAACTGTGTACCCGAGAAGGTTCCGCTAGCTCTGTTGCCGACCAGCTTGGTACCAGCAGGGAATACCTATACATGCTTAAGAAGAAGCTGCTCGGAGAGAGGGACACAGTGGCAGTGAAGGAATCGTCAAGAGGGGCAACTCCTAAAGACCGGGACGCTATGATGGCGGAACTCGAGTCACAGAACAAGCAGATATATCAAAAACAGCTGGATCTGGACATACTCAACAAGAACGCATATTCGCTGAAAGAAGGAACTGCTACGGGTACAGACGGATCCATGCGGTTATCAAAAACGCGGGAACAGCCATTTCGGAGAAGGTCGTCAGACGGATCATGCGAGAGGAGCAACTCGCTGTCCTTTACAGCAAGAAGAAACGCAGATACAGCTCGTACAAGGGGGAGATTACTCCTGCTGTGGATAACCTGGTTGCCCGCGACTTCCATGCTGATAGACCAAACGAGAAGTGGCTGACAGACCTAACGGAGTTCGATATACCCGCTGGCAAGGTGTACCTCTCTCCAATGATCGACTGTTTCGACGGAATGGCTGTGAGCTGGGCAATCGGAACCAGCCCCGATGCGGAACTGGTGAACACCATGCTCGATGATGCGATCGCGAACTTACATAACGGAGAACATCCGATAGTACATACAGACAGAGGCTGCCACTACCGCTGACCAGGCTGGATCTCCCGGATGGAAACTGCGGGCCTGACACGGTCGATGTCGAAAAAAGGCTGTTCACCTGACAATGCGGCGTGTGAAGGTTTCTTCGGAAGAATCAAGAACGAGATGTTCTACGGTCGGAGAGCGTGTAGAAATCTGTGTAAATGGTCAATCCTAGCGATGAAGGAGTTGACCGTTTATGCAAGATCCAAGATCCCAGTTGATCAAGGAATTGGCCAAGGACTGTAAGAGTGTGGCCGATATCCAGGAACGACTTAAGTCCCTGTTCAAACCCATTTTGCAGGAAGCTCTGGAGGCCGAGATGGAAGAGCACCTCGGCTATCCCAAGCACAGCTCCGAAGGGGACAATTCCGGTAACAGCAGAAACGGCTATAGCAGCAAAACTGTCGAGTCCGGTCTTGGTCAGACGCGGATTCGGATCCCCAGAGACCGCAACGGAGAGTTCGAGCCAAACATCATCAAGAAGTGGGACTGGAACGTCAGTGATCTCGAGAACCAGATGAGGCAGATCTACGGTGTCGATGTATCGCCTACCATGATCAGCAGGATCACCGACAGGGTTATGCCTTTGATCGCAGAATGGCAGTCCAGACCCCTGGATCGTGTGTATCCGATTGTCTTCCTCGATGCTATCCACTTCAAGGTCCGTCAGGACAATCGAGTCGTCGTCAAGGCAGCATACACGGTTCTTGGCATCAACTCGGCCGGTTACAAAGACGTTCTGGGCATCTGGATCGGCGACAGCGAGAGTGCCAGCTTCTGGCTTGGAGTCTGTAACGACCTCAAGAGCAGGGGTGTTGAGGATATCCTGATCGCCTGCAGGGACGGGCTGTCGGGCTTCTCTGAGGCTATTAGCGCAGTGTTCCCTCAGACCGACGTACAGCTCTGCATCGTTCACCAGGTTCGCAACTCCCTGAAGTACGTGCCGTACAAGGACTGGAAGCCAATCATGGCGGACCTAAAGACGGTATACCAGGCACTGACCCTTGAGGCAGCTGAAATGGCCTTTGAGGCCTTCAAGGACAAGTGGGGCCAGAAGTATCCAATGGTCGTGAGAACCTGGGAGAAGAACTGGTTGGAGCTCACGACGTACTTCGGCTATCCGAGAGACATACGGCGAATGATCTATACCACCAACTCCGTCGAAGCATATCACCGCCAGCTCAGGAAGGTGACGAAGACCAAGACGGCATATCCGACCGATGATGCGCTGAGGAAGATCCTCTACCTAGCCACAATGGACATAACCTCGAAGTGGACTATGCCGGTTCGCGACTGGGCAAACTGTGTTTCACAGCTCTCCATCATGTTTGGCGAAAGGATGGTTCTAGACGATAGCCCGGCATAGGTGCCGACCGTGACTCACTAACCATTTACACAGAAATCGGGACACTCCCTGGCTTTCAGATAACCACTTCGCTGCCCGGAGTGGCAAAATCCATCAACTGCGTTGCCAGGATAATGCGGATAATGGTGTCTGGCAAGGCACATCGGTTACGCGTAGAGACCTTTCATAACGCTGACAAACCTGTTCCACTCAGGATTCGACTGCTTGTCCTTCTGGGTCAGATGATAAAGGTACTTGTAGAGCGCCCTGAGGGGCTTGGGTCTTGCAGCCCCCTTTTCGAGCAGGTAGTAGATCAGCTCGTGCATCTGTATTACCTGGATGTTATCCAGTCCGGTGTCCCACTCTTGTGCTTTCTCGATCAGCAGGATTGCATTTGAGTCTCGAGCTGCGAAGTACTTGAGTTCTTTCACAGCCAGATAGGCAAGGGTCTTCACTTCACCACGATCGTCCTTGTTGTCTAGTGACGGATCATACTTGGTCAGGGGCGCGATCTTGTGTAGAACGGAATCGCGCAGCGCTCTTTCGATGGCCGTTAGATTCGAATCAGAGTGAATAATCAGACGCGGAGGCGAACTGTCTAACATAGACTGTACGTAAGATCTGATGCTACTATCCACAAGCTCTTCGAGCACAGCCTCATGAACCGCCAGGTTTGAAAACGACGAGAATAGTGGATCGAGCCAGATTTCCTTGTAATCAGAGAACGAAAAACCCCACCCGACAGCCGAACGTCTTGATGGAATAAGCACATTCGCGTCCAATGTGAGAATCTGGTTCGGGGACCGGAGGATCTCGATGAGAGCCGGATTAGGGGAGTCAACGCGTACTATCATCGAGCTCCCCCCGGTCTAGGGATCTCTCGAGTTCATCTAAGTCATCTTCAGAAATGGAAGACTCATACCCGTAGTCCTCGGGTTTCTTACCGAACAACGCCAGGATATCGATGAACGTGTCTTCGTCAATGATGTTGTCTTGGAAGTTGCGAAGAACCACTTCTATGTCCTTGGGAGACACGCGGACAGCATTGGTGGCTGTGTTAAGCATGGCAAAAACCACCGGATCGATCGCGCTGCCTATCCGAGCGTATTCCCCATCCTTGTCGCGTTCGTCTACGAGATAGAGCTCGTCGAGCTGCTGGTCCGAGATAGCATTGATCTCTTTGAGCCGCTTTACAACCGACCTGTAGGGGAGCCACCACGTGCATTGAAGCCGGGCAATGAACCGGAGTAGCGACCTCGTTGGCATGTCCGTGAACGACAACAGGTCGAACTCCCTGAGCACTGCGCGCTTCAAGGCCTGCTCTGGCAGCAGGAACTCTGCTGCGAACCGATCTGCCATCCTTTCGATTCGATCGCCGTCCTGACCCGCACGGCTTAGGTGAGAGTCTGTCTTGTTATAGAAATGGTACAACTCATGAGCGATTGCAAATATCTGTTTGTCGAAGTAATCGGCGGTATTGAGACCAATAAAGACGAGCTGATCGTCGTCATCGTCGGAGTACAGAAGTACAGCTGAAAAGGCGGGTTTGTCCCCGCATGACTTGATCGGAAACCCCAGCAAGCGGATGTTGAGTCTTTCGAGAATAGTAGAGATGCTAGGTCCAACAGGCGTATCACCGGCATAGCCGAGAAAGCGTCTCTGCGTCTCCGCTAGCTCCCGGAGCTCCTCGACCTCCGCGTCGGTTAAGCAGGTCTCGTCGGTTTCAGCCCATCCTTGCATGTTCAAGCTTCCTCCTGAGCAAGATCTGCTGTCTAAGGGTGAGCATCGAGGTTAGGAGAGTGTCTACGCCCATCCTCTCCTCGTCGGTGCGTGCTTCTCCTCTCAATGCAACGAATGAGTTTGATCGTTGTTCCTCGACAAATACATCCTCGATATCAAATCCTAGCGTCTTAGCCAACGCCTCCAACTGCCTGATCGACGGGATGAACTTCTCGTGCTCGATGCGACCAATCATGATCCTGTTGATACCCGTAAGACTGGCTAGCTTTTCTTGAGTCAACCCCATCGCATCGCGTCTCTTCTTGATTGTCTCGGCTAACCTGGCGGTGGATAGCAGTTTCATCTTTCGAGCCTACCTCCTCTCCATAGTCGGAGTGTTGTCCGGCAGCTTGATGTTACTACATGTTGCATTATTGAGTCAATATGCCGCAAATAGGCGGACTCTTCGCGCAGTTTTGATACAAAAAGTAGCATTAGTGCAACGAACGCGGTTCTAGGTGTCGGATTGCAGTATAAGGTTGAGGGGGTCTCAAGCCGAGAGGTTGTCGAGCGGCAACAGTGATCCCGGGGACTACTGGCTTGAGGCGGTCTATAGTGGCGGCGCCTACGCAGGCCCCTTGGTTCTAGTACGTGAGAACTATCAGTATTGAGGATGCGAAAGTGCAGGGTCTGAGACTGTCGACCGGCGGAGAAGAAAGAACGGTGGCTATCTTCGAGACAGCTCTCTTAGTAACCTGCGTGGGTGCTGCGTAGACTTAGTCATAGGGATCTTGAGCTTGTCTCGCCTCCGGTTACAGAAAGCAAACAGGCAAGGTG
>LSQX01105503.1_pt1 | contig 18564 bp, 17 predicted proteins | sample 654561 | NCBI WGS metagenome assembly LSQX01 (sample SAMN04489861, study PRJNA283612) | anaerobic digester metagenome | isolation source: 4 biogas reactors fed with cattle manure at either 37C or 55C with and... | place: Denmark: Kongens Lyngby | collected 2014
CAGCTTGGGTGACCCGCTGAATCACTTGAATATGTGGACAAGCAATACGCCCGGAGGTGCGCCCGGGAACGCCTTCAACAGCGAGACCGTTCTCATAACCACTGCTGACAAGGGCATAAACCGGATGATGCGAGATGCGCTCACCGCAGCCGGATACAGTCCGGACATCATCAACGATGACAATATCCCCCCGGCTCTCGTCGACATGGGGCTGGAAAAGGGGAAAGACACGTTTCTGATGGTCGTAAGGGCTGCGCTCTGGGATGAACCTGAGACAGGCCGGGATTACATCGATAACCCCGGGGGCTGCCTGCGGGTGTTCCGCATAACGCCGAACACGCCCATGGACACCGAGGAGCCTTGGTCTGTGCCCGCACTTAAAGTGAGGGAGACCGGGGTGTCCGAGTATCAGATTGTCCCGAACGCTACGGCAGACCTGGAACACCTAAGGCAAGAGATAATCCGAAGACACGGCAGCCAAGAACTCAAGCAAGTGCACCTCGACACGAACATCTGGCTCCCTGAGGGGTATATAGGCATATTCCGCGATGTCGACCTTCTCGCTGAAGACAGAGATACCACATATCTCAGGACCGAGTTCTTCCAACTGGCCGGCGATGATGACTTCGTTATCGTATACGGCATAAACCACGAGGAAACCGGGAAAGCGATATACAGCAACTTCAGCTTTTACGGCGTGGATCTGCTCAACGGCATAGCCGGAACCAGCAGTCTGGAATATGCGAACTCTGCTGCCGACTACTTCCCTCCGGGTTACGAGAACGCAAAGTACTACTACGTGTACAAGATCGCAAGACGCGCCCAAGACGGTGAACCGTGCGTTGTTGTGCCGTACAGCACAGGCAATCCCTCGGGGAAGGCTTTCGGAGTCGACAACAATAAGGACGCTTTCATTGCTTTCAGAGCGTACATCGATGTGAACACCCAAGTAGGACCATCTCTCTTCGAGCTTATCTGGGATCGCGCTATTCTGTTCACCAAATCCCGCTGAAGCACTCAGCACAAATCACGGTCCTTGCCGCGGCATTTTCGTGTCGCGGTTTTCTTCTGCCCAACCTCTCTCCGAGACGGGATGCCGGTGAAATGTCCGATCCTAAGTATGAGATCATGAGACCGTTGGAGTTCTCCAGTAATCGCCAGTCACGCCGAAGACGTCGGCCCGTTTTTGTGATTCGGGCGGGCTATGTTAACATAATATGGGGGAGATCAACGGTCTCGCGGTGATCTACTTAGCTCCTTCAGCAATTCCCATCCCTTTTCGGACTTGAAAATGAGCCTAGGCGATGTCATGATACATGAGCCAACGTTATCGAGATTACCATATATCACGCTGATCTCGTCCGGTGCTGCCCGACTCAATCATGTTTGCGATAGTTTTGTGAAGAGCACCGCATGCAAAGCCCCTTATGGACCCCAATAGTCTGTTTAGCAGGATCTTATGTCTCAATGGATGACATTGATGCGTCATGCTTAAAAAAGTGATCAAGGGCCAGCGTGGCGGCTCCACGGGTTGCACTGAACTCTCCAAGCTCAGACAAGCGCATATCGATGTCAGGCCGCAACCACGGAAGGCTTCTGGCTTTTGTGCGCCTGATAAGTGAGTCCATGAGAAGCGATCCGGCTCCCTGAGCAAATCCTCCTGCAATAATAATGCGCTGTGGGTTGAGGAGATTGATAAGTGTGCTGACACCTATTGATAGGTGATCTGCGGCCTGGTCGAGTAGATTCACAGCGTACTTATCGCCTTCCCCGGCGGCTTTAATGATGCTCGGTATGAGCGTGGCATCTGCAGGGTCAGTAAAATCATCTATGGAGGTTATCACGCCATCTGCAATGTCTTCGCTTGCATGCCGAGTGAGCGCCCACCCTGAAGCTACGCTCTCAAGGCATCCATAGTTGCCGCACACACATATTTCGTCAGATCGTCCTACATATATGTGGCCCAACTCTCCACTGATTCCCCGGTAACCGGTAACCAACTTCCCATCTACCATTATTCCGGCTCCCAGTCCAACACCGATGTTCACCAACACAAAATCTGTCAGAGCTTTTCCCAAGCCGTACCGAGATTCCGACAACGCCATTGCCCGGGCGCTATCAGTAAGTATCACACTGGATAAGCCGGTGGCGTGCCTAAAGGTTTCAACAACCGGGTAATCGCGCCAGCAAGGCCAGCCTGGCACAAACAACGAAGTGCCTGATGTTTCGTCGACTATGCCTGTTACTCCGATTCCTATGCCTTTCAATAACCCACGAGGCACGTCTTGTCGTTCCACTAATTCGAGTGCCAGTGAAATTACGTTGTCAATGTCCATACGCCTTTCGGAATCCGGGCATCTCTTTCCTCGGATGGAAGAAATCACTGTACCGGCAGCATCCACTATAGCTATGCGTATATTAACAGTGCCAATGTCTATACCGATAGCATAACACGCATCTCCGTTGAGCCTATATACTGTAGGTTTCCGTCCTCCTGACGAGGCTCCTTCACCGGTTATGACCAGGCCATCCAGAACTAGGCGTTCGACTATCTCCGATATCGTCGTTTGACTCAACCCGGTTCTTTGTGAAATATGGGACCTTGTCATTTCCCCATAAGTCCTCAATGCGTTCAAGACTTTGCATTCATTTAGCACTAAAGAACGTTGCACGGGCAGTCTCCTTTCATTAAGTCTGCACGCTAAGCGAGACAACTTTAATCGAAGTCGAGAAAAGTATAATATGCCCGAGCCCAAAAGTCAATATCTTAAAATTAATATGTGAATAGTATTTGACATATTGCATCTATTTGATTATACTTATGTTGCTCATGAGATTAAGGCAAGAATCCATGTTTGAAGTCCTACTCCGGACGCTGCTAATTCGTGTATCCTGGGACGCTGCAACGATGGATGCTCTATACTTAAGGTTTTGGAAGCCAATCTAAGGAGGAACTGAGCAATGCAAATTGACGAGGGTTTCAAGGTAACTTATGGGCACGGTATAGCTGACGAATTGGTGCAACTGGTGGATAAGCCTCTAGTAATTACCATGAGGGAAATCTGGCCGGTAGTAGAAGATCTATTTGAAGGATGCAAGTGCCAGACGCACTTTGTGGACACGCTTGAGGTGGAGGCGCTAAACAAATTGACTGACTCGCTCCAAGGAGTACACACTGTAATAGGGGCGGGCGGCGGTTCGGTAATGGACGTTGCGAAGTATGTCTCATGGCGAAATCAGATTCCCCTGTATCAAATTCCGACATGCATATCTGTAAATGCTTGTTTCACCCATATGATCGCTGTCAGAGAAGGTGGACGTGTCAGATACGTGGGTGATGCCGTCCCTCGCATGGTGTATGTGGATTACGGACTTGTGAGAAAAGCTCCTCCCGAGCTTAATCGCGCCGGCTTAGGCGATATTCTATCGTGCTATACGGGTCTGTTCGATTGGAGACTTGCTGACAGAGCCGGTATTGAACCCCAATGGGATGCTGCGCTTGCATCAAGGGCAGAAGAACTGCTTAACGCGGTACGAGCCGTGGCGCCGGAGATTTGCGCTGTGTCAGAAACAGGCATTCGGACTGTCATGGAAGTACACAAGTGGGTCGGTGCCATGTGCCATGAACATGGTCATCCACGTTTTGAAGAAGGGTCAGAGCACCATTTTGCATATAACCTCGAATATGTTACGGGAAAACATATTCTACATGGGCAGTTGGTATGTCTTGGTATCTATCTGATGTCCATGTTGCAGGGGCAAGACTGGGAAGGTATTTTGAATACCATAACCGAGGCAGGTGTCGTTATTGACCCTGAGCAACTTGGTATCACGTGGAATGAGATGAGAAAAGTCTTACTGACCTTGAGAGATTACGTGGTGGCAGAGAATCTTCCTTATACAATCATTCATGAAAAACCCATAGATGACACTTTCATTAACAACGCACGAGAACGGCTAAACCAATCTAGATAGTTGCAGTTGCAGAGACTCCGATAAACAGAAATGGGGGGACGGAAATTGATAGTCGATGCGCATAACCATGTAGGTGTTCGGATTGGAAGAAGTCAAACCGGAGAAGAACTCGTAGCCAGAATGGACCGTGCCGGAGTGGACAAAGCGGTCATATTTCCATTTATCGAAAGACCAGACAACGACTTTATTGCCCAGGCTGTGTCCGAGTTTCCCAATCGGCTAATAGGGTTTGCATGTGTGAATCCATGGGCGGACAATGCTATTGATGAAATTGAGAGGGCAGTGCGCCGGCTACATCTCAAAGGGCTCAAGCTTCACCCTGTTCTTCATGGATTTGCCATGGATAATCATGGTGTAGTGGATCCGATATTCAAGAAATGCATGGAACTTGACATCCCGATCATTGCTCACGGAACAGGTGATAACCCATTTTCCATGCCTCACCAATTTGAAGAGATGGCCAGGACATTCCCGGATGTTACTCTAATCATGGCCCACGCAGGTTTCATGCAAGCAACTGATCAGGCAATTCGGACGGCAAAGCGTTGCAAGAATGTGATACTTGACATGACTGCCGCCAATTCTGTAGATGTATCGGACTCTGTGGAAGCAGTGGGTCCTGAGCGTGTACTTCTGGGTAGTGATACTCCCTTTATGGACTTGGAGGTGGAAATGCTAAAGGTCAAACTGGCGTTGCCCGACCCGGCAGCCAGAAAACTCGTGATGGGCGAAAACATCCTCAGAATACTCAGGATGCTTTAGCTGGAGGCGACATATCAGACGAGTTACGTTGCGGACAAGCCGGCACTCACATCTGATGACATAAGAAATGTCCCTACCTACACCAAAATAATCTATTGAGGAGGAAGATATAGTTGAAGACTAGAAAGTGGGTTGTTCTGAGTTGTCTGGTTGTTCTCTGTGTTCTCAGTAGTAATCTGGGACTCGCGGCATCTGCGTCTGGCGAAGATGAGTGGCTGAAAGATGTAAAATCGAGACTGGCAGGAACGCAAATAACTCTATTAGTATCATCACATCCATCTCAGCAGGCCCTCCAAAAAATGACCCCTGCATTCGAAAAAGCTACCGGGATATCGGTAAAGTGGAGCGTAATCGAAGAATCGGCGTTATATGGAAGAATCCTTATGGAGCTGACTGCTAATACCAAGAGAATCGATGCGCTGATGGTTTGCCCGGAGTATCTCTATGGGCTTGTTCAGTTGGGGGCAATTGAGCCTCTGAATGACTATGTGTCCCGTCTCCCGGACTGGTTTGGGTGGGACGACATAGTGCCGTCGTATAGGCATATGTTGACTGCGGATGACAGCAAGATCTATGGAGTGCCGTTTGCCGGTGAGAGCGGATTCCTGATGTATAGAAAAGACCTGTTTGAGCGTTATGGGAAGGAAATTCCTCAAACCTACGACGAGCTTCTTGAGCTCGCCCAGTTCTTCCACGACAAGGATCTTGACGGTGATGGGAAACCTGACCTCAGTGGAATATCTTTCCGTGGACGTAGAGGATGGGGAATGAACTGGCCATGGGCGCTTCTTACGTTTCCGTTTGGAGGTCAGTTAGTGGATCCTAAGGCAGGACAACCAATGTTCGATAGTCCCGGCACGGTTGCGGCTCTCGATTATCTGGTCAAGGCGGCTCAAGTAGCTCCTGACGGCATTGAGTCGTTCGGACACTATGAGGCATGGACAAGCATGATGACAGGCAAGTCTGCTTTGCTAATAGAATCGACTGCAGCAGCGCCACTCATGGAGGATCCTACCAAGTCGGCGGTAGTAGGCAAAGTTGGTTACGCACCCCTTCCAAAGGGGCCTGCGGGTAGCTATTCCGGAGTATGGGGCTGGGGGATAGCAATGTCATCCAACGTTGATACAAAGCAAAAGGAAGCTGTATGGGCGTTCATGACATACATGTTATCCGAGCGCATGCAGGAAGAATACCTGGACAATGGCGGTGTCGTTACGCGCACGTCCGGGCATGAAATCCTTGCTAAGCAGGGCCTCCCTTACACTGATGCGGTTATTCAGGCTCTTGCTCAGGCTAATGATCTGTCAGCCTTAGGCATGAGTGTAGTGCCGAAGATCCCGGAATGGATGGAAGTGGTTGAGCTGATGGGAACCTATGGATCCATGGCTGTTGCAGGTCAGTTGAGCGCTGAGGCGGCAGCACGGCTTACCCAACAGACTGTTGAAGAAGTTATGAAGTAGAAAGCAAGCAATGAGTACGTACTTCCTGGGCCGCAGAATAGAATCATGCGGCCCAGGGTACTCATGCGGGAAAGTTTTTCACAAGCGCTATCTGGAGGTGGCAGCATGAAGGGAACTCGACGTACTGGCAAATGGGTGCTTCCAGTGTGCTTCATAGTACCTGCGCTTCTGATTGTTACTTGCCTCACCGCCTACCCACTCAGTTTCATAGTACGAATGAGCGTATCTGATTGGACTTATGGAAATCCCTTTTCTTCAGCTCGGAGTATAGGGCTCAGCAATTTTCGGGAGCTTTTCTCCGGGGAAAACGGTGGACTTAGGCACGCGATGAAGCTTACAATCTTGTTCCTGGTAATGGCAGTACCGGCAGAGGCTATTTTAGGGACATTAATAGCATTGCTGCTCAACCGGAAATGCATCAAGGGTGCATCTGTAATGGTAGGATTGATGACAATTCCTATGGTGATGATGCCTTCGATGGTAGGGACGGTGCAGAGACTGCTTTTTCATCCTCAAGGCGTATTGAACTACTTGCTGGAAGTGGCATTTGGTGTAACTGTGAATTGGTACAGTGCGAGCAATGCAATGATAGCTGTTGTATTGGCTGATATATGGCAATGGACTCCGTTTTTCATTCTCACGTGTTACGCGGGAATACAGGCGCTTCCACATGAGCCGCTGGAGGCGGCACGTGTGGATGGTGCGAATTGGTGGCAGTCGCTGAAGTGGGTTACTTTGCCTCTGCTTGCGCCTGTTCTCTTGGTCTCAATTCTGATTAGGAGCATGGAGTGCCTACGGAATTTCGATATGATTTTCAACTTTTTTGGCGGTGGGCCGGGGAATGCTACGGAGACGTTGCCTGTTTATATTTATCGGCAAAACATATATAGCAGAGCCTTGGGACAGGGATCTGCTGCCGGGCTTGTGCTGGTTGCTGTTATGCTAGTGTTATGCTTGGGTTTGGTTAGAGTACTCAAACGAATGGAATTGGAGTGATAATGTCAGATGAAAGTGCGTAAGAACATCGGCGCAATTTTGGCTAACATGGTAGCATGGATCGTCGTCTTGGTATTCATGTTTCCCATATATTACATTGTTTCATCTGCCTTCAAGACTCCGATTCAGACGTACTCGTATCCACCGGTTTGGTTCTTTCGGCCGGTGCTTGACAACTTCGTGGTAGCGCTTAAGGATCTCAACGTGCTCAGTTACATGAAGAACAGCCTAATTGTGGCAACCATTAGTACGGTCGTATGCATGGTTGTGTCTTATCCGGCTGCATATGGCATAGTTAGAATGAAGTCCGCGGCAAGGAATCGTATAGCATATCTTTTTCTCATCATGCAATCCATTCCAACAATTTCTGTAGTCATTGCTTTCTTTTTCATTGCTCGTGACATCGGTTGGCTTGATACGCGCAAGCTTCTGATAGTGGCGTACCTGTATTGGAACATTGCATACGCCGTATGGCAGCTACGTGGTTTTATATCGGGAATTCCAGTGGAGATTGAAGAAGCAGCTTATGTAGACGGATGTAGTCGATTTATGATTCCATTTCGGATAACTCTGCCTCTTGCTGCCCAAGGAATTATTGCCACAGCGATATTCGTTTTCATCACAGCCTGGAATGAGTTCGTGTTTGCGTTCTTTCTCACATTTACCGAAGCCCAGACGATACCGCTTACGACGAGCCTATTCATGACGCACACAGAAATACTCTGGGGCCCTATGTTCGCCACGGCCACCCTAGCCTGTGCTCCTGTGGTGGTATTCGTGCTTCTTGTTAGGAATTACTTCGTGGGAGCCTTGACGTATGGCGCGATTAAGTGAGCAGAAGCCGGCGCCGGTGCATGCAAGCCTGTTTGGTGTGCTTCAACTTTTGAGCAGGTGAGGTGGTCGTTTTGCGAGAGGGAGTTGTGGCAGATCATGTTGTAAGCGTAGACTTAGGCGGAACAAAGATGATCGCAGGTATCGGGGACAGTGAAGGCAAACTAAGGGGCATGCTTAGGTGGCCGACACATGAAGCCGATGATAGCGTGGTAGATAGATTGGTTCGCCTAATACGGGTTGCTGTGGACAAGTCCGGAATGCCATGGGAGAGGGTAGGCGCGATTGGGGTTGGGGCACCGGGAGTTACAGATGTTAAGCAGGGTGTCGTCAAGTGGGCGCCAAACTTGAGGTGGCGTGATGTACGTCTGAAGGAGATATTGGGATCCGAGTTTGATGTGCCGGTAGTTGTAGATAACGATGTCAATATGATGGCCTTTGGAGAGTATCGATATGGTAGCAGGAAATGCAGCGACCCATTTGTGTGTTTAGCCATTGGCACAGGAGTTGGAGGGTGCACAATAGTTGGGGGACGGGTGCTTCGTGGCTTTCATAATTTTGCAGGCGAGTTTGGTTACATGGTTATGGATCGGGAACATCTTGGCAACCGGTACCTGGATCGCGGTTGTCTGGAGATGTTAATAAGCGGATATGGAATTGCTTCACGTGCCAAGGCTTTATACCCAACCGGTACGAACAAGGCAGCCGTAGACGTCTTCCGGGAAGCACGGAACGGGAATCCTAAGGCCATGATGTTTGCTGAAGAAGTGGCTGATTACCTTACGATGGCGATAGTAAACATCGCGTCTGTGGTTGACCCGGAGGTAGTTGTATTGGGAGGGGGAGTTGTGGACGCAAGCGATCTGTTTCTGGGCCGTGTTTGCTCTTGTGTGCAGACCCTTGTCCCGTCTCCACCGGAGATTGTAGTATCAGGACTGGGCCAAGACGCCGGTGTTCTCGGTGGAGTTGCTGCCGCTTGGGAGGTTGCAGTTGACTCGTCACACGATTTTGGGTGTAGTAGTTAGAAACCAAGGAGATGGTCGTGATGCGGTATCGCACTCTGGGAGACACAGACTTAGTAGTGTCAGTGATAGGATTTGGCGGTTGGGCCATCGGAGGAGACTGGGGAGAAGTGGATGATACCCGGTCTGATGAGGCGCTTCGTACTGCTGTAGACTTAGGGATTACGTTCTTTGATACTGCTGACGTCTATGGTTTCGGCCATTCGGAAAGACTGTGCGGGCGCGTACTGAGCTCGGTTCGGGATAGAGTTGTGATTGCCACCAAAGGCGGTCTACGGTGGAATGAGTCCGGACGGGTCTGGCGTGATTGCTCGCCTAAGTATATTACCGGGGCGGTGGAAGCAAGTTTACGGCGACTGCAGACTGATGTCATCGACCTGTACCAAATTCATGCGCCGGATCCCAAGATACCACAGGCTGAAACTATGGAGTGCCTTTCTAACCTAGTTGATGAGGGTAAAATCAGGTACGTTGGAGTATCCAACTATTCGGTGCCTCAGATGCGAGATGCGGCCGGCAAGAGGCGGGTAGACACATTGCAGACATCCTACCATTTGCTCTATCGTGAAGCAGAATGCGAACTACTCCCATACTGCCGCTCCCAGAATATAGGTGTCATCTCCTATGGGGCATTGGCGCATGGTCTTTTGACAGGCCTGATCGACTCCCAACGCGTGTTCCCAAAGAGTGATTGGAGAGCCAGCTCCAAGGAGTTTGTTTCCGAGGGTCTGAAGAGAAACGTGAGTGTGGCCCAATCAGTGGGAAAGCTTGCGCATGAGCTTGGTAAGTCCACAAGCGAACTGGCTATTGCTTGGACCATAGCGAATCCTGACGTGAATACCGTGATTGTTGGAGCCCGGAATTCAGCTCAAGTGAAGATGAATGCGGGTGCTGATTTCCTCGTGCCGGAAGAGTACATGGCCATACTGAACTCACTTGTTTCAGACAAACAGTGGGCGGACGTTCCTTTCCCAAGACCCACATAGGTTGCCCAGGTGGTTTCACCTGTCGATGTAATGCATCGTGAAGAGACGCGTACTCTTGGTAATAGACGTCCATGCCGGGCCTACGTATAAAGCCGACAATCTCAATAGCATAATCGTATTGCGGCTGGCGCCGCATTCGCTACTGCTCAAGAAGCTGCCGCCACAACCGAGTAAAACACAGGCTCCCTCGCTTTCCAGGCGGTCTATGGCTTTGTCCGCATGGCGGGCCGTCCGGAGTGCTGCTCCTCTCCCGGTGAGCGAAAGTCCGGAACATGCCTCAAACAGATAGCTGCTCCCATCACGCCGAGGTATAGTATCTGCTGCCATGGGAGGCGGCACACCCAGGCTATGACAGGGAGGCAGAAAGAAGCAATCGCAGACGCCTGCGCAACGTTGCGCGATACGAAATAGAGCACCAGCCATAGTACGCCTGTAGGCAGCACAACCACTGGAGCGGTGAGAATGCATGAGCCGAAAAACGTGGCTATTGCCTTCCCGCCTCTGAATCCAAACCAGACAGGCAGGATATGCCCGATCACGGCTGCAGCCCCGGCCACCATTTGACCTTCCGCTCCTCCTATTGCCCGGCCGGCGATTGCGGCAATCATTCCCTTGGCTACATCCAAGCAGGCTACCAGCACGCCATACCTCACGCCCAGCAGCCTTCCGACATTGAGTCCTCCGGCAGTACCGGAGTTATGTTTGCGTACGTCAATGCCTGCTACCGCTCTGCCCACAATCACGGCAAAAGATACAGAACCTACGCAATAGCCAACGATTGAGGCTAAAAGGAATTGCACAGGCTACACCTCCCTGACAGCAACTTCAATACCGTTTCTCTGATTCGGCACATACTGCATCATTCAAGCCGTACGCGTACGCCTACAGCTCAGGTCCTCTATGACTCAAGCCACGCTGTGTCCATATCAACCGTGACTAACTTAGCATACAGGCCGCCGAGTTCTATGAGTTCCTTATGGGCTCCTTCTTCCACTATCTCGCCTTCATCCAGGACCACAATTCTATCGGCATGGCAGATGGTTGACAGGCGGTGGGCGATGACTATCGTGGTCCTGCCTCCTATAAGCCTCTCCAGTGCGGCTGCAATCTTGGCCTCTGTCTCAGTATCCACAGATGATGTGGCTTCATCCAAAATGAGGATAGGCGCATCGTAAAGGAGAGCTCTTGCTATTGCAAGTCTCTGTTTCTGTCCGCCTGAAAGCCTTACCCCTCGTTCACCTATGTGAGTGTCATACCCGTTTGGCATCTCCCGGATAAATTCGTCAGCTCCTGCGGCAATTGCAGCTTCAATGATTTCTTCTAAATCGGCGTCCGGGCTTCCGTACGCGATGTTTTCAGCGACCGTCCCGTTAAACAGGAACACGTCCTGTAACACCATGCTGATGTGACGGCGAAGAGACGAGATCTTGACAGTGCGGATGTCTATTCCGTCCACCAGAATGCGTCCTTCATTGGGATCATAGAACCTGGGGATAAGGTTGGCCATTGTGGTCTTTCCGACACCTGTGGGACCGACAAGCGCTACCATTTCGCCGGGTTTAATTTCCAGGTTTATGTGCTTTAATACCGGGATTTCGTCATAGTTGAACGAGACATTATCATAGGTTATGTATCCTTCAACACTCTCCAGTTCCACGGCATCAGGGGCATCATGTATATCTGGTTCTGTGTCGAGGACTTCAAAATAGCGGTCTGAGGCAGCCAGGGCTTGTTGAAGGGATTCGTTAAGCCGGTTAAGCTGCATGATAGGCTGGTAAAAGGAAGTTACATAAAGAAGAAACCCGGTGATATCGGCAATGGACATCTGATCTCTGATTGCCATCAAGCCGCCGAACAACACAACTGAGACTGTTCCGAGGCCTGCGAAGAAGTCAATTCCACCGTGAAAACAAGCGCTTATTGACACAGCCTTTGTAATAGCCGAAGAGTGCACCATAATGCGTTTTCCGACAGACTCCATTTCCCGCTCCTCTTGTGTGAACACTTGAATCTCCCGTATCCCGCTGAGATTATCGTGCAAGGCTGCATTGAGATCGCCCAGTCTCGCCTGGGCATAACGGAACAGGGGACGGACGTACCGGTTATACATGATGAATCCGAGTATGATAAGGGGGATAGGCACCAGAGTGTACTGAGCAAGCCTTGGATTGATTGAAAACAGCACCGCGAACACGCCGAGGACTGTGAGGAAGCTGACGATGACTTCCGGGATCACATGGGCAATCAAGGTTTCAAAATGGTGGGTATCATTGATTGCCCGGGACATGATCTGTCCTGTCCGAGTGGTAGTGTAGTATTTAGGAGAGAGTGTTTGAAGATGTGCGTATATCTCTTTCCTTGCAGCAGCCACACTGCCCCACCCCGCAACGTGGGTAGCCCAGACCTGAAGGGCTCGAAGCGCAGGCTTGAGAGCGTACACCAGAAGTAGGACAAGAGATATGTTGATTACTTGGCTCGCACCGGCAGTCCTATGGACGACGCTTTCCTCAATTATGCTGACAAGGCTTCTTATTAACCAAGGGCCTGCCAGGTTAGCACCTGTCACCCCCAGCATCGCAATGAATGCAAGAACCATCCAACGCCAGTACTCGCGTGAGATTACAATAAGACGCGATATGTGCCGCAAAGTTCAATCACCCCGTGTTATCCTTTCTATGTCCAGGCTATTATGATTGCGCAGTCTACCAGTGCTTCAAGTCCTTCTTCATCTACATTGGCCCTGAAGCGTTTCCTTTACTCCCACAGATATCATTGTTCTTCTTTCAGGGAAAAGTTCCTTCGGAATAGTATCATGTTGGCCCTAACCTTTGAAGCGGATCCTCATGAGATTCGTCAGATGAAGCCGTTTGATTCCATTATGGAAGGCTTTCCATGGGCATATGTAAACGAACTGTTTGACCTGCTGACCTGGTAAGAAGCAAGGTGCGATTACTTCCTGCTACCGGTAATCGGCGGGATGGCAGGATTGGCGTAGCGCCACTTTGATAGACATCCGGGATGTTGCGTGCGACACTATTTGGAGAAATATGGTATGCTCTCTGATGAGAAAGACACTAGGCGCAAGAAGAGGGTTTAAGACACCCCTCACCATAATAAAGGGTAACGCTGATTTGCTGAAGGAGACCCAACTTGCCCATGTCCAGAACGCTTATTGCGAGGACATATCCAAGGGCAGTGACGAAATAGCGCGATATATAGAGACGCTTTTGCTTATGACGAAGGATGGCGTTCGTGCGTCTGAATCCAGCCCCGAGCGCGGGGAGACAACTCGTGTGGGCGATCTTGTTGAAGGGTTCCACCGGGATGCCGAGGCTTTGGTTAACATTAAAGGCCTTGAACTCGATTGGAACGAGGAAACAGACTGCTTTCAGGATCTATTTGTGAAAGGGAAGGAAGAAGATCTCAAGCGGGCCCTGGTTAACGTCCTACCAATGCAGTCGATCATTGCTGCCATCGGATCCGCGTATTTTTTCGAGTGTCCTACGGTGATTCAAGGGAGGACTCAAATCTGCTCATAGAAGTCAGCGATGACGGTCCCGGCTTTTCCGAAAGAATGCTGAAGCCCGGAAAAGAACAGTTCCTTATGGAAGATGATAGCCGTTCGGCTGGGGGACACTATGGGCTGGGATTGTATATAGCCGACCGGATAATTGAGAAATCAGACGGAGATGTGATACCAGGCAATTTGAATGGCGGCGGAAAACGCAGTGATTACTTGCACAAATAGCGGGCACAGAGGACGAAGCATACTGATGCCTCATCATGATGGTTCATAGAGCATATTGAGAGCCACGACACTACGCATATACCTAATTGGCAAAAACAACAAGAGCCGCACAAGAGATTAAACAGAAGTATTCGAGATTATGAGCTCGTATCTTATGGAGTTGTGTGTGCCTTTCATAGGGATCTTTCGATAATTGAACCCACATTCTTTTGCGAGATTTACGATGCCTTCGTCGTAATCGTAGGTAAGCATGAATTTCCCTTTAACCTTTTTCAGCATAAGGAAAAGTCTGTCATGGTCTACTTCAAAGTAGCGGTACAGCCTTCTCCCTGCTTTTTTCCTTGATGCAGTGTACGGTGGGTCGACAAAGAAACAGGCTTGGTCATCGTCACCGTATCTTGGGATATAAGCAAAGGCATCCCCTTCAGCGAACTCAAGCCTGTCTTTCATCGCGACAATTGTCCTAATGCGCTTTGCCAAGGTATCGGGGTACCAGCGGGAAAGAACACCTTTTCCATTTTCTCCGTACTTTACAAAACCGGAACCATGTGCCATTATGCCTCCATGGCACACTCTGTTTCTCACTATGGTCTTAAATGCTGTTTCTTCGCAATTTCCGGAAGGAGCATTAATTACTTCCCTTGCTGTATCAGGTGTTAAGTTAATCGACTGAATTTGGCTGACAAGCCATTCCCAATCACCGTACAGGATGGTTTTCCAGACGGAGGCTACATCCTCGTCTTTCTCAATCATTACGCATCTGTCCACTAGCTTGTAGTACGCGGCGGACAAGCTGATAATCCCTCCACCGGCAAAAGGCTCTATTAAGCATTGTGGTCTGTAAGAAAGAGACTGCAGCCACCTCAAAAAATCAGGGACAAGCCAAGTCTTTCCACCCGGATACCTAAAAGGGCTTAATTGCTTTACTTTTGCCACGTTTACGATTCTCGGCTGTCCCTGCCCAAAAAGAGCGAGCTGCTGCATGTTTGATCCAGTCATTTAAGAGTCCTCCTCATTATTCAAGAAGCGAAACATGTTGGCCGGGTTTTCCGTTTCCGGCGGACTATCGTTTTCCAGTTTCTCGTCTAGCTTCTTCTGTAAAAGCTTCATAAAGTCATCCAGCCTCCCGGGGGCAGGAGTAGATATTCTTTGCAGGGCTTCTCCAAACTGCGTATAGACAACCTTTCTTTTTACCAGAGAATAGGCTTGCTCTGAATCGCTGTAAGCAAGGTCGTATATAAACCAAGCCACATTAGACTCATCTTTGTGTGCTTCGGGTAATTCCGGCAGGGTGCTGTAAAACGATTTATGCAAGACTACCCCTATCTTCTTACTCCAGGTGTTCAGGATTGCTCCTTTGAACATTAACTGAGGGATAAGTCGCTTCCTTGACGAAGAGAGGTAATCAGCTTTGGGATAGTTGTAACCGATGTCCCATATGAAGTCAGCGGACATGGTTTCCATATACTTCTCAAAAGGCCGCCTTATGTTGCCGCTGATATATACCGCTTGAACTTCTACGGCTCCAAAATCCAGAAGGCTTCCGTCCTTATCATAAGACACTAAAACAAGGTCTATGTTCCCTGCGTTCTTTCCGCTGGCATCGTTTAGTCTTATTTCTGACAGGGATGTCCAGGATGCGTTTGGTTCAAAGAAGTACTCAGCAGTATCAGAAGCGATTAGCCAATCTTGTCGAAAACGAACAGGACACGTAATAGCTATACCTTCTCCGTCAAAAATGGAACATACTCCGAGAGGGTTCTGCGCTTTGTCCTTGGTGCAGTTTGCAGAAGTATTGTGGTAGGGACAGAGTCGGGATGTTCTAAACTGACTAGCCTTTTTGCCTATGTTAGTAATAGGAAAACCGAATACTTCGCATAACGGGTTCTTGCTCATGTCCCTACTCCTTTTCCTATACTTGTAACCATTTTGCTCGTGAAACTCTCCAGGTTATGCCACGCCTCTTTTGGCAATTCGTTTAGCGGATCGTCAGTTTGGTGGTAAGTAAGGGTCTTATTAGCTCACGAACAACTCTCAATCTTCATGATAATATACTCACTTATGTGCGGTTATCACCTTCCAACATTATGATACTACAATATGTAAGGAAATATAAGGTCAGACGCTTGAGCCATTTGCGGTATAGCTCCTTTTTCATGCTTAGTAGCTAGATGAAGAACTCTAAACCTTTTGCCTTTTGTCGAATGACCTATCCATTGAATTGCACGAGACCTGAGCCTCAGTGCCTTTGGCCCTGAAGCGTTTCCTTTACTCCCACAGATATCATTGTTCTTCTTTCAGGGAAAAGTTCCTTCGGAATAGTATCATGTTGGCCCTAACCTTTGAAGCGGATCCTCATGAGATTCGTCAGATGAAGCCGTTTGATTCCATTAGTATTTGCCGAGCGGAGCAGGGTGGTAGGTGTGCCGCGAAATATTTACCCTCATGAGGCATTTACAGGAGGAATTGTAGATCCAAAGCAGAATATAGTAAGCAAATGATTAGTTGAGCGAACCAACAAACTAATAGGGGTTGTCACATGAATACCGAAAATCTTCGACAGTCGGAAGGAAACAATCAGAATTCATCGCCTACTACAGGGAATCAGGGTTTGGTCAAGGATCTGAACAAGGCTATAGTCTTCAACATGATATGGAGGTCGGCGCCGACGTCGAGGGCGGACATATCCAGGGCTTCCGGGTTGAATAGGAGTACTGTGTCATCCCTCGTTGATGAGTTGATTGCCGAGGGATACGTGACTGAACTGGGTGCCGGCGAGTCCGCGCTGGGGCGGAAACCTATCATGCTGCAGTCTAATCCGGATGCAGGGATCATAATCGGCGTTGAGCTGGGTGTTAACTACATCAGGCTTATCGCATCTGATATAGCTGCAAATGTGATCTCTTGCAACGGGTTCGCCATAGACCCTGCAGACGGCATGGACAGAATCGTAAAGACCATGTTGGAGGCAATCGAGTCTATGGCAGCATCCGTTCCGTCCACGCTGCGGGGACTTATCGGAGTGGGAGTGGGAGTGCCGGGGCTGGTGCGGTCTGACAGCGGCGTGTTGGCGTTTGCGCCCAACCTCAAATGGAGAGACGTTCCTCTTAGGGATATCATGATGAGTCGGCTTGGTATCCCGGTGTTTGTGGATAACGAGGCGAACACAGCAGCTATGGGAGAGAGATGGTTTGGCGCAGGAGTAGGCGTGGAGAACATGGCCTACGTCAGCGTCGGGATCGGACTGGGTGTCGGCATTGTAATCAATGGCGAGCTTTACCGTGGGAGTTCGGGCTATGCAGGGGAAATGGGGCATTTCACTATGCAGCCCGACGGGCCTGAGTGTGGGTGCGGTAACAGAGGTTGCTGGGAGACTCTCGCGTCGGAGAGTGCGACAATTGCCCGGGTTGTACAGGCTATTGAAGAAGGAAGGCCTACGGTTCTCGCAGGGCTTGCGAAGCATAGGTTCACAATGGACGATTTGGCAGATGCATGCGTTCGCGGTGATGAAGTTGCCCGCGAGGCGCTTGAGGATACAGGCAGGTATCTCGGAATCGGAATTGCGGGGCTGATCAACACTTTCAACCCTGAACTGGTTATCGTCGGGAGTTCGGTTGGGCGATGCAGCCGGCTTGTGCTTGACGAGGTTGAGAAGGAGATTCGGGCAAGAGGGCTCACTCAATTGACTAAGGACGTCCGGGTGGTGAAGGCAGCCCTCGGCGCCGATTCATGTGCCATAGGCGGGATCTCGCTGGTTCTGAGTGACCTTCTCAGTCTCCCTAAGATCGCTCTGTAGAAACGGGAGAGATGAATTGCCCCTTGGCAGGGGCTAAGTTAGATGGGAGGATGCTACCATGACCGTGAAGAGAGTGAAAAACAGCGTCGGAATCTGGGCATTCGGCCCCAATGCGACACGGTTCATGCCCGGAGGTTATCATCCTGAAGCCGTCAAAGAGGACATGCCGACGAAGGTGCGCCGGGTGGTGGACGGCTTAGGTGACCTCGTAGATGGCTACGAATTTCACTACCCCGGAGAGGTCACGGAGGACAACTTCGACCAAGTCATGGAGGCCTTGGGAGACTCGGATCTGTATGCTGTGGCTCTGGGACTGTTTTCCATGCCCAAATACGCCCTGGGTTCGTTTGTTAACCCCGACCCGAAGCTGCGCCGGGAGGCGACCGAGACTGCGAAGTGCGGGGTGGACATCGCTGCGCGTGTTGGCGCTAAGTTCATCATATGGCCGGGTGGAGAGGGCTACAACTACCCGTTTCAGATACCGTACGGCCAGGTTTGGGGTCACTTCATCGGTGCAATCGCTGAAATTGTCGACTATGCCTACGGCAAAGGCGTAACCGTTCTTCTCGAACACAAGAACTCGGAGCCTGCCATGAAGATACTCATGCGAAACATCGGCATGACCTTGTATGTCATACAGAAGGTAGCTGAGGCCGGCGTGCCCATCGACCTTCTGAAGGTGAACATGGATTGGCAGCACCTTATCATGAACGGTGAATCCCTCGCAGAATACGCTGCTCTCTTGGCAAAGGAGGGCCTCCTTGGACACCATCACGGAAACTCAGGATGGGGCACGTTCGATGACGATAATATGGTAGGAGCTACGTGTTTCATGGAAACCCTGGAACTTGCGGTAGAGCTGAGGAGGGTAGGCTACGGGCGCCATGGAGAGCGTATCGGATTCGACTTGTTCCCATATACCGAAGACCAGATTGAAGCTGTCCGGCAGAATGTCTACCAGTGGGAATTGATAGATTCCATCGCTGCC
>LSQX01408132.1_pt1 | contig 18563 bp, 14 predicted proteins | sample 654561 | NCBI WGS metagenome assembly LSQX01 (sample SAMN04489861, study PRJNA283612) | anaerobic digester metagenome | isolation source: 4 biogas reactors fed with cattle manure at either 37C or 55C with and... | place: Denmark: Kongens Lyngby | collected 2014
AAGCTTGGGACCGGATGCCGGCGACAGGTCCGCCGGGTGCCAGGGACCCGCGGGAAGCTCGGCGTGCACGGCGTGCGCGGCAAGGGGACGGGATTCGTCGGCATCGTACAGCGCGACCGACACGATGCCCGCCGCGGGATGAACGCTCAGATGCACTGCGAGCCGCCGGACGGGAGCAAGACCGCCCCGCAGCACGGAGTATACTGCCTTCTCGCCGTCGGGCCGCGCCACGACGAGCTGCACCTCGTGCGTCGGAAACCAGCCCGATCGGTCCTCGGACCAGACGACGGCTACGGGCGGCTCGGCATCGACGGGCACGGTGGAGGCGCCCGCGAGCAGCACCGGTGCGGCGGGAGCCTTTTCTTCCCACAGCCAGACGACTTCCTGCGTGAAGGGGCCGGCGGTCCCGGTCGCTGTGCCGATGTGGGTCAGGGCGAGAAGCAGCGTCCATGTGAGACCTGCTACCAGTAGACGGCGTGTCGTCGTGCTTTTCATGTGCGATCCTCCTTACCGCCGTGCTACTTCCCTCGCACCGGGCCGAGCTCCTTCCTGCGGTTTGCGAGGTGCGAGGTTTCCGCGGGCAGGCATCGGACGGGCGATGACGAACCGTTTGCCTCGAGGGACTGCCGTCGGCGCCGAAGGAAAAAGGGGGAGCTTTATGGCGGTAACTATTCGCGACGTGGCAAAGCGCGCCGGAGTTTCAATTTCGACGGTTTCTGCGGTGATCAACGGGACGAAGTACGTTTCGCCGAAGCTGCGGCGCCGGGTGGAGGAAGCGATAGAAGAACTCGGCTACATTCCGAGTTTGATCGGCCGGGCCCTCTCGTCGCAGCGTAGCTCCATGGTAGCCTATATCATCCCGACGATTTCCAACCCCTTTTTCTCGTCCATGATTAAGACGGTCGAGCAAAACGTTTTCGCCAGTGGCCTAGGCCTCCTCGTCTGCCCTACGGAAGAAGAGGAGGAAAAGGCGCGGCGCTACGAGGCGTTCTTGGTGGGCGCCCACGTCGACGGCGTATTGATCAGCCCGCTTTCGTCCCGGCCATTAGAGGAGCAATGCCGCCCTTTCCTCGACCGCGACATTCCGGTGGTCGTCTTGGCCGGGTCACGCACGACGCCGCATGTCGACGCGGTGGTGCTCGATGACGCTTCGGGCATGCGGCGCCTTACGCAGTACCTCGTGCAGCTCGGACACCGGCGCGTTGCGTTTTTCGGCCGGAAGAGAAGCGTGACGTCGGCCGGGCGGCTCGCGGCGGTACGGGAGGTGCTCGCAGATGCCGGGCTCGAGCTGCGGGACGATTGGGTAGTGGAAGCGCCGCGGCATGCCCGCTACCTCCCGTCCCACGAAACGTACCGGCAGGCGAAAGCGCTCCTCGGCCGCGAGGACCGTCCCACTGCCGTCTTATGCCACAACGACGCCGTGGCCGTCGGGGTGCTGCAGGCGTGTTACGACCTGGGCCTGCGGGTGCCGGACGATGTAAGCGTGACGGGCTTCGACGACACCTTGGCCTCGGTCACGTCGCCGCCCTTGACGACGCTCCGCGTCCCGATAGAGGATATGGCAAGACGCGCGACCGGCATCTTGTTGGACCGGATCGCGCAGGAAAAAGAACAGTACCGGCACGCGGAGCGGATTGTACACTGGTTCGAGCCCGAACTGGTTGTACGGGCTTCGACCGGCGCGCCGGAGGGTACTTCTCGATAGGAGCGGGGGCGATAACGGTGACGAGCGGCAATTTGCCGGCAGGTTTGGTGGTGCAAGCCTTTGTACGGAGTTGGGATACGGGCCCGGTAAAGATGTACCTGGTTGCCGTCGATCTCACCGACCCGGCCTTGGCGCTCGGGACGATGCTGGCAGAAGGCGTCTACTTGTCCGAAGAAGCGCAGTGGCCGCGCGAGCCCGTCAGTCAGCTCGTCGCAAGATCGGGCGCGGTCTTGGGTGTGAACGCAAACTTCTTCGAAATGAATTCCACCATGAACCCACGGGGCATGCACATTCACTCCGGGCGCCTCGTCAAAAGCCATAACACCCGCTGGAACGCCTGCGTCGGGTTTACGGCGGAGAACAAACCGTACTTCGGCTACTGGCACTGGCGGGGAGCCATCCGGGCCTTGGACGGCGGAGCGAGCGTCCGGGGTGCCGCTTACTACCCTACCGCCGGTTTGAACATCACGACGGCTGGATCCGATGACATCGTGTTGTACCAGGCTCCGTGGCGCCGTAGTTTGGGCCTGGCGCGCCGTGAACAAGGCGACGAAGACGTAGTCGAGCTCGTCGTGGAAGATCAGGTCGAACTGGAAGCGCCCGGCGCGCTCGCCCTGCAAGCAGGCGCACCGGGCACGGCCCGCATTGTACGAGGCCGGGTGAGCGACGTACGCCGCAATGCGCCGGGCGTGTGTCCGGCTCCGGGGCAGTTGATCGTGTCGGGGTGCGGCAAGGGTGCGGAGGCCCTCGGCGCGATCCGGCCCGGCGATCAAGTCGAGCTCTTTTACACCATCGAGGGCGAACCCTTTGGCCCGGAACAACCCGACTGGCGCACCCTAAAGTCCGTCGTCGCCGGTAATTTGGTCATATTAAAAGAAGGCCGCTACTGTGACCCCCGCGTCCTCACCCTCGAGCACCTGCATCCCCGCACCGTCGTCGCTACGAATAAACAAGGGAATGAGCTTTACCTGCTGGTCATCGACGGCCGTTCCGAGGAAAGCGTCGGCGTGAAATACAAGCAGGTCGCCGACTACTTGCTTTCCATCGGCGCCTGGCACGCTCTCAATCTGGATGGGGGCGGGTCGTCTACGCTCGTCGTGCGCGATGTGGAAGCGGATACGGTGCGGGTCGTCAACGTGCCGTGCGAAGGGGCAGAACGTCCGGTTCCCGACGGCCTCGGCATTTTTCTACGGACGAAATAGGAAACACACGTCGGCGCAGCGAACACCGGGCGACAACCGGGGCAGGAGGCGGCAAGGTCGCGCAGAAAATGAGAGTGCCGGCAGGGACTGCTTGTTACACATTAGGAGGTGTTCGACTTGTTATCCCGCAAGGTGATGCCAGAGAAAATCCGTTGGACCTTGACTTGTCTTGTTTCGTTGTTCCTTCTCTTCAGTTTCGTGTTCCGGGCGGCGCAGGCAGAGGAGATCGTCCTCGAGTTCGCCATGTGGATCGTCGAGCCGGCCGAGATTGAACCGACGCTCGAGATCATTCGGACCTATGAGGAAATGAACCCGGGTGTCAAGATCAACCTGATTCACCAGCCTTGGACCGGTTACCACGACAAGATGATGACGCTCGGCATCGCGGGGACGGCGCCCGACGTCATGGCCATCTCCCGGGTCTATCTGGCCAATTTTGTCGAGGCGAACCTGCTCTTGCCGCTGACCAAGGAGATCGAACCGCTCCTGGACGAGATTATCGAGATCCAGTCGGGCATGCACGAAGGCGAGATCTACGGTATTCCGGTTTGGGGCGGTCCGTCTTTGTGGATGTACAACGGCGGCATGTTTGATCTAGCGGGCCTGCAGCGTCCGCCCGAGGTGTACAGGCAGGGCGATTGGAACTGGGACACCGTACTCGACATGGCGCGGAAACTGACCTACGACCGGGACGGCGACGGAGTCATCGACGTGTGGGCCTTTGAATCGCCCAGCACGATCGCAACCGACTGGGTAGCCAAGGTGCATCAGTTCGGCGGCCGGGTGCTCACGGAAGACGGCAAGGGAGCAGCCATCAACGCGCCTGCGGCCATCGCCGGACTGACGCTGTGGGCCGACACGGTGCATCAGTACCAGGTGGCGCCGCCCTGGAACCAGCGGGCGGGCGTCGGCTTAGCCCAGGGGACCCTGGCTATCTACGTGCGGTGGGCGGCCGAGGCGGTGAGCGTCGCCCGGGTGAACGACCATCTGTCCCTCGGTCTCATCCCGCAGCCCGAGGGCCCTGCCGGCAGTTACCACATCGCAGGCGGGGTGCCTTTGACCGTCTCCAGGAACACCAAGTACCCCGAGGAAGCGGCCAAGTTCGCGATCTGGTACGCCCTGTATAGCGATCAGTGGCAGCTGCGGGGCATCCCGGCGAACCGTTCGGTCGTGGCGTACGAGTACCGGGAGATGGTGGGCGAATATCTAGAAAACCCCGACGCCATCATGCACGCGATGTCGGGCCCCCACGGCATGGAACCCCACGCCGGCCGGGTGGAGCTCGTGAGCATGTGGGATCCCATTTTGCATCAGCTTCGCCTGGGCAACATCGCACCCGAAGCGGCGGCGCAGCAAATTGCCGAGGGCATCGAGGCGATATTGAACAAGTAAGATGCCGCCGGTTAAGGGGGCGGAGAAGGCCAACTTAGGGAAAGGAGAGCTCGTCATGCGTTCCACTTGGCTTGTCGTTCCGGTTCTCGTCCTTGTGCTTGGCGTAGGAGCTGCAGCGAGTGAAGGGACGTGGCCTTTGGTCATCGATCCGGCCAATCCCGAACACCAAGCGCTCTTCGAACCCGTCTTCGGCACCCCGTGGGAAGTCGTCACGGACCCCGAGGGCGAACCCGCCTTTTACATGGGCACGCAGCTGGCCAACATTCCCACCGACACGTACGATCGAACTCGCTACGTGCTCTTGACCGATGAGAAGCTGCTCAACCCGCGCCTCGATCTAAAGTCGTTGGGCGGCCAGGAGGGCAGCGGCAACCCGAGCCACTTCATCATCTTCGCTTGGCAAGACTACCGCAACTTCTACTACATCTACCCGGCCGAAAGCGTCGAAACCCGGGTAGCCCGCGTGGTGGACGGCGTGCACCAGACTTTGTACCGGCACGGCGAGATCATCTGGGTCCGCGACCGCGACTGGTACCAGGATTTGACGCTGGAGGTGCTGGAAGAGGACGGCCAGCGCAAGGTGAACACGTACGTGAACGGGCGCCTGGCCATGAGCTACACGTTCCAGCCGGGCGAGGAACCGCCGGCGGGGCGCGTGGGGATCGGCATGTGGAATCTTGCCCACAGCGCGTACATCAAGGACATCGTGCTCACGGAGACGACGAAGTAGCGTAAGCGGGAGGCCGTCATGGTGAGCCGTACTGCACGTATGCAACCATCGGGAAAGGGGGCGAGGCTCGGCGTGCTGCTGGGCCTCGCGCTCGCTTTGTCGCTCGTTTGTGCTTTGCCTGCAGCGGCCGGCGAGGGTACCGTGTCGCTTCGGGTGTGTACTTACAACGTGCTGCGCTTTCAAGGCTGGCCGGAGGACGTGGCGCGGGAGCAGCTCGGCACTGCTGCGAGCCGGCGCCTCGCTCACTTTACCGATGTATTCGGCGGGCTCGATTGCGACCTTTTGGCGATTCAAGAGGGCGGCTCGCAGCAGTGGATCGACCGCCTAGCCGCGAATATGGGGATGGAAGCTCTGTTCTTGCCGTCGCCCGCCGAGTTCCCGGGCGGGATCTTGTCGCGCCATCCCATAGTAGAAGCGAGGCCGCGGCAGGTGGCGGAGCGTTCGTGGGAAGTGCCCTTTAGCCGCACCTTCGGGGCCGCGCTGGTCGACGTGGCGGGGCGCCCCATTTGGGTAGTCAACCTGCACGCCCATCCAAACCGGGAAGATCTGCGGGAACAGGAAGCGCACATATTGGCCGATACGTTAGATGAGCTGCTCGCGGTCGCACCGTCGGCGATTGTGATGGGCGATTTCAATTCCGAACCCGGCGGACCGCTGCACGAGGTCCTTGTGGAACGGGGCTTCGTGAACGCGGTGGAAGCCGCCTGGGGCCGCACCGTATCGACCGTAAACAGCCCCGAGGGCGGCGTGAGCAGCGCGTCCATCGATCACATCTACCTGAGCGCAGATTTGGCCGGACACCTGGTTTCGGCCCGCGTCGTGCTCGAGCCCGGCTTTATGTATCCTCTGATGTTTGGCCCCGACGATTGGGTGCACTCGGACCACTTGCCGGTAGTGGCTGAGCTGGAGTGGGTGCCGGCCGCCGCGTCCCGGCAGTGAAACGACGTGCTTTCGACGGGTAGCACCACACGCCGGGTGCTCACCGTCGACAACTAGCCACCGGCGCCCGGAACATCGCTTCCGGGCGCCTTAGAATTCCTATCGCTGGGCAGTGGGCGCTCACTCGTAAAGCGCCCGCACCGCGCCAGCAATTTCCAGAATCGCCTGTTCGGCCGGCATCACGTTCTTCATGATATTGTCCCGCACGGCCGGGATGATCAGGTTCCGCGCCTCGTTCACCTTCTCCATAAAGGTTTCCGGGCTCAGCACGCTATCCATCATGCCCGTAGCGAAGTACAGCATGCTCTTATCCGGATACATCGCGGCGTAGGCGGGGAAGAGGGAACGCCGCACCGGCGCACGGCCCATGATTTGCATGTCCGCGAGCCCGCCTGCTTGCGACGTGAGGTACTTCACAAAACGCCAGGCTTCTTCGGGATGTTTCGTATTCGCACTGATGCCGAACATGTCGGAGGCTAGGTAGTGGCTGCGGGTGCCGCCCGGTCCGACGGGCCTCGGTGCGAGATCCCACTCGAAGCTGCCGGCCACCGCGTCTTCTAACCGGTTGAGCCAGCCCGTCGCCATCCACAGGTTCATCGCCGAGAGGCCACGGTGGAAGTGGGCCTGGGCGCGATCGTCCATCGGCGGCGTAATCTGGTGCTTCCAGATGAGATCCTGCAAGAACTGGAGCGCGTCAATCGACTCGGGCTGATCGAGCATGAAGCGGGTGGGATCATTCGGAATGTCGAATACGGCGCCTCCTGCCGCGTGAATCCAAGCCGCACCCCGGGCAGTGGGCTGGTGGAAGCTGTCGTCGTCCAGGCCCCACACCACGATGTTGCCTTCGGCATCGCGGCGGGTCAGCTTCTTGCCGATGTCGACCAGCGTATCCCACGTCCAGTTGCCCTGCGCGTCGAGCTCGGAAAGATAGGGGATGCCCGCCTCGGAGAAGTAGTTCTTGTTGTAGTACATCAAGAACAAGTTGGCATAGCTGGGAATGCCGTACCGCATGCCTTTGCGCGGGCCGTACACAAGCTCGCCCGCTGCCCAGCTCACCGGGAAGAAATCGTTGAGATCCTCCTCGGTGAAATCCCGCTCGACGAAGGGCCGTAGGTCGAGCAGGAAACCGTTGTCGGCGAGGTCTTTGGCCGTGGCGCCCCACATCTCCGTCACGTCGGGACCGACGCCGGCCGCGATCAGTACGGGAAGTTCGCTTAAGCTCTGGGCGACGTGCCATTCGACCCGGATGTCGGGATTTTCGCGCTCAAATTCTGAAATCCATCGTTCTACGAGTTGCGATTGTAGTTCGCCGCCCCGGAAAAAGAACGTGATGGTGACCGGTTCCTCCGCTGCTGCCCAGACCGTGCACAGCACGAGAGCGAGTGCGATCACCGCAAGCCGGCCGCGAATCGGTCTCGCTTTCCGCATGGGAGTTGCCCCCTTTGTATGAAGTCCCGATAACGAACCTCGATGAACCAGGCTGTCTTGTGTACGCCGCCGTACCACCTCCCGACCGCACTGTCGCGTCGGAGAAACGGTTCGCTGCGTTCGTCGCCCGTCCCTTTGCGGTTTTACCAAATTTCATTGCGGCGGCCGCAAGGAACCGGAATCCGGTCGGGGAAAGGCGAAGGTGTGGACGGAGAGGCAGAGCAGGGAGGAAAGCAGATGGTGGAGCAAAAGACGTTGCAATGCGATGTTCTGGTCGCGGGAGGGGGACCGGCCGGAGTGGCGGCGGCGCTGGCGGCTGCCCGCAGCGGGGCCCGGGTCGTGTTGTGCCAGGACCGTTCGGTGCTCGGCGGCAATGCGTCGAGCGAGGTGCGGATGCACATCGTTGGAGCGGACTGCAGCGGCAGAAGAGGCGTGCCGCTCGCGACCGAAACCCGGGAAGGAGGCATCATCGAGGAGATTCGGCTTGAGACCGCCGTGCGCAATCCGCAGCGCTCGGCGTCCATGCTCGACTTGATCCTCTACGAAAAGTGCCGGGCCGAGCCCAACCTGACGCTCCTTCTGGATACGGCCGTCACGGGAGCGGAAGTGGACGGAGAGCGGATCGTGGCGGCGTGGGCAGACCGCCACTCCACGGAGGACCGGTTTTGCATCGAGGCCGCGGTGTTCATCGACTGCACGGGCGACGGGCGTCTCGGCGTGGAGGCGGGTGCACCGTTCCGCCACGGGCGCGAAGGGAAAGACGAGTTCGGAGAAAGCCTGGCCGTCGCCGAAGCCGACCGCAAGACCCTTGGTTCCACGCTCCTGTTCCAAGCGCGAAAGCACGACCGGCCGATGCCCTTCAAAGCGCCTCCGTGGGCCCGCAAGTTTACGGAGGAAGACTTGAAGTTCCGGCCCCACGCCACGGCCGGGGTCGACCGGGGACTCGAGTACGGCTACTGGTGGGTGGAATGGGGCGGCACCCTCGATACCGTAAAGGACAACGCGGCCATTCGCGACGAGCTGCTCGCCATCATGCTGGGCGTGTGGGACCACATCAAGAACGGCGGCGACCACGGGGCCGAAAACTGGGCCTTGGAATGGTTCGGGTTCCTTCCGGGCAAGCGCGAGAGCCGTCGTTTCATCGGCCATTACACAATGCGGGAGCAAGATCTTATCGAATCCCGGCCCTTCGAAGACGCCATCGCCTACGGCGGCTGGCCCATCGACCTCCACCCGCCCGAGGGCATCGACGCGCCAGGCGAGCGTCCGGCCCGTCAAGTGCAGCTGGAATACTTGTACGACATACCGCTGCGCGCCTGCGTCGCCCGCTATCCCGTGAACCTGATGTTCGCCGGGCGCAACATCTCGGCCACGCACGTCGCCTTCGGCTCGACGCGGGTGATGGCCACGTGCGCCGCGGTCGGCCAGGGCGTGGGCACGGCGGCCGCAGTCGCCGTCTCCGAAGGCGTGACGCCGTGTGAGCTCCTCACGCGCCCCGATCTCATCCGGGAGGTGCAGCAGCGGCTCCTGCGCGACGATGCCTATCTCATCGGCCACGTCAACCGGGATCCCGCAGACGTAGCCCGACGAGCCCGGGTGCGAGCGTCGAGCGAGCAGCCGGAAGGGGAAGCTGCAAACATCTTGTCGGGCCAGACGCGGTCGACCCACGGTCCGCTCGGCGCACCGCCTTCCCGCACCGTACCCGGCACGCACCGGTGGATGAGCGACCCTGCGCGAGGACTGCCGGCGTGGATCGAGCTGGAGTGGGAGACGCCGGTTTGCCCGCGGGAGATCCGCCTCGTCTTCGACACCGGACTGCACCGGGTGCTGACGCTCTCCCATAGCGACGCGTTCGTGCAGCGCATGGTGTGGGGCAGGCCGCAGCCCGAGACCGTTGCCGACTACGTGATCGAAGCGCGCGCTGCGGACGGCCGGTGGGAGAAGCTGGTGGAGGCCGAAGGCAACTACCGGCGTCTGCGGGTGCACCGACTGGAGAAGCCCGTGGCGACGACTTGTTTGCGCATCACCTGTTTGGCCACGCAAGGCATCGACCACGCGCGCCTATGCGAGGTGCGGGTGTACGAGTAGGGCGTAAGCAGCGGGAAATGCCCAGGGTAAAGGCCGAGGCGGACCCAATCCCCTCGGCTTTTGGTATTTTAGGACGCGATTTCTGGACACGGAAAAGGAATCCGTTTGCGCATATCGAAGGAAATATTGCGCACTTCATTTGCCCATTCCGTGCGCAGCATGGTGTGGTGAAGGAGCCGTCCATGGAAGAACGTCGTGGCAGCGTCACCATTGTAGATATCGCTCACAGGGCAAAGGTCGCGCCGTCGACCGTATCCCGGGCGCTTTCGGGCAAAGGGCGCATTGCGCAAACGACACGGGACCGCATTTTGCGCATCGCACAGGAGATGGGATACGAAGGCGCGGCGACGGCCCACCGGGCCATCGGCATTTTGTATAACCGCCGCCTGCGCTACCTGATCGGCGACGCTTTCTACGGCACTATCATGGAGAGCGTCGAGCGGACTTTCCGGGAGTGGGGGTACCGGGTCTTTTTCTCCACGTTTGAAAGCGAACGGACCCTGCGCGACGTCCTCGAGCAAAATTCCCACGACGGCTTTATCCTGGTAGGCGGCGACGTGACGGCCGAAGCGGTCCGGTCGCTGCAGCCCATGGGCACCCCGGTCGTGCTGGTCGACAACGAGCTGCCCGACGATCCGACGCCGGCCGTGGTCACCGCCAACGCGGAGGGCAGCCGGACCTTGGCCCGCCACCTGCTGTCGCTGGGGCACAAGCAGATCGCCTACGTGGGCGGGCCGATGAGCCACATCTCGCTCCGCCAGCGGGTTGAGGGCTTTCGTGAAGTGATGGCCCAAGCGGGCGTGCCGGTGGACGAAGAGGCCGTCGTGTACATGCCCGAAGGTCACTTCGGCTTCGACACGGGCGTAAACGGTTTCCACGAGCTTTGGGTGCGGCGGGGCAAGCGGCCGACCGCGGTGATGTGCTCCAACGATCTGGTGGCCCTGGGCGTGATGCAGGCCTGCGAAGACTTGGACCTGCGGGTGCCCGGCGACATTTCCGTAGTGGGCTTTGACGACGTGATCCAAAACGCCCGGCCGGCTTTGACGACGATGAAAATTCACTGCTCCCAAATGGGGGTGCAGGCGGCCAAGCTGCTGTACGACCTGATTCGAGGCGAGCTGTCGACCCCGGTGAAGATCGTCATATATCCGGAGCTTCGCATCCGGGAGTCGACGGCCGCTCTCGAGTAAACGGGAAGGAGGGAGGCCAGGTCAAAACCGAAGACTGCGGCGCATCACCGCTTAGAGGTAGACCGACCATGTGCTTGTGGTTATGCCGTGCTGAGTCCTTACAGAAACGGGGGATGAAGCGATGCGCACCGGACATCTTCTCCGAGCAGCGGTGGTCTTCTGCGTGCTCGTCTGCATCGGCGCCTCCGCCTTCGCAGCCGTCGAGATACGGTACATGGCCAATCCGCGCATGACGGCTTTCGGCGACGATGTGAACGAGCTCCTCGTCGAAATTTTCAACGAGTTAAATCCCGATATCAAAGTCGTGTACGAACCGGCCACGGCCGCCTGGCAAGACCGGGCCACTGTGCAGATGGCGGCGGGCTCGGCTCCCGATGTCATCGCCGGCTTCGATCACTGGTTCCGGGCTTGGCTCGATCAAGGACAGGCCCTCGACCTGCTTCCGTACCTTCCCTCAGGCTATCTGGACGACTTCGTTCCGAGTCACATCCGGCTTTTCCATATCGACGGCAAACAGTACGCCCTTCCTCTGTACACCGGTATCTCCGCCCTTTATTACAACCAAGACATGTTTGAAGCGATCGGCCTCACCCCGCCCGATGAGACGTGGGATTGGGACGATCTGCTCGACGCCGCGCGCAAACTGACAAGGCGCGACGAAACGGGCATGGTCACCACCTACGGCACCGACGTGCAGGTGGCGTGGGACCGGGTCATTTTGTGGATTTGGGAAAACGACGGCGAGGTGATCGAGGAAGGCCAATTCGTAGGCAGCCACGTCACGTTCGATGCACCCGAGGTCGTCGAAGCCATTCAGTTCCTGCAAGATTTGATCCACAGCCACGAGGTTGCGCCGAGCTGGATTCAGTTGGGCATGGATCCGTGGGTCGGTTTTTGGCGCGGCGATACGGTGGCCATGTGGCAGTCGGGTTCCTGGGACATCGCGAACACGTTGCAGCAGGCGCCTTTCCAGTGGAACGTGAGCGTGCGGCCGCGGGGACGGAACGGCACGGCGGCGGCTGTCCACACGAGCGACGGCATTATGGTTTACAAGGGCACGCCCCATCCTGAAGCCGCGGCGCGGTTTGTGCAGTTTCTCACGAGCCGCGACGCGCAGGAGATCTTGATGTACCAAGCCAACCTGCAGCCGGCCCGCCTGAGCCTGGGGATCGATTATGCGACGGCCACGGCACCGGCTCGGCAGGGGATCAACATGGGGGTGTTCGTCGAGCAAACGGCCTACGCCCGGCCCGCTCCCTTCTTCACTGAGCAGACCCGGGTGAGCAACGTGATGATCACTACGTTCAACCAGGTCATCTACCAAAACACGATGCCGGCCCAATCAGCTATGGAGAACCTGACCCGCGAGCTGAACGCCATCATGCGCGGGGAAGAGCCTGAGAACTAACGCAAAAGGAGGTCTTACGCGATGAAATCCAGTCGTCTGTTGTCGGTTGCCATGGTGCTGTTGCTCTTGGTCGCAGCGGTAGGTATCGCTTCAGCGCAAACTCGCACGCTCGAAGTGACGGTCGCTCAAGAAACAGGTAAGCCCGTGCCCGTAACGCTGAAACTCGACGACATCCGGCGCACAGTAGGCATCGCGTTCGTCATCGACTGGAACTCGCTGCGGGTCTACGACGCGGACGGCAACTTGCTTCCGTTCCAGATCGACGACGCTGACCTGTCCGGCAACATCTCCCGCGACGACGTGCTCGCCTTTGTCACCAGCGGACCGGCCCGCATTGAAGTGGACCGGGTCGCGACGGAGCCTTTACCCACCTTCGAGAACGCCTTCACCGTAGAAGAGACCGAAGACGGCTGGCGCATTGAATCGAAGGACGGCTCGGTGGCTGCCGTCGTGACGAAGCTGGGCGGCGTAGACCTCGTGCGCTACAACGGCATTGACCGCACCTTCGCCAAGGACATCGGCTTTTTGCGCTACGCCGGCTATCCCATGAGCACCTACTGGGTCGACGGCGATCTGAAGAACCACGAAGAGAAGACGACGCTGGAAGAGCCGATGCGGGTGCGCAATATTGCAATCTTGGAGGACTCGCCGGTGCGGGCGACCGTCATCGTACAGCGGGCTTCCGACTTGTTCCCCGGCCTCCGGCAAGATCTCGTCATCGGCATTTACCCGACGGGTGAAGTGCAGGTGGATCAAGTCGTCACGAGCGCCGGATACGCCGACCTGACCAAGCTGCACACGATCGTCAACGCCATGCTGGCAGGCGCTCCGGACGGCCGGCACGTGCTGCCCGTCTTCCGCTGGCTCGAGTGGGCGGACGAACTCGACGTCACCCCGGCCGAGTACTGGAAGGAACGGGGCGTGTTGAGCGAGATCGACGGCAAAGAATACGTGACCTTTAACGACATCAGCGGGCCGGCGCCGCTCTGGTGGGGAGCCTCGTACATCTTCGCTTCGCCCGAGCGCTGGCGCACAAATCACTCCGAGTCGCTCGGTTTGGGCATGGCCGAGATGTTGATGGACGTGCCCGAAGTGCCGGACGGCCTGCGGGAGCGCCTCGAGAGCATGATGTGGGTGCTCGAGGGCGAGTGGCGCAACGGTTACTTCCGCTGGATTCCGGAGGAAGTGATCAAGGCCCGGGCGGACAAGGGCATCGAGCTCGACTTCGGCTACGACATGGCGGAGTACGACTGGCCGCTCCACTTGATCCCGGGCGATACGGTGACGTTCGCGAACTACTACGTCCCGTACGATGCCGAGGATGTGACGGAGGCGGTGCGCTACCTCGAAGCTCGCTACGCCGAGCTGAGCGAGATCGCTGTGGAGCTGAAGTAAATAGAAAGCGAAGGCAGCAGAGGGCGGCTGTAGAGGGCACGGAGTGCAGGCTGCAGACGCGGCTGCATTCCGTGCCTTTTTATTGTGCGTGTGGACGGCAGGGCCGTTCGGCGATGCAGGTCCCTCCGAGTCTGCGGGGGCGGTTACACAACGATACGGAAACGGGAGGAATTGAAGATATGACTGCACCTTGGCTAGGACCTTTTGAGCGCTACAGCACGGAGCCCATCTTGGCGCCCGATCCCTACTCCTGGTTCGAGAAGGCTGCGGTGTATAATCCGACAGTACTTTTGGAAGGCGACACCTTCTATATGATCTACCGGGCCGAAGACACGCACGACGAATACATCTCCCGCCTCGGCCTCGCCACGAGCACGGACGGGCTGAACTTTACCCGGTACGAAGGCAACCCTGTCGTGGGCATCGACGGGCCATTGTATCCTTTGGAAAGCCGGGGCTGTGAAGACCCGCGGGCGGTGAAAGTAGGGGACACTTATTACATGACCTACACGGCGTGGACGGGTTACAGCCTCGGTTTGGCCTTGGCCACGTCGAAAGATCTCATCAACTGGACGAAACACGGCATCATCATTCCGGACACGAAGGCGGGGGCGATCTATCCCGAGCCCATCGGCGGACGATACATCATGTACTTCGGTGACACGAACATTTGGATGGCCACGTCCGAAGACCTTCTGCACTGGGAGGTGCGGGAAGAGCCTGTGCTGCGTCCCCGGCCCGACCGTTTCGACTCGGTGCTCGTCGAGCCCGGGCCGGCGCCCGTCATGACGCCCGACGGCCTGCTGCTCATCTACAACAGCTCGAACGGCACCCACTACAATGCCGGTCAGGTGCTGTTCGACAAGGAAGACCCGACCCGGGTGATCGCCCGCACCGACGAGCCCTTCCTGTCTCCGGAGCTGGCCTGGGAGAAGTGGGGCAAGGTGAATCAGGTCGTCTTCGCCGAGGGCCTGGTGCGGAAGGACGACACGTGGTACCTGTACTACGGCGGAGCGGATAAGTGCATCGGCGTGGCAACGGCCAAGGCGACGTGGTGAGGCGAGGGATTCGGCAGACGGCGGGGGCGAGACGTGCGGTGCGAGCTGCACGTTTCGCTTTCCCCCAACTCCCCGAAGGGAACGAAGTTCGCCTGCCGAAATAACGTGGCGACCTGGCTCTGCTTGCACCTTTCCAGGAAAGGAGACGACGCCGTGCACAGTGACACGCCCTCCTCGGACCGTTCCAACGCCACTCATCCTGCTTCCTTCACCTCGGCCAAGGCCCGTCCGCCGAGGGGCTACACTATTCCCCTCATCGATCTGGACGGCGAGACGCACCGCCAAGTTGTGGTCGACAGGGAACCGGGACAGTACTTGGGTCACCCCACAACGGTGCTGCTCGAGGACAACAAGACCATGATCGTCGTTTATCCAAAGGGGCACGGCAGGGGCGCCATAGTAATGAAGCGGAGTGAGGATGCGGGCCTCACCTGGTCTGAGCGGCTGCCCGTTCCCGAAAGTTGGGCCACGAGCAAGGAAACGCCGACGATCTACCGCCTGGTGGGTCCCGACGGCAAGCGCCGCCTCGTCCTGTTTTCCGGGCTGTATCCCATCCGCCAGTCCATTTCGGAAGACGACGGCCGCACTTGGACCGAACTTGAGCCGATCGGCGATTTCGGCGGCATCGTCGCCATGGCCGACGTGGTGGCGCTGAAAGGCGGTCCGGGACGCTACATGGCCCTTTTCCACGACGACGGGCGCTTCCTGCGGGGGTCCGATTTGCCGAAGACGTCGTTCACCGTTTACAAGACCCTTACCGAAGACGGCGGCCTTACCTGGTCGGAGCCGCTACCCGTGACCAGCCTGCCCGGGGCCGACCTGTGCGAGCCCGGCGCGGTCCGCTCGCCCGACGGAAAGCAGATTGCCGTGCTGCTGCGGGAAAACAGCCGGAAGCACAATTCGTTTATTATCTTCAGCGACGACGAGGGCGTAACTTGGACCGAGCCCAGGGAGCTGCCCGGAGCCCTCACCGGCGATCGCCACGTGTGCCGTTATGTACCGGACGGCCGGCTCGTCGTGGTGTTCCGCGACATGTGTCACGAAAGCCCGACCCGGGGCGACTTCGTGGCTTGGGTGGGCACATACGACGACTTAGTGAACGGAACGGAGGGCATCTGCCGCATCCGGCTGAAGGAAAACCACCACGGCTGGGACAGCACGTACCCCGGCGTCGAGGTGCTGCCGGACGGTACGGTGGTCGCCACTACGTACGGGCACTGGATTCCCGGGGAAGAGCCTTTCATTTTGTCGGTACGCTTCCACCTCGACGAGTTCGACATCTAAGACCTTCAGCGTTCGTACACGGCGATAGCGAAGCCCAGGGGAGGCAGCTCAATGTGCCCGGTTTCGCCGTCCCACGGGACCGGGCGCCCCTGGGCATCGTGCACCTGCACCGCGTCGGCGGCGCCCGGTAAGCCGAACCGCCGCGCCCCGTCCGCCATGCTGCGCAAGACCAGCACTTTCCGGTCCGCTCCCCGGAGCCGCCGCCAAAGCACCTCCGGATGCAGCAGCACGGCGTCGACGGCTAAAGTCCCGTCTGCGACGAAAATGTGCAGGCGACGGCCGGCCTTGTCCAGCTGGAGCAGCCCGAGGTCGGTCGCTAACAGGCGGTCGCCCGTCCGGGAGCGAGGCACCGCCGCTTCGAGTACCTGCCCGGATGCGCTCACTATGTAAACCGTCGCCGCACGCGTCCTTGCGCCGCCGTGGATCAGGTGGACGCGGTACGTGCCGGGCGGCGCCGCGACGGGCAAGGCGATTTCGGAACCGTCCTGCAGCAGCACGTACGCACCGCCGCTAGGACGGGAGCCGTCTAGATGTGCCGCCTGCCGCAGCGTGATCCAGCCGAATCCGGGCCGCTCGTACTCTTCGGCTTCGACCACGATGGGTCCGGCCCCGTCTACGTAGCGCAGGTCGGCGCTAGCCAGCATGCCCTGCCCCTGCAGCTTTTCCAACGCGAGGAGAATCGACAAACCTTCGACCGTCGATTCCGCGCCGGCGTTGTAGTTTACGCGGCCCGGAGCGTGCCAGCCGTCGCCGTCGATGCCGTCGTACACCGCTCCCGTCTCCGGAAGAAACATGCGCTCGTTTGCCGGGTTGTTGCCGTAGAGCCACGAGCCTGCCAGGAAAGCTAAGTCGGCATACAGGTCGGACCCCGTCGCTTCATACAACGTGACCAGGCCGCGCACGAGGGGCGCGACGTCGTAGGCGATTTGGGGATACGGGATCGGAGCAGGTCCTTGGGCCGCGAGCGCCCCCGGACCGGCGACCAAGTACGTGGCGAAGGAGTGGGCGATGTCGGCTGCCGCTTCAAGCCATGCCGCATTGCCGAAGACCGCTCCGGCAAGGGCGAGAGCCTCCAGTGCATGGTGGCCCCAACCCGTCCAAACGCTGGGAGAGCCAGGGTTCGGCATGACGACGCCGTACGGAGGATCCGAGGCGCTGCCGGATCGGGCTTCGAGCAAACCACGGGCGAGCGCCGCGGCGACCGGTTCGAGGGCAGGGTCCGGTTCCACAAGGTAGAGCCACGAAACCGCGAGTAAGAAAATGGCCGACACGTCCGCTCCGCCGCCAACGATGCGAGGCTCGGGAGGCTGTCCGGGCCGCAGCGGCACTTCAGCCATCAGCCGGTCCACCGACGGGCGGAGGAGTTCATCCAAGTATGCGGCGTATGCCGGATCGGCGTCGGTGAAAACGTATCTTGCCCGGGCCAGCCCCCACATCGCCCGGGCCATCCACCAGTTGACGCCCGGCCGGCTCGTAGGCCCCGTCTCGTTGAGCGTCCCGTCGGCGTGAATGAAGTTGACGTACGTTCCGTCGTCGCGGCGCAGGGCGGCGAGGAAGCGCACGGCGTCGCGGGCGTGCGCGAGAGAAGAAGCGTCGCCCGTCAGCTCGAAGTGGCTCACGTAAACGAGCAGGGCCCGGGCTACGTCGTCGACGCAGGCAACTCCTTCACCGGCTGCGCCGACGGGACGGTACCCGGCCGGCGTCGGTTCGGCGTAGATATACCATACCGGAAGCGGGCCCGCGGGCGTGTGGACCGTTCCTTTCAGGTTGTTTAGGTGTGCGAGCTCGACGGAACCGTAGGCAGGGCAGGAGATCACAACGACGCAGGCGGCGAGTGCGGCGACGAGCTGGCATATGCGGCTCGGCATGTCGGATCCCTCCTCGGACATGTCGGATCCCTCCTCGGATCAGGGATTACAGTAAGGAAAGCGTCGGTCCTGCCGCCGCCGGGGAGGAATACGCCTGCGGGGTGCGAATGCTGGTCTGGGATTTGCCGTAAAGGGTCCATGCAAGGGAGTGGGTGCCATGCGAAGCCGCGTCGTGGCAGGCAGCGTGTTGGTCGTGGTGGGTATAATCACATTGGCCGTGACCCGCCTGACGATTGGTGGCGAGATCGTCCCGCTCATCATCGGTTCGGCCTTCATGGTGTGGTTTGCATTCACGCAATCGTACGGGCTCTTGATCCCGGCGTGCATTCTGACGGGTATCGGACTGGGCGTGGTCATGGAGAGCGTTTATGCAGGGAGAAACGAACCCGTGGTGATCGGACTCGGCCTCGGGTTCATCGCCATTTACGCCATCGACCGGCTGATGGGAGCTGCGAGGCAAGGCGGATGGTGGCCCCTCATTCCCGGCGGGATTTTGCTCGTGGTCGGCTGGCAGAATCTGTTCTATTCGCAGACGCTGCGCCTGCTGTGGCCCGTCGCCTTGGTGCTGATCGGTCTCGTCTTGGTGTTTCAAGGGCCTCGGGGAGCATCGCAGGCCGGCGGGACAAGGCCGGGCGGGCCGACCGGACCCGAGACGTAGGGTGCCCTACGCGCCTGCCGGCGGGTCCCACGGGTTTTCGAACTCAGCGGGCTGTATAGGCCCCGCGGCACAACGCCCCGGTGTACTCCGGCTGCGGTCTGGCGGCGGCCCGGGGGCCGCGTAGGTGTGGGGGCCGCGGGAGAGGGAGGCTGTGTAGGTGTTGGGGCCGCAAGGCCTGGAGGGCCAGGTAGACCTGGGGACCGCTGCCTGGGCCACCT
>LSQX01219880.1_pt1 | contig 18562 bp, 20 predicted proteins | sample 654561 | NCBI WGS metagenome assembly LSQX01 (sample SAMN04489861, study PRJNA283612) | anaerobic digester metagenome | isolation source: 4 biogas reactors fed with cattle manure at either 37C or 55C with and... | place: Denmark: Kongens Lyngby | collected 2014
ACAATGAGGATGAGATTCGTCGCAAAGATGTGCGTATTGGTGATACCGTCATTGTGCGCCGTGCCGGCGATGTAATTCCGGAGGTCTTGGCGCCTGTGCTTGAATTACGTCCAGAGGGGGCGGTGCCCTTCGACATGGTCACAGAGTGTCCGGTGTGTCATTCAGCGATTGAACGACTGCCGGGTGAGGCAGTATGGCGTTGTACCGGTGGCTTGTTTTGTCGGGCCCAACGGGTTCAAAGTCTGATTCATGCGGCAAGTCGCAAGGCCTTAGATATTGAGGGTTTAGGTGATAAATTAGCGGAAACCTTGGTAGAAAAAGAGTTAGTCAAATCGCTCGCTGACTTATATCGTTTAAGAGCGGAGTCTATCTCTGCTCTCGACCGTATGGGCCCCAAGTCTGCGCAAAATCTTATCAATGCTATTGAAAAGAGTAAAAGTGCCAAGCTTGCTAATTTTATTTTTGCTCTTGGTATACGTCATGTAGGTGAGACGACAGCACGCGAATTAGCCGCTCACTTTGGCAGTATTCCGGCACTGGCACAGGCCACAACAGAGGAGCTTTTAAAAGTTGATGATGTCGGACCGGCGATTGTCGAGTCCATTACGCATTTCTTTGCTGAAGAGCATAATCAACAGGTGATTCAGGAGCTTGCTGAATTAGGTCTTAATCCGACTCATGAAGTACGCAGTCCATCGACGGCGACAGAAGAGGGTGAGGGCGCAGCAGCCGTTGATGCAGAAGTGGTTGCGGCTGTTGCCGGTAAAACCTTTGTCTTAACCGGTACTTTACCCAATTGGACTCGTGATGAAGCTTCAGAGTATTTGCGTGAAGCGGGTGCTAAGGTCACCGGCTCAGTGTCTAAGAAAACCGATTATGTGGTGGCTGGTGAGGATGCGGGCAGTAAGCTAAGAAAAGCGGAAGAGCTTGGGGTGACTGTGCTCGATGAGGATGGTCTGAAAGCTTTGTTGGATAGGTAGTCCATAAAATCACACAACTTTCCAGCACATATTTGCCTTCAAGTTTCCTTGATTGACAACCTTCGGCTGTGCATCAATCGCTTTGATTTGTTGCTTTAGATTTGTAAGAATATCAGCCGGATTAATGATCGGATGGTTTTGTTCCATATGCAGTACAACCTTAATTTTATTTGTTCTTAATGCCGCATTTGAAAACTCACGCTCCTCAGTATCATTTGCATTGCAGCGAGCAGCTGCTAGCCCAGCTAAACTATCACGAACTTTCTGCGCGACCACACTGGCTAATTCACTAGGCTTAATTAATTGAGTATCAGGGTGTCGGTAATCCTTAACCTCGATAAGCCAAGTGATGTCATGGGCTTTGTCAATATAAATAAAATCAACCGCCTTTGTACTCTTCGTAACATTAATAAATTGATTACGATAAAAGCTCCATTTATCATACTGACTTGCACGCGAACCATGCTCAGTTAAAAAATCAAATTCTAAGTGTCCTTCTTTAATTTTCATTGCATATCCATATAGCGATCAGATTGCTGCAGTGCTTCGTCTAAAAGAGTTAGTGTCTGTAGATCTGTTAGTTCATTGCCTTGTTCTATAAGTACATTGTTGCCTTCTGGTCTTAGTGAGAAGTAACGTTGGTTAAAGTTTTTATTGTTTTCATTTACCGAAATAATTTCTAACTCTCGCAGTAAAAACAATGAATGTGTTGCAATAAAAACCTGTACACCATTTGTAGCTAAGGAATAAATAACTTTTGCGATTAACTTAATGAGTTTCGGGTTCAGATTTGATTCTGGTTCATCCCAAAATACATAGCCATTTTCTTGCAACACACCATTACCAATTAGCTGAGCCAACATAGCCAGTTTACGTAGGCCTTCAGATACGAGCTGCATTTCCATATTACCGGTGCTTGGCACGCTTAAATAAAAGCGTCCACTTTTATCAAGAAACACACGTCCGCCCATTGCTTCTTCTAATGGTTCTAACAAATCTGCTATGGCTGCTGTGCGACGGCCTTTAAGCTGTGGAACAGCAAGATGCACGCAGGTGTCACGCCATGTTTCTTCAAAAGGCACATAATGCATATCGTAAAGGGCGATGAAACCCGGATAAATAGTCATTAATTCACGGGTTGGTATAAATAGTGCACGCTGTTCATCCCATTGTTTTGGTAGTGATTCAATCTTGACATCACTTTTGGCATTTGTAGCAAAACTGATGCTGGTGTTGAGGTCTGTATTGTCAAACTCTAAAAACACCTCGCAACGTGCGTATCCTTGTTTGCGACTAGCTAAACGGCCCAGCGCATCAGGTTTAAATACTCCCAATAATTTATCAGCGTAAGCTTTTTGTAAATACGTTTTTGTTGGTGCATTATGTTCTTGCTTGCGGCTAGCTTCTTGACTACTGGCGATTAAAGAATATGCCATTTTCATCAAATGCGTTTTGCCCGTGCCATTTTCTCCCACAAACACATTTAATCCAGCAGCAAACGATAGATGATGCTCATTAGGGAAAAGCGTTAAGTTTTTTATAGTAAGCTGCTTTAACATGACAGTTGATCTTTATAAGGTAAAGGTTGGTGATTAACTTTAGCACAAAAAATAACACGATTGGACTATCAGCTTGTTGCGTTCTTCGTATATACGACACCGCTTTCTATCCCATCAACAAAAACGCCTCCATCTTTTTTAAGATTGGAGGCGTTTCTCTTTGCACAACTCTAAGTAACTACTTTACTTAATTACTTATCTTCTTTAGACTCAACAACAGTAGCTGATTCACGCAGACCTTCAACATAGTTTTGTAACTTCTCTTGTTGAACCATTTGCTTTAAGCCCGGGGCTGCTTCTTCTTTAGTAGGGGCAGCAACGGAGCGCTCGTCTAATACCTCGATAATGTGCCAGCCGAATTGACTCTGTACCGGTTCAGCAACAATCTCTTTAACCTTGGCTTGGCGCACAGCCTCTGCAAATTCAGGGACAAAGTTTTCTGCTTCAGCCCAGCCTAAGTTACCACCTTGTTGACCTGAGCCAACATCAGCGGAGTTTTCTTTAGCGGCAGCGTCAAAGTCAATTTTTTTGTCTTTGATTTGCTTAAGAAGATCTTGTGCTTTTTTCTCATCAGAAACCAGAATGTGGCGAATGTTGTACTCTTTGGAGTCTTTAGCATCAGCCACTAGATCTTCGTAAGCTTTATCAATGTCCGTGTCGCTAGGATCGTTGTCTTCCATCCATTTGGCGATTAGTGTATTAATTAAAATTTCTTTACGAGAGTTTTCGATTAGCATGCGAGTTTCAGGATCTTTGTCTAGACCTTGCTTTACGGCTTCTTGAGACAAAACCTCACCGGTAATTAATTGATCTAAAATCAATTTGCGATTTTCAGGGGTGTCCTCCATACCGCGTGAAGCCATGGCGCGTACCATGGTATCAATTTCTGCTTGAGGAATAGGCTGGCCATTGACCGTGGCCGCATTTTGAGCATAAACAGGGAAGGTTAAGGCGACAGCTGCCGCTAAAATTAAGCGTTTCATAGATATCCTATCGATCGTTATTGTCAAATTTATAAAGTAAAGCTTATTCTTCAGAGCCTGAAAGTTTCAGGGCCAGGGCATGAACCGGAAAAGGCATTAAGTCCTCAAGTAGCTCATAAATCATTCGTTGACGCTGTACACGTGATACACCGTCAAATTTGGCAGAGCGCATTGTTACCGTGAAGTGATTAGCACCATCACGATTACCTGCATGCTGGGCATGTAGGTGTGAGTCATTGAGCACCTCTAGCTCAATCGGCTCCAATACAGCCAAACGGTCACGAATCACATCAACTCGCTCTTCAGGCTTAGGCATATTTATATGATCACTCATATATGTATCTCCATACGTTGTAATTAAAATGGACAGTCATTTAGATAAAAAGTTCACTATTGAATCAAGTTTCTATGCCTGAGTGTCATCGTCTTGCATGTACTTGGCGAGCATCAGCGATTGTCCAATCACAAAGACAATCAACAAAACGGTCAAACCAAATACTTTAAAGGTGGCCCATTGATCGGTTGTAAAGTAGCCGGAAAAGGCGACAAAAAGATTAAGTATACCCATAACGACAAAAAAAGCTGACCAACTATAGGCTAGTTTTGTCCATACTGGCTCGGGGAGGGTAATTTGGGTACCCATAAGACGCTTAATCAAATTGTTTTTAAAGACTAACAAAGAACCTGAAATAATCAGTCCAAAAGCCCAATAGAGGATGGTCGGCTTCCATTTGATAAAGCTTTCATCTTGCAAATAAATGGTTAGTCCGCCAAACAATACAATCACAATTAAGTTAAGCCAATGACTGCTTTCGATTTTTTTTTGTCGCACTTTTAACCAAAGAATTTGTATGACCGTAGCGGCAATGGCGACCTTGGTGGCTAAATAAATATCGCCCACTTTGAGGGCCACAAAAAATAGTATTAATGGGAGAAAATCGAAAATAATTTTGTTCATAAGGTTTTTGTCAGTATTGAAACGCACGGACTCATAGTTTATCAGACTGCGGCTGCGTTTTTTAGACTCTTGGCTACTTTTAGCCGCGGAATTTATTGTGCTTTAACAGAGTCGATATCATAGGCCGTTTTTTCTTTGTGGCCTAATACCAGACCTTTTAATAAGTTACAAAATCTTTCTGGTAAAATTAATCCTTTATTCACAAAAAACAACGATTAGATGGAGTACAAATGAAATCTCTAAAACTCACTAAGCTAAGCGTATTGCTATCATCGCTATTGGCAGCGGGCTCAATCATGGCCCAGACACAAACGGTCAATGTCGGTGTGTCAGTATCAGCGACCGGTCCTGCGGCATCATTAGGTATTCATGAGCGTAATACGGTTGATATTGTTCCCACCCAAGTAGGTGATGTTGAGATTAAGTACTTTGTCTTGGATGACGCTACCGATACGGCACAAGCTGTACGCAATATGCGTAAGCTCATCAGTGAGCAAAGTATTGACGTGATGGTTGGCAGTACCGTGACCCCTGGTTCCTTGGGTATGGTTGACGTAGGTGCTGAGATGAAGGTGCCGGTAATCAGTCTAGCGGGCAATGCCGTAGTCGTTGAGCCTCAAGAAGGTGCTAAGGTTTGGGCTTTCAAAACACCGCAAAATGACGCTTTAATGGCGACCGCGATTCGCAAAAACATGGAAAAGCAGGGCATCAAAAAGGTCGGTTATATCGGTTTTGCGGATGCCTACGGTACTGGTTGGTTGACCGAGTTAGAAAAAGCACTTGAGGGTTCGGGCATTGAGGTAGTAGCTCGTGAAAGCTTTGCGCGTAGCGATACCAGTGTTACCGGTCAAGTGATGAAGCTTATTTCTGCTAAACCAGACGCTATCGTGGTCGGCACTGCCGGTACACCAGGTGCCTTACCGCAACGTGAATTAATTCAACGCGGCTTCAAGGGCGTGAGCTATCATACACACGGCTCAGCTAATAACGACTTCCTCCGCGTATGCGGCAAAGCATGCGAGGGCGTAATCCTTCCTGTGGGCCCTGTGGTTGTAGCGCCTCAGCTTGACGATTCTCACCCATCAAAAGCAGGTGGTCTGGAGTACATCAAGCTCTACGATGACAAGTTCGGTGAAAACAGCTTTAATAGCTTCGGTGCTCATATGTGGGATGCCTCAGTTCTAATTAATGCGGCGATTCCTGCAGCGATTGAGAGCGGTGAGCAGCCAGGTACCGAGGGCTTCCGTGTAGCCATGCGTGATTCTTTGGAAAACCTGCAAGAGGTGTTAGGCGTTCACGGTGTCTTTAACACGAGCAAAGATAATCATAATGGCATGGATGAACGTGCCCGTGTTGTCATTAAAATCGAAGATGGCAAGTGGGTCTACGATCCGGATCTGGAGTAATCCACCACGAGTATAAAAAGTCGCCAAGTTGAACTAAGCTTGGCGCTTTTTTAATCGTTTTATCTTTGTTATTCAGTTAGCGCGGCTTTGTTACTCATTTATTTCTAAAAAAACTTGGTCGCTGTTTTAGCTTTTTAAGCCATACATTTTTAAAAAGTACAATAGTATGAATTGGGAAATTGCCAAAATCCTTACACAGGATGGTTTGGTCACTGGGGTAATCTACGCCCTGATGGCAGTAGCATTAGTGCTAGTATTTGCCGTAACACGAATCACCCTAATTGCTCAAGGTGAGTTCGTTTCTTTTGGGGCGTTGACATTTGCCATTATGGCCAATGGTCAAGTACCCGCTACCATTTGGCTTCTGCCCGTTTTTGGGGGCATTATCCTGCTGCTGGATCTCTATCAGTTTCTGATTAAGAAAAGCTGTAGCAGCCGGCGGCTTCTTAAAAGCGTCATCTTGAATATCGTCTTACCACTGCTTCTGGCCTTTATCGTGCCACCGATTTTAGCGACTAATCCATCGATTTGGATTAAGGCCTTATTAACGATGCTGTTAATTGTACCGGTGGGGCCGATGGTCTATCGCTTGGTGTTCTTACCCGTTGCTGAAGCGCCTGGCTTATTGCTGTTAATTATTTCAATTGCCATGCACTTTGCCTTCGTCGGTTTAGGCTTGGTGTTTTTCGGGGCTGAGGGCTGGCGTGTGTCAGAGCCTTTCTTTGAGGGTTCTGCAGAGTTTTTTGGTTTAGTGTGGTCTTATCAAAGTCTCTTCGTAATCGCGATGACGGTTTTTATTATCGTTGGCCTATATTTCTTCTTTGAAAAAACCATTTACGGCAAAGCCTTACGTGCTACCGCCATTAATAGAAAGGGCGCGCGCCTCATGGGCATTAGTACCGCTTTGTCGGGCTATATCTCTTTCTGGATTACTTCCTTTATCGGCGTGGTCTCGGGTATTTTACTGGTGTCTTTTATTACCATTACCTACGAGACCGGTTTTATGATTGGCCTTAAGGGTTTCGTTGGTGCGATTATCGGTGGCTTGGTCAGTTACCCAATCGCTGCTACAGCGGCAGTCTTGGTCGGCATCATTGAGGCCTTCAGTACCTTCTGGGCCAGTGACTATAAGGAAGTGATTGTCTTTGCTCTGGTGATACCGGTGCTATTAATTCGCTCTTTAACGACTAAAACGCAGGGTGAGGAGGATTAAGATGAACAATACGATACCTTCTCAAGAAGTGATGAAAGAAGAAGAAATACATATAAATAAAAAGAAACTGCGTAAATTTAACCCCTTCGTGGTGGCTTTTATTATTGCGCTAATTATCTTGCCACAACTCTCTATCGTGCCGGAATTCTGGATTAACCAGATGAATAGCATTGGTATTTCTGCCATCGTGGTTTTTGGTTTAGTGATTTTGACTGGTTCTGCGGGCATGACCTCTTTTGGTCAAGCGGCCTTTGTCGGTATTGGTGCTTATTCAACGGCCTACTTAACAGCGACCCTGGGATATTCACCATTTTTAGGCTTATTTGTAGGTCTGCTTATTACCGGTATCGTTGCCTGGTTGCTCGGTCAATTGACTCTGCGTTTATCAGGCCACTTTTTATCCCTCAGTACAATTGCCCTATGTTTAGTGTTTTACTACTTATTCGGCAATATGGGTTTTTTAGGTCGTCACGATGGTTTACCAGGTGTACCGGCCATTGAGCTATTTGGGATTTCTTTACAACCGGCACGTAATAACTTCTACCTCATCTGGTTTTGCGTACTCTTCGCCCTATGGCTCAGTCAAAACCTGCTCAACTCTCGGACTGGTCGTGCGATTCGCTCTATCAATCGTGGTGAGGGTATGGCCCGCTCGTTTGGCGTCAAAACCTATAATTACAAGATGTTGGCCTTTGTGTATGCTGCTTTACTGGCCGGACTTGCTGGCTGGTTATATGCTCATGAGCAACGTGCCGTTAGTCCAAGCACCTTTGGCGTCAATTACGGTATTGAATATCTCTTTATGGCACTGATTGGTGGTTTTACCAGTTTGTGGGGAGCGATTTTTGGTGCGGCGATGATTATCATTTTACGCGACCAAATTCAGAATATTGCCCCCAAGCTTATCGGTAGTAATGTTAACGTCGAGATGGTCTTTTTTGGCGTCATGATGATCCTTATCTTGCAACATGCACGCAATGGTCTGATTCCATTAATAGTGCAGCGGATTAGGGCTTTAAACGACAAGCGAAAAGCTAAAAAAAGCTCCGCTGGCTCCGATGCTGATGAACTTAGTACGACACATTTAGCTTATGGAGTAGAGCGCTTACGCCTGGAACAACCGACAACACCTTTGGCGCCAAGACAAAATAGCTTCCATGCGGCTGAGGGCGAGGCCATTTTGCAGGCACAACATGTTCGCAAAGAATTTGGTGGCCTGGTGGCTGTTAATGATATTAGTTTTAATATTAAACCTCGTGAAATTATGGGCTTAATTGGTCCAAACGGTGCGGGTAAAAGTACCACTTTTAACTTGCTAACGGGCGTTCTACCCCTGACCTCCGGTAAGGTACTGTTCCATGGTCAGGATATTTCGAATTGGCCGGCGCATCGCATTGCCAGATTAGGTATTGCCCGTACATTCCAGCATGTGCAGTTACTGCCGGATATTAGTGTGGTTGAAAACGTGGCCTTGGGTGCTCACGTGCGTGCTGATAGTGGTGCCTTCCGTGCCGCTTTTCGCTTGGAAAATGAATCAGAGCACCAGCTTTTAGATGAAGCCATGCAGCAGCTTAAACGCGTAGGTCTTGAGGATTACGCTCTCTTGCCAGCGGGTGGTTTATCCCTGGGTCAACAGCGTATTGTAGAAATTGCCCGAGCCTTATGTTTAGCTCCAAGTTTATTGCTGCTGGATGAGCCGGCGGCGGGTCTACGATACAAAGAAAAAGAGGAATTAGCCACTGTCTTGCGCGCCTTACGTGATGAGGGCATGAGTATTTTACTGGTTGAGCATGATATGGATTTTGTGATGCGCTTAACAAATCATTTAGTAGTAATGGATTTTGGTACTCAGATTGCTGAGGGTACACCGGCCGAGGTGCAGACGAACCCGGCCGTGCTGGAAGCCTACTTAGGAGGTGTATCAGATGACTAATACGACAAGTACCGAACTTTTACTGGACGCTCAGGATATCTCCGTATATTACGGTCAGGTTCGAGCAGTGGATGAAGTGAGTATTAATATTCGCCCCAGTCAGATTGTTACCGTGATTGGGGTCAATGGTGCCGGTAAAAGTAGTTTGATGAATGCTATTATGGGTAATTTACCGAGTAACGGTCGCAGCACAGGCAAGGTTAATTACTTGGGCAAGGATATCTCAGCACTGGATGTTGAGCGTCGAGTTGCCCGAGGTTTAAGTCTAGTGCCGGAAACCCGTGAGCTGTTTAGCTCGATGACGGTTGAAGACAATCTTATCTTAGGGGCCTTTAGATTCCGTTCTGATAAAGATGGCACACGCCAGTATAAACTAAAAGATATTTACGAGCTTTTTCCGCGCTTAAAAGAGCGTCGCGATCAATATGCCGGTACCTTGTCGGGCGGTGAGCGACAGATGCTTGCGCTAGGCCGTGCCTTGATGACTAATCCGACTTTATTGTTGCTTGATGAGCCGAGTTTAGGTTTAGCGCCTTTAATTGTCCGTGAAATTTTTCAAATCATTCAGTATTTGAGAGATGAGGGTGCGTCAATTCTGTTAGTTGAGCAAAATGCGCGCGCTGCGTTGCAAATTGCAGATTATGCCTATGTATTGGAAATGGGTCGTTTAAGCTTAAGTGGGCCTGCGTCAGAACTGCTGAATCACCCCGGTGTTATCGAGAGTTATTTAGGACTAGGTAGTAGCAAACAAGCCCTATAACTATCAATTAAAACTGAGCACTACACAAAGAAAATGAGCCACCTACATATTATAGTAGGTGGCTCAATTTTTATAAGTTAGCTATCTAACCACTAAGCTTTACATGGCACCGAGGTACTCTGGTAGTGCGAGAGAAATAGCTGGTACATAGGTCACCAGTATCAAGAAGCTTAAGAGTAGCAGTAACCATGGGAAAGCAGCTTTCATCACCTTAACTACCGGCAGTCCGGTCACTGCGGAAGCGACGAAGAGGTTCAAGCCAATAGGTGGTGTCACTAAGCCAATCTCCATATTCACAATCATGATGATACCGAAGTGAATTGGGTCAATACCTAATTCCATGGCGATTGGGAAGAAGATAGGCGCCATGATTAGAATAATCGCTGAAGGCTCCATGGTGGTACCGGCAACGAGTAATACCAAGTTGACGACCACTAAGAACATCCAGGGCTCTAAACCAAGACCCAAGACCCAATTAGAAATTAGTTGTGGAATTTGTTCAGTCGTTAGTACGTGGGCAAATAGCATCGCATTGGCAATAATGAACATTAACATCACAGCCATCTTGCCTGAGTCAAGCATCACGCTAGGGATGTCTTTAATGCCCATGTCTTTATAGACAAAGAGAGCAATAAAAGCCGAGTAGACAGCAGCGACTGCAGCGGCCTCAGTCGGTGTGAACATACCGGAGTAAATACCGCCTAAAATAATCAGGATTAGTAATAAGCCCCACACTGATTGCCTAAAAGCACCAAACCACTCACCGAAAGTAGCGCGCGGCTGCGCCGGCATTTTCTTGATGCGGGCAACGATGTAAACGCCGACCATCAATGCGGTACCAAGTAATAGACCGGGAACCACACCAGCGATAAACATTTTACCGACAGATTGCTCAGTTGCGGCTGCATAAACTACCATTACAATGGATGGTGGGATTAGGATACCTAGCGTACCGGCATTACAAATAATACCTGCGCCGAAAGCAGCTGAGTAACCCGAACGAACCATACCTGCGATAGCGATTGAACCTACCGCAGCAACTGTGGCTGGACTTGAACCTGATAATGATGCGAAAAGCATACACGCTAATACCGCACCAATGGCTAAGCCACCACGTACATGGCCTACACACGCGTTAGCAAAGTCGATCAAGCGTTTTGCTACGCCACCGGTTGTCATAAAGGCACCGGCAATCAGGAAGAAAGGAATTGCTAATAAAGTGTAGTGCTCAGATGTTTCAAACATCTTGATCACAAGACCCCGAACGGAGTCGGGGCTAAAGAATATGATCGTAATGGCACTAGTTAGGCCCAGGGAAATAGCAACCGGTACACCGATAGCTAATAGACCGAAGAGTAAGAAAAACAATGTGAAAATCGTCATTATTTTTGCTCCGTTTCAGGGTTGTTTTGTTCGGTCTTTTTAGACTCAAGTAATTCGTCAATAGCATCTTGTGCTTCGTTGGCTAAGCCGAGAGTATCTTGTTGGCCTGTGATTAAGCGGTAGCCAACCTCAAGGTAGCGAATGATAAATAAAGCAAAACCAATAGGAACAATAATAGTTACATGCCATCTGGCAACGCCAAAACGGTCTAAGCCGTGAGTTAAGGTGCCGTTTTTATATAGGGTGTGTACCCACTCCAAGCTGGCCTCAAACATGATGATACCATAGAGAAGGCAAGCGGTTAGACCGATAAAGGCCAAAATACGTCTAGTGCGGCTTTGCAGTTTATTGACCAGGGCATCTACACCAATGTGACCACCAATACGCACGCCGTAAGACATGCAGAAGAAAATTAGCCACGCAAAGCAAATGGCAGTGAACTCATTAGCCCAGTTAAATGAAGCGGCTGAGTCCATAATAAAGTCACCAATGGTATCGAAGAAGTTACCAAGACCTGTATCTACGAATCTCTCTCCTAAACTGTAGAAGGGCACATAGATGTTATTCATCATGGTGTAGACGAAGGTGACTAATGTCATTGCGGAGAGGATAAAAAAGATCAGGAATTTTTCAATTCGCTGCCATGTTTGGTCCATCTTGCGGTATAAATCTTTAAACATGAAGTTTTTCCTTTTACCTAAGAAATCTGGAAAAGTTGTGAACCTTGGGGTTAAAACAAAGGCTTGAAGCGATAAGCCGTCATTGCGACTGAGCCTAAACTTATGTTTTATAAAAATGCCCCCTGAGGGTTGCTAGACTTAGGGGGCTATCTATTATTTACATAGTAAATAAAAATGAGGATTAACCTTCGTTAGCATCAACAGCGGATTGAATTAAATCAGCACCGATTTGATCTTCGAATTTCTTCCAAACAGGTTGAACAGTCTCACGCCACTCATTACGTTGTTCAGGAGTGATGTTAATGATCTCAGTGGTACCTGCTTCGATGATTTTTGCTTTATCGCCGTCGTTAAGCTCTTGAGCCATTTGGTTTACTTCCACAGTCACCTCAGCCATTACTTCCTCTAGTGCTGTGCGAATATCTGCATCTAAACCGTTCCAGAAGTCAGAGTTGGTAATAACCATGTAGTCAATAATGCCGTGATTCGATTCAGTAATAAACTCCTGAACCTCATGCACTTTTTGCGAGTAGATGTTTGAATAAGTGTTTTCGGCACCGTTAACTACACCGGTTTGCAAGGCTTGGTAAACCTCAGCAAAGGCAATTTTACGAGGGTTAGCACGTAAGGCCTTGAACTGCTCTTCGAGTACGTTAGAGGCTTGCACACGGAAACGTAAGCCGCGAGCATCACGTGGTACACGTAAGGCTTTGTTAGAAGATAGCTGTTTCATACCGTTATGCCAGTAGGCTAAACCAGTGATGTTTTTGTCTTCCATGCTTTTTAGAAGTTCAACACCGGCGTCACTATGCTGGAAACGGTCTAAAGCAGCCATGTTCTCAAATAGGAAAGGTAAATCAAAAAGCTGTAGCTTCTGCTGGTAATGCTCTAGTTTAGAGAGTGAAGGAGCTAATAATTGCACATCATTAGACAGTAGGGCGTCCATCTCCTGACCGTCACCGTAAAGTGATGAGTTAGGATAAACGTCAACACGAACCTTGTCGCCTAAGCGCTCTTCGGCTTTTTGCTTAAATAAATTAGCACCTTGACCTTTAGGGGTATTGTCCGCTACTACGTGGGCAAACTTAATGATCACAGGCGATTGCGCTTGTGCGGTTCCCATCATACCGGCTACAGATAATGCAACTGGTAAAACAAGGGATTTGAATATTTTTTTCATCTATATGTCTCCATCCTTGATGTAAATGAAAGTCGTAACTAATAGTAATATTGTGTATTAATATTAATCGCAGCTTGAACTCATAATCTTACTTGAAAATGAACTCAATGTACAAGATTTTTGCACTCGTTTGAGATAGTGCAAATCCGTTACGGCCTGTCAATTTATTATGTTGTATTAAGCTTAGCAATTTCGTTTATTTGAAGAGCCACTTTAAACTTTTAATAGCCTAGGGAAAACACTTAGGCGGTCGTGTGTATATTATGAACTACTGAATTTATATAAAAAAGCCACAACTAAGAATGAATTATGTCGATAAGTATTGACAGTCATAAAAAATTCGCATATACTCTCATTCTTAAGTTGATTAAGAGGCTCTTTAGCTCAGTCGGTTAGAGCGACGGAATCATAATCCGCAGGTCCCCCGTTCGAGTCGGGGAAGAGCCACCAAATCACTTAATATGCGCCCGTAGCTCAGTTGGATTAGAGTACTTGGCTACGAACCAAGGGGTCGTGGGTTCAAATCCTGCCGGGCGCGCCATATTCAAAGCCCTCATGGTGTAAAAGCTATGAGGGCTTTTTAGTGTCCAAAAAATCCATACCAGATCAAAAAATCCATACCAGATCATCTGTAGAGAGTTATAACTATCAAGAGCTTTTAAATGGTTTGAACTTTGCAGTGGCACCCAATACCGAAATAGTGTTGGAGCGTGCTAGTAAGCGCTTTGTTGCTTTAGGTGCAGTAGGTCAACCGGGATTGCATGATTTACCATCGCAATCACCCAGCCTGTTAGAAGTACTTGGCAGTGTTGGTGGCCTGGTAGAGCAAAGAACTGATGCCCGTGGCGTATTTGTGTTTAGGGTACCTGAAAATATTACTTACGACAATGAACTGGGTATCGTAACTTCTGAAGTGAAACCGATGGTATTTCACTTGGATATGACTAATCCTGTTTCGATGTTTTTAGCAAGAGAGTTTTTAATCTATCCAGATGACGCAGTTTATGTGACTAATGCACACATGTATGAATCACAAAAAATGATCTCATCAATTGTTCAAGTGATTGTCTTGGGAAGTACAATTGATGAGCTTTAAATTAAAGTTCGGATGAGTATCTTTAGCTTCGAAGGTTTAACTATGCTGATGATGTTACCGCTATAAGTAACGGTAACATCTGTATTTAATTACTCTAGTTTTACACCAGACGACTCAACGATATCTTTATATTTTGCCAGCTCAGCAGCTGCGTAGTCGGCAAAGTCTTGCGCAGTGCCGGGCTCCAAGTCAGAACCCATGTTTTTCATTTGCGTTTGTACGCGCTCATCTTGCATGCCTTCGGCATAAGCTTTGTTAAGCTTTTCAATTACTGCGTCAGGTGTGCCAGCTGGGCTAACCACACCAAACCATGTACCGATATCGAAGTTCTCGATGCCGCTTTCTTCCATGGTTGGTAAATCGGCCAGGAAAGAGCTGCGCTCAGTTGTCGTTACTGCCAGGGCGATAACATCTCCACCGGTAATTAACGGTAGGGCAGAGGCTAAGTTATCAAACATGAGTTGTGTTTGATTGGACATGAGAGAAAGTTTAGCTGGGTTCGCGCCCTGGTAAGGGACATGCAGTACATCAGCACCGGTACGAATTTTAAATAGTTCGCCTGCTAGGTGACCAGCACTACCATTACCACCGGAGGCATAGTTGATATCTGCCTTGGTGTCTTTTAAATAGGCGACGAGGCTTTTTACATCGCTGATGTTATTTTCAGCGGCGAATTCTTTATTCAAGATTAAGACGTTTGGTACATTAGATAATAAGATGACCGGAGCAAAGTCTTTGGCAGGGTCAAAGGGCATGTTGTTATAGAGCCATGGGTTAATCGCCATCGTGGCAACAGCGCCCATACCAAGTACATAGCCATCGGCTTTGGCTTGAGCTACCGTACTGAGGCCGATATTACCGCCGGCACCGGCTTTATTCTCCACTACGACGCTTTGGCCAAGGATTTCCTGAACACGTTCACCTAGTTGACGGGCAGCCGCATCTAGCGGGCCACCAGGTGCATAAGGTACAACAAAGCGAATCATTTTCTCAGGGTAATTTGCCGCTTCATCAGCCATGGCTGATGTGCTAAATAGGCTTGTAAAACCTAAGACTAAGCCAGCGCAGCCTAAACCAAGATTTTTTAATAACTTTTTGCCAACTAACTGAGTAGTAGAATTATTCATTGGGATCCCCTTTGATTGATATTAATAATTAGTTTTTGCCTGTGCTACCAAAGCCGCCGGCACCGCGATCGCTTTGATTAAATTCATCAACAACATTAAATTGTACCTGTTGTACCGGTACGATGACGAGTTGTGCTAAACGCTCCAGCGGCTTTAGGCTAAAGTCCTGATTGCCGCGATTCCATACGGACACCATCAGCTCACCTTGATAGTCGGAGTCAATCAGGCCGACTAAGTTACCCAAGACGATACCATGCTTATGACCTAGGCCTGAGCGCGGTAAAATCATCGCTGCATAACCAGGGTTGTCTATATGAATAGCGAGTCCGGTAGGAACTAATTTTGTTTGTCCTGGATACAGGATAATCTCATCATCAATGCAGGCGCGTAAGTCTAAACCGGCCGAACCCGCGGTGGCATATTCCGGTAGTTGCTCTTGCATGCGTTTATCGATAATTTTTAGATTGACTAACATGTTTTATTACCTATTTTTAATTTAAATTAATGCACAATCAAATAGCCGGGTAAAAGAAAAACCATTGGCCAAATCATACTGGAAAGAACATTGGCGATTTCAAATTGTAATTGATTGACCTGAAAGGCCCCGGCAGCGGTTGATAGTGTGGGTCGTAAGGGGCTAATAAAGCGCCCTAAAAAAACAGCTTTAGCACCATAGCGATTAAGCATGACTTTAGAGCTTAAAAAGAGTTTACGGTGACGTTGATAAATACGTCGCTGGCGCAGGGTAGGTCGAATTTTTCTGCCGATGTGATAGGAAATACTGCTGGCGATAATGGATCCACTAATAGCAGCGATTGAAACAAAGAAAAAATTAATATCGCTTGCACCGACAAGTGCTCCTACGGCTAACAAAATCGTAGCGGCCGGTATAAAGAAACCAATGACAAAAAAGCACTCGATAAAGGTAATAAAAAACACTACCACGATCGCCCATGTCTGATGTGCTTCCATAAAATTAATAAGCTGTTCGATTAATTCAAGCATGGCTTACACCACTAAAATACCCGGGAGCATATAAAGAGGGGGCCAAATCAGCGCAGAGCAAAAATTGGCAATTTGGAACTTAAGTAGTGGCACTTTTAAAATACCGGCGACGGTCGGTACAGTGGAACGTAAAGGCCCCATAAATCGTCCTAAAAAGACGGCATAGGCACCATATTTTCGAAATAATAAATGTGCTCTTAAAATGATATTTCGGTGCTTTTGATAAATAGCGCTTCGTCTAAGGCCAGGACGGGTTTTTCGGCCAATATAGTAGGAGACATTATCTCCTAAAAAGCAACCGATAGAAGCGCTAATCAGGATGGGGATTGGGCTCAAGACGCCAGCACCGATGATGGCACCGGTTGCAATCATAATGACGGTCGCCGGCATCACTAAGCCGATGATAAATAAAGACTCAAGAAAAGCCATTAGCCCAATCAAGGGCGCCGCCCAAGACTCATTTTCAGAAATAAAATTCAAGAAAAGGTCTATATACTCTTGCATTGCTTACCTTGAGTGATAGCGTCTGCTAATTTCTTGAACTAGGGCAGAGGCAGCAGCAGTTTTTTCTGCAGGAGGCATCTCTGTGACGCCCGAATCAGCAAATAGCACAAAGCGGGTAATATCTTTATCCATCACCTCTTGGGCAAGGTTGCCGACGATAAGTGGCAGTTTTTTACGCTGTCTTTTGGCTTCAGCGTATTCGTATAAGTTATCTGTTTCAGCAGCAAAGCCAATGGGCCACGGGCCATTTTCCATGCCTGCGACCTCAGCCAGAATATCAGGATTAGGTGCAAATTCAAGCTTTGGAAAGCCGTCACCTTCGGTTTTTTTAATTTTACTGTCGCTACTATTTTTAATATACCAATCGGCTACCGCCGCAACTGATATGAATATATCGTGATGGCGCGCCTGATTCATCACTGCTTGGTGCATCTGACGGGCGGAACGTACTGGGATAAAGTCTACCGCATAGGGACGGACCAGGGCGGTCGGGCCGGACACCAGGGTGACTTCAGCACCGGCGCGACGAGCAGCCTCGGCAAGGGCATAACCGGTTTTGCCGGAGGAGCGATTGCTAATGACTCGAATCGGATCAATGGCTTCTTCGGTAGGGCCGGCAGTTAGTAATAGCTTAAGGCCATTTAATAGTTTAGGTGTGAAAAAGCTCACGGCTTCTTCGACTAGCTCAGGCACTTCCATCATACGACCGGAACCGATTTCACCACATGCTTGCTCACCATCGCCTGGGCCCCAAACCTCAACACCGTCCGCTAAGAGGGCTTTCAAGTTGCGTTGGGTCGCTGGGTGGGCCCACATCTCGCGGTTCATGGCTGGCGCAATAATCAAGGGGCAACTGCCACGAGCCAAGCAGAGTGTAGAGAGTAAATCGTCGGCCAGACCATGGGCTAATTTAGCCATAAAATCAGCGCTGCAAGGTGCAACTAAAATGGCATCAGCATCACGGCTCAAATTGATATGAGCCATGCTGTTGTCCATGGTGGCATCGAGTGTTTCTCTATAGACATGCTTGCCGGAAAGGGCTTGCATGGTGGTCGGAGTTATAAATGAGCAGGCTGCATCGGTCATCACCACTTGTACTGAAACACCTTGATCTTGCAGGCGTCGCGTCAGTTCAGCACTTTTGTAGCAGGCAATGCCACCGGTAAGGCCAAGCACGATTCGCTTAGCGCTAAGCAGTTGTGCCATTTTATATCTCCATAGCGTTGTCTTATTGAGGGGTATCTTTTTGCTTGTCTTTGCGGATGCGGATGATTTCATCCAGAATTAATAGCGCAGCACCCACGGTAATGCAGCAGTCAGCTAAGTTAAAGGCCGGGAAGTAGTTATCACCCCAGTAAAATAGCAAAAAATCAATCACATGACCAAGTAGTAATCTATCAATTAGATTACCTATTGCACCGGCAAGAATCAAGCTCAATGACAGACAAAATAAGGTTTTTGTTGAGTTGCGTCTTAGTAGAACGACGATGACGATACTGGCGATGATGCTAAGAGCCACAAAAAACCAGCGTTGCCAACCGCCATGATCGGCTAAAAAGCTAAAAGCCGCCCCCGTGTTATAGACTAAAATAAAGTCAAAAAAGGGCAGTATATTTAGGCGTTCAGCGAACTGGAAGTTAAGCTCAAAATACCATTTACTGATTTGGTCGAGGACAATCAGAGCAGCGGCTAGCAGCAGCCAGCGACCGAGTGGTGCGGTCGCTTTGTTGTTAGCCAGTTGCTCTGTCTGTTGGCTTGCCTGATTAGGCATAGTGACGATCCTCGCCATCACCGT
>LSQX01302910.1_pt1 | contig 18560 bp, 14 predicted proteins | sample 654561 | NCBI WGS metagenome assembly LSQX01 (sample SAMN04489861, study PRJNA283612) | anaerobic digester metagenome | isolation source: 4 biogas reactors fed with cattle manure at either 37C or 55C with and... | place: Denmark: Kongens Lyngby | collected 2014
GAGGCCGAGAAGGCGATCGAGGAGAGGGTAGGCGACGGAGTATCGGTACTGCCCGAGAAGATGATACGGCGGGAGCCTCCGGCTCTGCCCGAAATCTCCCAGATGCGTGTTCTCAAGCATTATCTCCGCCTTTCCCAGGCCACGCTGGGCGCGGACCTCAATGTAGACGTAGGGCAGGGAACGTGCACCATGAAATACAGCCCCAAAGTCAACGAGGAATTTGCCCGTTCTCCAAAGAGCGTGTGCATCCACCCGCTTCAGGATGAGCAAACCGTCCAGGGTGCTCTGGAGATAATCCACTCTCTCGACCTGTTCCTCAGAGAGATATCCGGGCTCGACAGGTTCAGCCTTCAGCCCGGCGGCGGCTCGGCGGCGGCCCTGGCCATGGCCTCCATAATCCGGGCTTTCCATGAACGGAGCGGTGAAGGCGATCAGCGGGATGAGATAATAACGACTATCTTCTCCCATCCGTCAGATGCGGCTGTGGCCGCAGTCAAAGGCTTTAAAGTCGTCACGATCCATCAGAATGAAGAAGGGCTTCCCGACATTGACCAGCTTCGCAAGTCGGTTTCGGAACGCACGGCCGGCCTGATCATTACCAACCCGGAAGATACGGGGATCTTCAACTCGCAGATAGCCAGGTTTACTGAGATAGTCCATTCAGTGGGAGGGCTTTGCGGATATGACCAGGCCAACGCCAACGGATTGCTGGGCATCACAAGGGCGTCTGAGGCCGGCTTCGACATGTGCTATTTCAACCTCCACAAGACCTTCTCGTCGCCTCATGGGTGCGGCGGGCCCGCATGCGGCGCCCTGGGGGCTACAGAGGAGCTTGCAGCCTTCCTGCCTGTGCCGGTTGTGGAGAGAGATGCAAATGGCGATTACTATCTCAACTACGATCTGCCCAACACCATAGGGAAAGTACGCTCGTTCCATGGCGTGTTCCCGGCGATTCTCAGGGCCTATGCATGGATCATGAGTCTGGGCGCTGAGGGCCTCAGGGAATGTGCCCGCCTGGCGGTGCTGAACAATAACTACGTGCTTGCGAAGGTCAGTCAGATCAGAGGTGCAACAGCCCCCTATGCTGAGGGAAGACATAGGATTGAGCAGGTCAGGTACAGCTGGGAAGAGCTCTACCACGACACCGGCGTCACCACTGAGGATATTGCCAGGCGAATGTCGGATTACGGATTCCACCTGTGGCAAAGCCATCACCCGTTTATTGTCCCGCAGCCCTTTACCATAGAACCTACGGAGTCATATTCCAGGGACGAGCTGGATGAGTATGTAGCGGGGCTTGCCAGGGTGGCCCGGGAAGCTTGTGATTCCCCGGATCTTGTGAAATCCGCTCCTCACAGGAGTGTAGTCCATCGGATCAATGAAGACTGGTTTGATGAGCCCGGCAAATGGGCTGTCACGTGGAGAGCTTACTTGAAGAAGCATGGGGCGCCCGGATCTGGGGGTAGGCAGTGAACAGGTAGGCCGCAGAGGCAGGTTCAATCAAGACCTGATTGCATTGTTCCGGCGATGAGTGCAGTGGAACTTGCTGGCAAGGATGCGGAGATGGGAGGCGATCTGTGGTGGCCGTTCCAGTTGAACATGCTGTTTCGGTATTTGCAAGGGTATTTGCTGATGTTGGATTCGAAGACGGGCTATGGATAGCTCGCGCACCGGGCCGAGTCAATCTTATTGGAGAGCATACTGACTATTCTGAAGGGTTCGTTCTTCCAGTAGCGATCGACTGCGACATAGTCATTGCATTTCGCCCAAGGCCTGATTCGAGGGTGAGGCTCTACTCCAGCAATTACGGTCAGCGATCAGAATTGAGCCTTGCCGACATAGCGCCTGATGATGCCAGTCCATGGAGCAACTACTTCAGGGGGGTTGCTCAAGCCCTGAGCGACCAGGGCATCTACCGGAGCTTTGGGGTCGACTCCCCCGCAGGGCTTGACGGAGTGATTGTCGGGGACATACCAATGGAGAGCGGGTTAAGCTCTTCGGCTGCATTGGAAGTGGCGTCGGCCTTCGCTCTTCTCGCAGCATCGGGCGTATCCCCTCGGCAACTCGGGCCTGAATGTGCAGACGTGCGCAGAGAAATCGCCCTCGCCTGCCGGCGGGCGGAGAATTCCTTTGTCGGGGTTGCGTGCGGGGTCATGGACCAGATGGCTTCAATAATGGGGAGAAGGTCCCATGCCGTATTTCTCGACTGCCGAAACCTTGAGTGCCAGCTCGTTCCCGTCATGGAACACGAGAGCGATGTTGCGCTGGTTGTATATGATACCGGCATCAGGCGTGAGCTTGTGGAGTCAGGCTACAACCTCCGCAGGGCTGAGCTGGAGAAGGGCGCTGAGATGATCGTTGACGTGCTGAATCGGCCTGACACCCAGGCGCTCCGGGACGTGGGCCCTGCCGATTTGGAGGCGGTGAGAGACCTGCTTCCTCCGACTATGGCCAGGAGATGCGAACATGTAATAGGAGAAAACGAGAGGGTGCTCAGGGCTGTAAGAGCTCTGCGGGACGCGGATCTTGCCACATTTGGCCAGCTGATGTATGAGTCTCACGCTAGCCTGCGTACTCTTTTTGAGGTGAGCTGCCCGGAGCTGGACCGTGCGGTAGATGTGGCCAGATCAGTTCCGGGAGTGCTGGGCGCCCGAATGACGGGCGCCGGGTTCGGGGGCTGCACCGTGAACCTGGTCAAGCGCCAGGCAGTTGAATCATTGACCAACGAATTGGCCAGGGATTCCAGGCTCGGGCCGTCTTGCCTAAAGTCAACGTCCCGATGTACACAGGCTTTTGTCGTGGAGCCCGCTGACGGCGCTTCCGTTGCGGAGGTTGCCCCCTACATGGTGCAAGCTTTGGCTGGAGGCGGTGTGTGAGGCTGAAGGGGCGTCAGCAAGCCGAGTCCCCCAGTACTGGGAAGGCATGAGGACCAGGACGTTGAGTGGTGGGCAGAAGATCGTTCAGATGACAGGATGAAAGAGAGGCACAGCAATGGAGTCAATCAAGACTGTGGCGATATCACTTGGACTTGCGGTTTTGCTGGCAGGGATAATCTACGCTACCTCTGTATCTGCCGAAACAGGCGCATCCGAGGGAAAAGCTGCCCTGCAGACCAAGTTTCCAAACCTGTTGAACCCTGGCGGAGCTCCGTGGGAGGCACTGCCCGGGACTTTCAACACTATCAACACCTTTTCGGACCTTGGCGCGTGGCACGGTTACTCACTGCCCAGGCCGCATGATTACGATATGTACGGTTCCTTTGTGGGACCTCTTTTCATATTGCGGCAGCCATGGTACATGGGCCGTGACTTTAACAGAATAGTCATAATTGATGGACCGACAGGGGAGGAGTTGGACCTGTCGGAAGGTGAATCCCCGGAACTGACATGGTATCCAGGGATGTTGCGTCAGGCCTATCATCTCCGGGACCTGGACGTCATCCTGGAGCTCAGGTTCGTAACGAATAGAAGCGCGCTCATAAGAACGATCATAAAGAACACGTCGCCTGAACCCAGAAGCCTGCGGGTGAAATGGGAGGGTTCGATGTTCCGGCATTACAGACGTCCCTTCCGGGACATGATGACGCTTGTTCCGTCTGAAAACGGAGTGGCTGTTGAGTTCTCTGACATACCGGACTACTCCAATCATGAGATGCGGTTTGAAATCGTATATCCTTTCGCCGTGGAATCCCGCGTCGACAGAGACTTGTACGAAGTGGTTGCTGGCGACGAGATACATCTCCCGGCCGGAGGCGAGGTAGAGTTTTACCACGCGCAGGCGTACACGTTTACCGATGCCGAGAGAACGCATGAGCATGAACTGCTCTCAGAGATCTTTGATAAGCCCCGGCTCCACGTTCAGCGGGCTGACGACCGGTGGGAGAGCTACCTTGCCAGAGGGCTTGAACGCGTGCCCGATGATGAGTTTCTACAACGGGTGGCCGCCAAGTCCATCGTTACACTAATAGGAAACTGGAGAAGCGCCGCTTGTGACCTCAGGAGCGACGGGATAACCCCGTCAATCTCTGCATCCTACTTTGCCGCAGGCTTCTGGGCCTGGGACACGTGGAAACAGGCTGTCGCAGTGGCCAATTTCGCGCCTGAGCTTGCCGTTGAATCAATCAGGTCAATGTTTGATTTTCAGATTGGCGCTGAAGATGAAGAACGGCTTCAGGATCGAGGCATGGTGATCGACTGTGTCTTCCAAAGCAGCGTCGAGAACAATGCGAGAAACTCCAAGCCCCCGTTGGCCGCATGGGCCGTCTGGGAAGTCTACAGGATTACAGGGGAGATCGGGTTCCTTGAGGAGATCTACCCGAAGCTCGTGAGCTACCATGATTGGTGGTACCGAAACCGCGACCATGACGGCAACGGGATTGCAGAGTACGGGGCGACTGTACATCCAGACAACTGGGACAGGAAATCTGTGATCGAGGCTGCGGCATGGGAAAGCGGGATGGACAATGCTCCCCGGTTCGATGAAGATTACGGAATAGATGTTCTTCCCAACCGCGATGAGGATGGCCAGCTTCTCGGGTATTCGCTGTCACAGGAATCAGTCGACCTCAATTGCTACCTTTACGCCGAGAAAGGCTATCTGTTGAAGATAGCAGAGGTATTGGGAAAGACCGAGGACGCTAGAGTGTACAGGCAAGAAGCGGAGAAAGTCGCCGATTTCATCCGCACACGCATGTGGGATGATGAGACGGGATTTTTCTACGACGTTGACATCGCCGGCAAAAGGCCTCTCGTCGAGCGGGGCATGGGAATAGAGGGTGCCATGGCTCTCTGGTCGCAAGTGGCCGACGAAGAGCAAGCGTCCCGGATTTGCGCTTCCCTGATGCGCGAAGATAGGTTCAACACCAGGATGCCTTTTCCCACAGCCTCGAAGGACAATCCGAGATACTCGCCGGAGAGATACTGGAGAGGTCCGGTCTGGCTCGACCAGGCCTACTTTGCGGTTGAGGGCCTTTTCAAGTACGGCTATGAAGATGAGGCCAGGTCAATGGCGAGGAAGCTGATTGGTGCAGCAGAGGGCCTGACGGACGACGCCCCAATCAGGGAGAACTACAGCCCCGAGAGCGGCGCCGGGCTAAACGCCAGCAACTTCAGCTGGTCGGCGGCATTCTTCTACTTGCTGTGCGCAAACTACGCCCGATAGGGTTGGGGCACTCTCTCCATAGCTAACACGACGGCAAAGATGGGCCGCTTCGCGCCGGAGGACGAAGGGTTTCGCGGTGCGAGGCGGCCTGCTGCAATCGGCCCTCAACATAACTGAGTTTCGGGGGCCTGCACACAGGCAGGAGGCATGAGACCTCCGACTTGTTCTGGTTATTGCGCTTCCTGGCCGCCGATGGTATGCGAGATGTTTCCGACAGCCAGCATCTCCTCGAGCACAAGCGCAGCCGCGCCCACTGAGCTCGCTTCCTCGCCCTGGGCCGAGGGGACTATTGGGGGAAGGTTCACCATGGCAGTGAATGCCCTCTCCTCTACAGTCGCCCTGACCTCGTTGAAGAGAATGTCGCCCGCGCGCGACACGCCCCCTCCGATGATGACTACGTCTGGGCTGAGCATGTTGACGGCATTGGCTATTCCGATCCCGAGGTAGCGGCCTGCTTCGATAATCAGCCTCTGTGCCAGCAGATCGCCTTTTGAAGCCGCTTCGGACACCAGCTCCGCGGTTATGGCCTCGATCTTGCCGTCCACAAGATCGCGGATTAGGGTACTCGATCCTGTTGAAACTGCCCTGATGGCGGCTGCCGCAATGGCGGGGCCCGCGGCCATTGCCTCAAGGCAGCCCTGGTTGCCGCAAGGGCAGACCGGCCCGTTGGGGTCTATGGTCATATGGCCCAGCTCGCCCGCGCCGCCCTGTTTGCCCCGATAGACCTCGCCGTTTATGATTACGCCGGCGCCTATGCCCCTTCCAACGTTGACACACAGGATATTGTCGTATCCGCGGCCTGCCCCGAACATGGCCTCTCCTATGGCCATTGCCCGCGCATCATTCTCCACCCAGCAAGGGAAGGCGAACTCGTCTTCGAAGGCTCCGGCGATAGGAATGTCGCTCCAGCCGGGAATGTTTGGCGCGAATACGGAGACTCCCCTGCCTGCATCTATGAGGCCTGGCACAGAGAGCCCCAGTCCGGCAATTTTATCGCGCACATCGGCCGCCTTCGCGAGTGTTCTGTGCGTTACGTCAAAGAGGCTTGACAAGATCGATTCCACGCCCAGATGGACATCGAGCTCCTGGCGAGTGTCGGACACTACATTGCCTTCCAGGTCGGTAACGACTGCAATGATCTTGCTTACGCCGAGGTCCACGCCTGCCAAGTAGAATGCTTGAGGGTTGAACTCTATCATCAGAGGGGGGCGGCCCCCGGTCGACTCGCCGTACCCCGTCTCCCTTGCTATTCCCGACTTCATGAGAAGCGAGACTATGCTCGACACCGTAGCCGGGGTAAGCTCAGTGATTCGCGCGATATCGGCGCGAGAGACTGATTCAACTTCCCTCAGGACTTTGAGGACTGCAAGAATGTTGATGCTTTTCAGTATCCGCGTGTCGCTGGCTTTGACGCCGTTGAAATACGAATTATGGCCAGAGTTCCCCATGGTCAGTTGTCCCCCTTTGCCTGACGGCTCGGAATTACGCCCAACCTTTACAGGCCAGAGAATGATAGCGAGAGGAATCAAGTTTCTGCTCTATGAATCTCAAGCACTGGAGAAGGCAGGGCTGCCAGGGCGGGGCTTTGAGCAAATCACCGAGCGATCTGGTATTCCTCATGTCTGGGAAAAATCCTTCAAACTTCGTTTAGGAGGCAAAGATACTGCCAGGTTATTATACCCCAAATAACTTCGGCGTGCGTGCGAGCGAGCAAGGATTTGGGGCCTCAAGATGCGCACGCCGAGAATCTGTCGGCAATGGCGACGCAGGGAAGTGGAGATGGGACGAGAATAGATGATAGGCAGGCAAGTGACAGGAGCAATTGCTCACGGGGGTGCGAATATGGGTATTGACGAACTTATCAAGAAGGTCTCTGGCGAAGTGGGCTGCACGCGGGAAGGCTCTAACTGCAACAGACGGTGTGCTAAGGCCATCAGGTCGGAGGCAGTGGAATGCCGTCCCGAAGGTGTCGATACTGAGCTGGCTTCTATTATCGACCACACATTGCTGAAACCCGATGCAACCTGGAGCCAAATCGAAAAGCTATGCAAAGAAGCGGTTACATATGGTTTCGCTTCGGTGTGCGTGAATCCAGGCTACTGCAAGCTCGCACACGAGCTCCTGGAAGGGAGCGGTGTAGCCGTATGCACGGTCATCGGATTCCCGCTGGGATCGACCACAGCTATGGCAAAGGCGTTTGAGGTGAGGGACGCTATCGCAAATGGAGCGTCAGAGGTTGACATGGTTATGAACGTCGGCGCTTTGAAGTCAGGCGAGTTCGAATACGTCTTGCGGGACATTGAGTCGGTAGTAGATGCGGCTGCAGGTCAAGCCCTTGTAAAGGTGATAATCGAGACGGGCTTGCTGGCTGATGAGGAGAAGATTCGGGCATGCCTCATCGCCAAACGTGCAGGTGCCGACTTCGTCAAGACGTCCACTGGCTTCGGCCATGGCGGAGCCACTGTGGAGGATGTGGCTTTGATGAGGAAGACTGTGGGATCGGGCATGGGAGTCAAGGCATCGGGAGGGATTCGCGATGCCGCCACTGTCAGATCCATGGTTGCCGCAGGCGCCAGCAGGATAGGCGCAAGCGCCGGAGTGAAGATAGTAACAGAAAAGAGTTAGTGCGCATTCTCAGGCGTTCCATGGAGCGCGAATCCATATAGCAGGTGACAGAGTGGGCGGCGCTGTGGCGCCGTCCGGCTCGTCTCTGCACAGGGAGAGGGCCCGGTCTGCACAAGGCGATGGTCCGGGCTGGAAATGCCCCCTACACTGTACCGGGCTCCAACGTGAGCCCCAGGAACGCATCGAGTGTCAGGCCTTCCAGGTACTCGGCCACGCTGAGGTCGAAGTATGCCCTTTGCAGGGCCTGCTCGGAGTATTCAGTTCCGGCTAGTCCTTGCTCAAGATCGTCCATGTTGAGGGCCGTGAAGAAGTCCCCGTGGATCCTGCAAGACCGGATCACGCCCTGGTCTACCCAGAGGTACATGGCGACCTCGCCGCAGTCGAACCGTCCCCGGTTGCTCACGTTGTAAGCAGGGGATCTTCCATAGTTCCACTCCCAGCGAGAGTATTTTTCAGCTACAAGCTCCATTATCCCGTCCAGCTCTTCTTCTGTCAGGAACCGTTCTTTGGCGGGCCCTCCTTCAAAGAGCTGCAAAAGGAGGGATTCCTGGAACTGGTCAATCCCTGGTCTTTCAGGCATGTAGTCTATGAGGTTTGTGACCCTGCTTCTGACTGATTTGATGCCCTTGGAGGCAATCTTGTCTGGCTTGACGTTGAGTGCTGCCTGCACGTTGCCGAGGTTCGAATCATACAGCAGGGTTCCGTGGTGGAGCACCCGGTCATGGTAGATGTACTGGGCGTTACCGGAGAACTTCCGTCCATCAATGGTCATGTCGTTTCTTCCGCTGACTTCGACTGCCAGCCCTACGCCATTCAGCGCGCATGCCATCCTGTTACAGAAGAGCTTCATGTCTATTCCTTCAGCGGTTTTCCGCTCGATGAAGCTGAAATTGAGGTTGCCCAGATCGTGGTAGACGGCTCCGCCGCCGGTCATTCTCCTTACGACGTGCACCCCGTGTTTCCTGACATAGTCTTCGTTCACCTCGTCCGGCGTGTTCTGGAAACGGCCGACGACTACGGTGGGGGCATTGCGCCAGAGGAGAAGGTATGAATTGTCCATGTCGAAGTTCTTCAGCACGTATTCTTCAAAGGCCAGATTGAAGCGTGGGTCATTTGAATCGTTCGGTACATAAAGCATCGCGATCCTCCTAAGTAAGTCTCGATAAGTTCCTGCGCAATCCCTGGGTCTGCATTGTCCGTAATTCAGAGCCTAGCTGCTCGATTAGGCAGAGATACCTTTTGCGAGTTGCTTAGCTGGGCAGATAATCATCGGTCGACCCGCTCCGGTGCTGGCTTTATGTATGCGGCGTGGAATGACCCTATATGGGTCGTTTTTCTGCAGATTGGCCCACCCTGGGCCATTTCCTCGGATTTTGGCCCACCATGAGTCATTTGGTGTTGCTAACCCCTCGCCCGAAAAGTGACTAGGTTCTAGACATGTCCCTCGAAAGCGAACTGAAGCTTATCCCTGAAACCCACCCCGTGCACGCCAGAGAAAGCAATCCTTCGCTTGCTCGTGGCCCGATAACAATCTCCTGTGCGCAAGGCTTGCTGCGCTCGGTGTTGCCTCGCAAGAATCAGACTATTTGAAGGCGCTCAAGCACTTCTTCAAAGCTACTTAGTAGTCTGCCAATGCGTGTGCGGGTCGGATGGCGCGCCACATTCAGGCGACATGCGCTTCGACCGGGGGCGCATGTGTGATTCTCGCCCCGGTTGTTTTGCGGGCGTCCTGCCAGACTAATGATACTATGTACTGTGAAAAGTGCCAATGGCCGGGGGCGGGCCATGGGCAGGCCCCGAAGCCCGCTTTCACCTGGCGAATGCGGGATCGACGTTGGAGATAACAGAGCCGGCCGCGGCTGACTGAGCCCCGCAGGGCTTGCAGCGGTGCCACGGCCGGCGGCGTTGGGAGGTACGTCGACAGGGTTTACATAGAGCCCAACTTCTGATCGAGCAGATCGGAGAGGGCCTTCAGCATCCTGGGTCCAAGGAACATGGCGCGCTTTCGCGCCGCTTCCGGAATCTCGATCTTGCGGATCATCTCCAGCGCCTTGCTGCGCTGACTGGGGGAGAGAATGCCCATGGCTTCCTTCTGGGCGGCAGTGAGCACTTTGCTGATGGCAGCCTTCTGCTCTGCAATAAGGTCCTCTGCTTCATGCACTGCGTCTCCTGCAGGGCCTGCTAGCAGCTCCTTCTTCTCCTTCTCAAGCTGCTCGGTGATTCTGTCAATACCTTCGGTTACCTGTTCGTCCAGCTTGCGAGCGAGGCCGGCCAGGGACTCCACCTGTTCCCTAGAAAGCCCCAGATCGTCCATGGCTTTGAGGATTTTGACCTCGGCGGCAAGTTTAGCTGTCGGCCTCCAGGTGACATCCTGGGCTCCAATTGGCAATATCTCTCCTACGTCGGTCATGGCTTCCGCCTTATTGCCGGTTGCGGCCTCGGGTGAAGTTGTGGAAGCGTATGCTAGTGCCCCTGCCGCAAGCAGCAGGGCTGCCAGGGCAAAAGCGATAATCTGCTTGGCGTTCATCGTGTAACCCCCTAGTTGAAGAATGGTGTCGTCAGCTATAATAAACGAAATACCTGCGGCAAAGTTCAGGGAGATGCCTGGGCCGGGATGGTGATAAGCCCAGCGCAGGGATGGCTTGGAATGTGCGGGTCCTGGCACCATGCGGCTTGAGGGCGACGGGTTTCGGCAGTCGTTTCGCTCAAACAAGAGCGGAGTCGGGCTTTATGATCTCAAGAAGGAACCTTGCGATATTTGTTGAAGCGCTTAGTCATATAAACGGGCCTGGCGTGCAGTTGTGATCTCTGGCACAGCACGAATCGGGCTGCATGGGAGATAGTTGCTATGAGAGACTCATGGATTGTGAAAGATGAAGTAAGGGATGCACTGGGTGCCGGGAGGCCTGTTTTGGCTTTCGAGTCGACTGTATTGACTCACGGGCTCCCATACCCCACAAGCAGGGATCTGGCCTTGCGGGTAGAGTCGGTTGCTCGCAATAGAGGGTGCGTTCCGGCTACGATAGGCATCGTAGACGGCGTTATCCACGTTGGAATGACTCCTGAGGAGATAGACCGGTTGGCAGGCAACAACAGCGCATGCAAGGCGTCGGGATATGACATTGCTTTCGTGGTTGCCTCAGGCAGGTCCGCAGGAGTGACCGTTTCCGGCACGCTCGCAATCGCGCAACGCGCTGGAATACATGTATTTGCAACAGGTGGAATCGGAGGCGTTCACAGAGGCGCATCTGAAACCTTCGACATCTCCCATGACCTTGCGAGCATAGCCCGCTCGCAAGTGGTTACTGTGTGTGCAGGGGCCAAGGCAATATTGGACCTGCCCAAAACAGTCGAGTACCTGGAGACGGTTGGTGTATGTGTGCTGGGCTATAAAACAGACACGCTTCCGGCATTTTACACTGCCGATTCAGGGATTCCCCTGGCTTACCGTGTGGAATCTGCAGATGAAGTAGGAGACGCCTTCATGGCAAGGCGCAAGCTGGGGTTTGGCGGCGGGCTGCTCGTGGCGGCGCCGATCCCGGCAGAGAAGGAGCTTCCGCCGGATGAGATCAACCAGGCTATCGAGGATGCGGTTGAGCTTGCCGAAGAGCAAGGCGTGCGCGGCAAGGCTCTCACCCCTTATCTCCTGGCTCAACTCGCTGAGATCACCGGAGGAAGGTCGGTCGAGGCTAACCTGGCTCTGCTGGAGAACAACGCCCGGGTCGGGGCTGAGATAGCCGGCTCGATCTCGCGCAAGCTTGCGGCTGAAGCCAGGCGGGGGGAGCTGGGTTAGGCAAGCTGAGGCAATACGCGCTGCGGGCCCACTCGGCATCATCTGTGTAATTCTAATGGGAGGCGATAAGGTGAAAGCCATAGAGGCAATCAAGGGAAGAAGAAGCATACGGAAGTACCGGCCGGATCCGGTGCCTCGCGAGATCATTGAGGATATTGTGGATTGCGGAAGGCTGGCGCCGAGTGCTCGTAATGATCAGCCCTGGGAGTTCGTTGTCGTGACTGAGCAGTCCATCAGAGAGGAGATAGCGGCTGCCGCGAGATTCGGGAAGTTCATAGCAGACGCGCCTGTATGCCTGTTGGCGTTTGCCCGTCCTACCCGACGATTCGTGGAGGACACGTGCGCTGCTTTTGAGAACATGCTCGTTGCGGCCTACGCCCGCGGACTTGGCACATGCTGGGTTGCCGGGCACAATACGCCGTATGAGAATGAGATAGCGCGCATATGCAAGGTGCCTGGCGATTATCGCCTTGTGGCCATGTCGCCGCTGGGCTACCCGGATGAGGAGGGCGCGGTGCACAAGCGGGAGCTCGAAGAAGTGCTGCACTGGGAGAGCTTCTAGGCGCGATCTGATTGAAGCATCGGATTCAAGCATCGGAGGTTGAACCGAAATACCGGTGATCAAACGACATGCAACCGGAGAACGCCCGTTTCGAAAGGCGCCATCTTCGGCCCAAATAGCCCTTGCCGTGGCAGCGGTGGCCCTGGCTGCCATGGCGGGCGTCATCTGGATGCAGCTTCACTTGCCCGTGCAGGTCCGAACTGCGCTGGCCAGGCCAGCCTCGGACTTTGGAGCCGAGTTGGGTGAGGATGAAGTGGCTGCGCTGTTTAGCTATGTACATAGATGCTCCTTGCTTGGCCTCTACGATCTTCCGCTGATAAGGGTTCGAACGGTCACAGATGGACTGTCTGGCAGGGGGTCATCGCAGCCGGGCAACGCGACTGAGGTGGGCCTCGCGCGTGAGGCCCACCAGACGGTTCTTGAGGAGAACGGGGGCGAGTGGGTTTCCAAGCTGCACCGGCTGAGAATAGACAGAATAGTAAGCATGCTGTCACGTGTTGCCGGAGATGATGCTTCAGGCTACAAAGTCGCTATGCTCGATACCAGGCAGATAAATGCTTTCTCCACAGCCGACGGACGGATCTACCTTACCAGGGGCCTTGTTACCACGTCTACAGATGATGAGATCGCCCTCGTTCTCGCCCACGAGATGCACCACATACGTGCAGGACATTGGATCAACTGGTGGGCGCTGGGTGTAGGCGACGGGTCCGCCTTCGATACTGAAGCAGAAGAACTGCAGGAAGATGGGGTAATGTCGCGAGCGGCGGACGCTCTTGTGGAGATGGGGATAGACGCTCTTCGGGGAGATGCGTCTACATCATACGGGCAGGAATACGAGGCTGACGCCAGCGCGTTATTGCATGCCGCTGAATGCGGCTACCGCGCGAGCGGGATCTTCCGGCTCCTGACGCGTCTGCCTGAGATGCCGGTTACGAGCCACCCCTCGTCATCCGACAGGATAGCTGAAGCCAGCCAGATGCTTCAGGCTATTGAGGATCCTGCCTGGATTGCCGCTCATAGCCCGGCTCTGGTTGCGCGGAATGTCGTGGAAAACGCAGTTGCCGTTGCGTGCGGAGATCGTCCCGGAATCTACGTGCAAGTTCCGGGCCTCGACGAGATTGCGGCTGCTTGCGGTGAGACCCTGAACAAGATACGGGATGTGGAAGAGGAGATGAGGGCCTACAAGTGGCTGGGTGTCGGTTGGCCCTGTGAAGAGGACTGCCGAATCGTGGTTCGCACAGTGCTTTTCAGCCCTGTTCTATGTGCTGTGGATGTTGGTGTTGAGACGACTTTCGGCCACTCCTCTGCAGGAACTCCAGGGGCCATAGAGGGCAGGCTCTGGCTTGTCCGCCGGGGAGGCGTTTGGGTTGTAGCCTTTGGCCAGGTTCTCCCGGGGATGCGGCCTGTCGCAAGTGAGTGGGCGAAGGTCGGGGACGAGCTTGGGAATGCCTGGCGTCGTGTAGGTAGAGTAACGTGGCTCTGCCCGGGCAACACAGTGCCTGAAGTCCGGAACACCAGTGGCGCCGGTGATGACGCCGCTCTGGCGCGAGGTGCGCTTGAGGCGGCTGCGCGGTGGCGAGACACGAGCATTACGGACTTTGAGAAGCATCTTGCGACCTACGCGAGAGGCAAGATTGAGCATGTGCGGAATGCCGGCGGGAAGCGTGAGCAAGGTGAGGACGGCAACGGGCTCTGGAATGCGGCCAATTCAGACGGGAGCCTTGAAGCGATTGGGTGGGCGCAGTTTCTAAGCGGGCGCGACGCACGAAGCTGGGCCTGGAGCGTAAGGTGTGATGTGCACAGCCCTACGTTGGCTACAGTAGCCTTCTCGTCAGCATTGAGCCTCGATAAGGTTCCTGTAGCAAGCAACTTCACAAGGCTCACAATGGTTCTCGAGGACGGAGAGTGGAGAGTCGCATCCGTCAGTCTGCACTGAAATACAGTGTGATGCAGGTGGTTTCGGTATTGATCTCTACAGGCCTCGACACGACCACGACTTTCAGCTTCTCATCCAGACTCACCAGAACATGGTCAAGCACCTCGGAGGGAATACTCAGGTGCACCTCCGCATCGTCTAAATCTGCTGTTCCCCCTGCCTGCCGGGCGATGTCCTCTATCTCGAGAGCAGAGTCGTCCGTCAATGCCGATTTCACTCTTACCTCGACTACCGGTATGCTGTCATCTGCCTGAGGCGCAAAACCCATAGCCCGGACGTCGGACGTGCCTGCCAGCTTTCCCTGAATGTTGCCTTCGCCATAGTCCATCTCGCCGCTGCCCTCTTCTGTCAAGGCAGCACTCCTTGATGTCGGAGCTTCCGCAACTGGCTGCCCTTCGGGGGGTGTGGGCCTGAACCAGTCGGTTGCGAAGCCCGAAATGATCAGTATGGCAGCCGCTGCGGCTACCGCGGCAAGCCTTACGTAAAGCGGCCTTACGTTGTTCTTACGTTCACTGCGGGCACGTTCTGATGCAGCTACCTTGTTTTCGGGTGCGCTGCTTCCGCGCCGAGCTGCATCGGCCCGGGCTTCCGCCATGAACTGCTGCTTAAGGCGGGCGCGGAATTCAGGGTTTGCCTTTATGCCGGAGTGAAGAGCTTCGATGATGGCAATATCCTCTCTGCATGTAGCATCCTCTTCAAAGCTAGTTGAATCATGCGGCTTTATTCTGTTTTTGTTTTCCAACGAATCATCGTAACGCATTTGCACTCACCTCATTGTCAGAGGGACACATTGATCGCAGGGCTTCAATTGCCCGGTTGAGCCTGGATTTCACCGTTCCCAGCTTTATGCCGAGCTCGTCTGCGATCTCCTGGTAACTCAAGTCCATGAAGTACCTTAGCTCCACGACTTGGCGCTGGTGGGGTGGAAGCCCGTCCAGCTTGCTGATGACATAACGTGCGAAATCCTCATCGCATGCAAGCTCCTCAGGCCCGCGGGAGCCATCCTGGATCTCGCGGGGAACGGAGTCGCCGTCATCCATCATTATGTCTGCGTCCAAAGATAGTGTTGGACGCTTTCGTCTCAAAAAGTCGGTTATCGCATTGTTCGATACAGTATATATCCAAGTCGAGAGCTTTGATTCTCCCCTGAATGAATCGAGTGACCTGCAAAGTTTCATGAAAACCACAGAGGTTACGTCCTCGGCATCGGGGGCATTTCGTAGCTTCGAGTAGGCTAGCCTGTATATGCGATTGAAATACCTGTCGTATATTACTTCCATACCCCTCGGGTCGCCCGCAAGGTGAAGCTGTATAAGTTGTTCGTCTGGAAGTTCCGTGTACACCTGGCTCACCCCTTGGGATGCGTGTCAATTCCTGCTTCAGGTGGCGACAAAATCCGCAATCCCCAACAGGATAGTACTACTGCATCCAACTCGCCGTTCCTGCCTGCCTTCGCCAAGAGATTACTGGCAAACACGAAGCCGGGGTCTGGAGGTGAGCCTGATTCGGGCATGTGCATCAGCCTTTTGCCCGAGAACACTCCTTCTCAACCTGTATGACGCGACGTGGGGAGCGAAGTTCCAAGAATAGAATTGGGCAAGGGAGGAAGCGCGGGGTCGGCTGATGAAGTGAGCACTAAATCGATGTGGAGGTTCGTTCTTATGGTATCCTGCGAACTTGAAGTAGCCAGAGAAGCAGCCTACGAGGCAGGAGAGGTCCTGAGGTCCAAATTGAACAACCTGCAAAACGTGGAGTTCAAAGGGGATCGGGACATGGTGACAGAAGCTGATAAGGAATCTGAGCGTGTTGTACTTAGGATTCTGCGAAAGGAGTTTCCTGATTATTCGATTCTTGCGGAGGAATCAGGGATGGTGGATGCCCAGATCGCCGATAGCGGCCGCTGCTCGCAGATGATGTGGATCGTCGATCCTCTGGACGGAACGACTAACTACGCCCACGGGCTTCCAGAGTTTGCGGTTTCGATAGGGCTTGCCCGAGATGGCGTGCCTGTGCTGGGCGTGGTCTACAATCCAATTCGCGATGAGATGTTCTGGGGCAAGCGGGGCGGAGGCGCCTACTTGAACGAAAGCCAGATAAGTGTGTCGGGGGTGATGCAGATCGAGCGATCGCTCCTTTCGACCGGGTTTCCGTATGACATAGCAGACAGCGATGCTGACAACCTCGACCATTTTCGTACTTTCTCCAAGCGTGCGCAGGCAGTTCGATCCTTTGGCTCGGCGGCGCTGGACTTATGCCGTGTTGCCTGCGGCAGGCAGGACGGGTTTTGGGAATATGAGCTGAAACCGTGGGATACTGCTGCTGGGGTTGTTCTTGTGGAGGAAGCAGGCGGCAAGATTACGGACTTTTGGGGAGGCCCATGGTCCATTGAAGGCGATTCGATCGTCGCATCAAATCCGCTGATACATGCGGAAATGATAGACCTCCTGTCGAGGGGCAAGACGGGACTTGGGGGAGTGCGTTGATCGATCAGGCCCAGTGATATTTGCGCAGGTTCGGGCGATGATCGCCGCTATGAGCCCAGAGGGGAGAGAGCGAATTGGCAACAAGGTTTAGAAAATCCAAAAGGATAGGCAAGCGCGGCAGGATAAACTTCAGCAGGTCGGGGATAGGCGCTTCTGTAGGCGTCCGTGGCTTTCGGATCAGTGTCAGCCCAGACGGCAAGATCAGGCGCACGTTGAGCATTCCGGGAACAGGCATCTACGATATGAAGGTAGTGGGCTCAGCAAAGCCCGGAGCTAAGAAGGCGGAACGCAAGCCCAAACGGACATGCCAGGTGTGCGGCCGCGCTGCTGGACAGAAGGACGTCTTCTGCCGGTACTGCGGGGCGCGGCTGGAGTAGTCTGGCGGTTGTGTATTTCCTCTGACGGGCCGGCGCTTCAGGATGCAGGGCCAGTGTGCTGTGGCCCACTGGCAGGTCAGCCACCAAGCTGCTAGCCTCGGGATTCTTGGCCGGCCCGAGCTCCTGTCACTCGCCCAGGTATTCCTTGATAATATCTTCTGTAACCCCGCCGGCTCTGGCTATCCTGGCATACATCTCCGCGCTCCGCCGGGGCGTCCTCTCGAGCTCCGGGTCGGTCGGGTCGAGCGCAAAGAGGCCGAACTTCTGTGTGTAGCCGGCCCGCCACTCGAAGTTGTCCTGGAACGTCCAGTGGAAATAGCCCCGCACATCAACGCCGCTTCGGATCGCCCGGCGCACCTCCCGGAGGTGTTCTATTATGTAGCGCGGGCGGATGGTGTCCTTGGCATCTGCGGTCCCGTTTTCCGTGATGTAGACGGGCACCTTGAGCACGCCAAGCTCCAGCAGGCAATTGTAGATACCTTCCGGGCATATTGCCCAGCCGAAGTCATTGAACCGTGTGCCTTCGGGGTAGACCTCTTTGCTGAATCCGTTGGATATGCCATTTAGGCGGAAGGCCACGGTCCGCCTGGAATAGTAGTTGAGCCCTATGTAGTTGAATGACCCTGCGAGGTCTGGGATGGGCTTCCCATCGCCGAACGGGCGAGGCATGACGCCTGTTGTGAGGGCTTCAAGGTAGGAGCTGTTCCACGCTCGAGCCTGGTAACTTGCTATTGCCCGGTCCAGCTGCCCGGGGCCTGCGGGGGCGAAGTCTGTCATGTTATGCGCGATGCCGATCAGGGGTTCTTCGTTTTCATCTGAGCCTCCCAGGCTGTCTGTTATTATCGAATATGCGCCTGCGTGGGCAGTGAGCAGATGGCGAGTGACCGTGTGGGCGGCTTTGAGGGACCGCTTCTCCGGCGGAAACTCCCCGGTCACGTAGGAGAACATGGTGTAGACGTTGGGTTCATTCAATGTGCACCAGATAAGGGGGTACTTGCCTAGCCGCGCTACTACTTCTTTTGTGAAGCGGAGGAATGCGTCGCAAGTTGCAGGATTCTCCCAGCCGCCCTGGTCTGCCACCCATTTCGGCAGCACCCAATGGTATAGAGTGAGGCATATGGCGATCCCCTTCTCAGAAAGGGACTCCATCATTGCCTCATACCGCGAGAAGGCACCATCATCCCACATACCTGGGCGCGGCTCCACGCGGGCCCATTCAATTCCCATCCTGTAGGCATTGAGGCCCATGGACTGCATTGTCGCGTAGTCCTCTTCGTATCTATTCCAACTGTCGCAGGCTCTGTCTGATGTGAGGCCGCCCTGGATCTTGCCGGGTTTCCATGCCCACCAGTCGCTGGCGGTGTTGTTCCCCTCCATTTGATTGAATCGCCGCGCATACTCGTGACTTTAGTCGTGAGTATGCGGCGACATCTGTTGCGCAAGAACTGTCGGAATATCCTGAAATTGCTTATACCTATCCATATATGTGTTATACTCTCCACGGGTGGATGAATTGGCACAAGTAGTGTATGGGCGAGGGTATGTCTACTCAATTCAATATCATGTTGTGCGGTGTGAAGTATCGCAGGAAGATAGTAACGCCTGTGGTTGAACGGACGCT
>LSQX01232456.1_pt1 | contig 18558 bp, 10 predicted proteins | sample 654561 | NCBI WGS metagenome assembly LSQX01 (sample SAMN04489861, study PRJNA283612) | anaerobic digester metagenome | isolation source: 4 biogas reactors fed with cattle manure at either 37C or 55C with and... | place: Denmark: Kongens Lyngby | collected 2014
TGAGGAGCTTCTTTTACCGCCAAATTTCGGGGAATCGGTTGTTTTGGCGGTAATGCCTATTATTGCATGCATAAGCGTTGTGTATTTATGCAAGAATCGCGAATAAATTGCATTGCCTCACGAAACAGCTAAGATCTGAAGTTGTCGGGCGCAGGCGGGTATGTGCGGAAAAGTGAGTATCCCAGAATATATCCGCAATGACTGAAGAATTGTAGAAAGGTAAATACCTTTATTTAGCGCTCCATCACTTTCAGCTTTTCACGGAAATAAGTGAAGAGCCTCAGATTTAAGGGGCTTGACTTCTCGTCGGAGCGAAACTATAATCCGAAGAGAATAATCAAAAGAATGGAGGCGAATGGTTTGTATAACAATATTACAATACGGCGTACCAAGTCACATCCCATCGGCGCAAAAGCCTATGCACTTCAACGCACACACAGCCACGCCTCTTCTTTGAAGGTCTTTTGATTGCATTATTGCTCAAGAAGAAACTTCAACCCGGAAGGCTATGTCTCCCGGTTTTTTTATTTGGCGTAAGTTATAAGAGGAATAATTCATGCGAATATACCAATCACTTAAATCAAAACTGTTTCCACCTCGAGATAAAGAATTTTCGGACAAGCTTAAAACGCTGATGTTGCCGATGATATTCCAACAGTTGATGACCTCCGTGGTCTTTATTTTTGATACGATTATTGTCGCCGGCCTCGGTGATGAATTTCTGGGCGGATCGGGCCAAGCCAATCTATTGACCGGCCTCATGTGGTCCGGACTTTATGCTATATCAAGCGCCGGCGCTATTTACGCAGCACAGTACTGGGGCAAGAACAAGGATTTGACCGGCGTTAGAAAGGCCTTCACCACCACGGTGGTCTTTGCAAGTTTCATCGGTATTCCGTGCTTTATTATCGGATTCTTTTTCAGTGGTCCTCTAATGAGCGTTCTGGCTAAAGATCAAGCGACCCGCGACGCCGGATCAATCTACCTATCGATTATGAGTTTTTCATTTTTGTTTTGGATGGTTTCTGCGATGCTTTCCAGCATACTTCGCGCGACCGGAAACACCCGCATCCCGACGATTGCATCCGCTGTATCCATCGGAATCAACGTGCTGATGGACGCAGTCATTGTGTATGGATTTCTAGGTTTCCCGAGATGGGGGATTCGAGGTGCGGCACTCTCCACCGTTATCGGCAGCGCCGTAGAGCTATTTCTTCTGATTATTTTGTCGCGACGCGCCAAACTACCAATCACATTCTCCAAACGAGACTTCATCTGGCCTGAGCCGAAACTACTGAAGGAGTTTATCAGAGCGGCGATACCATTGCTGAGCAAAGACCAGTTATGGCATCTCGGCAACGTCGTCTACAGCATTTCTTTTGCGTCACTCGGTCGTGCTGCGACAGCTGCGTATAACGCCTACGGAACACTCAGCGAAATCCTCCACATCACCTTCGTTGCTGTGGGCGGGGCTGGGGGAATCATGATTGGGCACATGCTCGGGGCCGGTGAAATAGAGAAGGCGAAGGATTACTCCTCTCGAATACTAAGACTTGTCATTCTTTCGGGGATCGCCATGTTCCCGGTCTTTTTAGTCTTGAGACGTGTGTTCATGCTACCGTTCCCGATGCTGTCTGATCAGGCCGTCATATATACGATGCAGGCGCTTCTTCTGATCTCGACTGTGGTCTGGGCGCGCGGCATCAACTTTACGAACATGAACGGCATCCTGCGTGCCGGCGGCGATACCCTCGGTGCAGCAGCAATCGACGTCGGTATGCTTTGGGGATTTGGTGTTCCATTAATTCTTATTGTGACCTTTTGGCTCAAACTGCCATTTTGGGCGATATTTTCAGTCATTTGCATTGAGGAAGTCGTTAAAGTATTTATCAGCATGGCACGTGTACGCACACACAAGTGGGCGAAAAAATTAGTGTAAATTGCAAACGGGCCATCCCTTCTGAAGACGGCCCGTTAGTCTATTACTCATTTCATTAAAGAGAACGCCCCCGGAATATTCGAGCTAATCGCCCATCTGCTAGCCCTTTTGGATACGATCTTTCATCTCCTGAATGGCAGTTTGAATCTCAAACGTTCGTTGTCCCTCTTTGAGGATAAATCGGTTGATTCTTCCCCCGGATTCGACTAGTTCAATCATTTTGCCGTATCCAATCTTGATGCCGCGCAATTGCTCCACAGGAAAAATTTTATGGGTCTGCTCATACGTCCGAGTATCTCCGACACCCTCAAGACGATCATCAATGCGGTTTTTCTTAACCGGCAATCCTTCGCTGATGTCACATTCGCTTCCGAAAAATTCAACTCGCCCATCACGAACCATCAGGCTACCCTTGCCGACCTGTCGAAAAGAATGCTCATCGAACGGCTTGAGCAATGTGACCTCTGTCTCAATCAAAAAATCGGGATCTTGAATAGCCTCGCGCATGCGCGATTTTTCCCATTCGACCCATTGATGTAAATCTTCGAAAACGACATCGTCCGGGTTGCCCGGCGAGAAAAAGCCCCGAGTGGACATCACCGCGCAATTACCGCAATTCGTACAAATCAGCATATGCTTCTCATAAGTCATAACATTGTCTTTGCCACAACGAGGACAAGCATGGGCTATATTCTGTGCTCCCGCTGCAATCGCACGATTCTTAAAAGTTCTCGGATGTTCCTTAAACCATTCGTACTCGTTGTATTCTAATTCTTTTAGCAAATATGCATGGATATCTTCAACCGCCATGGACAGTACTTGCTCCGTTGACAGGACACTACTAATCCCAGCCGTAATACGGCCGCGACGAATGCCGCTTTTAGTCCATCGAGGCCACGTCATGTACGCACCGTGAGATCGCATAATGGCCACGGCGCTTCCGGTCTTCTTAATCATCCGCGCGAGAGCATCATCAAACCAAATCGATGTGCCGTCAATCAAACGTGTCGCTTCAGGAAAAATACCCAAAGTCCCACCGCGCTTGAGCGCCAAAAGCATACCCTTGACCGCTCGAGAATCAGATTGAAATTGTTGTTTGGGAATACATCCACCGGAAACGAAAAGCGGACCGATAAAGCGATTTCTGAATATGAACGCGCCGGCTACAAAATTGATTTTGCGCCCGAACAGGAGTGCCGCCATGACAATCGGGTCGAGATAAGATGGGTGGTTGCCAATACATACCAACGGGCCCGGCATATCGACCACGTTTTTGTCCCTTCTGATTTTCATCGCAAAAACCAATCGCGCCAAGGTCACGGCGATACCACAGCCAATCACCTTATATAGAAAGGTATTGGGCTCGCTTCCGATTTCTTTGGATTTTGATTTTGCCATACCGCCCTCACATAATGCCACTATTTTGTCATATAATGCTTGATTTTTCTTTCGCATTCGTCACATGTTGTGACATAATTTGATAACATCTATTCCGTATTATACAGTAGAGTTTCCTATTTCGCATATGATACTCAATGAATTATGAGACTTCGGAGGAATATTGACCGAATGGCAAAGTACTGTTTTTATTGTGGCCAAGAGCTGGCTACCGGGGAGAAGTGCAATTGTAGAGGACGAAGAGATAGTGCTGCCACAGGCACGAAGTCTTCTCAATACTCACAATCTTCTTCCAAACAAAAGACAACGACCGGGAATCATGGCAGGGCGAATACGAAGTCTGCAAAACACGCTAAAGCCACTAAGACCAATAAACGCACCGCCGATCGACCTATTTTTCGATTTGGCACACTTAGGGATCAAGTCCGGACGCTTTTTCCTACCTTGACGAGTAGCATTTTATCCGGTTCCGGTTATATACTAAGACCGGCTACCAAAATTCGCCAGGAGTCGCTGCGAACCAAGCGTCCTTTTTCCATTGTGACGATTATTGTTTTCGCCATCCTGACCGGACTCCTTTCCATCGTCTTAGTTCAGTCTGATTCTCCATTATTTGTGAGTATGCTTACCGTAGTTTTCGGTGATGCCGTTGTATACTTGAGCTCACAGCCACTCCCGTCTTTGTTGCTGGTTACCTTTTTCGCCGGATTGATTATTCTGACTATCGCGGCTTTATTCTATGTCGCTGCGCGATTAAACGCGCGTCGAACCACATTCAGAAGAGCATTAGATCTTGTATCAATTTCGCTAGTCTATGTGATGGTTCTTGAAGCGTTCTTATTGACGACAGTACTTCTCGGCAGTCGTGGTTCCTTTTCAATCATATTTGTAAGTATCATACTGATGGGCATTACCCAGATGCTGTCTTTTAAGAATGCTCTGAGCCTCAGCGAAGATTCCGTTTTTTTGTCAATTATTTTCGTCTACCTGACGACATACATGGCAATCAAACTCTACTTGATGATATGCATTCCGATTCTTGGCCTTCTGTTTCCGATATAACGCCCGAATAAGCAGTTCTTCTCTGGCATCTGATCATCAAATAACTACTGCACGAAAAACCGGCCCGAACGATTTTGTTCGGGCCGGTTCTTATCTGCTTTGAAACCGAGTATTCGTGAATCAATCATCCGAATCTTTCGTGTTTTTCTTTGCGCGAGTTTTTCTCTGCGGTTTCTTTCGGATGACGATTTCGCCACCCTTCTCGTCAATGATTGCCGTATCCCCAACCGACACAGTCTGATCCAAAATGGCTTCGGAGAATTTATCTTCCACCATGGACTGGATAACTCGCTTCAGAGGACGCGCGCCATATTGCGGATCGTATCCTTTTTCTGCAAGAAGGTTCTTCGCGCTGTCGGTCAATTTGATCTCGATGCCCATTTCAGAAATTCGAGATGCCAATCCAACGGTCAGAAGGTCAACAATCTGCAGAATCGCGTCTCTATGCAACATTCTGAAGAAAATAATCTCATCAACACGGTTGATAAATTCGGGGGTAAATGCTTTCTTCAGTTCATCCAGTACCAAATCCTTGGCCTCGTCATAGGTTTTCCCGCCGTAAAGCCTCTCATTTGAGGCTTCGTCGATGGTTACATAATTCTTCCCGGTCTTCGAATCCACCTGTGTCGCAGGAACAGAAAATCCGATTTTTCGACCGGCCGAAGTCGTAAGCATTCTAGCACCGATGTTCGAAGTCATGATGATGATTGTGTTTTTGAAATCGACCACTCGCCCCTGCCCGTCACTCAATCGGCCGTCATCCAGAATCTGCAACATCGCATTGAAAATCTCCGGATGGGCCTTTTCAATCTCGTCAAAGAGAACCACGGAGTACGGTCGACGTCGAACCTTCTCAGTCAGTTGTCCGCCTTCATCGTACCCGACATAACCGGGAGGCGACCCGATCAACTTGGACACATCGTGTTTTTCCATGTACTCCGACATATCCACTCGAATCAGCGCACTCTCATCTCCGAACATTACCTCTGCCAGCGCGCGGGCCAATTCCGTTTTACCGACACCGGTCGTACCCAAAAATATGAATGAACCGGCAGGTCGCTTGGGGTCCTTTAGTCCGAGACGACTTCTTCTAATCGCCTTGGCCACCGCTTTAACGGCTTCATCTTGACCAATAACACGTCTGCGGATCTCATCTTCGAGATTTTTAAGCTTCTCCGCATCGGTCTCGGTGATTTTTGAAACCGGAATGCCGGTCCAACTCGAAACAATCCGAGCGATGTCATCTTCTGTCAATGCACTTTGCGCATCTTTGCGCTCCGCCATGTCTTTGCGTCGCATGTCACCGAGTTTTTTCTCAAGCTCAACTTCTTCATCGCGCAGCTTCTGAGCCGTCTCAAAATCTTGATTTTCAACGGCGTCACCCTTGAGTCGAATTATTTCATTAATGCGCTGACCGATTTGCTTGTTCTCCTCTGTGTCTTTCGAAAAACTGATTCGGAGCCTAGATGCGGCTTCATCAACGAGGTCAATCGCCTTGTCCGGTAAAAAACGATCCGGAATATACCGACTCGATAGAATAACCGCGGCATCGACGGCCTCGTCGGGAATTTTTATCCCGTGATGCTGTTCGTACTTTTCGCGTATCCCCTTGAGAATTAAGATAGCGTCTGTCGTCGAGGGCTCCTTGACCAGCACTTGCTGGAAGCGACGTTCAAGTGCCGCATCCTTCTCGATGTGTTTACGGTATTCATCAAGAGTTGTCGCTCCGATAATCTGCATCTCTCCTTTTGTCAGAATCGGTTTCAGGATATTGGCGGCATCCATCGCGCCTTCAGCATTACCGGCACCGATAATGGTGTGAAGTTCATCGATAAATAGAATCACATTTCCCGAAGTACGAGCTTCCTCGATACCTTTCTTCAAGCGCTCTTCAAAATCACCGCGATATTTGGTTCCCGCCAGCATAGACGCCAGATCAAGAGAAAGGAGTCTTTTCCCTCGGAGCATTTCCGGCACCTCACCGGATACGATGAGTTGCGCAAGCCCCTCAGCGATTGCTGTTTTACCAACACCGGGCTCGCCGATAAGTACCGGGTTATTCTTGGTTCTGCGCGCCAAGATTTGCATGACGCGATTAATTTCTTCTTCCCGTCCGATAATCGGGTCAAACTTGCCCTCCGATGCCATCTCTGTTAAATCCCGAGCAAATTGCTCGAGCACCTTGGTTTTTTCGGGCTTTCCCATTCGAGACGCGCCCATCGCAGGACCGTCCCCCTCCTGCATACCGGGCATCTCTTGATCGGACATATCCGAATCGCCGGACTCGGAGCCCGTCTGATCAAACAGATTCATAAGAGCGATGGTGGCCTCCTTCGTCGGCAACCCAAGCGCTGCGAGGATTCTAAATCCGGTGCATTGTCCGTCTCTCAAAATCGCGAGCAAAACATGCTCCGGTTCAACAATATTTTGCGAAACGCGCTTTGCCAAAAACTCGGCGAGATATATTATCCGTTTCGTTCGATTAGTACACATAGCAAACAACGTATTGGGATCCATAATCTTGTCCGAAAACGCCTTTGGTTCCTTACCGTTGATCTGCGCAATTTCTCTGAGAATGTCCTCCTTGCTTATATCAAAAGCCGAGAGCACTTGAGATGCGGGCGCGTCCGAGTCCGCCATCGCATATACCATTTGTTCGGTGCCGATATAATTGAGCGAAAATGCCTCCGAGCACAGGTACGCACGCTGCATCATATTAATAGTTCTTTCTGAAATGTTCATTTTGAGCTCCTTTCTGTCCCCTACTGACAAACATTATGATTTTTTCGTTTGCGCCAAGATATTTCGGACAATCTCTGCGCGCCTAATTTCTTGTTTGGCCACCGTCATAACCTCTCCGCTATCTTTTTGAACCGCGGCTGATCCAACGTGTGACACGAGTTTTGCCATATCCGCCTCTTCATGAGTCTTAATGATACCCAGCGAGATGCCCAATCGAAGATCACTGATGCGTTTCATGGCCTCACCTTCAGACATCATTCTAGCGTATAGTAATTCTCCATAAGAACGAAAAATTCGATCTTGGATGCGGTCCGGATTCTCTTGATACATTTCGGTTCGGTATTTTCTCTCAAGTTCCAGCACCTCATCAATCATTTGCTTGAACCCGTCGAGAATTTGCATCTCCGTGAGTCCGAGTGTGATCTGGTTCGATAACTGATAAAGATTGCCATTCGCCTGACTGTGCTCGCCAAGGTAGCCACGGACCGCAAAACCGGCTTGAGTCAATCCCTCAATCAATGTCTGCATTTTGCCGCGCATTGTCAATGCGGGGAGATGCATCATCACAGACGCCCTCATGCCTGTCCCCGTGTTGGTCGGACATGCCGTCAGAAAACCATACTGCTCTGAGTATGCAATCGGAAGTTGTTTCTCTATCAAAACTGCAACTTTCTCTGCCTTGCGGTAGGCCGAGTCAAGAGCGTACCCCGCTTCCATAACCTGTATCCGAATATGGTCTTCTTCATTAACAAGAATGCTGACGGATTCATCTCTCGAGATGCAGGCGCCTCGTCCCGGACCGCCCTTTGCCAAATCATCACTGATTAAATGTTTTTCAACGAGAGCGCGCCGATCCTCCTCCGGCAAAAGATCCATAACAAGTGTAACGTATTCTTTCTTTCCATCCGGTGTTCTTGCTGTCAATACATCAATCACCTTATCTCGCAATTCCATTCTTTTGTCGCTGGTCATGCGGTGGGGAAATTCGTATCCCTCAATATCTCTGGCCAAACGGACACGGCTCGACAGCACAACATCCCAGTCTTTTCCGGCTGAAAGGTACCAACTCATTGCTTTTCTCCCTTGCTTTCGAGATCGGAAATTTGATCTCTAATTTTGGCGGCAGTGAGATAGTCCTCTATCTCAATGGCCTTTCCAAGCGCCTTCTTCATTCTCTCAAGTTGTCGCTCAACTTGGCGTTTCTCAATGTTATCGATCGAATCGTTCTTCTTTCTGTCGCCAGTGTGATCGCCGACTTCTATGTGTCGGTTCTCCAAAGCCGATTCTCCTTGCATCCTCATCGAATCCGGAAGAAATTCATCTCTCGCATCAATGCTGTCCAGTTGATCCTTGAGCGTGCAACGATCAGGCTCTGATAAATCCGTTTGCTTGTCTGGGTCGGTCGGTTCACCCAGTCTTCTACCTATGTGTTTCTTTCCCATCTGGGTTCTGCAAAACACCGGATCCATCTGGCTGCCAAAAGTTGAGTAACATGTCGGACAGCCAAGAAAACCTTCTTTTCGGAATTGGTCAAAACTCAATTGACACTTCGGGCAACGCAATATGCGTCTTCTGTTCAACTCTTCATTACCGAGACCGAAGGTCGTCTGAAACGCATTTCCCATCACGGCGAAAGGATTGGTCATCTTCACACCAAGGGGCATCGTTGGTATCGAGATGCCCATTTCTCGCGCGCATATATCACAGAGCATGAAGGTTTGGGGCTTCTTACCCGCCTCCTGCTGTATGATTTGAACATTCGCCTCTCGTTCCTTACATCTTTGACATTTCATATCTCTACCTCCGATTTCGCGTCGCATTTTGGTTTAGCATCTTGGCAAACCGTATCGTCTTCACTAGGATCTGGCGATAAGACTGACAAGCATATTCTTGAATATATCCATCCTTACGGCACCCTTCTTATCCGCTTCCAAACGAGAGAGTGCATTGTCCGAAATCGCGGCCTTAATTAGTGCGGCCTGTCTATCGGTCACGATACCGTAGTCCATAAAGTTCCTCAAATACACTTCGGCCTCTTGCTGTGATAAGTCGTCGCCCAACGCGTTTATCGTGTGCATCAGATAGTCCGTCGATGCTAACCTCTGAATGCGAGAAATGCGGATCTGACCGCCTCCCCCACGTCTACTCTCTACAATGAAGCCTTGCCCATTTGTAAATCTCGTCGACAATACATAGGTGATCTGAGACGGAACACAATTCACTTTCTCAGCTAAAACGCTCCGACTAATAACTGCAACACCCTGATTCTCATCAAGAAGTTGCTTGATCATTTCTTCGATGACATCCACTAAACGTGCCAACTTAAACACCCTTTCAAAAATCCGGAACTCGACATTGTGCGCGAAAATGCACTTTTATCTGACTTTGACTATCTTTGACTTATTTTAATTATAGTACCTTGTCTCTCGCTGTCAAGTCATTTTCGAATCATACAATTGAAAAAAGCACGTATCCGAATAAAAAATTGCCCTTGACGAGTTTCATCAAGGGCGTCAGGAACAAAATAAATGAATTCATTGACTACTGAATAAATCGACGTATCGTAACGATGGGATACATGTCGAGATTTGCATACTCCACTCGATTTCGAGACGATGATGCATGAATGACTTGACCATTTCCTGCATAAATGCCGACGTGCTCAACGGAATCGCTACTGCCGCGAATATCATAGCAAACGACATCGCCGAGCTTCATCTCTGATCGGGAAACGCCGACACCATAATTCTTCAACGAATTGGATTGGTGCGGCAATCCACCAACACCGACTTGGCGATACGCATACACAACCAGTCCGGAACAATCCACGCCAGTTCTTGATTCTCCAGCCCATACATAAGGCACACCGAGCATTGATATACAAACATTGACCACGCTCTCGCCGTTAACACCTGTGATTGTCGGAAGTGAAGACGTCGAGCCCGAGCTCGAGCCGGACGACCCCTTATTGCCTCCTGAAGACGATGACGCTCTTGGCGTCGGACGCGGCGTCGGAGTCGGCGGGGCCTTTGTCGTGGTAAACGACAAATAAACGTAGCCTTGGTCCCCGTCTTCTGTGGTGACTTTATACCATTTATCAGAAACGCCTGTGCATCGCAATCGGGTGTGTCGAGACAATGTCTTGAGAACTTCACTCGAAGTCGACGGCTCAGATCGGAGCTTCAGACCGTCTGCATCGACCCACACAGTTCGGTCAATTGCGACAAAAACCATCTCATCGGTAATCGTGTTGCTAAGAACATAGCCCTCCACGCCGTCCTCGGTACGAATACGAGACCATGAGTCGCCTATTCCTGTACGAACGACTTCCTTTCCGATGTTGATGCTTGTCAATGTCATAGAATCCATGTTGGGGGACTCTTTAATAATCGAATTCGGCGCCTTAATGTAATATGTTGTGGAATCAGACAGAAACACTGATGTATCCAATAATTCAACTGGAAGATTCGATGAATCATAAGTCTGAACAATCGTTGCCGTCAGGATACCTTCATAACTTGTTACTTCTTCGGCGGGTCCCATACCCTCCAGATACGTCTGCCCGATGGTCTGGCCTTCGGTGAGCATAATCAAGCCAGTCTCCTCATCAACGGATATTGGCGTATCGGCAGTTACTTCAGATGGCTCCTCAAGCGCAGGATCCACGATCTGCTCCTCGTCTGCGATGGTTTGCTCGGCAATCTCATCATAGGTCAACGCCCAATCCTCAACCAGAACATCCTCGTCCTTCTGAGGCAAATGAGCAGCATAAGCCCGTCCTACGAGAATATCAGGGCTGGTACCCTCATAAAGTCCGATTGGGAAAAGAAAAAGTGGTAGTGTCACAATCGCACAAACGGCGACTGCAAGCACTGACCACATTTTATTTTTCCTATACACAATACGTAAACGCATTGAACCTCCGACGGTTGCAGATTACTCTGCGTTTGCCTCCACCGTCACCGATTCACCTTCGGGAACCACATCGCCATAAGGATTCGCGATAAGTTCCCTGTTCTCAGGAATCACCGGAACTGCCGTAATATTGCGATAACGAATCATGCCTGTTCCTGCAGGAATAAGCTTACCGATGATGACGTTTTCTTTGAGGCCATATAATGGGTCAATCTTACCCTTAACCGCTGCGTCTGTCAAAACGCGAGTGGTTTCTTGGAAAGAAGCGGCAGACAAGAAAGAATCCGTCGCAAGTGACGCCTTGGTAATACCCAATAACGTACGCTTGCCTTTCGCAGACTCAAGACCCTTAGCCTCTGCAATGTTATTCTCAGCCTCATAGTCGAACATATCAACCATGCTACCCGTCATCAAAGACGTGTCACCCGGATCATCTATGCGAATCTTACGCATCATTTGACGTGTGATAATCTCGATGTGCTTGTCGTTGATTGTAACACCACCGCTCTTGTAGACCTTGATAACCTCGCTGATGATATACTTCTGAACACCACGAACACCCTTGATCTTCATGATTTCCTGAGGGTTGACCGTACCATCGGTCAGAAGATCTCCTGCCTCAACGAAGTCTCCGTTAGTCACTTTTATCGTTGAAGAATAAGGAACAACATAGCGCTTTTCTTCGATGCCAAGCTCGCTTTCCTCGGATTCTGCAGCAGTAATAACGATCTCTTTCTTCCGCTTGCTGCCGTCTTCGATTCGAACGATACCATCTATCTCGGAAATAATCGCCTGACCTTTCGGTTTTCTGGCTTCAAAAAGTTCTTCCACACGCGGTAGACCCTGAGTGATATCGTCACCGGATGCAATACCACCGGTGTGGAACGTTCTCATGGTCAACTGAGTACCGGGCTCACCAATGGACTGAGCAGCCATAATACCTACAGCCTCACCGCCGATTGTTTTCTCGCCGGTTGCCAAATTCACGCCATAACAGTGAGAACAAACACCACGAGGTGAACGACAATCAAAGACGGAACGAATTTTGACCTTTGTCAAGCCGGATGCCTCAATGGCATTAGCAATATCCTGAGTAATCAGTTCGTTCTTACCAATCAATACTTCTCCGGTCTGCGGATGCACAATAGGTTCAACCGTAAATCTTCCGGCGAGTCTCTCACTGATTGTCTTAATAACGTCCTTCTTGTCATTGGCAATGATTGCCAATTCCTTGATATAAGTATAGTCCTCAGTGCCGCAATCTTCTTCGCTGATGATGACATCCTGCGCGACATCGACGAGACGGCGCGTGAGATAACCGGAGTCCGCTGTTTTCAATGCGGTATCTGACAATGACTTACGGGCACCGTGAGAGGAGATAAAGAATTCCAGCACGTTCATGCCTTCACGAAGGTTTGACTTGATTGGAATCTCAATTGTCCTACCGGAAGTGTCAGACATATTACCACGCATACCCGCAAGCTGCTTGATCTGGTTAATCTGACCACGGGCTCCGGAGTCGGACATCATCTTAATCGGATTGTAAGGTCCGAGATTCTTCTTGAGCTCCTCGGTAATCGCATCGGTCGTCTCATTCCAAATAGATATGACCGTACGATAACGACCATCTTCATCAAGCATACCGCGCTGATACATCTTAGTGACGTGCTCGACCTTGTCCTCAGCCTCTTTGATCATCTTTTCCTTGACATCCGGGACGATCATGTCCTCGATACCAATCGAAATACCGCCGCGTGTCGAATACTTGTAGCCCAAGCTCTTAACATCATCAAGAAGAATGGCAGTCTGTCCGATGCCGTGTATACGTATCGCTCGGCTGATGACATCCTCTAACTTTTTCTTACCGACCAAGAAATCACATTCAAGCAATAATTCATTGCCGGAAACTGTGCGATCAACATAGCCGAGATCCTGAGGGATGATTTCGTTAAAGAGAAAGCGCCCAAGTGTCGACTTCACCAATCCGGTGTAAGATTGACCATTCACCTCGCGAGTCATACGTACGCGAATCGAAGCATGAAGCTCCAAGTGATGTTCGTCATAAGCCATAATGGCTTCATCAATACTCGAGAACACCATGTTCTCGCCTTTTTCATCCGGCTTTTCGATAGTCAGATAGTAACAACCTAAAATCATGTCCTGAGTCGGGACCGTAACAGGCTTACCATCTTGAGGCTTCAAGAGGTTATTTGATGATAACATCAAGAACCTTGCTTCAGCCTGTGCCTCTGCTGAGAGAGGAACGTGAACGGCCATTTGGTCACCGTCAAAGTCCGCATTGAATGCAGTACATACGAGTGGATGAAGCTTAATTGCACGGCCTTCTACAAGAACGGGCTCAAAAGCTTGAATGCCGAGTCTGTGGAGCGTTGGCGCACGGTTGAGCATAACCGGATGATCCTTGATAACATCTTCGAGAATATCCCAAACATGATCTGATGCACGCTCAACAAGACGTTTTGCGGTCTTAATATGCTGCGCAAACCCGTCAGCAACCAGACGCTTCATAACGAAAGGCTTGAATAGCTCAAGAGCCATTTCCTTCGGCAAACCACATTGATGCATCTTGAGTTCCGGTCCAACAACAATAACCGAACGACCGGAATAGTCAACACGCTTACCTAAAAGGTTCTGACGGAAACGGCCTTGTTTACCCTTAAGCATATCCGACAAAGACTTAAGCGCTCTGCTGGATGCACCGGTAACCGGGCGTCCTCTTCGACCGTTATCAATCAATGCGTCAACCGCTTCTTGAAGCATACGCTTCTCATTGCGGACGATAATCTCAGGCGCACCGAGCTGCAAAAGCTTGCTCAGACGATTGTTGCGATTAATTACACGACGATACAAATCATTAAGATCAGACGTTGCAAAACGTCCACCATCAAGCTGAACCATCGGGCGCAACTCAGGAGGCAGCACAGGAAGCACGTCCAGAATCATCCATTCCGGCTTATTCCCGGACTTCTTAAATGCCTCGACGACTTCGAGACGCTTAATAATTCTAGCCTTTTTTTGTCCAGTCGCGCTTGCAAAATCTTCGCGCAAATTTAAAGCTAATGCGTCAACGTCGATCTGGTGAAGCAGAATCTTAACAGCCTCTGCGCCCATCTTGGCAACAAACGCGCTCTTGCCGTACTTCTCAACGGTATCACGAAATTCACGCTCATCGATAATGGCGTTTTTAACCAAATCCGTTGTACCCGGATCGATAACAACATATGCACCGAAATAGAGCACACGCTCAAGATTTCGGGGTGTTATGTCGAGGATTAGTCCCATACGGCTCGGGATACCGCGAAAATACCATATGTGCGATACCGGAGCAGCCAATTCAATGTGCCCCAATCGTTCACGTCTGACCTTTGACCGAGTGACTTCAACACCACATCGATCACAGATGATCCCTTTGTAACGAACTTTTTTATACTTCCCGCAATGACACTCCCAGTCCTTCTGTGGTCCGAAAATACGCTCGCAGAAAAGACCGTCTCTTTCGGGCTTTAAAGTTCTGTAGTTAATAGTCTCGGGCTTTTTAACCTCGCCGTGCGACCATCCCTTGATGATCTCAGGCGAAGCCAGCCTAATTCCTATGGATTCGAAATGATTCATTTCAAACATATATATGAAGTCTCCTTCCAAACCGACACTGTCTCGACTATGAAGCCGATGCTAAAATACAACTACTCTTCATCCGAAGATGCAAAAACTTCCGGAAACTCGAGATCTTCAAGATCGGAACTTGCGTTCTCGTCCTCAATCAATTCGCCGTTTTCGTCAACCTGTGAAAAACCCGTGCTTGCCAATTCTCCATCGTTGGGAATAAAGCGAGCAAGCAATTCAGGGTCCGGTAACAGAAGGTCTACTTCTTCTTCCGCGGCATCCTTGAGTTTGAACTCTTCGTTCTTTTCAGAATAGATATGTACATCCAGTGCCAATGACTGCAATTCGCGGACCAGAACCTTAAACGACTCCGGTATTCCGGACTCAGGAACACTCTGGCCCTTGACAATTGACTCATAAGTCTTCGTTCTTCCGGTAATGTCATCCGACTTGACCGTCAAAATCTCCTGAAGAATGTGTGCCGCTCCATAAGCCTCAAGCGCCCAAACTTCCATCTCTCCGAAACGCTGTCCGCCGAACTGAGCTTTACCACCCAACGGCTGCTGAGTGACCAATGAGTACGGTCCGATAGAACGAGCGTGAATCTTGTCATCGACCAAGTGATGAAGCTTCATGTAGTACATGACGCCGACAGTGATACGGCTCTCGAAAGGCTCGCCGGAACGACCATCATAAAGTATCGTCTTACCGTCTGACTCCAATCCGGCCATCTTGAATGCCGCGACAATATCTGCTTCGTTAGCACCGTCGAAAACTGGAGTCGCTACCTTCCAATTGAGTACACGAGCCGCATATCCCAAGTGAACTTCAAGCAACTGCCCAATATTCATACGAGACGGAACACCGAGCGGATTAAGAACAATGTCGAGTGGTGTGCCATCCGGCAAGAACGGCATATCCTCTTCAGGGAGTATGCGTGAAACAACACCCTTGTTACCGTGACGTCCGGCCATCTTGTCACCGACTGAAAGCTTTCTCTTCTGCGCAATATAAACGCGGACGAGCTTATTGACACTGCCCTTGAGCACATTGTCATGCTCCTTGGTGAAAACTTTGACATCAACAACGATACCGGATTCGCCATGGGGAACACGAACTGAAGTGTCGCGTACTTCGCGAATCTTCTCCCCGAAAATCGCTCTGTACAATCTTTCTTCGGCCGTCTGCTCTGCTTCGGCTTTAGGCGTGACCTTACCGACCAGAATGTCTCCTGCGCGCACCTCAGCACCGACGCGAATAATACCTTCCTCATCAAGGTCCTTAAGAGCTTCATCATTGACATTAGGAATCTCTCGAGTAATCTCCTCGGCACCGAGCTTCGTATCACGAGCCTCGCACTCATATTCCTCAATGTGAATCGATGTATAAACATCGTCGCGAACCATTCTCTCGTTGACCAGAACGGCATCCTCGTAGTTGTAGCCTTCCCATGTCATAAAACCGATTAAGACGTTCTTACCCAAAGAAAGTTCGCCATTATCCGTGGACGGACCATCGGCAATAATATCACCGGCCTTAACCATCTCACCGTGCTTAACAATCGGCCGCTGATTAATACATGTGCTCTGGTTAGAGCGTTGGTACTTTGTAAGGTTAAACTTGTCCTTCTTTCCGTCCGCACTCGTCACCTCAATACGATCAGCCGAAACATATGTAACGACTCCGTCGGTCTTGGCAACCTTGCATACGCCGGAATCCTTTGCGGCACGATACTCCATGCCCGTTCCGATAATCGGAGAATCGCTCTGAATAAGAGGAACTGCCTGACGCTGCATGTTCGAACCCATGAGCGCACGGTTCGCATCATCGTTGCCCAAGAAAGGAATCAACGCCGTTGCAACTGAAACTAATTGCTTCGGTGAAACGTCCATGTAATCAACTTCTTCGGGGTCAACCTCAATAAACTTATCAAGATAACGACACACAACCTTCTTGTCGAGGAAATGTCCCTCATCATCGATTGGCTCGTTGGCCTGGGCAATATTAAAGTAATCTTCACGATCAGCAGTCATATAAATGACCTCTCGCGTGACAACGCCCTTCTTCTTGTCATAGATACGATAAGGGGTCTCAATAAAACCATACGGATTCACTCGAGCATATGTAGCCAAAGAGTTGATCAGGCCGATGTTCGGGCCTTCCGGCGTCTCAATCGGGCACATTCTGCCGTAGTGAGAAGCATGAACGTCACGAACTTCAAAGTTTGCACGATCTCTGGACAGACCTCCCGGCCCGAGAGCCGAAAGTCTTCTCTTGTGTGTTAGCTCCGCGAGTGGGTTCGGCTGATCCATAAACTGGGAGAGTTGTGAAGATCCGAAAAACTCCTTAACTGCTGCACTAACCGGCCTGGTATTAACCAGTTGCATCGGTGTAACAGTCGATATATCCGGCACAGCTCCCATTCGTTCACGAATGTTACGCTCCATACGGGAGAACCCAATGCGGATCTGATTCTGCAACAACTCACCGACTGAACGAACGCGTCTATTACCAAGATGGTCAATATTGTCGAGATTGCCGACTCCGTATGCCAGTCCCAAATAATAACTGACCGAAGCGATAATATCCTCGATCGTCAAATGCTTGGGCATTAACTCGGTAGATTGCGAACGCAACGCAGTCATCAGAGTCTGTGCGGCATTGTCCGAATCACCCATTCGAATATCGGCCACAATAGCGCGCAGCACAGAAGTCCTAACGCTCTCATTGACTCCGGTCTTCGTAATATCAAAGCCCTCAAGTTCATCCGCGGAGAACGTGTTGCGAATAAATGCAAGTGCATCCACTCGACCATTACCAACCACCTTAAACGGTTGGTCCGATACACGAATCGTATCACCATTCTTAATAATCGGGAAAATAACCACTTCATTCAACCCGGAGTCCGCTATTTCTCGCGCTTTATCAGGTGAAATTACGGTGTCAGCGGCAAGAAGTAATTCACCGTCTTCAGTGATGACATCCTGAGCCGCCTTGTGTCCGGCAATACGATTCGCCAAAGACAATTTCTGGTTGAGCTTGTAAATGCCGACCCGCGCTAAATCATATCGCTTCGCATCGAAAAACATGCCATTAAGCAAAGACTCTGCGCCCTCAATAGATGTCGGCTCGCCCGGACGGAGCTTACGATAAAGTTCGCTCAATCCTTCTTCGCGAGTATGCGATGAATCCTTCTCAATCGTCGCATTCAGCCAGCGCTCATCGCCGAACAAGTCGCGAAGCTCTTGGTCTGTACCAATGCCTAGTGATCTCAGAAATACTGTTAACGGGAACTTACGCGCACGATCAACACGAACATAAATGACACCGTTGGCGTCCATTTCGTATTCGAGCCATGCACCGCGATTCGGAATCACCTGTGCCGCATATAGATCCAAGTCCGTTTTGTCCTTGGCTATGGTGAAATAGGCACCGGGCGAACGAACAAGTTGACTGATAATGACGCGCTCGGCACCGTTAATAATAAACGTACCGTGATCCGTCATGATGGGAAAATCGCCGATAAAGACCGATTGCTCCTTAATACTGTTGTCGCGTTTGTTGTTCAAACGAACCAACACGCGCAACGGAGCTGCAAAGTTGGAGTCTTACTCCGTGCACTGCTCAATCGTGTCCTGTGGATTATCAATATCGAACTCCTTGTCGATAAATGATAATTCGATGTCTCCGGAAAAATCAGTAATGGGAGATACTTCTTTAAGCACCTCCACAAGGCCCTCTTCCAAAAACCATTGATACGAGTTCTTCTGAACCTCGATCAGGTTCGGTACTTCAATGACTTCGTCGATACGAGAGTAAGATAATCTCTCAACTCTTCCCTGCTTGACGGGACGCACCATTACACATCACCTCTCGAA
>LSQX01005934.1_pt1 | contig 18551 bp, 15 predicted proteins | sample 654561 | NCBI WGS metagenome assembly LSQX01 (sample SAMN04489861, study PRJNA283612) | anaerobic digester metagenome | isolation source: 4 biogas reactors fed with cattle manure at either 37C or 55C with and... | place: Denmark: Kongens Lyngby | collected 2014
ACAGAGTCACCTGTTTCATAAAACAAATCGGTGAATGTCATGATGCTTTTAGAGCAATAAAAAACAAATCCTTTATGTACAAAACAACCATGTATTGTTTCTTCTCTCCTCCATTCTAAAGGATGGTGGGTTTTATGAAAAGAGTCTCTACTATCGGAAAAATCTATCTCGTACCTATAATTAGAACCTATACCTATAATTGTATCTTCTAAATAAACAATTGGTGATCTAGCTATACCAAAACAGCTTGTATCTTTTATATAAAACTCACAATACTTAATCTCTTCCACAATGGAATCTAGTTCATTTTTTAGAAATTCATCATTAATGTCCAAAACGGGAATCATTTTTTCAAAAAGTGTATCTGCATCTATTTCCAATTCTTTTTTGGAGCTGCTATCACAACTGCATGCTGATAGGAAAAAGGCAAATATAATAAGATAATATTTTTTCATAACTATTTTGAATTGATTATTATAGGTGGCAAGCTTGGTCCTGAACTATTGTAGTATGAATAACCTTTTCCTCTTGTGTAAATCCTAAAATTCACATTAGGATTAACTTTTTCTATACTCTTTACAAAATCTGTATCACCTTGATCTTTGTTTTTGGGGTGCCATGTTCCTGAAGGAGCATTTGTCCCACCTGGGTGGTTATGGTCAAAAGTTTCAAGAAAGCCAAACCAGTTATTATTAGAAAGATACTCTTTCATAAATCGAGCACTTCCGTCTCTGCCTTTTTCATGAGATGTTCCAATAACATTAACTCCTGAACTAAAATCCCATCTTCCAAACTCTACATTGGTGTTATCTGATAAAAATTTATGAATTGATTCACCATTTTCACTTCCCTTTATTGAATAAGCGTCTAATTTTATAGACTTACCATCTGAAGCCGTTGCTCTGATGTTTTGTAAACTTTTTCCTACTGTGCCTTTTTTATATTTTTCACTACTTGATAATACCGTTTTATCACCATTACCGTCAACTGACACAACTTGAAACTGATCATAACTTTTGTTTTTGATTCTTCCCTGGATTTTTCCGCTTTCATCAACTTGATAAATATCCCTCCCATCCGGATCCACAAGCACCACAGGATTCCCGGCACAATACATAAACGCACTCATACTGGGGTATTTATCTGAAAGTGGGTCAACGGAAAGCCAAATTCCAAGTTCGGGGGTGTAGTAGCGTGCACCATAATAATACAAACCGGTCTCCTCGTCAAGTTCTTTGCCGTTAAAACGGTATGGTGTTGCCCAGTGGTCTCTCTGCTCGGCAAAGAGTTCGCCGGTGGGCATATATTCTATGTGGTGGAGTTGGTGCATTTTATTCATTCTCTTGGCTTTGGTAATAATTGTTCAAAAATATCGTAATACTTATACTCTTTTGGATTTGCCAATATTGAATCTATCACAGCTTCATCTATATTGTTTCCCTTGTTATTAATATGATGATTTACCAATTTATCAATAACCAATTGTAATTCCAAGTCAAACGTTACTTGTTTGCCGTTTAGCTCCATACTTACATAAGGGTTTGGCTTTATTTTACAGTAATTATGAACAAGATTTAAAATATCATAACGACCTGATTTATCCATAATTACAACTTGTATTTGTGTATGTATATATCCTTTATATGTGTTATCAATTTCTAATGAATTAATTTTGTCTTTTATAAAATTGTAAAAGTCTATATTTTTAATTTCAAAAGTATTTCCTTTCGGGTAAACAGTCTGAAAAAGATAACCCGGAGTTGACACAATGCGAAGAATAAAATAATCATCATAATAAACTCTAACATACTGTGCCTTAATAGTAGTTTGATTTAGTATTAAAAATACAAAAAATAATAAAATATTCCTTTTCATTGCTTCTATTTAACTTTTGTTGTTGATGTAGGACCACTAACTTCAACCTTTGTCCCTGAATGAGATGTCCTTGTAACTTCATTCTCTTTAATTTCACCTAATTTTTTTGCAGTATATTGTTCAATACCCGTAATAACTTTTCTTTCCTCTTTTGAACGATACTGTTTATCTGTATCATATTGCGTTGAATCAACCCATTTATTATAATTTTCTGTAGCTTTTTTAACACCTACAATATCACATTCTTTATAATATTTTTTTAGTGCATCATCGTGATTAGTGGCATGTGCCATCTCGTGATTCAAACAAGTTGTAGGCGATAATACATGACCATTTTCTGTTTCCAATCCTGTAGTAGGAGACCACGATATTGTTTTTGTATTAAAATCATAATCAGTTTTTTGATTATCAGTAATAACAACAGTATATTTCTCTTTTGAATTAACAAGTTGACTATATCTTCCACCACATTCATTATCTTTAAGATGTTTTATTGCCTCATAAAATTGAGCCTTTTGTTCTTTTGTTGTACCTTTTGCAAATACTATCTCCCGCCCATCCGGATCCACCAGCACCACAGGATTCCCGGCACAATACATAAACGCACTCATGCTGGGGTATTTATCTGAAAGTGGGTCAACTGAAAGCCAAATTCCAAGTTCCGGAGTGTAATACCTTGCACCGTAATAATAGTAACCTGTCTCCTCATCAAGTTCTTTGCCGTTAAAACGGTAGGGCGTGTGCCAGTAATCGCGCTGCTCGGCAAAGAGTTCGCCGGTGGGCATATACTCTATGTGGTGGATAACTCTTCGTGACATATCACTTATTTGTGTGGATGAGCCAAGGTGGTCTTTGTGGAAGTAGAAGATTTCTTTTTCGGGTTTGTCAACTGCTAAAAATTCTTGCAATTTTCTAAAATCAACATCTACTAAAACTTCAAACTGCTTGCCTAAGTTGCTTTGGGCGGAATCAAGGTGATTATACATGGTTTTTGCATTCTCTTCTGACTTGCGTCCATAATCATTTTGCGTACTAATATCAAACTCATAAATATGCTCACCAAAATCATTTCCAGAGTGGCTCATTCCGCCGCCAATTTTGGAGGCTATGCGGTCGGCTTCTACGTAGTAGTGCTTGGTGTAGCCGTGCTGATGATATATATCTTTGTTATTCATATGAACATTTACATTCTTCTACATTTCCCTTTAAAATCCACTATAAGTTTTTTGTTTTTATAAATATAAGACCAACTAACTAGCCTATCATCAATTTGAGGCTCAGGCTGTTCCTTATAAACATAGGGATCGTTTTTGACCTTAACAGAGTCACCTGTTTCATAGAACAAATCAGTGAATGTCATAACGCTTTTAGAGCAATAAAAAACGAATCCTTTATGTACAAAACAACCATGAGTTGTTTCCTCTCTCCTCCATTCCACAGGATGGTGCGTTCTATGAAAAGAGTCTCTAATATCGGAAAAATCTATTGCGTACCTATAGTTGGAAATTATACTTATAATTGTATCTTCTAAATAAACAATTGGTAATCTAGCTATACCAAAACTGCTTGTATCTTTTTTGTAAAACTCACAATACTTAATCTCTTCCACAATGGAATCTAATTCATTTTTTAGAAACTCATCATTAATGTCCAAAACTGGAAGCATTTTCTCGAAAAGTGTATCTGCACCTATCTCCAAATCTCCTTTGGAAGTACTATCACTACTGCATGACCAGAGAATAAATACAAAAATTAAGAATAATATCTTTTTCATTTGCCCGATTTTACATTTCAACGCTCAAATATACAAACATTTTGATTATATGTCAATTAGATGTGAAAATATTTTTTTCTTATCCTGAACAAAATCAAAATATTGCAAAAAAACACGTAAACCATAAACAAAATTCATAATTCTTCATTGTTAATCGTTCATTGTTAATCGTTCCCAAAAACAGTGTTCAAAAATAATTTTATTAGAAAACAGATATTATCGAACAAATATTTTTATATTTGCACTCAAATTGCCCAGGTGGTGGAATTGGTAGACACGCTACTTTGAGGTGGTAGTGGCCGAAAGGCTGTGCAAGTTCGACTCTTGTTCTGGGCACGCTTCTAAAAACCAAAAGCAGCTATGCAATATCTGTATAGTTGCTTTTTTTATACTTATTAAATTTATTTTGTTGACGATTTGTTTCTTATAATCTCAATATCTTTTGAAAAATAAGTAATTTTGCCCAAACTTAACCCCTATGCTGAGCAGATGCACGAAAAATCACTCTACTAAAGCAGTATTTATTAGTCTAATACTCATCTGCCTTCCCTATTTTCTTAAATCACAAAACGAAAGACTTTTAAAGGAGACAAAAACAAGTCATTTTATTAATCTCGAACTTAAAAACAGCAACAATCAACATCTCAAAAATATAGCTAATAAGCTGAATAAAAGTCCAATAGAAGATATTATTGCTCTGCAAATTGAACTTATCTTAGAGATAATAAATTTAGAAAAAGATAAGTATGAAATAAATATATTGGCAAGAAAGAAAGAGGATATCGGCACTTTTTTATATCGCAAAATAGATATTTTCGAAAAACTTTACCCTACAACAGCAAAATTTATCTTGGAAATAAAATTTCCATTTGAAGAGAGACAAAAAAGAGAAAAAACTTTTTATTTAGATAGCACAAATCAATGGCAAAATGTTTTTTCATGGACAGATACCAATTATAATAATGTAATAATACCCAGTATTGATATAATATTTGACAGTTTTGAATATGGTGAAAAATGGGAGCAAAATCTAAATCACACTATCCAAATTGTGGACAAATACCACAAATCAGACTCTATTTTCAGCCTCTGGTCCGAGAAAATCGACAAGCTTAATTTTGAAAAAACTGAACTTATTCCTTTGGACGATTTCACCCTTGACGAAATTGAAAAAGAGTTTGAGTTTTTCAATTTTCCAAACATAGCTAAGCAACTAAAACTACCTGATAATCAAACAGATAACTTTAAGAATTTTGAAACAAAAATAAAAAACAAAAGAGAAGATTTAGATTATAAACTTTTTAACATTGATAGAATTTTCATTGAAAAAGCTCGCAAAGAAAAAAGTCGATACAACTTGATTGGAGCCATCTACAACTACAACAAATCTCTTGAATATCACCCACTTAACACAACTGCTTTGATAGAATTGGCACAAATTACTTTGGACGAAAACAACCAAAAGGAGACAATAGATTTAATAAAAAAAATATTTACATCAACATGGCCTCAGGGCGATGAATATTATAAAGCTAAAAATCTTGCATCTCAATTGTACGATATAATCATCAATCAGGGAGATAAGTTAATGCAAGCCGAAGAGTTTCACAAAGCCATTGAAACATACCATTTAGCCAATGATTTTTGCGATTCCATTAGAATAAATATATGCTCCAACAAGCATAAAACAGGAATTATAAATTCTAAAAAGGGCGTTTTAAACTCCTATTTCAATGTTATAGATAAGGCTTTAGATAGAAATCTTTTACCTATTGCCGAAAATTATGCACGCGAAGCAAAACGCTATCAAATGGAGAATATTGAAGAAATTCCCAACGACGACGACATTCAAACTGTGGTGGACAAAATCATTAGTAAATATGTGGAAGAGGCTCTGACAAACATAAATAAAAGCCTATTTCAACTTGGAATAGAACAACTTGACAATGCCGACAGCTTGGGCAAAACTTTCAGAAGCGATTTCTCGCTTGCCTACCTTGAAGAGACCAAACAGAATGCCTATAAAGGTGCTTTTGACAATATTATCACAGAATCGGAAAAGCTACTTTCGCAAAATAAAATCCCCGAAAGTGAAGAAAAATATAAATTTGCCATGGAATATTTTCACCAATATAATGAGTGGATAAAGGACACAACAAAGTCATATTCGCAGCATAGAGAGATTCAAAAAACCAAATATTCAAACTTTATAAAAACTGGAATTGAAGAGTATGAAAATGGCAAATTCATCGCATCGTTGGAGACTTTTCACCAAGCAAAACAGCTGGAAAATCACTATAATTTTCATAAAAACGAAGTTTTAGATTCTATGCTAATAAGTATTGCAGAGCCAGTTGTGAAAGAAAAAATCCAACTACTTAATATGAATATCTGGCGAAATGAATTGGAGATTGCCAAAGATATTTTGGACGAATTGAATATTATAATCACTCAAGCTAATTTGGAAACAAATAGTGAATTAATGACTGATTATCAATCAATTAAAACAAGTTTTGAAAACAAAGAGTGTGAGTATGCACAAAATGAAGCTTCAAAATTCCAAAGAGAAATAGATGCTTATATTCAAAATCAAGCCTTTTATTCTGCATGCAATAGTATGGGAAAGAACAAAATTTTGCACCATAAATTTTCCAGATGCATTAGCTGGTCGCCGGAGCAAGAGGAGCTTTTTCAGAAATATTTACCTGCTTCACTCTACGATAGTTTAATTCAAGAAGCAGATTTCGAAATTAGACTCAATAATATAGAAAAGGCTATGCAAATTTTTGTAATAGCCGATTCAATCTATGATGCACGAAACTTGGAACAGATAAAAGTTTATAGAAAAAAATTGACGTCTTTTTTCTACGTAAATCATAATAATGAAACAATTGCAGAATGCATAAAACATATCCAAAACACTGAATTGGCACAACAGGGCGTTCTTCTGATTGAGCTACTGAGAAAAAACAACCAAAGTGCAAAAAAATATATCTCTTTGCAAAAAACACTGGGAAAAAACTTAAGAGAAATGGACAAAAACAAACATCCCAGCGTGCCACTCAAAGAGCTTATAAAACAGTATAAAGTGGACAGTAATTGGTACTTTGTTTTTAAGTTTTATTATTTAAAACGACCTATTTTAACATTATAATCCTCAAAAAGTGTAAAAATGTCTTTTACATCAAAATGAATATATATCTTTGTAAAATCAAATAAAAAATAATTATGGCTTTAGAAATTACAGGAAAATTAGTTCAAATTCTTGATTTACAATCAGGTACAAGTAGAAATGGAAATTGGCAAAAGCAAGAATTTGTTATAGAAACTGAAGGTCAATATCCCAAAAAAGTGTGTATGAATCTTTGGGGAGAAAAGGCTGACGAGATAAAAAAATATAGCATCGGACAAAGCATTAAAGCATCAATAAACATTGAGTCTCGCGAATATAATGGCAGATGGTACACCGATGTTCGTGCATGGAAAGTTGAAGATGCAAACCAAGCTGCAATTAGCTCGGAAATGCCCACAGCACAACTTACAGAAACACCCGTTGACCCCGAATTTTTCAATTCATTGGTTAATGAAAATAAAGATGACGACGATTTACCATTCTAAATTATGATGGAAAATAAAAATCAAAAGGCAATTGTTTTAATGCCCATTGTACCAATGCGTGGGGAGGCTTCGCACCGCTCCGAAATGATTACACAATGCCTTTTTGGCGATTTGCTAAATGTGCTGGAAGAGGAAGGAGAATGGTGTAAAATTAAAGCTGAGTTCGACTCATACGAAGGTTTTGTGGAGAAAAAACAAATCGTCTATTTGAATGATTTGGAATTAGAAGATTTGCAAAATAAAAAATGGGGAACAATTAATACTCCTTTTGCAATGATTTTTCGCTCCGACACCAAGTCCAGCATAGTAATACCTGCTGGTAGCCAACTTCCACTTAATGGAAGATTGCAAATAAAAGATGTAGCTTTCACCTACTCTCCCACAATAGTACAAGTTCCAGAAAAAAATGAGAATGAGGAGATTTTTAGACAAGATATTGTCGAATTTGCCCTTGATTTTGTTGGTGCTCCATACCTTTGGGGTGGAAAAACATTGTTTGGATTGGATTGTTCCGGGTTTGCTCAAAGTGTTTATCGCACAAGGGGCATAAATCTGCTCAGAGATGCCTCTATGCAAGCCACACAAGGTGAAGATATTGGTTTTATTGAGTTGGCAAAATCGGGCGATTTGGTCTTTTTTGGAGAACCCGAAGGCAATATCACACATGTGGGAATTTATATGGGCGAAGGATATATAGTTCATGCTTCAGGCTGCGTGCGTATTGACAAAGTGGACAATATGGGAATTTATGTAGAAGCAACAAAAGAATACACCCATAAATTGAGATCCATAAAAAATATTGTAAATTTATAATGAGAAAAATAACACTGCGACCTATAGAGCCATCAGATGTTGACTTACTTTATAAATGGGAAAATGACCCAAAAATAATGAAGGTTAGTCATAATCTCACACCCTTTTCAAAACATATTTTAACTGAATATATAAATTCTGCTCATCAAGATATTTACACTGTAAAACAGTTGCGACTGATAATTGAAATTGCAGAAACAAAGAGAGCCATTGGCACAATTGACCTTTTCGACTTCGATCCTCAACACAAAAGAGCTGGAATTGGGATTTTGATAGATGAAGATTTTCAAAATCAAGGTTATGGATTTCAAACTTTAGAAGAGATAAAAGATTACTCAAAAAACACCTTAGGATTGCATCAACTTTATTGCAATATTGCTATAAATAATAAAAATAGTATCTCTCTTTTCGAAAAGTCTGGCTTTGTGCAATGTGGTCTAAAAAAAGACTGGCTGCTGATTGATAATCAATGGATTGATGAGATAAAACTTCAACTAATATTTCAATAATTAAATGAAAAAGGAAGGCAAAAGTATAAAAACAACAGTTTTTGGAATAATAGTTTGGTCTATATTGGCTTTAGTACTTTTTGCATCAATTTCACTGGCTACGGCTTGGTATTATATCTTCAAACCCAATGTAAAAATTGAGACAGAAACATTTATTTACATTCCCACAGGTTCCACCTATGAGGACGTTATAGACACATTGAAGTCTAATAATATTGTAAATAACTACTCCACTTTTGAATTTATAGCCAAGAAAAAATCTTATCACAATAAAATTAAATCTGGAAAGTACTCCATAAAACCAAAATTGAATAATAACAACTTGGTAAATCTGCTTCGCTCGGGCAATCAGATGCCAGTTTATATCCAATTTAACTCCATTCGCACAGCGGAACAATTGGCTGGAAGAATTGGCGGACAAATAGAAGCAGACTCCTTGAGTATCATTCAATTACTTAACGACAGCAGTTTTATAGCCTCGCGAGGATTTAATTTTCATCATAGAATATCCATGTTTATCCCCAACACCTACGAAATTTGGTGGGATACCTCTGCAGAAAAACTTTTCGACAAAATGCATTCTGAATATGAGAAATTCTGGAATGAAGAGAGATTGAAAAAGGCAGAAAATATTGGATTTTCACCCTTGGAGGTTATAACATTGGCATCAATTGTTGACCAAGAGACATCAAAAAATGATGAAAAAAATAGAGTTGCTGGAGTTTACCTCAACAGAATTAGAATTGGAATGCCTCTGCAAGCCGACCCTACTCTAATTTATGCGGCTGGAGATTTTTCAATTCGCAGGGTTTTAAACCACCACAAAGAAATTGACTCGCCCTACAACACATATATGTACACTGGTTTACCACCCGGACCAATATGCATACCCACAATATCGGGCATTGACGCTGTTTTGAATGCCGAAAACCACAACTATATTTTCTTTTGTGCAAGGGAAGATTTTTCGGGATACCACAATTTTGCCGTAAGCTACAACGAACATTTGGTAAATGCTCGAAGATATCAAGCAGAGCTAAATAGACGAAATATTAGAAAATAGGTAAATTTACATTAGCAGAATATATTCTAAACAAAGGGAACATTATTCTTAATTTGTTGATAAAGATTGATATATAAGCCATAAAAATGGCTTTATTTTAAGTGTTTTTCTTAACTTTGCAATTAGCAAAAGAATTTAGATACAAATCGTTATATATCAACACTTTAAGCAATGATTATATTTTTTGAAAAAGAGAATAAAGTAAGCGTAGTAGAAATTGACCATAAAATTGACTCGCAAGAGCAGTTGAAACTTGAGTGGCTTTTTGATGGAGCACGTTTTCTGAATAGAGATAAAGTTTCGGCTAAGTTTGTCGGACCACGTCGCGAAATGATTAGTCCATGGAGTACAAATGCTGTTGAAATTACTCAAAACATGGGTCTAACAGGCATTACAAGAATAGAAGAATTTTTTGCTGTGGCTGAAAACGACTCCAAATTCGACCCCATGCTTGAAGAACTTTATTCAGAACTAAATCAAGAAATTTTCTTTATAGAACAAGTTCAAGAGCCTGTAATCCTCATTGACGATATTAAGGCTTTTAACCAAAAAGAGGCTTTGGCATTGAGCGATGAAGAGGTGGAGTATTTGGAAGATTTGAGCAAAAGACTAAATCGTAAATTAACTGACAGTGAAGTTTTTGGCTTCTCGCAAGTAAATTCTGAACACTGTCGTCATAAAATATTTAATGGAACATTTATCATTGATGGTGAAGAGCAACAGATGTCGCTTTTTCAGATGATTAAGAAGACTTCCAATGTAAATCCCAACCGCATTGTTTCGGCATATAAAGACAATGTTGCTTTTGTTGAAGGTCCTGAAGCTGAACAGTTTGCACCCAAAACTCAAGATAAAGCAGACTTTTTTGAAAATAAAAAAATCGATACTGTTCTTTCTCTAAAAGCCGAAACTCACAACTTCCCCACCACTGTTGAGCCATTCAACGGAGCTGCAACAGGTTCGGGTGGCGAAATTCGCGACCGTATGGCCGGCGGAACTGGCAGTATTCCCATGGCTGGAACTGCCGTTTATATGACCTCATATCCCAGATTGGAAAACAATAGAAATTGGGAAAACAATATTTCAGAAAGGGAATGGTTATACCAAACTCCGCAAGAAATATTAATGAAAGCATCAAACGGAGCCAGCGATTTTGGCAACAAATTTGGGCAACCACTAATTTGCGGTAGCTTATTCACCTTTGAACATTTTGAAGGTGAACGCAAATATGGCTTCGACAAAGTGATTATGCTTGCTGGGGGTATTGGGCATGCCCGTAGGGAATACGCTTTGAAAAACAATCCTAAGATTGGCGACAAAGTTGTAGTTATGGGTGGCGACAATTATAGAATTGGAATGGGCGGCGGTGCTGTTTCTTCCGTTGACACTGGCGAATTTGAAAGCAAAGTGGAACTTAATGCTGTGCAACGCTCCAATCCCGAAATGCAAAAACGAGTTTTTAATGTAGTTCGTGCGTTGGCCGAAATGGACAACAATCCACTTATCTCAATCCACGACCACGGTGCTGGCGGACATCTAAACTGCCTATCAGAATTGGTGGAAACAACTGGTGGAAAAATTGATGTTTCAAAACTACCTGTGGGCGACAAAACCCTATCCATTAAAGAGATTGTGGGCAATGAGTCGCAAGAGAGAATGGGTATGCTCATCGATGCTAAAGACCAAGAGATGATTGAACGCATTGCACATCGCGAAAGAGCTCCTTTCTATGTTGTGGGCGAAACCACTGGCGACCATAGATTTACTTTTTGGCATCCCAACGAAAAAATCAACCCCATTGATTTGCAGCTTAGCGACTTTTTCGGAAATCCTCCAAAAACAATAATGGATGATATTAGCGTTGAAAGTAATTTTGAAGAAATTTCTTATGACAAAAATCTAATAAATGAATACCTACTTAATGTTCTAAAATTAGAAGCTGTAGCTTGTAAAGATTGGTTAACCAACAAAGCCGACCGTTCTGTGGGTGGAAAAGTGGCACGTCAACAAACAGTGGGTATGATTCAATTACCACTTAGCAACTTGGGTGCTATGGCTATAGATTTTAGAGGCGAAAAAGGTATTGCTACTTCTGTTGGACACTCTCCTGCTACTGCCCTAATTGATTCTAAAACAGGCTCAAAAATGGCCATTACAGAGGCTCTTGCAAATATCGTTTGGGCTCCAATTGAACAAAACATTAAGGGTGTCTCATTGAGTGCCAACTGGATGTGGCCCTGCCGAAATGAGGGTGAAGATGTTAGATTATACGAAGCTGTGAAAGCTGCCAGCGACTTTGCCTGCGACCTCGGTTTGAATATCCCCACAGGAAAAGACTCATTGTCCATGACACAAAAATATCCAGATGGCTCGCAGGTAGTATCTCCGGGAACGGTGATTATTTCTGCCATTGGCGAAGTATCAGATATTAAAAAAATAATCACACCTGCCTTGGAAGATATTCCTGGTAGTGAAATAATTTATGTTGACTTCTCCAAATCTAAATTTGGTCTTGGCGGAAGTTCATTTGCCCAAACTCTAAACTTTGTTGGCGGTGATATTCCCACTATAGACGACCATAAATATGTAAAAACTGCATTCAACACTATTCAGAAACTTGTTGAAAAAAAATTAGTTTTAGCCGGTCACGACGTCTCTTCTGGTGGATTAATTACCACACTTCTAGAAATGATGTTCCCAAATAACTACATTGGCATTGATGCAGATTTGTCAAGTATCGAGGGCGAAGATGATTTGGTGAAAATACTATTCAGTGAAAAACCAGCCGTTGTTCTTCAAATAAATAATGATAGAGCTAAAGAAATTTTAAGAGAGGCTGGAATTATATTCCATAAAATTGGAAATGTAACTAAGAAAAACAAACTAATACTTCTTCATAATGAAGACAAATTTAGCTTCGATCTGTTTGACACCCGCGATGCTTGGTACGAAACATCCTATCTTTTTGATGCAATACAAAGCACTCCCGAACTTGCCATGGACAGATTTGACAATTACAGAAATCAGGAATTAGTTTTCAACTTCTCCGAAAATTTCAAAGGAAGTTTTGAGTCATTAGGAATCGACCCCGACAGAAAAGAAAATTCAGGCATAAAAGCAGCCATAATTCGCGAAAAAGGCAGCAATGGCGACCGCGAAACAGCATACGCACTTTGGTTGGCAGGCTTTGATGTGAAAGATGTGCATATGACAGATTTAATTTCTGGCAAAGAGAATTTGGAAGATGTAAATATGATTGTTTTTGTTGGAGGTTTCAGCAATTCGGACGTATTGGGTTCGGCAAAAGGCTGGGCTGGAGCCTTCTTGTACAATCCTAAAGCAAAAGCTGCATTGGACAACTTCTACAAACGCGACGACACTTTGAGCCTTGGAATTTGCAATGGCTGTCAGTTGATGATTGAGCTGGGACTAATTTACCCACAACAAACCATTCGTCCAAAAATGGCTAGAAACGATTCTAACAAATTTGAATCTGGATTCTACACACTAGATATTATCCCCAATAATTCGGTTATGCTATCATCGTTAGAGGGCAGTAGATTGGGTGTTTGGGTATCGCACGGCGAAGGCAAATTTGTTTTACCCTATGCCGAAAGTGATTACAATATACCTGCAAAATATAGTTATAGCGGCTATCCCGGCAACCCCAATGGTTCGCCCTACAACACAGCTGCTCTGACCTCGCACAACGGCAGACACTTAGCAATTATGCCCCACCCCGAAAGAGCAATCTTTACATGGCAGTGGGCATATATTGATTCGGACAAACGAAACTGGGAAATTACTCCATGGATGGAAGCCTTTGTTAACGCCTTCCGTTGGATTGAAAAACGAGTATAGTGGACGTTTGGGAAATAGTAGTAGCCATTATTTTCGCTGTAATTATTGGAATAATTACAGCGAAAGCTAAGTTTTTCAAATTTCATAAATCAGATAAAAACATAGCCTTAGCACTATGGGGGCTAAAACTTGTAGCTACTATTATTTTCTTTTTAATTTACACATTCTACGAGCCATACAAAAAGGGCAACGACTCCATTGTCTATTTCAGAGATGGACAAAAACTAAATCAGATTGCCTACGAAAATCCTGTCTCATTCCTTAGGATAATGAGCGGCTTGCAAAATGCACACGAAGAGGAAAAACTTGCCAGTTTAAGCTATTGGAATCGCTCGTTTAAAACCGTTGTTCCCAACGACAATAGAACAATAATTAGAATTAATGCACTATTACATTTTATAAGTTTTGGTAGCTATTTAGCCCATCTTATTTTAATGTCATTCTTTGCATTTTTGGGACTGATGGCACTATATAAGTCCACAATTTTACTTTTCCCCAATATGCAATGGTGGGCAATTTTACCAATTTTTATTATTCCAAGTACAATATTTTGGTCGTCGGGAAATATAAAAGAACCCATTCTGATTTTTGCAATGGGATTTAGTATCCTATATTTTATCAAGTTAAACATTAAATTCGACTACAAGAAATTAATAGGATTCACCCTATTTATGTTGCTTTTGTTTTTTATAAAAAGCTATATTTTCTTTTTATTATTGCCCTTGATGCTTTCATATTTATTGCAGCAAAAGTTCCATTTCAAAAGAGTTTGGTTGACATATCTTGGAGTTTATTTCGTGTTAATTTTATCAGGATTATTGGTTGGATACATATTTCCAGCCTACTCTTTTACATATTTAATATATGACAAGAACTCCTGTTTTATTGATATGACACAAACTTTTGGTGCCGGCAGTGGATTTGACATTCCTGAATTGGAGGACAATATCTTCTCATTAATAATTCATACACCATTGGCATTGTTCAACTCGCTAACACGCCCTTTTATTTGGGAAGCCGATATTTGGACAAAAATGCTTGCAGCATTAGAAAATATTGCTTTAATTACTCTTCTAATTGTTCTGATATACAAAACCAATTTCAAAGAAATGACAAAATCTTCGAGCTTTTGGTTTTATATTATTTTTGCAATTTCAATCTTGGTTCTTTCAGGATTAGTAACCTCAAATATGGGGGCTTTGGTGAGATATAAATCGCCAGCATTACCATTTATTTTTATTTCGTTTATGGCTTTTATGAAAAAGCCGAAATTTGATAAAAAAATCTACAAATTACTTTTGAAATAAATTTCACTATTACCAATTGGTATAACTATTTATTTGCAAGATTTTTCAAATACATTTGTTTTTAGATAAAAAAATGTTACATTTGTTTTATCAAAAAAGGAGGCTACCATGAAAAAAACAATATCCATAATTACTTTTTTATTTATTTTTTCATCATTGGGGCTTTTTGCCCAATGGCAAGGTGCTGGAACAGAAGAAAACCCATTTAAAATTTTTACTGTTGATGACTTGAATGCTATTAGAGAACAAGAAGATAATCCTTTATATAGTGCCTTGGGACCTTTTGGTTATAATGTACCATATACTAATATTCATTTTGAGTTAATGAATAATATTGAGGATAGCCTGACTCAAAAATTATGCAGTAAGTTTGGTGGACATTTTCATGGAAAAGGACATTTTATAAGTTTAAATTTTAATAATTCTGATTATTATTTAAATAATCTAATTGGTGAGGTAATAGGTGGCACAATAGATTCTTTGCGTTTAGAAGGGAATATGTTTAATTCTATGGGAATATTTGGAGCCGCAGATGTGGGAGAAATTGATAATCTTATATGTAATGTAAATTTTACACCATTTGTTAATGAACTTAATGCTAAATTGTATGTGTTCAGTGCTGGAAGTAGTGCAGATGGAGTAATATTTAAAAATTGTATAAATTATTCAAATATAAATATGCCTGCCAAAAAATATATACATTGCGGACTTTTTTGGGGCTTTGCAGGAAATCTTGAAGGCATGATAAATTATGGAGATTTTAATGTTGAAACAACAGAAGAAAGCATAGTTGAAGCTCATGTGTTTTCAGAATTTTTATCAGTAGGAACGATTAAAAATTGTATTAATTATGGGAATGTAACTATAAATGGGATACCTCATACTGCTAATGTCTCATTATTTACTAGTGTTAGTAGTGGTTTCTCTTTTGATGATAACAAAATTACCAACTGTTTAAATACTGGTAATGTTTATGCAAAAAAAGTAGATTATCTAGGTGCTTTTGCAAATTTGAATGCAGGTTGGATTTACAATTGTGTAAACACAGGTCGTCTAATAGGCGATAAAATTGCAGGAGGTATAGTTGGAGAAAATTATGAGTATGGCTTAGTTGAAAATTGTCTTAATGCTGGTTATATTCAAGGCGATAGTATTGCAGGTGGGATAGTTGCAGTAAATAATGGTGGCACTGTAAAAAACAATTTATCATTATCTAGAACATCTAAATATTCTGTTTTTGGAGATAGTATAAGCAATTCTCAACAACAATTTCCCGATAGTTTAATGTTTGAAAATAATTTTTACGACAAACAGTTGCTTACTCAAATGTCTAGTCCTCAAGGTGATATTTTAGAAAATAATGCTGCAAAAGGTTTATTAACTACAGATATTACAGGTTTTGCCTTACAAGAAATTCTTGGCGATGGCTGGTCTTATGCCGAAGGACGTTATCCTATTCCTTTGGGTCTAGAAAACGATAGCATGGCATTGGTGGCAGCAACTCCTGTTTATTTGCACTTTGAAACCGAAGATGATTACAATCATGTTGATAGCGTTACAAAAGACTTTACGGTAGGACTTGAAAACAGTGTAGTTTGGAATGAAACATACGGTAGAGTAAGTTTTGATGATGAATATGCTTCACTTTTAAGTTTGGGATATGAGAACTTAGTTGTAAACTTGGGCGATTACAAAAAAGAGGTCTATATAAATATTTTAGATATCGAAACTTCTATTATGGAAGAAAGCATTACCAAAAATGGAATTATATACCCCAATCCTGCAAGTGAGTTTATAAACATCAAACTTGATGGCATAAGTGCCGACAAATTAGAAATTTGCGATATTTCTGGAAAATTACTTTTAAGTCAAACCATAACAAATAATTATCAACAAATACAAATTAAAGATTTAAAAAGAGGAATGTATTTCTTAAAAATATATGATAAAAACCAAAACATAAAAACTTTGAAGTTTGTGAAGAATTAAAGTAACAAAGGAACTAAAAATTAAGGCAAAGACCCAGAAAAAGTTTTAAATATTAACTGACTCAAAAACCAAGTTTAGCTTCTCTCCTATTTTAAATCCTAAATCATCTGATGTTTGTAAAAAAACATCAGAATCTTTAATAGAAATAATAGCATCAAAGTTTGAATTATCACCAATAATTTTTACATTATATTCTGCATCAGATGGAATTAGTTTCTTTTTAAAAGGCACTTCAAATCTAATTATATTTTGTAAGTTTTTAGTATCAATTTCGCTCACTTTTACAGATAGAAAATAGTTATATCCTAAATATTTATTAGCCTTTTCAATATCAGCTTCTTGCAGTGCTTGACGGATTTTTGATGAGCTGATGGCTTCGTTTTTTATATCTTGTTCGGGAATTTCTTCCACATTAAAATTATAAATCTTTCCCATATCGCACAACAAGGAGAAATTCCCCTTTCTGTCGTGTCCGAAAGTGTGATTATATCCCACCACAATGGTTTCTATTCCTATGTTTTCCACAAGTATCTTTTTCACAAAATCATCGGAAGTTATTTTTGAGAACTCCAAATCGAAGGGAATAAATATTACCACGTCTATACCTGCCTCTTCCAACAGCTGAATTTTCTCCTCTTTGGAACTTATCAAACTTATCTTTGCAGCTGGATTTAGCACCTCAACTGGATGTGGGTCGAAGGTGAGGATAACCGATGTACCGCCAATTTTATCGGCAATATCTTTTACCCTTTTAAAAATGGTTTTGTGTGCCACATGAACTCCATCAAATGAGCCCAAAGTAACAACTGGTTTTATGATTTTCTCTTTAAGATTTAATGTATTACTGATTAGCAATTTTAGACTGTTTTACAAAATATGCAACTTTTTCGATTGATGTAACCATATCGTACTGCTCTAAATAAATTGTTTCGGGGATATTTAAGTTTGCCGAAGTGTAGTTTAAAATCCCTTTTATATCATTTTCCACCAAAACTTTTGCCGCATCGTTGGCAAATTCTGTTGGCAATGCCAATATTGCCATGGAGATATTTAGCTCGGTTATTCTTTCAGGTAGTTCATTTTGATGATAGCAGAGTACGCCTTCAAATCTTTTTCCAAGTTTTTCGGGTGCCACATCAAAGCAGGCTACAATTTCAATTTTAGATCTTTTTCCTTTAAAATAAGACAATACTGCTGTTCCCAATTTTCCAGCACCAATTAGAGCTACTCTAAGTGTTTCGCAAGCATCAATCACCTCACCTATTCTTTCGGCAAGTTCAAGAACGTCATATCCTTTTCTCAAATTCCCGGTATATCCCACCAGCATAATATCTCTACGTACTTGAACAGGAGTATTACTGAGCTTGGCAGCCAGTTCGTGCGAAAAAATATGAGTTCTGCCATCTTGTGAGCAGGATATCAATATTCTGCGATATTGGCTAAGTCGTTCAACTGTTTTTGGCGGTAAACTTGGAAACTCCATATTCATTTTTTTATTTACAAATATAAGTTTTTTTCTACTAGGAATATTAAAACTAAAAAAATAATGCCTTAAAATTTAAAATTTCAATCCCAAACCTCCTATTAAGTAGTAAAACTCAAATTTATTTTCTGTATTATACGAAATTGCTGGCATAGGCGTTTTTAAAATATCCAAAATTTCGAAATATTTTTTCACCTTATAATTTTTAAATGGAATTTTTGAAAGTCGAATATTGGGAGATAGATAGAAACTTTTGGAT
>LSQX01237961.1_pt1 | contig 18551 bp, 16 predicted proteins | sample 654561 | NCBI WGS metagenome assembly LSQX01 (sample SAMN04489861, study PRJNA283612) | anaerobic digester metagenome | isolation source: 4 biogas reactors fed with cattle manure at either 37C or 55C with and... | place: Denmark: Kongens Lyngby | collected 2014
TAGTTGATTTAAGGCTTTTTTTTGAGCTTAAAATTAATTATATAATTAGTAATTATAAAATTAAGTTGCAAATAACTGCCTTTTTTAAGTATAATGATGTTAATGAGGTGGGAAAAAAATGAAAATCAGTAAAACGGGCTTTATTAATTTAATTCGTTGTAATAGATTTGCAGCACTTGAAGAAATTAATCGCCATAAAGAAGAAAGTTTAGTTACTTTTACTGACAACATGGAAGATTTAATGACCTTAGAAAACATTGCCAAACGAAATGTTTTATTAGATAGCATTTATGATTTAGACGATAGTGAAGATCGTAAAGATCTCCACTTTGAAGTGATGCAACCTTATTATAATCAAGTTGAACTTTTGACTGCAAAAGCAGTAAAAAAACATTTTAAAGGAGAATTTATTTATAGTAGTGATACTTTTAAACAAGCGAGTTTTTCAATGGAAAAAGATGGTTATCAATTTTATTGCTTTTTAGATGGTTTGCTTAAAGGTGAAAAGGGATATTCTGTCTTTGAAACGAAGGCGACAACATCAAGGAAATATCTTAAAATGGAAGCGAATAAAGAATCAATTTTTGTTGTTGATGAAAATAACATTTTAAGGTTAAAAAAGGATTTAAACTTAGAAACTGATAATAAATATGAGGCCCAAGAAAGAAAGTTTTTTGATAAATATTCTGATGTTGGCTCTTATGTTTATGACTTAGCATTTCAAAGATTTGTGATGGAAAACTCAAAAGATTTTATTCAAGGAAAAGATCACAAATATTATTTGGCTTTACTAAATTATGATTATATCTTTGATGGTAGATATGATGAGAATAATGAGCCAATCTATAGCGAAGATATAATTATGTTTATCGATTTTACTTCAATTACAGAACGTTATTTGCCAATTATTGAACGAGATATGAGGCAAGTAATTAAAAACTTAGATACGATGAACGCTAATCCTGTTCCTTTGGGGAAGTTTTGTCAATACAATAAAAATAGAGAATGTAAGTTTACCGATGTTTGTTTTGCGATTTTGCCTGAGAAGGTCAGTCTTTTAAATTATTTAGATAATCATCATGGATTCAAAGAAAACAACATTAGACATTCAACTTACGACTTAATCAACGCCGGATATCATCATATGCTCGATATTCCAGTTGAATGGTTAACACGAGAAAATAATCTTATTCAAAGACAAGTTGTAGAGACTAAAAAACCATATTTTAATTATGGTAAAATAACTGCAGGAATTAATGAACTTAAATATCCAATCTATCACTTAGATTTTGAGTCTTTCCCATGTCCGTTACCCCGCTACAGGGGTGAAAGACCTTACGCTCAAAGTTTATTTCAGTTTTCAGTTCATATCGAAAAAGCACCTGGGGTGTGCGATAAGGAAAAAGACAATTACTATTTTTTAGCGTCTGATCATCAAGACCATAGAGAAAACTTAATTAAGCAATTGCTAGCGGTAATAAAACCCGATGGAGGCTCTGTTTGTGTCTACAATATCGCTTTTGAGAAGACGCGAATTCGAGAGTTGGGTGAACTTTTCCCACAATATGAAAACCGGCTTACTGATATTGCAAATAGGCTATTTGATCTGCTCCATATTGTTAAGACAAATGGTCCACTTTATCGCCGTTTGGGTTATTCGGAAAGAGAAGCGAAAAAGATTAACTTTTATGATGAGCGCTTAGGAGGATCTTATTCCATAAAAGTTGTTTTGCCGCTTTTTACTAATCTCTCCTATGGTGATTTAAATATTTCTGATGGTGAGCAAGCTTTTAGTGCTTATGCAAAATACCCAACTTTGAGTGAAGAAGAGTTTTTAATAACCTATCAATCATTGTTGGAGTATTGCAAGCAAGACACTTGGGCAATGGTAGAAATATTGAAAAGCTTACGTGAATTAACGTAAAAATCTTGTTTTTAGGGCTTTATTAATCTATAATAAGTATAAATATAATTAAGGATGCTAAGATGAAAATTTATAATTCTCTTACTAATCAAAAGGAAGATTTTGTTTCACAAAAGAAGAACCATTTGTCGATGTATGTCTGTGGACCAACTGTTTATAACTATATTCACATTGGAAATGCTCGACCGGTAGTTTTTTTTGATGTTGTAAGAAGATATTTTGAATATTTAGGTTACCAAGTAAATTATGTCTCTAATATTACTGATATCGATGATAAAATTATTTTAGAAGCTGAAAAGCTTAAGATTAGCGAGACCAAACTTACGACATATTTTACTGAACAATTTATTAAAGATACCTTAAGTTTAGGAAGTCTTTTACCTAGTAAAATGCCCAAAGCTACTGAATATGTAATAGAAATGATTTTTTATATTAATGACTTAATTGAAAAAAGTTACGCATATCAAAGTGGCGATAGCATTTATTTCCGGGTTAATAAAATTGCAGATTACGGTAAACTTTCAAATCAGGTTTTAGCAGATTTAAGTGTTGGGGCGAGGGTTGATGAAGACTTAAAAAAAGAATCCCCACACGATTTTACACTTTGGAAAACTACCGATTTAGGTTTAAATTTTGATTCTCCATGGGGGAGAGGAAGACCGGGATGGCACACAGAGTGTGCGGTGATGAATCAGGCAATTTTTGGCGAAAAAATTGACATTCATGGCGGTGGAAATGACTTAATATTTCCGCATCATGAAAATGAAATTGCCCAGTCTGAAGCAATTTCTAACCATTCGCTTGCCCAAGTTTGGATGCATGTCGGCAGGCTTGATTTAGCTAATGTTAAAATGAGCAAGTCTTTAGGTAACATAATTTTAGTTAAAGATTTATTAGAAGAGTATGAATATCAAGGTTTTAGAATGCTTATCTTGTCGCATCATTATCGCCAACCGATTAACTTTTCATATGAATTGATGAATCAATTTGATAGTGAATGGCAAAGAATAAAAAGAACTTTAAAACAAGCTCTAGTTGAGATTTCAATTAATTATTATGAAGTTGTAGAGTATAATGATTTAGCGCTAGATGCTTTTAAGGTTGCGATGGATGATGATTTTAATTGCGCTAACGCTTTTACTGTAATTTATGATCAAATTAAACAGATTAATAAAACTCAAGATTTAAAAGAAAAAGCGCGACTTTATTATACGACAGTTTTAATGCTCAACGTCTTAGGAATTCAAACGGATTTAAAAAGATTGACTGATGAACAAATCCAAGATTATCATGCTTGGCAAACAGCTCGGCGAGAAAAACGTTATCAAGAAGCTGATGAAATTAGAATAAGACTGATTGAAGCTGGGATTTTATTGTGAATGCGAATAGTTTAAATGGTGCTGTTTTAGCATATCTAGGTGATAGTTATTATGAACATCAAATTAGAGTTTATTTAATTAACAAAGGAATAACTAACACTAACAAACTTCACCAAACAGCAACCAATTATACAAGTGGCTCTAACCAAGCTCTAATCATGAGTTATTTAATTAAAGAAAATTTATTGAGCGAAGAAGAGCTTGCGATTTATAAAAGAGGCAGAAATATCTCACATCCTGGCCGGAAAAATCTTAAAATGGTAGAATACCATGAAGCAACAGGTTTTGAAGCATTAATTGGTTATTTAGCACTTAAAGATTATAAACGGGGAAATCATATCATTGATTTAGCGATAAAACATATTGAGGAAAATAATGGAAAAAGAAAAAGCTAGAGAAGAAATTAGAAGTTTTGCTGTTGACATTAAAACAGGTTTGACAACTAAAGAAGTCGAAAAAAGAGTTGAGTTAGGTTTAACAAATAAAACTCCAAAAGGTTCAACAAAAACGATAAAACGAATTATTTTTACTAATATATTTACGTTTTTCAATCTTTTGAATGCCGGAATTGCGACACTTTTAATTTATGTTGGTGCTTATAAAGACATTTTCTTTTTAGTCATTATTACGCTCAACACTTTAATCGGAATTATCCAAGAGATAAAAGCTAAACAAATCATTGATAAACTCTCACTGTTGAGTGCGCCAAGCGTTCAAGTACTCCGCGATAGTGAAATCTTTGAAATAGCGGTTGGGAATGTTGTTTTAAATGATATTTTGATTTTAAAAAATGGCAAACAAATTACTGCTGATGCGATTGTCAGAGAGGGTTATATTGAAGTAGATGAATCTCTATTGACTGGCGAATCAAATTTAATCGTTAAAACTGTGGGAGATAAGCTTTATTCAGGAAGTTTTGTTTCAAGTGGTTATTGTTTAGCAGAAGCAGTTAAGGTGGGTAAAGAATCTTATATAGAAGATTTAACAAAACTCGCCAAACAATATAAAAAACCTAAATCAGATTTAATGCGCTCTTTAAAAATAATTGTGAGAACTGTAGCGGTGTTTATTATTCCAATAAGTTTGTTGCTTTTTAATATGCAATATGAAAAGCTAGCAGGAAATATGCCACTTACAGAATCAATTAGAGCAACCGCAGGAGCGATTATAGGGATGATTCCCTCAGGTTTAATTTTACTTACTAGTGTAGCACTTGCTGTAGGAGTTTTAAGACTTGCCCAAAATAATACTCTTGTTCAAGAACTTTATTGCATTGAAATGTTGGCGCGAATTGATACTCTTTGTTTAGATAAAACAGGCACCATTACCGATGGAACGATGGAAGTTAAAAGTATTATTGAAATTTCCAAAGATAGTAAAATTGCAGCTAAAGAAATTATTCCACAGATGATGGCGATTTTTACTGATCGAAACCAAACCAGTGAAGCGATGATTGACAAATTTGGTGTTGCGACCAGCCATTTTGAAGTTGTTGACACAATTCCTTTTTCTTCGCAAAGAAAATACTCAGCGGTAAGTTTTAAAGATTTAGGAACATTTATTTTAGGAGCACCAGAAACTGTTTTAGTAAAAAATGAATATAATAAAATTGAAAACACAATCGAAAATTATGCTAAAGAAGGACTTCGGATTTTGATTTATGCTCACAGTAAAGAAGAGATTAAAAATAAAAAACTACCAGCTGGTATTCGTACCCATACTTTGATATTAATTGAAGATAAAATTAGGCCGGATGCGATTTTAACGATTGAATATTTTAAAACACATAATGTTGATGTGAAAGTAATCTCAGGTGATAATCCGATAACAGTAGCTCATATCGCTAAAAGAGCGGGAATTGAAAATGCAGATAGATATATTTCGTTAGAAGGCTTTGATGATAGCGAAGTTTTCGCAGCAGCGACAAAATATCAAGTTTTTGGTCGTGTTACCCCTCATCAAAAAAAGATTTTAATCAAATCCTTAAAAACTTATGGTAAAACTGTTGCGATGGTTGGAGATGGTGTTAATGATATTTTAGCTCTACGTGAGGCCGATACTTCAATAGCGATGGCTTCAGGAAGTGAAGCAGCTAGAAACGCGAGTCATTTAGTTCTTTTAGACTCAGACTTCTCCAGTATGCCTAAAGTTGTCAATGAGGGAAGAAGAGTGATTAATAATATTCAAAAAGTCGCAGTTCTGTTTTTAACAAAAACAATCTTCTCAATCTTTCTAACTTTAATCGTATTAATGGCTAATAAATCCTATCCAATTACTCCCTCACAACTCTTTATGATTGATTTTTTAGTAATTGGAATTCCAGCCTTTATTCTCTCTTTGCAGCCCAACCATGATATTGTTAGAGGTAAGTTTTTACCTAACGTTTTAAAACGGGCAATGCCGGGGGCACTAGCGATAGTTTTACAAATCGGTATCGTAATGTTATACTTTGCTAATCGAATGAGTTTAACCTTAAGAGAGCAATCAACAATCATTGTAATAACTGCAACTTTTACAGCTCTTATCGTTCTTTATCGTTCACTAAAACCATTTAATACTTTAAGAAGAGTATTGTTTATTATTATGTTTTCAACATCATTTTTAGCGGTTGTCTTACTGCCAGAGTTTTTTGAGTTTAGCGCTCTTTTCCCAGTTTATATCTCAACGACAGGCTCAGTTATTGATAGACTTCCTTTTGATAATGTCTTATTATTGATTCTATTATTACAATCAAGCAGTTTTATAATTGACTTTTTTGCAAAGTTCCCGGGTTGGATAAAGCGCGGTGCATCGCATGCCCTTAAAAAGTTATCAGGGATTTAAAGATGATTATTTACGGAAAAAATCCAGTAAAAGAAGCAATTTTGGCTAATCGAGCTGTAAATATTGTATACATCGATAACAAATTTAAAGACCGGGCTATCGAAAACTTAATCGAAGAATATAAACTAACAGCTAAACGTGTGAGCAAACATCAATTGAATCTTTTAACTGATAATGGTCTTCATCAAGGAATTGTTGCCGATGTTGCAGATTATCAAACTAAACCCTTAGACAGTCTTTTTGATGGAAAACAAAAAAAAGTAATAATTTTAGATCGAATTTTAGATCCCCATAATTTTGGAGCAATTATTCGAACAGTCGAAGCAGCTGGAATTGATGCAATAATTATTGGGAAAAAATCACAAGTAAAAATTACCCCAACAGTTTGCAAAATTGCTTCAGGTGCTGTTGAGTATGTAAATATTATCGAAGTTGCAAATTTAAACCGAGCAGTAGAAGAACTGAAAGCTAATGATTTCTTTATTATTGGCGCAACCGCTGATGGTTCTGCAAATTTTTCCCAAGTAGAAAAATCGCAGTCACTAGCACTTATTATAGGTAATGAAGGTGTTGGAATTAGTTATATGTTAAAACAAGCCTCAGATTATTTAGTTAAAATCCCCATGAAAGGGAAAATAAATTCATTAAATGCTAGCGTCGCAGCAGCATTGTTAATATTTGAAATGACAGGTCTTTTTAAGGAGTAAAATAATGTCTTACAAAGTCTACAATGATTACGAATTGCTTTATTTAGTCAATGAACAATTCGACTCAGTAGCTTTGGAGATTTTGATAAAAAAATACAAAAAATTCATTTATAAAAAAATAATTTCATTTTTTCCTCGTGAATATGATCTTGATGACTATTATCAAGAAGGTTTATACTGCCTTTCTAAAGCAATAAAAACATTTAAAGATAAATACAACAAAACATTTATGCGCTATTTTGAAGTTTTATTAGATCGCCATTTTATTAATATTTATCATAAGAAAAAACGCGAACAAGAACAATTAACACTATTAATCAATGAGGCATATACTAAAAATCAAATTGTCGAGCCAATTGTAATAGACCCACCCAAGTTAGTTATGGTGTTCAAATCTAAAAAGGAACAGTTTATCTATGATAATTATTTCGTGGAAGGAAAAAAGATTGAATTTATTGCAAAAAAACTAAAATTAACTCGTAAACAAGTCTATAACACTATTTATCGTGTTAAACAAAAATTAACTAAATTTTTAGTTGAGCAGCAAGAGACAAAAACTATAAATAAGTAAATTATGTTGCTTAAAATGAGAAAACTGTAATGAACAATTAACTTTTAAAAATCTGGCTTGTTAAAGTTGTTCTGGCAAGAAAAGATTAAACAAAAAAAGTTAATCTTTTTGAAGCTGAAAAGTCAAATAAGTGAGACTTGTTGTTTAAAATGATAAAACTGTAGTATAATATATTGACTAAGTCATTGGCATTTGATAAAATGTTTTATGCGAATGACCACAAGGGTGGTTTTTTTATGCGAAAGAAAATTATTTTAATTTGTGAAGAATGTTTAGCAAGAAATTATACTACGACTAAAAATGTTAAGACTACTACGAGTAGACTTGAGCTAAAAAAGTATTGTAAGCACTGTAATAAATCTACTATTCACAAAGAAACAAAATAGGAGGCTCTTATGGCAATTAAAGAGAAGAAAAAAGCGCAAGGTTCAAAAATATTAGATGTTTTAAAAACGGAATATAAATGGGAAAATATTCTATTAGCTATTCTCGCTAGTTTAGCATTGGCATTTTCTTTAATGATTATCAATGGTACACTAGAGGTTAGAGAAAACTTTCCTTTAATCGGCAAATATCCAATGCTGTTTGCCTGGATTTTATTTTCGATTTCAATAATTGGAATTATTTTAGTAATTTATCCGTTTTTTGTTCAAGCTTTACCAGAGCTTAAAAAGATATCTTGGGCTAATTGGGCAGTTTCGCTTGATGCCATTGCGAAAGTGTTTATTTTTGTAATTATTTTTGCAATGTTATTTGTTGGTTTTGATGCCTTAATTCAATTAGTGATAGGAAGATTGTAAGATGAGTGTTAAAAAAAGGTGGTATGTTGTTCAAACTTATTCTGGGTCAGAGGACTCAGTTAAGCAAGACATCGAAAGACGAATTGAATCGATGGGAATGCAAAACTTTATCTTTAATGTTATTATTCCCGAAGAAACATTAGTTGAGAAAAAACTTAATGCCAAAGGTGAAGAAGAAACTATTACTAAGGTAAAAAAGATTTTCCCGGGCTATGTTTTTGTGGAGATGATCATTACTGATGAGTCTTGGCATGTTATTAGAAACACACCACAAGTGACAGGATTTTTAGGTTCTTCAGGCGGAAGAACAAAACCTGTTCCAGTCGAGCCAGAGGAAATGAACCAAATATTACTTAATATTGGTGCGATTGAAAAACCAAAATTTAAGCATGAGATTGGTGAAGTTGTAACTATTGCTCGGGGACCATTTGAAGGTTTTATGGGTGAAGTTTTAACATTTGATAACCAAAAACAAACCGTTTTAGTCAATATTGAAGTATTTGGTAGAGGAACACCTACCGAATTCAGTTTTACTGACATTAAAGAGGAGTAGTTTCTCCTTTTTATTTTGAAATGAGTTGAAAAAATGAAAATCCAAACGATGATCGAAGAACTTAAAAACAGCGGTGTTTTTCAACTAGATAATCCTGTTTATATTGGAATTCTTCCCAATGATGGAGAGATAATTGCTGGTTATCCACAAGCGATTTTAACATTTGATGAAACAGACTTTAATATTTACACATTTAAAGGAATAAGACACTTTAGCTTTGATGGCAATGTTTATCAGTTTAAGTTTAGTGAGATTAAAGAAATCGAACTTGGTAAATATAATTTTAGAAATCCTTATTTAAAGATTAGTTTTGCAGATCAGAAGTATCTCGCTTTTGGCTATTATTTGCGGGCCAAAAATTACTTGCCGCAAAAAACTAACATCGAAAAATTTATTGCTCAATTAAGTTCAATTGCGACTGAAGTCGAAGAATATTGAATCCAATCGTCAAATCTTGAAATAAAACCAGTTGACAAAACTATAATACTTTGTTAAAATCAATAAGCGTGTATAGATACACCATGAGTGGAAGGAAATAATCCGGACCACATACTTAACTAAAAAGGAGGCTGTGTCTAATGGCAAAAAAAGTAGCTCGCTATGTAAAATTACAAATCCCCGCCGGAAAAGCAAACCCTGCACCACCCGTTGGTCCAGCGCTTGGGCAAGCAGGAGTAAATATTCCCCAGTTTTGTGCGCAGTTTAATGATCGCACTAAAGACCAAATGGGTTATGTGATTCCTGTTATTATTTCAGTTTATGAAGATCGAACATTTTCATTTGAAACAAAAACACCACCAGCGAGTGATTTAATCAAAAAAGCTGCAGGTATCGCTAAAGGATCAGGAGTGCCGCATAAAGAAAAAGTTGGCTCTATTACAACAGAACAACTCCGCGAGATTGCGACAATTAAATTACCTGACTTAAATGCATATGATGTTGAAGCAGCGATGGAGATTGTAAAAGGTACATGTCGCAACATGGGAATTACAATCAAAGACTAATTTAGATTACGAGGTCTAAATTGTGGGAGGAGATCCCGATTTACCACATTTTAGGAGGAAACAAAATGAAAAGAGGAAAACGATATCTTGAAGCTGTGAAGCTTGTTGACAAACAAAAAAGATATTCTGTTGAGGAAGCTTTTGATTTAGCGATTAAGGCCGCAAGTGTAAAATTCGATGAGACAGTTGAAATTGCCTTCCGGCTTAATATTAATCCCCGTCACGCTGATCAAAACTTAAGGGGAGCTTTAGTTCTACCTCATGGAACCGGAAAAGAAAGAACGGTTGTAGTAATTACGCGAGGTGAAAAAGCAGAGGAAGCCAAAGAAGCAGGAGCAGATTATGTTGGCGATTCAGACTTACTTGAAAAAATTCAAAATGGTTGGTTTGATTTTGACATTATAGTTGCAACCCCTGATATGATGGCTGAACTTGGTAGATTAGGACGGCTTTTAGGGCCAAAAGGATTAATGCCTAACCCAAGAACAGGAACAGTTACAACAGATGTAAAAAAGGCTGTTGAAGAAATTAAAGCGGGAAAGATTGAATATCGAACCGACCGCGTAGGAAATATTCAAGCACCGATCGGTAAGGTTTCATTTGGAGTTGAAAAGTTAGTATCTAATGCGAAAGCAATCTATCAAATACTAGCGGGTTTAAGGCCTTCAACTGTAAAAGGAATTTATATGAGAAATATTACAATCTCAACTGCGATGGGTCCAGGAATCAAACTTGATATTGAATCACTAAAAGCATAAAAGAAACAAACAACTTAAAAAGCCGAAGACAGTAGGTGGCAAGCCTTAATATCCTACCGAGGAAGTTAAATTTAACCCTCTTTAGTCTTGGCTTGAGGGTTTTAATTTTAATTAGGAGGAAATTCAAATGAGAAAAGCAATTTCATTAAAACAACAAAAAGTTGCTGCTTTAAAAGAACGTATTTTAAAAGCGAAGACTGTTGTTTCGTTTGATGATTTAGGCTTGACCGTAAAAGAGTCAACAGATTTAAGAATCCAACTCAACAATGAAAGTTGTCAAATGACGGTCTATAAAAACAACATTTCCAAACGTGCTTTTGAAGCAGCAGGATTTGCTGAAATAAAAGATGCGTTTGTCGGTAAAAAGGTTTTAGTATTCAGTGATGAAGATGTAATTGCACCTGCGAGAATAATTTATAATTTCGCAAGAAAAAATAAAAAGGTAAAACTACAAGTAGGAGTTATTGAAGGAAAAGCAGCAACTCAGCAAGATGTAATCGCCTTAGCAACATTACCATCATATGAAACTATCTTAACGCAACTTGCAGCAGGATTATTAATGCCGTTAAGAGAATTAGCAATTGGACTTAATCTAATTGCAGAACAAAAACAACTAGAAGGAGAAGTATAAAATGGCTAAATTAACTAAAGAACAATTTGTTGAAGCATTAAAAGAAATGACAATTTTAGAGATTAAAGAATTAATCGATGGTTTAAAAGAAGAATTTGGAATTGATCCAACTGCAGTCGCAGCAGCACCTGCAGCAGCAGACGTTGAAGAAGCTGAAGAAAAGACAACTTTCAATGTCATTATTAAATCATTTGGTGATAAGAAAATTCAAGTTATTAAAGTTGTTAGAGAACTCACATCATTAGGCTTAGCTGATGCAAAAAAATTAACTGAGACACCTGATGGAGTGGTTAGAGAAAACGTCAGTAAGGATGAAGCTGATGCAGCTAAAGAAGCATTAGAAGCAGCAGGCGCAGTAATTGAAGTTAAGTAGTTCAATTTAAATAGTTGAAAAACCTGAGAAAGCTCAGGTCTTTTCGCATGAAAGGACTTAAATGTCAAACCATTATTTTGTCAATCAAACCGATATAAAGGAAAAAACATATGAAATAAAGGTTGAGTTAAACGGTAAGTTTTACCGCTTTTTTGGCGGAAGTGGAGTCTTTTCTAAGCGTCAAATTGATTTTGGGACACTATTTTTAATTAACAATTTAGATTTAACAAACGAAGGTACGTTTCTTGATTTAGGTGCTGGTTATGGTCCTGTTGGAATTATTGTCAAAAAAACATTTGAAAATCTAGATGTCCATCAAGTAGATATTAATCGGAGAGCTGTTCAATTGTGCAAAAAAAACAGTCAATTAAATGAAGTCTCAACAAACTGTTATTATTCTGATGGCTTTAGTGAAATAAAAATAAACTTTGATTATATTGCTTTAAATCCACCGATAAGAGCGGGTAAAAAAATTGTCTATAAATTATACGATCAAGCTTATGAAAACCTTAACGTAAGTGGAAGTTTTTGGGTAGTAGTTAGAAAAAGGCAAGGAGCAGCATCACATTTGGCATATTTAACGAAAATCTTTAATAATGCAACAATAATTGCGAAAAAACACGGATATTTCGTAATAAAAATGAAAAAAACATAAATAGGTTGACATATTGAACTATTTAATATAAAATATTAAAATGCGTATTGTGCGTTTATTTTTGTGTGCAGTAGTAAAATTAGTGATTAAATAATGAATGGGGGAATTGATTTTATGGGTTATAAAGTTGTCCATTACGGAAAAAAAGCGAAACGAAGAAGTTACTCAAAAATGCGTTATGATGTTGAGTTACCAAACTTAATTGAAATTCAAACGAGTTCTTTCAATTGGTTTGTAACTGAAGGTCTTAAACAGCTTTTTGATGAGTTTTCGCCAGTTGAATCTTACAATGGTGATTATAAACTCTATTTTTCAGATCATCGTTTTGAAGATTTTAAATATTCTGTAATGGAAGCGAAAAAAAGAGATACAAACTATGCAAAACCGCTTTTTGTCACAGTTAGACTAGAAAAAGTGAGAACCGGTGAAGTTGTTGAAAGACAGCTTTTTATGGGTGATTTTCAATTTATGACACCCCATGGAACGTTTATTGTAAATGGTGCTGAACGTGTTGTAGTCAGCCAAATAATTCGCTCAAGTGGTGTATATTATTCAAGCGAATTTGATAAAAAGACAAATACCACCCGCTTTTCTTCTCAAGTAATCCCGACTCGAGGTGCTTGGCTGGAATATGAATTGGGTGCTCGAAATATTTATTATGCAAAACTTGACCGCTCAAAAAAGGTTTCTTTAACATCGCTTATTCAAGCCTTTGGCTTTAATGGAATTGATGAAGTTAAAAAAATGTTTCCTTCATATGTTGAAATCTTAAAAGAAACATTTGCTAAAGATGAAAAGGATGGAATCCTCTCAACCGAGAAAGCAGTTGAAGAGCTTTATTCAAAAATGCGTCAAGGTGAAAAAATTCCAATTGAAGCAGCTAAAGACTTTATTAGGACCCGTTTGTTTGACCCTCGTCGTTATGATTTAGAAGCAGTGGGTCGCTACAAATATCACCAAAAGCTTGATTTAACTCAACGTTTAATGTCGATTGCTCAAGGAATAAAGTATGTGATTAATCCAACGATTTATCGTTATGGGGAAGATGTAGTTTGCCCTCAAACAAATGAAGTCTTAATTAAAAAAGGCGATGTTGTTGATTTAAATTCTATTGAAATAATTAAAAATAATAAAGCTGCAGTTCGGAAAAATATTTTAAAGAAAGAATATTCACTTCAAAATAAATCAGAGACTGCAATTTTTGGCGTTAAAACATCTGACTTAACTGAGCAATACGCTCATGAAACAATTAATTGTTTTATCGAAGAAGAAAATATGATTATTCCATTAGTCGAAAAAGGAACAAAAATAACTGATCAAATAAGAGATTTGATTTTCCAGCAAAAAGACAAAATTGTTTTTGTAAAAGGTAATGCAGTCCAAGGCCAAATCGAATATGTTAGAGATCAAAGCAAATTAAAAATAGTGCTCGATTTATATAGTAAAAACAAACTAGTTGAGCCGCTTAAATATACAACTGAAATAGTTGTTAAAGAAAATATCGCCAATCTTTTAACAGGCGAAATCGTTGTCACTAAAGGAACCACATTAACCCCTGATGTTAAACAAACATTGCTAGTAAATAGGCAGGGTCTATCAAAAGCAGCCCTCCGTTATTTAACGCCTTTTGTGACAAGAGATATTAGATTAAATGATGGTTCTGTCTTATTTAAAGAAGGAACGATTGTAGATGATGAAGTTTATTTCCAAATTTATATTAATCGAAACAACTTAGCTGATTTTCAAGACTTTAAATATGCAACAGTTTATGCTAAATCAGATATTTCAATTTTAGAAGACTATCGAAGAAATGAAACAAATGGTAATGAACAGCAACCAATTATTTATGCTGGTCATGAAATTACTCAAGATGATCTTCACAGCTTACAAATGGAGAGAAACAAACTTGATGAAAATGTAATCGACTATTTTTTAGTTTCTGGTAAAAAGGATGAGTTTTTCAGAAAAGAAGCTCAGAGAAGAGATGTTTTCGTCGAAAAAATAACTGTTGTTCCTGTCTTAGAGTCTCAAAAAGAACGAACAATTGAAATTATTGGAAATGATTCTCGAGAAAACAGACTCCATATTACAGTCTCAGATATTGTAGCGACCATTAGTTATTATCTAAATCTTTATGATGAAATTGGGAAGATTGATGATATCGATCACCTTTCAAATCGAAGATTAAGACTGATTGGAGAATTATTAAAAAATCAATTTAGAATTGGTTTAGCCAAGCTCGAAAAAAATATTAAAGACCGAATGTCAACTGCTGATGTCAGCGAAGCGACACCGCAAAGTTTAATTAATATTAAACCACTTACAGCTTCTTTAAAGGAGTTTTTTGGTAGTTCGCAGTTATCTCAATTTATGGACCAAGTCAATCCTTTAGCTGAATTAACCCAAAAGCGACGAATCTCAGCGCTCGGTACTGGTGGTCTTGCTAGAGATCGAGCTGGAGTTGAGGTTCGTGACGTTCATGAATCCCACTATGGAAGAATTTGTCCAATTGAAACTCCAGAAGGGCCTTCAATTGGATTGATTAGTTCTCTTTCAACTTATTCGAAAGTTGACCAATATGGGTTTATTCAAACGCCATATTTAAAAGTTGAACACGATAAAGAGGGTAATCCTTATGTCACTGATGAATATGTCTATTTAACTGCAAGCGAAGAAGAACAACACGTAATTGCATCTGCTAACAGTTTATTAGATGAAAAGGGTTATTTCTTAGATGACTCTGTTGTTGGAAGATTGATGAGCACAACAAATGTGTTTGATAAAAAAGAAGTTGTTTATATGGACGTCAGCCCAAAACAAATTGTTTCAGTGGCGACTTCATCAATTCCGTTTTTAGAGCATGATGATGCTTCAAGAGCTTTAATGGGGGCTAACATGCAACGGCAGGCGGTACCACTTTTAATTCCAGAATCACCGATAGTTGGAACTGGAATTGAATATCGTGCAGCAAAAGACTCTGGTGCTGTTGTCGTAAGTGAAGTTGAAGGAATCGCAACCTATGTTGATGCTAAAAAAATTGAGATTGTTGTTAAACCGAAAGAAAATATTACAACAACAAGAAATAAAGTAGTTTATGATGTTAACACCCCATTTAATTGGGATAGTTATGATGAGATTAGAAATGCAAAGCAAACCGCTAAATTAGAACGCAAAACATATGAATTAATCACCTTTTTAAGATCTAACCAAGATACGGTTATTTTGCAAACACCACTAATTAAAGTCGGTGAAAATGTTTCTGTCGGCGATATAATTGCAGATGGTCCTGCCACTTCAAATGGTGAGCTTGCCCTTGGCAGAAACGTTACTGTCGCTTTTATGACTTGGGAAGGTTATAACTATGAAGATGCGATTATTATGAGTGAAAGACTCGTTAAAGACGATGTTTATACATCGGTTCATATCGATGAACTTCAAGTTGAAGCCCGCGATACAAAATTAGGGAAAGAAGAAATCACAAGAGAAGTGCCAAACGCACCTACAGATCAGTTAAAATATCTCGATGATCGCGGAATTATTATTCCTGGTACTGAAGTTAAAGAAGGAGAAATCTTAGTCGGTAAAATTACTCCAAAAGGATTAACAGACCCAACTCCAGAAGAAAAGCTTCTCCAAGCAATCTTTAATGAAAAAGCTCGTGAAGTTCGCGATACAAGCTTAAAAGTTCCTCACGGCGGAGGCGGAATTGTTCACTCAATTCAGCATTACTCTAAGGAAAATGGTGATGAATTACCACCGGGAGTAAATGAAGTTATTCGGGTTTATATTGTTAAAAAAAGAAAGATTACTGAAGGCGATAAGATGGCTGGAAGACACGGGAACAAGGGTGTTATTTCTAAAATCTTGCCGGAAGAAGATATGCCATACACAGAAGATGGAACACCAATCGATATTATGCTAAATCCGCTAGGGGTTCCCAGCAGAATGAATATTGGTCAAGTCTTAGAAGTTCATCTAGGAATGGCGGCAGAAAAATTAGGAATTAAAATTGCGACACCAGTTTTTGATGGTTTAACGCAACAAGACTTAAAAGAAATTATGCACGAAGCAGCGATGGATGAAGATGGTAAGCAAGTTTTATATGATGGTAGAACAGGCGAACCATTTGAAAACCGAATTAGCGTTGGCGTTATGTATATGATTAAATTATCACATATGGTTGAAGATAAACTCCACGCCAGAAGTGTTGGTCCTTATACTTTAGTTACTCAACAGCCAATGGGTGGGAAAGCCCAGAATGGCGGCCAAAGATTTGGTGAGATGGAAGTTTGGGCACTTTATGCCTACGGCGCAGCTCACACTTTAAAAGAGTTGTTGACAGTAAAATCTGATGATATTATTGGGCGCAATAAAGTTTATCGGGCGATTACTGATGGGAAGGCAATTCCAAATTCGCATATCCCTGAATCATTTAGAGTTTTAACTAGAGAACTTCAAGCCTTAGGATTACATGTTGAATTGATTGATGCTGAGAATGGCGAGAATGAAGTTAATAAATCATTAGTTGATCATTCAACAGGTTTTGGTAAAAGGAGGTTTTATTAATGGCGAAAGCTGAATTTAAAAATGTTTTAATTAAAACCTTAAAATTAAATGAAGAAATAGTTGTTTTACTTCATCTTTCAGGAATTGATACCTTAGATGATTTAAATGGCTTTAACTTAGTTCAACTAAAGCGTTATGTCTTCCGCGAAGATGATGAAAAGTTTAGTGAGTTAATGCCAATTTTAAAGCGCTATACAATTCCAAGTGAAGTTGAAAATCTATCGTTATCTAAAGAACTAACTACTTTACTTTTAGAAAAAGGTCTTATCCAAACTAAAGAATTATTCGCAATTTCACAACAAACATACGATGAACTGACAAAAGATGATCCTTTTTTCCAACAAGAGTTAACTGAACTTTTCTCACTTTATGATGTTAAATTAGAAGTAGAAAAAGAACCGACAATTGATGTTAGCGAATATGTTCGCCAACAACAAGCTAAACCTAAAATCAAAGCTTATGGTTCGAAAGATTATTCGCATCTCAAAGTACGAATCGCAAGTCCAGAAGAAATTAGAACTTGGAGTTATGGTGAAGTTTTAAAACATGAAACTATTAACTACCGAACTTTAAAGCCAGAAGTTGATGGTCTGTTTTGTGAGCGGATTTTTGGCCCGACTAAAGATTATCAATGCGCTTGTGGTAAAAAGCGAAACCTTGATAAAGGACAAATTTGTGATAAATGTGGCGTTGAGATAACTGAAGCTAAAGTTAGACGTGAACGAATGGGACATATTGAACTTGAAGCCCCAGTAGTTCATACTTGGTATTTAAAAAATACGCCTTCAAGAATCGCTTTATTGTTAGATTTAAAAGCGAAGGATTTAGAAGAAGTTGTCTATTTAGCTAGTTATATCGTGACAAACCCTGGAAACCCTGGGGAGACTGAACTGACACGCAAACAAATCTTATCCGAGATGGAATACTCACAATATTATGAGCGTTATGGCAATAAGTTTGTTGCGATGACTGGAGCAGAAGCGATTAAAAAGTTATTAGAAGATCTCGATTTAGAAAAAGAAGAACGAGCTTTAAGAAGAAAGTTAAAGTCTCCTTCTAAACAAAAACGTGATCGGGCAATTCGACGTTTAGAAGTCGTTCAAGCCTTTAAAAATAGCGACAACAAACCAGAGTGGATGGTTATGGATGTTCTGCCTGTTATTCCACCCGATTTAAGACCGATGGTTGCCCTAGATGGTGGTCGTTTTGCAACGACTGACTTAAATGATTTATACCGCAGAATTATTAACCGAAATAATCGTTTAAAGAGACAAAAAGAACAATTTGTTCCGAGATTAATTATTAAAAATGAAAAAAGATTGCTTCAAGAAGCGGTTGATGCTTTAATTGATAACTCTAAGCGAGGTAGAAGAGCTAATGTTGAACGGAACAGACCTCTAAAATCATTGAGTGATATGCTCCGTGGTAAACAGGGAAGATTCCGCCAAAACTTACTAGGAAAACGGGTTGACTTTAGTGCTCGTTCAGTAATTATTGTTGGCCCTGACTTAGAGATGTATCAATGCGGTATTCCTCGTGAAATGGCGATGACTCTCTTTAAACCTTTCGTAATAAGAGAATTAACTAATAATTTGGGTTCAATTCAAGATGCTAAAAAAAGTTATGAAGCTTTAGATGATCACGCTTGGAGTGCCCTCGAAGAGATTGTTAAAGAGCACCCTGTTTTATTAAACCGAGCTCCGACTCTTCACCGCTTAGGAATTCAAGCTTTTGAACCTAAGTTAATCGATGGCAAAGCGATTCGTCTCCACCCACTTGTTACCCCAGCATTTAATGCTGACTTTGA
>LSQX01351983.1_pt1 | contig 18546 bp, 15 predicted proteins | sample 654561 | NCBI WGS metagenome assembly LSQX01 (sample SAMN04489861, study PRJNA283612) | anaerobic digester metagenome | isolation source: 4 biogas reactors fed with cattle manure at either 37C or 55C with and... | place: Denmark: Kongens Lyngby | collected 2014
CAAGATGTTCCCGATGGCACGCTTGGCGAGCTAGTTATTCGAAGTGATCAGCCTTGGTCACAGATGATCGGTTATTACAACATGCCTGAGGCGACTGTGAAGGCGACTCGTAATCAATGGCTTCACACCGGTGATGGGTTCATTCGGGACGCTGACGGGAACTTCTTTTTTGTCGATCGCCAAAAGGATGCAATTCGTCGCCGTGGTGAGAATATTTCGTCGTTTGAGGTTGAGGCCTGTGTGAATCAGCACCCTGCTGTGCTTGAGTCGGCGGCTGTGGCTGTGCCCTCGGAGTTTGGTGAGGACGAAGTCATGATCGTTGTTGTGACTCAGCCTGGCGAGAGCCTGGCTCCAAACGACTTGTATGAGTTTTGTGCCAGCAAGCTTCCGAAGTTCATGCTGCCGAGGTATGTGCGTTTTGTGGACGCACTGCCAAAGACGCCGACGCAGAAGGTTCAGAAGGCGAAGTTGCGAGAGCATTCTGTGGACGCAACAACATGGGACAGAAACGTTGTGGTTGCCTGAATGCCAAAGGCTTGGCCGTCAGGCAACCACATACATCTCTCGCCCGGGGTGAAGCCCTTAGTTAGCTGCTGGTGACGGCGATACCACTGATTTCTATGAGCGCAGCAGGGTCCATCAAGCTTGAAACGCCCGTGATGACTGAAGCTGAAGGTTTCATACCAGCTGCCTTAGAGGTTGCCGCGATGCCCTTGAACATCTCATCGCCGGTTTCAGCGTTTAGTCCCACTACATAGATGGTCATCTGTGCGAGGTCTTCGAGAGCGGCGCCGGTTGCTTCTAGTGCGTGGATGAAGTTCTGAAGAGCCGTGGCTGCCTGCTCTGCATATCCCATTTCAGCATCGACTCGTCCTGAGATATCAGACGCAACCTGTCCTGCAATAAAAACTAATTGCCCTGGATCGGCCACGACTGCGTGTGAATAGCCAAAAGGCTTGACTAGCTTCTCTGAGTTTACGTGTGTGAGCGACATAGCCATTTCTCCTTCATGTTTGATATCTGAAAGTGTTTAAGGGAATTGGCCGGGGCTGCGCCCGGCACCAGGGTCGCCGGCGAATGCCTGCCCGATCGAAAGCCATTCAGTTGCGGCTTCGCCAGTCGCGACAAGCTTGCTGTCTGCGACGTGTCGGCGGCGTGTAAGCACGAGGCAAAAATCTTCTGCACTTCCGGTGATCCGCTCCGTTGCAGTTGGGGAGCCAAAGCGCCAGGACTCACCAGTCGGTGAAGTGAGCTCAACGAAGATTTCTTGTTCTGGTACAGGCAAATCTCTTACCAGATACGAGTACGGACGAGCCTTGTAGGCTATTAACGCGATGTGTCGCAAGCGGGCGGTTGGTTCGCGGCGAACGCCGAGAGCGTCAGCAACATCTTGTCCGTGAGCCCACGTTTCCATCAGACGAGCGGTGATCTTTGAGGCCAGGCTCATTGATGGCCCGAACCAGTCGACCCTCTTGCTTGGGTCTGCCGCGGACGCAGCAGACTGAAACGCCTGGGCACAAGATTTCCAACGTGTCATGAGCTCCGTAGCGCCTAAAGCGATGAGCGGTACGAGGACAGCTTCGCCGAATCCGAACGGATCTTCATCCGCCTCAGCTCGTATTCTTGCGAATGCTTGCGGATCCATAATTGATATAGCTGCTGCTTCATCAAAATAGGCGAGGTGTGCGATCTGATGAGCAATGGTCCAACCGGGGGCTGGGGTCTGTAATTGCCACTGAGCGTCATCGAGAGGCGCGATCAGGCTTAATAAGTCTTGCTGCTCATCAGCGAGATCTCTGAGTATCGGACGGACATCCTTCATTCCGGTTCAACCTTCCAATCTGGCCAAGCGACGAGCATGGCCCTCGGCCTATCCTGTGGTCGTCATCCCGCCATCAACGACCAGGTTGTGACCCGTGACATAAGTACTTGCATCGCCGAGTAGATATAACAGGGCGCCGTCGAGCTCGCCTGTTTGACCCACCCTGCCAAGCGGAATTCTTTGATTCATGAGATCGGCAATGGGGCCACTTTTATATTCGTCCCCCATATCACTCACAAATGGGCCAGGAGCAATTGAGTTCACGCGAATGCTGTATCGTGCCCACTGTTGAGCGAGCTCGCGGGTGAGGCCCACGAGGCCAGCCTTTGAGGCGGCATACGAGGCCATTGCTTGAAAGCTTGTCGAGCGTGTGGCCGCAATTGAGGTGATGTTGACGATTGAGCCTGCAACTTCTTGTTCTCGCATAGTCTTGGCGACAGCCTGTGCCAGGGCGAATGGGGCTACAAGGTTGGTCTCGACGACTCGACGAAATTCGCTCACTGGCTCTTTCAACGCGGTAGCGAGTTTCACGACGCCGGCGTTATTGACCAGACCATCGATACGTCCAAACTTCTCAAGTGTTTGAGCCACTAGCTGGTCTTGGTCAGAAGCTTCAGTAACATCGCACTGCACAGGGGTGAACCCCTCGATTGAATCTGCGAGCTTCAACAAGTTCTCACGCCGTCGTGCAGCGCCAATCACATGCCCCCCAGCTTGGCTGATTGCATGTGCGAATTGGGCGCCCAAGCCGCCGCTAGCGCCTGTGACGATGATGACCCGCCCTTCGAGAGGCCTGTTCTGTGCAGGATAGGCAGGTGTGGGATCTGGCATGGAGTTGCCCTAACTTGCTCGGTTGATTGCCTGTAGCTGGACGAAAGTGCGGCACGGGCGGTGCTGCAAAGTGGATCCTCGTAGCTCCTCAAAATCGGGCCTACGACGATGTAGTACTCGGTAATGGGAAAGCTACGTGAACTTGACGGACAAGTCAAGTTTGTTTTTGAGGCCACCAGGCCTAGGTTAAGCGGCTGGAAGTTTAGTTCTGGCTTATTGGGGCAGAAGAAAGGGGGAACGATGTACAGAGCGAGATGCAATTTTCTATGCCATGTCACAATTTGATCTATTTGGGTTGACAAGAAAGTCACATTGGTTCCAAGATTGAACCTAATGCATTCGATGATGATGCAGACTAACCGAAAGGTGTAGCTACAATGTCGTGGTTTTCGTTCGAGAAGAAGAATTTAGGTCGAGCTCCGCTCGCACTACTCGCTGGCGGTGCTTTGCTGGCTACGGCCGCATGTTCTGGTGGTAGCGCCACGAACGGTGGCGGTGAAGATTCTGGTGGCTCCGGGGAAACTTTTAAGTTCACCTTGGCCCACCACGCAGGTTCTGGTGGCGTGCAGGCTCAAGAGATGGAAGCTTATATGGAGGCCGTGAGCGCAGCGACGGACTACAACATCGACGTGACCTACTACCACGACGCTGAATTATGCCCGCCCAACGAGCAAGCCATGTGTGCAGCGGACGGACGCATCGATATTACTCAGGTGTTGCCCACGTACCACCCTGGTGAGTTTCCAATGTCGACAGTTGGAAGCCTCGGATTCCTTGACATTCCTGATGCCGCAGGCCTAGCGCTCATGGATCTTTGGGGATCAGACGATGCTGTGAAAGCCGAGTGGGAGAGCCAAAACCTAGTTCCACTCTTTCCGATTTCGGTTGGTGACTACACTCTCGGTGTCAACGGAGCCCTTGAGTCGTTTGACGATATGAGCGGGCTGCGGGTTCGCGCAATCGGTGCTTCTGCCGCGTCGCTAGCGAGTGTTGGTGCAGATCCTTCAGCTCTTGCCGCACCTGAAATTTATGAATCAATGCAGCGTGGAGTGCTCGACGGCTGGTCGATCCCCATCGATTACGCGCTCACCCAAGGATTCGAAGAAGTCACCTCCCATATCTATGACATTGGTCTTGGTCCTGCTCTCACCTCGATGTTTGCAATCAATGCTGACAAATGGGCCTCCCTTCCCGAGGACCTTCAGCAGACATTTCTCGAGGTCGCTGATGACTTCGCAGTAGAAGCCTGGGACACCTACATGGTCCCGACAATTCAAGATCTCTGCGTAGACGCAAAGAGCCACCTTGAGTACGTCGGCGTGCTTGAAGATGGCCGTGAGGATTTCATGGCGACAGGCCTAGAGATCACGACCAAGGACTGGATTGACAATGTGGCAGGCAATAAGGTCGATGACCCACAGGAACTCGTTGATCGGTATCGCGGCATGGTCGATGATTGGGAAGCCAAGCTCAGCGATGGTTTCGTGTCAACTGCTGCAGCCTGCGGCAGCGTGCTCTAAGCAGTCCTGATAGAGGCGGGGGTAGAACGATATGTTTCTACCCCCGACTGCTCTCAGCACTCACCATTGCCTCTTGAGTTTCGCTGTAGACCAGGCTCGAAAATCACTTGGATGCTACGTGCTGCAGTTGAAACGCTGTGTGACAAAGTGCGGAAAGAGATCATAGGAATATGTTGAAAGTACTGCGCTCCGCTATCGACTCCGTCGTGGAGTCTATGGGCGTCGGAGCAGCCCTGGCCATCGCGATTATGGCCCTCTATGTCACGGGAAATGTGATAAGTCGAAAGCTTGGGTGGGGCGAGTTTTGGGCAATTATCGAGTTCTCGGAATTTCTAATGGTTGCAGCTGTATTCCTCGCTATGGCCTACGCCGAAAAGACAGACACCCACGTAAGAATGACTCTCGTGACATCGCGTCTTGGCGCTAGGAAAGGGGGCGCGACTCGTTCGGTTGGGCTCCTGCTAGCGTTTGTGGCGGTGGCTGCATTTACCTACTACAACGCAGGCACACTCATGCAATCAATTGAGAACAACGAGACTCGTATGGGACTGGCGCACTTTCCTGTGTGGCCAGCACGCACAGTGATCTTGCTTGGTTTCCTATTTACGGCCATAGTCCTGCTCGTCAAGCTCGTCGACTCGATCCGGGCCACAGTCGCCGGTAAGCAACTCGACGCCGTCGATAACTCTCAGTTTTAGGAGATCTTCACATGGATCCCATTCTCGCCGTCATTCTTGTAATTGTCTTACTGCTCGGGCTACTTGCCCTAGAAGTCCCTGTAGCCTGGACCCTCGCGATTTCTGGCGCCGTCGGCCTGGTCATGCTTGGTAATTGGGAGAACGCAGCCAGAGTCATGGCATCACGTCCTTATCAGGACGTCGCTGTCTTCGGTTTCATTGTCGTTCCAATGTATATTTTGCTAGGCAACTTTGCGCTGGAGGGTAAGGTTGCGACCCAGGTCTTCGAGATAGCAGCGCGGCTATCAGGCCGCCGCAAGTGGGCACTCGGTGTCGCGACAATCGGTGCTTGTGCCGGGTTTGCGGCGGTATCGGGCTCGAGCATTGCTACTGCCACCACAATCGGCAAGCTCGCCATTCCTGAAATGGTAAAAGTTGGCTATCGGCCCAGCCACGCGGCCGGTATTGTTGCATCGGGCGGCACCCTCGGTATTTTGATTCCCCCGAGCATTATTCTGGTGCTGTATGGGGTGCTTGTCGGCGAATCGATTGCCGCGCTACTGATGGCCGGCATCATTCCCGGAATCCTCTCGGCTATCGCAATGGGCCTCTATGTGATGATGCGGATCGGCCCCAAAGTCGATAGTAAGGTCTTCGAGAAGAGCCTCGTCACGGCAGGGGGCTCTAGCAGTTCGTCAGGTGGGGCGACCGGTGCGGGCTCGGCTGGTAGTGACGTGGTGATTGACGCTGCTATGACCCCTCTGCGCGGTCTTCCCTGGCGTGGTCTGTTCCGCATTTTGGTAATCTTCGCCATCATCATGGTGGGAATCTATGGTGGCTGGTTCACAGTGTCCGAGTCAGCTGCAATTGCTGCGCTCGTGGCCCTGGTATTTCTCGTGCAGGAATTGCGCAAGCAGGGCCTGAAAGAGATCCTCCGGGCTTGCCGCCGGGCGTTGCTCGGGGCAGGGGCAACAACCAGTATGGCTTTCACCATAGTGGTCGGATCAGCGACGTTCAGTTTCTTCATTCTGATGTCAGGGGTGCCGAGGGAGTTCGCGAAATGGATCGCTGACGCCGGTATTGAGCCGTGGCTGGTGCTGCTGCTCTTCCTAGCGGCACTCATTCCTCTCGGAATGTTCTTGGACCCCCTGTCGTGCATGGTGATTCTCATGCCGATCGCATATCCGATCGTTGCTGATTTCGGGTTCTCGGGCGTGTGGTTCGGAATCTTGGTTGTGAAGGTGCTTGAGCTGGGCATGATCACACCGCCGGTTGGGCTGAACGTGTATGTGGTGGCCGGTGCGGCTAAGGAGCTCGTGACTGTTGAAGATGTCTTCAAAGGCGTGATGGGTTTCTTTGTTGTCGATCTGCTTCTCGTGCTGCTGATGTTCGCGGTGCCGTCAATCGTGCTTTTCCTACCGAACCTTCTACTCGGAACGTGAGGTAATTGACCGATTTACCGCTTAGCGACATCCCTCATTCCTTCGAGTGGGGGATGTCGTTGCGTTGCCCTAGATATCTTCGTCAAGAGTCAGTGAGTTAATCAATATGTACGTAGACACCCTTAGAGAGGCACTTGAACTACAAGGTGAGGTGCTGAACGGGCGAAGATCTCTTTTGCGTGCAGGGTCGTTGGGAAGCGCTGGTTCTCGCATGTATGGGGGCCAACTGCTCAGTCAAGCCGCGTTTGCGGCAGCGCACACGGTCGAATCAGGAAGAGAGATGCACTCGATGCATGCTCATTTCTTGCTGCCGGGGGACTCCTCATCAGAGGTTGAATACCATGTCGTCCCGTTGCGGGACGGTGGCTCGTTTTCCTCACGTCGCGTTGACGCGGTTCAACTAGATCGCACGATTTTCTCGGCGATGCTGTCGTTTCAGCGCCCTACCGACGGGTTGCGGCACCAGCTTGATTTGCCTTCAGGGGTTCCTGGACCTGATGATCCTCATCTCGAACGCATATTCGAGCCTGTCGAGGGGGACAATCTCGTTGCGACCGACCTGTTTGAGGTGCGCATGATCAGTGATGGCGCATGGCCTTCAGCGGTGCCTATGCAGAATGCCGGATGGGTGCGCCTGCGAGAAGACCTTACGGGAAGTGACAGCGTTCAACGTGCAGCGCTCGCATATCTGAGTGATTCGATTATTCAATGGCCGGTGTTGCGTGAACACGAGTTGAGCTGGTGGCCAGAAGATATGGCCACTTGGAGCCTCGATCACGCGATCTGGTGGCATGAGACACCTCGGGTGTCAGAGTGGATGTTGTTTGTGCAAGAGACCCCACGCGGTGGGGATGGACGAGCCATGACAACAAGTCGCATCTATAGTGCCGATGGACGTATTCTCGCGACCTGTGCTCAGGAGATGCTGTTACGCGCGATTCGGCCGACCAGCCAGTGAGGTGGTCGGCCCGCAGGTAATGGGCCTAGCCATACACATTGGTCGGGATTCGCGATTATTGCACCTCGACGACGACTTTACCCAAGCTCTTACGATCTTCGACGTGTCGAAATGCCTCTGATCCTTCCGAAATATGAAACGAGGCACCTACGATGGGGCGCACATGACCAGAAGAAATGAGGGCATCGAGTTTCTTCGCCACCTCACTCGCGTACTCCGGATGGGCCATGACATAGCTGCCCCACACCGCACCGACCGCGTCGATATTCTTCAAGAGCAAGCGGTTTGCTGGGATCTGTGGAATTTCCCCGTCAGCGAATCCAACTACAACAAAGCGACCGAACTCGCGCAGCACGCGCAAATTGTCGATGATGCGATCACCGCCAACAGGGTCGATCACGATGTCGACCCCATCGGGCATGACGCCTAACGTCTGTTCGCGCCAGTTATCTGTGGTGCGAAACACGTGATCTGCCCCAGCCTGCTGGGCGATGGCTGCCTTCGTATCGTTACTCACAACTGCAACCACCTCTGCGCCGAGGCCTTTTGCAACCTGGATGGTTGCGGTGCCTACGCCTCCAGCAGCTCCCTGCACCAGGACACGCGCGCCCGGCGCGAGGCGCCCGCGGGTCACCAAGGCAAAATATGCCGTGTGATAGTTGATTACCAGCGCTGCACCTTCAGCAAAACTGAGGCTCTCGTGCAGCTTAAAGGTTGCTTGAGAAGGTACCAACACCTGCTCGGCCAGCCCGCCGGTGAAGCTAAATGCGGCCACACGGTCGCCAACCCGCAACCCTGACTCCGCAGGAGCATCTTCGACAACACCCGAGATTTCGCCGCCGGGAATGAAGGGAAGCTCAGGTTTAAATTGATAGAGCCCTCTCGCCTGAAGCACTTCGGGGAATGATACTCCGGCCGCGCGCACAGAAACGAGTATCGGTTCGCCCATGTGGGCGATGGGTTGAGACACAGTGTTCGGCGGTTCTGCATCGGTGAGGGAAACCGATTCAGGGCCCTGCAAATCTGAAATCTTCAGTGCTTTCACGTCACTCCTTTGTGGCTGTATTGCATTTAGTGTGTCAAGTCAACGCATCGACTTTATGTGCGAGCTTGGTGCCGCTGGCAGTAACGGTGAGTCCGATTGCTTGTGCCCAGAGTCGGGTGAGCGTATTGATGGCGGTATTCTTGTCGTGTGTTTCGCCCATGAGAAACCAGACTTTGGCGAAGTGTTCGACCATGCCGCCAAGCATGCTGGCGGCAAGTTTTGGTTCGAGGTGAGGGTCTGCGAGCCCTTCGTTCTGGAGGCGTGTGATGCTGTGCGCGATTCGGTCGACGAAGAGTTGGCGGATCTCTAGTGAGACGGTGTTGAAGTGGTCGTCGTACGGGGTCACTTGTTCAATGACGCGCATGATGTGCGTGTTTCGTCCGTATGCCTCGAGGTAGCGTTCGGTGGAATACCGGATGCGTTCGACAGGGTCTGCTGTTTGCGGGCTCTCGGCGCGTGTTGCGAGAAACATTTCGCCGGTAGCTGAGTTGACGATTTCGCGAAATACTTCGTGCTTTGATTCGAAGTAGTTGTAGAAGCTGCCGTAGGAGACGTTGGCGCGCTTCATGATGTCTGCGATGCGGGCGTCGGCGAAACCATCTTCTTCGAAGATCTCGCGTGCGGCGTGCAGAATGGCGTTGCGTGTGCGTCGTCCGCGTGCGGTCGTCGGTAAGCTGCCGTCCTTTGGGGACGTAGCGTTGTGAAGTTCGGCCATGCCATCTCCTCGGGGTATGCGCGTCGACATAGTTTTTCACTGATGTGCTAAATAGATTGCCCTATTTCGGCGCTTTTAGGGAAAACTAAGACGGCAGTGTTTATGACAATTTGATCATGTATGTCGCGCCTCCGCAATCTTTGTCGACAGCGGTCATCTGGCTTCTTATTGGTAAAAAAGAATTTAGATAGTGACAATTGCTGACAAATATGTCAGATTAGTGGCAGCGACACGGTTCGCAGACGAACGCAGGAGACGCGCAATTGCCAATTATTACTTCACAACTTAACCCGAGCTCTGAACATTACGAGGTCAATCGAGCGCAGATGCTTGAACAAATCGAAGAGATTCGCGAGGCAGAAGACCAAGCTCTAGCAGGTGGCGGGCAGCGATATGTTGAACGTCACCGATCGCGCGGCAAGCTATTGGTTCGCGAGCGAATCGAACTGCTGATTGATCGGGATTCAGCGCTTCTTGAGCTGTCTCCGCTCGCGGGCTGGGGCACTGACGACCCCCTTGGCGGCGGTGTAGTGACCGCAATTGGGGTGGTGCACGGAGTCGAATGTGTGATTGTTGGCAATGACGCCACAGTTCGCGGCGGTTCACAGGCGCCGACGACGGTGAAGAAAATTCTTCGCGCATTCGAAGTGGCCCGTGACAACAAGATGCCACTGATCAACCTGGTGGAATCTGGCGGCGCAGATCTTCCTAACCAAGCCAAGACGTTCGTGCCGGGTGGCGCGACGTTCCGTGAGATTACGAGGCTGTCTCGCAACGGCATTCCGACTATAGCGATCGTGTTCGGCTCATCAACCGCGGGTGGCGCATATGTGCCCGGTATGTCTGACTACACGATCTTGGTGAAGAACCAAGCCAAGGTATTTCTCGGCGGACCTCCGCTCGTGAAGATGGCGACGAATGAGGACTCTGAAGACGAAGAGCTCGGCGGCGCCGAAATGCACGCCCGTACCTCGGGGCTTGCCGACTATCTTGCCGAAGACGAGCATGAAGCGCTCCGGATCGGACGCGAGGTGGTGCGACACCTCGGGAGTGTGCGCACTGAACCAGTGAACTCGACGGGCGCAGCGCCGCGTTATGCCGCAGAAGAACTTCTTGGAATTGCTTCGGCCGATCCGAAAATTCCATACGATATTCGCGAAGTCATTGCGCGAGTCGTTGACGGGTCTGAGTTTGAAGAGTTTAAACCGCTATATGGCTCGAACCTTGTATGTGGCTGGGCCCGTCTACATGGTCGCGAGATCGGTATCCTCGCGAACAACGGAATTTTGTTCTCGCCAGAGGCACAAAAGGGTGCGCAGTTCATTCAATTGTGTAACCAGACCGGCACCCCGTTGCTTTTCATCCACAACATCACCGGCTTTATGGTCGGAAAACGGTATGAGCACGGTGGCATCATCAAGGATGGTGCGAAGCTAATCAACGCTGTTTCGAACTCCTCAGTGCCCCACTTGGTGCTCATGGTGGGTGCGAGCTATGGCGCCGGAAACTATGCCATGTCAGGGCGTGCGTATGAGCCACGCTTCGTGTTCTCGTGGCCGAGCCACCGCATTGCGGTCATGGGCGGTAAGCAGCTTGCGGGAGTGCTCTCTATCATTCGTGAGAACGCCGCAAAAGCGGCTGGACGCGAGTTCGACCTCGAGGCTGACGCACAGCAGAGAGAGGCCGTCGAGAACCAAATTGACTCTGAGTCAACGGCCCTCTACTCAACCGGGCAAATCTGGGATGACGGAATTATCGACCCGCGGGATACCAGAGTTGTGCTCGGCATCGCGCTATCTGCAATTGGTTCTTCTTCGTCCGACGCAGAACCGGGCTACGCTCCCTTCAGAATGTGAGAAACAACGTGAGAGAAATTAAGCGAATCCTTGTCGCAAACCGCGGAGAGATCGTCAGCCGAGTCGCGCGAACCGCGCGAGCAAACAACATTGAAATAGTTGGGGTTTACGCAGAGAGTGACGCGCGTGCCCCATTCTTGGCAGACCTCGATGACGCATTGTGGATCGGCGATGACAGTGTCGCGTCACCATATCTCAATAGCGACGTAATTCTTCAGGCAGCCAAGACACTTGGGGCAGATGCAATTCACCCCGGGTATGGATTCTTGTCAGAGAACAGTGAATTTGCTCGTGCGGTCATTGACGCGGGCCTCGTGTGGATCGGCCCACCCCCAGCCGCAATCGAGGCCATGGGCTACAAGACACGTGCTCTTGAGATCGCCCGAGAAGTTGGCGTATCTACTCTGCAAAGCATCACCCTGAGCTCTGACCTTGCTGATGGCGTAGCCAAGATTCGTGAGGCGGCGTTGCCTGCTCCTCTGCTTGTGAAGCCCTCTGCGGGTGGCGGCGGCAAGGGCATGCATCGTGTTGACGATCTGAACGATCTCGATGCGAAGCTCGCCCAAGCACAACGAGAAGCTGTTGCCGCGTTTGGTGATGGCACCTTGTTTGTCGAGCGCTACCTCGAGCATGCCCGTCACGTCGAGGTGCAGATCATGGCCGATGAGCATCAGAACGTGATTCACTTGGGCACCCGAGATTGCAGTGTGCAAAGACGTCACCAGAAAATTTTTGAAGAGGCGCCTGCGCCTTTTCTAGATCCAGCGTTGATCGAAGAAATGGCTGCGGCCTCGGTGAACCTGGCGCGACACATCGGATATGTGGGTGCTGGCACCATTGAGTTTCTCGTGTTTGGCAACGAGTACGCGTTTCTCGAAATGAATACCCGTTTGCAGGTCGAGCACCCTGTGACCGAGGAGGTAACTGGGCTCGACTTGGTCGAATTGCAGCTGATCGCGGCATCTGGTGAGCGGCTCCCGGTTGTTCAGGAAGAGATCAATCTCGCGGGGCACTCTATTGAGGCTCGAGTGTATGCGGAATCGCCGGCTGCCGACTATTTGCCGTCGCCGGGCACGATTGCGTTCTGTCACCTCCCAGATATCCCAGGCATTCGGTGGGAATCCGGAGTTGCCACAGGCACGGTCGTTGGCACTCGATACGATCCGATGATCTTGAAGGTCATCGCGACGGCCGCGAACCGAGGATCGGCAACAAAGTTGCTCGCTCGAGCGCTGCAGGCAGTGCAAATTGTGGGCATTGAGACCAACATTTCATTGCTTGTGCGGGTTCTCGACCATGCTGATTTTCAGGCAGGTCAGATTTCGACGCGTTTTGTTGACGAGCGTGCGATTCTGCGCGAACCCGAGGTCCCTGATGAGAGCGATTTCGCTCATGCGGCGGCCTTGGCTTTGCACACAGCACTGCGCAATAGCGAAGAACGAACGGTGCAACGTTTCGCCCCGTCATCGTGGCGAAACCTGCGCAGCCAGCACTCTACCCAAGAGTTCTTGCTGCAAGATTCTCTCGTTCGAGTCGACTATTCCCCGGTGCGTCACAGCACTGAGCGGTGGGAAGTCTTGATTGACGATCAGCCCCGAGCTGTTCGGGTGCTGGCTCATGATTCAGACACGATTGATCTTGAACTGGACAGTCGACGAATGCGGGCAACGATTGTGTCAATCGGCGATCGGGCTTTGGTAGCTTCGGGGCGTGGTCACACAGTTCTGCGCGAGAAGCCGCTAGAAGAGGCCTCATCTGCCCAGATAGCTGGCGCCTTGACGGCGCCACTGCCTGGCACCGTCGTGCAACTAGCAGTTGCCGAAGGGGATCAAGTGTCCGCGGGAGACGTGCTAGTGGTGATAGAGGCGATGAAGATGGAGCATCGAATTGTGGCACCTGAGCAAGGCAATGTTGCCTCGTTGCTCGTGAAGGTCGGCGACCTCGTTGACTATCAGCAAGTTGTTGCGGCAGTTACACCTCATGACGAAACCGCAGAGTAGATTCGACGTCTGAAATTGCCAATTTAAGGTGACACTATGTCAATTTTGTTTGTAGCTAATCGAGCTGAAATTGCCTCGAGGGTGATTGCAACTGCGTCGAAGCGTGGGTTTACCACTGCGATTGCCTACCCCGAAGTAGACGCAGAACTGCCATATGTCAGAGCAGCCGATATTCGTATCCAGCTTGAATCGCCTCGGTCATTTATTGACGCAGAACAAATGGTGGCGGCTGCGACTCAAGTTGGGGCCAGCTTCGTGCATCCGGGATATGGATTCTTGTCAGAGAACACCGCGTTTGCGCGAGCAGTGGAAGCTGCCGGCATGACCTTTGTGGGGCCGTCGCCTGAGGTAATTGAACAGATGGGCGATAAGGCGAATGCGCGGGCAATCGCTATTGCCGCAGGGGTACCAGTGACTCGAGGCAGTGACGAGCCCATTACTGAATTCCGAGAGGCGCAAGAGGTTGCGAATCAGGTTGGATTCCCGCTGATGATCAAAGCCGTTGCTGGTGGCGGAGGCATCGGTATGGCGGTTGTGCGTGAGTCACAAGAATTACAAGCTGCATTCGACCAGGTGTCTGGCCGTGCGGCGACCGTCTTTGGGGATCCGAGGCTCATCGTGGAACAGTACATTGCGCGGTCTCGTCATATTGAAGTGCAGGTGATGGGCCTACCGAATGGTGAAGTGGTAGCTTTCGCAGAACGTGACTGTTCTGTGCAAAGAAGACACCAAAAAGTAATTGAAGAAAGCCCTTCGCCGATTTTGACCTCAAGCATGCGAGAAGCAATCGTGGCAAGTGCGCGTGAGCTCGCTGAATCTGTTGGCTACACAAACGCGGGCACCGTTGAATTCATTTTTGATCAGGATAAAAACGAATTCTATTTTCTTGAAATGAATACTCGGCTGCAGGTCGAACACCCGGTCACAGAAGCGCTGCACAGTGTCGATCTTGTGGCGTGGCAGCTGTCCGTCGCGTCAGGGCATAGCCAGTATCCAGAGGGTTTCAGCTCCACACCAAACGGACATGCCATTGAGCTCAGGCTCTACGCTGAAGACTCTGTGCGCTTCCTGCCGAGACCAGGCAAGATTGCTCGCTGGGAGATGCCTGTTGGTGACCGGGTGAGAGTTGATGCGGGGTACGAGGAAGGCAATACTGTGACACCCTTCTTCGACCCGCTCATGGCGAAGATTACGACGCACGGTCGTGATCGACAAGAGGCTCTGCAGGCTGCTGTATCGGCAATCGAAAGCACCGTAGTCGAGGGCCCAGGGTGTAACCGTGACTACCTGCAGAAGGTTCTGAAGAGCGATGCCTTTGCTGAAGGGACGTACAGCACTGGCTTAGTCATAGAGCCTGCTGCGTAAGGTGCAAAGCAAGACATGATCTAGCTAAAGAGGCGCCCTTGGGTTTCTGAGCGGTTGAGTCGTCAAACAAAGACACAACGTAGTGATCGAGGAGGAAGGCGTGAGCTCCATGATGCGGGCAGTAGTTCAAGACAGATTTGGGGCTCCTGACGTCTTGAAATTGACCACCGTGCCCGTGCCCGTTCCGGCGCAGGGAGAAGCCCTCGTGAGAGTGCGTGCCTGCGGGCTCAATAGCCATGACCTCTTAGTGCGCTCGGGTGAGTACCCGGCCACTGAAGCCTTTCCGCATATTTTGGGGGGCGACNNCGACATAGCGGGTGAGGTGGCAGCATTTGGCGACGGATGCCGAAGAGGTTTTTCGAAGGGCGATCGCGTGGTGCTCTATTGGCAGCGTGCGTGCGGTATCTGTGAGTCTTGTCGGCGGGGTAAGCGAACAACGTGTCTGCGCTACAGATACTTGGGCACTCAAATCCATGGAGGGTATGCCGAGTATGTGGTGGTGCCCGAAGAGAACCTCGTGGCACTCGGTGAATTCGATGACTGGACGAGTGCTGCCGCATTCCCGATGAGCTTTGGCACCGCATGGCGAGCACTTTTTACGAGAGGCGAAATGAAAGCCTCGGACACCGTGCTCATCCAGGGGGCCAGCACTGGCGTAGGGCTTGCGGCCGTGCAGATTGCCAAGTTGGCTGGGGCCCGGGTGATTGCGACGGCTGGTTCTGAAAAGAAACTTGAGGTTATCTCGCGCCTTGGAGCGGACGTTGTCATCAACTATGCGAAAACGGACTTACGAAGCGAGATTTTGAAGATCACTGGCAAACGTGGTGTAGACCTTGTTCTCGACGCAGTCGGTGGAGAACTCTGGGCCGAAGTGATCGGTTCGCTGACCCGTCACGGAAGAGTCGTTATTTGCGGTGCGGCCGCTGGCCCAAACCTCGCAATGCATGCGTATCAGGTCTTTGAGAAAGAGCTCTCGGTGCTTGGATCGAATAGTGCCGCACTTAATGAGCTCGAGAGTGCGGTGGAAAGGCTGAAGACCGGTGAGCTGAGCCCGGTGGTAGATCAGGTGCTCAGTCTTGAAGATGCCGCTCACGGTCACGAGCTTCTCGAAAAGCGCGCGCAGTTCGGAAAACTCGTGCTTGACCTTGCTCTCTAATTTCCAATGTCGTTAGCACACGACGGTAATTGACAGGTAAATCAGGTCAGTAGCGACCTGGGGGCTCGCTGCGCTGTGGTCCACAGAATATTCGCAGGGTTGATTTGAAATAGATAAAGTCCTTGAATGCCCACTGTGCTCGAACAAAGTCGTTAGATTCCTGCGAATATTTATCCGCCAAAAGTAACGTCGAAGTACTTGCACCTTTCTGACTCTTGTGTCATATTCGTAGGTAACGCAACAGAGCTGTTGGATGAATCAATGTCGATGAGGGGTTTCTGTGGTCTACAGTAACGAGGTTTCAGTTTCTGATCCCGTAGAGAATAGAACTGTCCGCGAGGTGCTTGAGCGGCAACTTCGCGAACGACCTGACCAGCTTGCGATCAGAGACCTGAATGAGGCGCTGACCTATCGCGAGCTTTTCGAGCGGTCATGTCAAGCCTCTGGTGGATTCACTGCGTTAGGCGTTCAGCGCGGCGACGGCGTGCTGCTGATGCTCGATAACCACGTTGATTACATTCTCTCTTGGTTTGGGCTGAGCTTGATGGGAGCAGTTGAGGTTCCTGTAAACACCGCATACCGAGGTTCACTTCTTTCGCACGTCATCAATGACTCTGGAGCCGCAGTGCTTGTGGTGGAAGATTCATATTTGCCATTGATTGCAGACGTGCGTGACCAGCTCACTGGGCTCAACACGATTTTGGTGCGGGGAGGTGAAGGCGATTTCCCACATATTGAGGGGGTAGCCATCTCGGCGTTTGATGGCGTGCTTGCGGGAGAGCCGGTCGAACCCGTTGAAGTGAATTCATGGGATTTGCTCGGAATCCTTTACACCTCAGGTACCACCGGCAACTCGAAGGGCGTGCTCGCACCTCAGGGACTCGCATACAGCTATTCCTCACCCAAATGGATTGAGCCTGGCGAAGTGGTGATGTGCAACCTGCCGCTATTCCATATCGGTGGACAGTGGGCGGGAGTGTACTCAGCACTGATTGCGGGAGGATCCTCGGTCATTCTGCCCCGGTTCTCTGCGACAACTTTCTGGGAAGACGTTCGGCGTTTTGGATGTACTCAAGCGTTAATTCTCGGCGCGATGGCGAGCTTCCTTGCTGCCCAACCCGAGCAAGAGAATGACAATGATCACACGTTGCGCCACATCAATATGGTTCCGCTCGTCGCCGATCACGAAGCCTTCGCTGAGCGCTTCGGCGTGAGCATCGGAGCTGCTTATGGGTTGACCGAGTTTTCAGCACCTGTGCTGACGCTATACGGTGACGCTGAGCCCGGGCTTGCGGGCAGACTACGGTCGGACTTCGAGGCTCGAATTGTTGACGAACACGATATTGATGTTCCGGTCGGCAAAACGGGCGAACTTGTGTTGCGGGCCAAGGTTCCGTGGGCGATGATGGCCGGCTATCACGGGCTACCAGATAAGACCTCAGAAGCATGGCGCAACCTTTGGTTCCACACTGGCGATGCAATGCGCCAGGACGAACAGGGCCGGTATTTCTTTGTTGATAGGAATAATGATGCGATGCGGGTGCGCGGAGAAAACATTTCTTCAGTCGAAGTTGAGAAGGAGATCGATTCTCATCCCGAGGTCGTAGCTTCAGTCGCAGTTGCGGTGCCGAGTCAACATACCGAAGACGAGATCAAGGTGGCTGTGGTGCGCAAGAAAGGCTCCACGCTTACACCCGAAGACCTTCTACGGTACCTGGTGCCGCGGATGCCCTACTTCATGGTGCCCAGGTATTTCGATTTTGTCAGCGAACTCCCGATGACACCGACACAGAAATTTAAGAAGGCAGAGGTTCGCGCTGCAGGGATCACGGCCACTACGTGGGATCGGTCAGCAGCGGGTTTCAGTGTCACGCGCAAGGGGCTTGAAGAACCCAACGGCGCGACAGCGGTCTCCGCCTAACTCAACATTTACCTATAAAGGGGCGTCATGGATCTTTTATCACTGGTGATAGACACCGTGCGAGTCGGCTCGATTTACGCGTTGATTGGCCTGGGCTGGGTGATGGTGTTTCGCGCAAGTGGCGTACTGAATTTTGCCGTCGGGCAATTTCTTGTGCTCGGTGTGTTTATTTACTACGCCTTGGATCAGCGTGGCCTTCCCCTGGCTGTGGCCTTCGTGCTCACGTTGGGCATCATGGCGCTGATCGGTGCAGCAACGTACCTTGGCCTCGTCAAACGTGTGATTGGACTCCCAATCTATGCGCCAATCATGTTGACCTTTGGGTTGGCCATTATTCTTGACGCGGTATTGGGTATTGTCTGGGGGCCGTCAAGCCGCAACCTCACGCAACCGTTTGTCGACCAGCGCTTCCGCTTTGGTGGAGTAGCTTCCATCAGTCTCATCGAGATGACTGTGATTGGCCTCGCAGTAGTCTTGTTTGCGGCAATTTTCACGCTCTTGAAGTTCACCCGTGTCGGAACTCAGATGCGTGCCTCGAGCGAGTCGGCAGTGCTTGCGAGCCAGCGCGGCGTCAGAATCAACCGCCTGATTGCACTTGGGTGGGCACTCTCGTTGGTTGGTGCCACTGTCGGCGGCATTAGCTTCGCATACACCTCTGCGGCTTCGATCAGTCTGGTCGAACTGGGGCTCATGGGAATGGCTCCTGCGCTTGTGGGTGGCCTCGACAGCCTTGGCGGGCTGATAGCCGGCGCCATGATCGTTGCGCTCAGCCAATCGATCGGTGTCTTCTTCTTTGGGGGACAGGCAGCCGAGGTGACGGCCTACATTCTGCTGATTTGTGTGTTGTGGATTCGACCGAGCGGATTGTTTGGTCGGCGAGAAGTCCAACGTCTATAAAAAGCCTCTATCGAGCGAGTTGTAAATTAGCCGATTGCCTCTAAATAGGGGCAGTCATCACAAATGAAGGAAATTCAATGAAGAAGAAACTGAATTTTAAGAAGGTTGCGTTAGCGGCCTCGCTCCCAGCAGTGTTGCTGTTGAGCGCGTGCAGCGGCTCAACAGCTCCCTCAGAGGAAGCCGCTGGCGGCGATCCCTATGTCATCGGAGTGATGACGGACCTCTCAGGGCCCTACTCAGACTTCAGTAATGCGTGGATGGCAGGTTTGCGTTCAAGCATTAATGCGGTGAATGAGGCTGGCGGAGTGCACGGCAAGCAGATCGAGCTGATGGAGCGAGAT
>LSQX01357899.1_pt1 | contig 18545 bp, 16 predicted proteins | sample 654561 | NCBI WGS metagenome assembly LSQX01 (sample SAMN04489861, study PRJNA283612) | anaerobic digester metagenome | isolation source: 4 biogas reactors fed with cattle manure at either 37C or 55C with and... | place: Denmark: Kongens Lyngby | collected 2014
TGTGAATGTCGTGCGGGTGGCTTTCCTTGAGCCCCGCGCCGGTGATACGGACGAATTTGGCGTTTTTCTGGAGCTCGGCGATAGACGCGCAGCCGCAATATCCCATGCCGGAGCGCAGACCGCCGATCATCTGATAAACCGTGTCGGACAGCGGCCCCTTATAGGGTACCCGCCCTTCGACGCCCTCGGGAACCAGCTTTTTGTTGCCCTCCTGAAAATAGCGGTCCCTGCCCCCGACAGACATTGCGCCGAGACTTCCCATTCCGCGGTAGACCTTGAACTGGCGGCNNCCTCCTGGAAGTAGCGGTCGCGGCTGCCCTGAGCCTGATCCATCGCGCCGATGCTGCCCATGCCGCGGTAGACCTTGAACTGGCGGCCCTGATATAGCTCGGTTTCTCCGGGCGACTCCTTGCATCCGGCGACAAGAGAGCCTATCATAACCACGTCCGCGCCCGCCGCAATCGCTTTGGCGATATCGCCCGAATATTTTATTCCTCCGTCGGCAATGACGGGTATTCCGTATTTCGAAGCCTCGCAGGCGATATCGAAAACGGCGGTGACCTGCGGGACACCTATGCCCGCGACAACCCGGGTTGTGCAGATGGAGCCGGGGCCCATACCCACCTTAACGGCGTCCGCGCCCGCCGCAATCAAGGCCTTGGCGGCCTCGGCCGTGGCGATATTGCCCGCAATCAATGAAATGTCGGGATATTTTGATTTGACCTTTTCAATCGAATTCAATATGTTCTGACTGTGACCGTGAGCCGAATCCAACACCAAAGCGTCAACCTGCGCCTCGACCAGAGCGGCGGCGCGTTCCATCACATCCGAGGTTGCTCCGATTGCCGCGGCGCAGAGAAGCCGTCCGCTTTTATCGCGTGCGGAATTCGGATATTTGACGGCCTTTTCGATGTCTTTGATGGTGATAAGCCCTTTCAGCAATCCGTTCTCGTCCACAATCGGAAGCTTCTCGATTCTGTGGCGGCGAAGGATTTCCTGCGCCTGTTCAAGGGTGGTGCCCACCGGAGCGGTTATGAGATTATCCTTGGTCATTACCTCTTCGATTTTCTGGGAAAAATCGGTCAAAAACCTCATGTCCCGGTTGGTCAGGATTCCGACAAGCTTGCCGTCGCGGCAGATAGGAACGCCGGATATCTTGTATTTTGCCATAAGCTCGTTTGCATCGGCTACTATATGGTCGGGGGACAGAAAAAACGGATTGACGATAACCCCGTTTTCGGATCTCTTGACCCGATCGACCTGGTCGGCCTGCATTTCTATGGGCATGTTTTTGTGGATTACGCCTATGCCGCCCTCGCGAGCTATCGCAATCGCCATTTCGGTTTCGGTGACGGTATCCATTGCGGCCGTCATAAGCGGGATGTTAAGGCTTATATCCTTTGTAAGGCGGGTGTTTACCGAGATGTCCGCCGGCAGAATATCCGACTTGTTCGGAATAAGCAACACATCGTCAAAGGTAAGCCCTTCTTTTAAAAACTTTTCTTCGGCATTGTTATTTACCATTTTTCATCCTCCTTTGTCCCATTCGGCACACGCAATCAAGACTTTCTTTATTTAAACGGTCGTCAAGTTGTAGAAAATTAAATATTAAAAAGTATTCTAGCACAAATTGCCTTATTAATGCAAGTGCCAAAGGAGGCAAAAGTCGGTTGTAAATCTGCCCGGCCGAATTCGGTTGAATCAGCGGATGAACAACATAATCAACGCGCCAATCAACGCGCCTACCGTGCCAAACGAGCCCGCGTGCATAAGCAGCTGCTTTGTATGTCTTTTCCGGTTAAGACGAAGATTCGTATATCCGCCGGCATTCCTGACGAATCTCCGGGCCTCGTCGTGCAGACGTCCCGGGGAGGTGTCGGCAAAACGCGGTCTCACAACAAGCAAGGCCCGCTCAAAATATTCGTTTCCGGTATCCGTTACCTCTATAATCTGACGGTTCACACCCTTAATCATTCAACCCCATACCTTTCCGATGTTTTAATATTTGAGTTTTCGGCCTTTTCAACCGGCCTCGTTTTAAAAGAGTATAACTGAAATTAAGTATTTGTAATTATACTTCTTTTATACAAATATTGGGGGTAAAAAAAGCATAAAAGGGGCTAATTTACTGGTATTTTATGGCATATTGTGAAGGGCTGTTTTACTCACTGTAAATCGGGCTTTAGAATGAAAATGTTGAAAACCCTGTTGAAAGTGTGAACAAGTCGGCTTTAAACGCCATTATTTGAATGTGGAAACTGTTAATATCCATTATATCCCATGAATAAAGTGTAGACGAACGGATACAGACGGTTAAATTTACTTTACGGATGCCATGGTTTCGGGTTGAATATCTTCTTATGGCTTTCGGGATGTCAGCCACCAGATCGAGCGTTCGACAGAATCCTTTGAATTACCCCAATCCGCGTCCTCTCCCCCGCTTCGGTAATCGAACATCCGGCAAAAATGCGACACATCCTTACGCAATTCTGTTAAATACGACTTGCATAGTCCGGAGGCCGCCTTGCCGAAATCGGGCAGCGATTTTTTGCCCATGTTTTTGGCCGCCGCCTCGGTCAGAAGCGAAAAGTGGGGCAGGCAGAGGGCGGGCTGCTCCTCAAACAGTCTGCGGAAATCCCTTTCGTTCTCCCACAGCCTACATATCGTCGCCAGCATCCTCTCCATTGCCCAGTCAATCTGCCGACAGACAAAGCAGGTGCAGACCGAAAACGAGGCCGACTTTGCCTGATTTTTCGCGCTTTTGCCCAACAGCGGCGGTCCGGCGAACACCTGTCTTTCAATCTCATCGAGATGGCTCTGCATGATAAGCGCGACGCCAAGCCTGTTGCGCTTTTTCAGCATCATCTGATAATGAACATGGCAAAAGCCGAGACGGTTTGTCTCCTGCCTGACGTCCGGCTCCATCATGGCGGCTCCGGTGATATAATCGACCACACGCTCCTCGAGGGTGTCCCTCAGGCGGCAGACGGGACAACCGTCGCGCGGCTCGAACACCTCGCTTATCGGTATGCTGGTAATATCATCGCGCATATATTTCCACAACCTTTTTTATATAATTCGTCTATGATATAATAACATAAACACCGCATAAAGTCGATTTTTATATGCAGATGATAATGAAGCATAAAAGGAGAATATAACTTGAAGGTAACCCAACATAAAAACGGCGTTTTAATAAGCGGGATTGACGATTTTGACCTTGAGCAGACGCTCGACTGCGGCCAGTGCTTTCGCTTTTGGCTTAATTCCGACGGCGACTGGCACGGGGTCGCCGGGGATCGGCCGATAACCCTGCGCCGGCTCGACGACGGCATATTGTTTTTAAACATAACCGTCGGCGAGTTTGAGGAGTTCTGGAGAAGATATTTTGACCTTGACCGCGATTATGCCGCCGTAAGGGCGGGCTTTCCCGACCATCCCGCCCTAAGGGACAGCACATGTTTCGCGCGCGGGCTGAGAATCTTAAGGCAGGACCCGTGGGAAGCCCTGATTTCATTTATCATATCGCAAAACAACAATGTGCCGCGGATTAAGGGTATCATCGACCGTCTTTGCCGCGGGTTCGGGACGCCCTGCGGGGACGATTTTGCCTTTCCGCCGCCCTCTGTCCTTGCATGTCTGAGCACAGAGGAATTAGGGGTGATAAGGTGCGGCTTTCGTGCGGCATATATCCTTGACGCCGCAAAGCGAGTATGCTCGGGTCAGATAGACCTTGAACAGGTTGCCGCCATGCCGATTGAGCAGGCTCGCGCCGCGCTGCAAACCATAAAGGGGGTGGGCCCCAAGGTTGCCGAGTGCGTGCTTTTGTACGGCATGGGGCGGCTTGAAGCCTTTCCGCTCGACGTCTGGATGAAGCGCGCCATGGCAGAGCTGTTTCCGGGGTGCACGCCCGAATCCTTCGGACGGTTTGCCGGCATTGCGCAGCAGTACATATTCCATTATTGCCGCTGCAACCCCTCCTGCCTTTGCAGCACTGTACAAAAATAACAATAATAATCAATGCAATGCAGGATAATTTTTTAACAAGCCCCTTTTTATTTGTAGAAAAATAATGTATACTATCAAATGGAATAAAAAATACAGGAGGTTTCTACAATGCCGCTTGTCAATACAAAAGAAATGTTCAAAAAAGCCTATGAAGGCGGTTATGCCATCGGCGCTTTCAATGTCAACAACATGGAGATTGTTCAGGGTATCACCGACGCCTGCAAACAACTCAATGCTCCGGTCATTCTTCAGGTTTCGGGCTCGGCGCGTAAATATGCCCGCCACAATTATCTGTATCATATGGTCACCGCGGCGGTTGAGGAGACGGGGCTGCCGATTGCCCTTCATCTTGACCACGGCGCGAGCTTTGAGCTCTGTAAGGATTGTATAGACGGCGGCTTCACATCGGTTATGATCGACGGCTCGCACCTCAGCTTTGAAGAGAATATAGAGCTTACCAAAAAGGTGGTTGAGTACGCCCACGCCCGCAATGTAACCGTCGAGGGCGAGCTGGGTCAGCTTGCCGGCATTGAGGACGAGGTGAACGTGGAGAATGCGTCGTACACCGACCCCAAGCAGGTTGAGGAATTTGTTACCCGCACGGGGGTTGATTCCCTCGCCATAGCGATCGGCACAAGCCACGGCGCATTCAAGTTCAAGCCGGGTCAGAAGCCCCAGCTGCGTTTTGATATTCTCCAGGAGGTCATGGACCGCCTGCCGGGCTTCCCGATTGTGCTTCACGGCGCATCGTCGGTTCTTCCCGAATATGTAGAAACGGTCAACAGGTTCGGCGGGCAGATGGCCGACGCAATCGGCATCCCCGAGGATATGCTCCGCAAGGCGGCCAGCATGGCTGTCTGCAAGATAAATGTCGACTCCGACCTGAGGCTTGCCATGACTGCCGGAATCCGCAAGCATCTTGCCGAGAATCCCACCCACTTTGACCCCCGTCAGTATCTCGGCGACGGGCGGGAATATATCACAAGCGTTGTGAAAAACAAGATTGAAACCGTTCTGGGATGCGCGGGCAAGGCGTAAGCCAAGGATATGGTATCATCCTTTTCTGCCCCTTTTGATTATATGCCAGACCAGCTGCGTCAAAAGGCCGGCGGCAAGTCCTATTCCTGAATAGATGAACAGGGAGAATATCCCCGACAGGTCGCCCCAGCCGTCCATCCCGGCGATGAAATGCCAGTACATCGCGAAGAAACCGATTATAAGGCCTGTGCCGAACAGGGTCAGCGCCGCTTTTAAATTCAAGGCGTAAAATGCCCCCGCCAGACCGCCGAAGGTCAGGGCCATCAGCACATAGGCAAACAGGCTTTGGAAATCAAGGCTTTGCTGTAATACCATCCGGACGCCAAGCCATATCAGTCCGAACGATATCACAAAAACGATAAGCGCAGCCAACCAGAACATTTTGGTTTTTTGACAATCCATCCGCCGCACATTCCTTTCTTTAAGGGTTGCCTGCCTCGTATGAGCAGGGTTTTGCAGTAATATTATGCCAAGAACAATAAGAAATAATGCAGAAATCCTGCCGACTGCTACATCGGCAGGATTTCTGCATTATTATCAGCACTAATACCGATGCTGATTACAAATCTTCAGCATCGGTATCGTTTTCCGCCCTTAATATTATGTAATCTCTTTGCTATTTTTTGTCGCCGCATCCGCACTTGCCCTTGTCTTTTTGCTGGGGCGGGAAGAATTCGTCAATCGGGAACAGCATCTTGCGGAAGAGATCGCAAGGCTCGTCGCCGGATGACACCGAGCAGTCCTTCATCGGGACGCAGAAATCGTAGACCGGTATGAGCATCTGCACATTGCGGATAAGCTGCACGATTGTGAAGACTCCGAGGGTGACGTAAACCGCTTTGCTTTCCTCGGGGTCAACAAAGCTGCCGCCGAAATTGTTTGCGATTCCTTCGGGGATGGAGCTGCATCCGCAGTCGCAGTCGCATTTGCATTTGCGGCGGTCGCACGCGTCCACCACGCATGCCGACAGGATAATCGGTTCGGCCACCTGAACCTTGCATACCGGCAGATTGCGTGTGAGCATCTGCTGCGGGTCGTTGCGGTCCTCGCGGAACTCGCTGCTGAAAATCTTGACATTCCCCTCGCTGCCGAAGAGTATCACACGTTTGCGGAAGACACAGACCCCGCAGAGGTTCGCAGGCGGGCAGTTGCGTCCGGTGATGGCTTCGACTTCAACCTGGAAGAAGAAGGTCAGGTCGCAGGAATAATAGCCGCGGTTGAAAGGAAGTGGTTCGATATCGATGTATGTCGTGATGACGCAGGCGTTTTTGGCGCGCACGCTTACGGCGCGGTCAACAACCATCTGTTCACGTTCGGTAAAGTAAACCCGAAGATCTTCGAGACAGTCTTTATCCGAGCATGAGTCATATACACGACCCGCATCGATACAGACGGCTTCTTTACTGCCGTCGTGCATGAATTTGTTATCAGGCATAAGTAATCCTCCCGTAAAATTATAAAAAGATGATTGGGTATGTTTAACTTCATTACATCTTATGATTCGGGAGGAGTTATGTGATTGATTTAATGGGGTTTGTTTTTATCGGTTGGGGGCGGGAGAAAGCCGGGCAAAATTCGCCATGACCTTTTTGACCCCCACCTTATCGAACCTTATCTCAAGCAGGGTGTCGTTGCCCATGGGTGATACCGAGATCACCTCTCCCCTGCCGAACACCTTATGATTGACGCCGTCGCCCGGCTTCCATGAGGCGGCGCGGGAGGGTTTTTCGGAATCCGTTCCCCTTTCTTGGCCGCTAGGGCCTGCGGCGGATATGCCCCCGCCGGCAATATCGCGCCTGTCAAACGATTTCGGAAGGCTGACCTTGCGCTCAAATCCTTGGAAATCATCCGTTCGGTATTCGGATGAAAAGGCAGACGCCGACCACGAAACCGACCGCCATTCGTGCCGTTCGAGCAGGTGCTCCGGAACATCCAGAAGAAATCTGGACGGGCGGTTTCTGGTTGTCGAGCCGTAAAGCATGCGGCTTCCTGCGTTCAGAATATACAGTTTTTCCTTTGCGCGGGTTATCGCGACATAGCAAAGCCTGCGCTCCTCTTCCATCTCTTCGGGATTGAACAATGTCTGCATCCCGGGGAAGATCCCGTCCTCAAAGCCGGGCAGGAACACGACCGGAAATTCAAGCCCCTTGGCGGCATGCATGGTCATGAGCACCACCGTTTCGGCCGAGGCGTCATAGTTGTCGACATCGGTCATCAGCGCGGCCTCCTCGAGAAAGCCGGCAAGCTCCGGAATGTCGTCGGGGCTGTTATTTTCATAATCTATGATGGATGAGGCCAGCTCATTCAGGTTCTCGACACGTCCGGCTTCGAACTCTCCCGCCTGCTCCCACATTGCCAGATACCCGGTTGTCTCGAGCATGGTGGCATAGAGAAGGTGGAGCGAGACCTCGGGGTCATTATTCATGTCACGCAGGCGTTCAATCATATCGGTAAAAAGCTTCAGCTTGCCGGCGGCGCGGCTGATATCGGGATAGTCCCCCGCATTGGATATAACCTCGTACAGCGGCACGCCCAGCCCGTCCGCAATCCTTTCCGCTTTTTCTACCGTGGTGTCGCCGATTCCCCGTTTCGGTTCGTTTATTATGCGCTTCAGCGAGACGCTGTCGTTTGGATTGTGAATCACCTTGAGGTAGGCCATGGCGTCGCGCACCTCTTTGGTGTCAAAGAAGCGGTGTCCTCCGATGATGCGGTAGGGTATGCCGCTTTTGACCAAAGCGCGTTCCACGGCGTTTGCCTGTGCGTTGGCGCGGTACAAAACCGCGAAATCGCTGTATTTCTTTCCGTCCGCCACCCCGTCCTGAATCGTATCTGCAATAAACCTGCTCTCGGCATCCTCGTTCTCGAGTATATGCAAGGAGAGCTTGTCGCCCTCGGGATTTTCTGTCCAGAGGGTTTTGCCTTTGCGGCTTTGGTTTTTGGCTATCACGGCGTTGGCGGCATCCAAAATATTCTGGGTGGAGCGATAGTTTTGCTCCAGCCTGATAACCCGACATCCCTTGAATTCATGTTCAAAGCTCAGGATGTTCTCGATCGTCGCGCCCCTGAATTTATAGATGCTCTGGTCGTCGTCGCCGACCACGCAGAGGTTGCCCGAGCCCGCCGCCAGCAGGGAAACAAATTCGTACTGGGCATGGTTGGTATCCTGATATTCGTCGACCATAAGGTAGCGAAAGCGCTTGCGGTACCGCTCGAGGACATCGGGGGCGGTTTTGAAAAGCCTGACCGTCTGGTAAAGCGGGTCGTCAAAATCCATTGCGTCGGCTTCTTTCAACCTTTTTTGATACATGGCGTAGGCTCTGGCAATCTGTTTTTTCCGAAAATCCCCGCCCGTCTGCGCCATATATTCGTCCGAATCAAGCAAAGCATCCTTCGCCCGCCCGATTTCGGCCAGAACGGCTTTATGCCCCAGCGTCTTTTCGTCTATGTTAAGGGAGCGCAGGCAGTCCTTCATAAGGCGGCGGCTGTCGTCGGTGTCATAAATGGTGAAGTGGTTCGAATAGCCCAAAATATCCCCGTCGCGGCGCAGAATCCTCGCGCAAAATGAGTGGAAGGTGCTCGCCTGAATCTGGCTTCCGTCCTCCTCGCCGAGCATGCGCGACAGGCGTTCCTTTAGTTCGCCCGCCGCCTTGTTGGTAAAGGTGATTGCCAGAATACGCCACGCGGGGCAGGGGTCGACGGCGCACAAGGACACGGCCCTTGCCGTCTGCTCGGGCGTGGCGGTTCCGGCAGCAGCCGCCCGCATCAGCTCCATGTCCTCCCGGGTAATGGGCTCTGGGGTCCGGACGCTGTCATAGGCCTGTCCGTATTTGACAAGATTGGCAATGCGGTTTACAAGCACGGTTGTCTTGCCGCTGCCCGCGCCCGCAAGAATTAGGAGGGGACCCTCGGTGCAAAACACCGCCTCCCTCTGCTTATCGTTCATTCGGGAAAAATCCCGCTCCATTATCTGTTTACGTAGCGCTATAAACTCATTCTTATAAGGGCTGTCCTGCATTTTTCAGTTCTCCAGTTCTTTGGTTTCACCGTTTATTATAACATCACCGACAGCTATATGCCATATATAGAATTCAAAAAGGGGCTCATATGACTGAACCCCTTTGATTTCACTGTATTTTTTCCGGCTTGCCAATGCATTACTTCATCAGGATGACCATGACCGCCTTTTGGGCATGCAGACGGTTTTCGGCCTCGTCAAAAATCTCGTTCGCGTGGGCTTCAAAAACCTCGTTGGTAATCTCCTCGCCCCTGTGGGCGGGCAGGCAGTGCTGGATCATGCAGTCCGGATGGGCAAGCGACAATATTCGGTCGTTGACCTGATAGCCTTTAAACGCGATACGGCGTTTCTCGGCTTCGTCCTCCTGCCCCATGGACGCCCAGACATCGGTAAATATCACATCGGCGTCCTTGGCGGCTTCTTCGCAGCTTTCGGTCAGGACAAACCTGTCATCGTATCCTGCCGCAAACTCGAGAATCGAGGGGGCGGGGCGGTAATCCTTGGGACAGGCAATCGAAACATGCATACCGACCTTAAGACATCCGACAATCAGGGAGTTTGCCATGTTGTTTCCGTCCCCGATATAGCACATATTCAGCCCATCGAGGGTACCTTTGTGCTCCCTCACCGTCATCAAATCGGCAAGCACCTGGCAGGGGTGGCAAAAGTCTGTAAGCCCGTTGATGACGGGTATGCTGCCCACCCGCGCAAGGGTCTCGACCTCCTGCTGATCAAAGGTGCGAATCATTATGCCATCGAGATAGCGCGACAGCACACGGGCGGTATCCTCTATCGGCTCCCCGCGGCCTATCTGCAGGTCGTTTGATGATAAAAACAGCCCGTAACCGCCGAGCTGGTATATTCCTGTTTCAAACGATACCCGGGTGCGGGTGGACGCCTTTTGGAATATCATGCCGAGCGTCTTGCCCGCAAGGTGCTTGTGCTCGATACCGTGCGCCAACTCATATTTGAGCTGGTCCGCGAGGTTCAGAATATCGATAATCTCCTCTTTGGACAGATCCAGCAGTTTAAGTAAATGTTTCATGCATCATACCCCTTTCAGTACGGCTTCCATGATTAAAAGCCCCTTGTCGATTTCGTCATAGGTGATTGTAAGAGGCGGCAGAAGTCTCAAAAGGGTTTTTGCCGTCAGAACCAGAAGGCCGTTTTTCAGACATTCCTGCGCCGCGGGTTTGGCCTCCCCCTTTTCAAGTACAATACCGAGCATCATTCCGAGTCCGCGTACCTCCCTGACATTCGGCATGGATGCCAGCCGTTCCCTCATATATCCGCCCTTTTCCGCGACCTGCTCCATAAACCCGTCGGAGGTAAGCTTTTTAAGCACCACGTTTCCGCCTGCACAGACTATTGGATTCCCCCCGAAGGTTGAGCCGTGTGTCCCGGCGGAAAGCACATCGGCCGGCTTCTCGTTGCAAAGGCAGGCGCCGATCGGCAGGCCGCCGCCCAAGCCTTTGGCCATGGTGACAATGTCGGGCTTAATCCCCGAATACTCACATGCGAGGAACCTTCCGGTACGCCCTACGCCCGTCTGCACCTCGTCGACAATAAGCAGAATATCCCTTTGGTCACAAAATGCGCGTACCGCCCGCAGATATGAGCTTTCCAGCGGAATGACGCCCCCCTCGCCCTGCACGCATTCCAGCATAACGGCGCAGACGTCGCCTCCCGCTTTTGACCGCAGGTCGTCGATATCCCCGGCCTTTGCAAAAACAAAGCCCTCCATAAACGGGAAGAAGTATTGGTGGAAGGAATCCTGCCCGGTGGCCGACAGGGTGGCCAGCGTCCGCCCGTGAAAGGAATTTTGCAGGCTGATAATGGTCGACCGGCCCTCGCCGTATTTGTCAAAGCTGTATTTTCTTGCAAGCTTGATTGCGCATTCGTTTGCCTCGGCGCCCGAGTTCCCGAGGAATACCCGGGCCATTCCGGCGACCTCGCAGAGCCGTTTTGCAAAGGAAGTTTGTACCCCGTTATAATATAAGTTTGAAATATGCGCAAGGGTAGCGGCCTGTTTTTGAACCGCCGCGACCCAGTCTGGGTCCGCATATCCGAGCGAGTTGACCCCGATTCCGCTGCCGAAATCGATATAGGTTTTGCCCTCGGTGTCGGTGAGGGTCGCCCCCCTGCCGCTTTCAACGGCAATGTCAAACCGGCTGTAGGTCTGCATCAGCGCGGCGTGCTCATCCCGAACAATATCGCTAAAACTCATATGCTCATCTCCACTTCTGTCGGCCCGAGCTGTTTTTATATAAATAGCCTTCTTATTTCTTCTCCCGTTTTTTCGGAAAGGTAGGCGGGCGGGATATCGACGACGGTTTTGGCGCCGGATATCCCCTCGCGGTTCAAGCGGTAGGCCGCCCGTGCGCATGCAAGCAGTATATTTGCCGTGAAATCGGGGTTTGAATCAAGGTTTATCTTATATTCTATGGTATGGCTGTGTTCCCCGTTTTTCCCCGTCCTGCCGCAGCGGATAACCAACCCGCCGTGTGGCAGGCCGCCGTGTTCGCTTTTAAGCTCCTGTTCGGATATGAAATGCACTTCTGTATCATAATCGGAAAAATAATCCGGCATGGTTTTTATATCATGCTCTATCTGCGCCCTGTCCGCCCCGTCCTCGGCTACCACAAAGCACACCCTTTTGTGCTTTTCTCTTGCCGTAAGCTCGGGCATCTCTCCCCGCCTTACGGCTTGGACGGCCTCCTCGACTGGGATTGTATACTGCCTTGCGTCCTTGACGCCCTTCACCCTTCTGACGGCGTCCGAGTGTCCCTGACTGATACCCTTTCCCCAGAAGGTATAGGTTTTTCCGACAGGCAGAATAACCTCGGCGTACAGCCTGTTCAGTGAAAACATTCCCGGGTCCCAGCCGCTTGAAACAATGCATACCTTGCCCGATTCCAGCGCCCTTTTATTGACCGCGTCGAAGTACTCGGGAATCTTCGCGTGGGTATCGTAGCCGTCAACCGTGTTGAACATTCCGGCAAAAAAGGGCCCCTGCTCGGGCATGTCGGTCATGCTGCCGCCGCAGAGTATCATGACGTCAATATCGTCGGTCATCTCTTTTGCCCTGTCTATATGGTATGCCTTTTCACACTCCAGCGCGGAGGGGTCCCGTCTTGTAAATACCCCTGCCAGCTCCATGTCCCTGTTCTGCCCTATTCCGAGCACAACGCTTTTTCCGAGATTTCCGTAGCCTGCGATTCCGATTCTGATCTTGCTCATGCTCTTTTTCTCCGCTTTTTCAGATTTAAAACTACCTATCCTTTATTATAGGAACATTGTTCCGATACCCTCGTCGGTAAGCATCTCAATCAATATCGAGTGTTCAATCCGCCCGTCGATTATATGGGTACGCTTGACCCCGCGCCTTACCGCCTCGACACAGCAGTCGATCTTCGGTATCATGCCGCCCTTGATGATACCCTTTTTCTTGAGGCTGGGAACCTCGCTTACGTTGACCACCGATATCAGGGTGTCCTCATCGTCCTTGTCGCGCAGAAGCCCCCTCACATCGGTCATCAGCACCAGCTTTTCGGCGCAGAGCGCCGAGGCAATCTGAGAAGCGGCAATGTCGGCGTTGATATTGTAAACCCGGTCGTCATTTTCGCCCGCGGCTATGGTGGCTATCACCGGAACGGTCCCGTTGTCGAGACTGTTCCGTATGAGAGTCACGTCAACGCTTGTGATGTCGCCGACCAGTCCGAGGTCATGCTCCCCCTCCATCTTCACTGCTTTTATCATGCCGCCGTCAAGCCCGCAAAGCCCGATAGCGCGCCCGCCCTGCTGCTCCAGGCGCTGGACAAGCTCTTTGTTGACCTTGCCCGCCAGCACCATCTGAACGACTTCCATGGTCTCCTCGTCGGTATAGCGCAGTCCGCCTATAAATTTTGGCTGCTTGCCCAACTTGGCGAGAACCTCGTTAATCTCGGGTCCACCGCCGTGCACCAGTACAACCCTTATTCCCACGGTGGAAAGCAGCACGATATCCTCCATGACGGCGGATTTCAGCCCGTTGCTGATCATTGCGTTGCCGCCGTATTTGATGACCACCGTTTTACCCGCATACTGTTTGATATAGGGCAGCGCCTGGGTGAGCACCTGTGCCCTGTCAGATGTCGATATCTTCATAGCATCAAAACCTTTCCGCACTGTTAAAACATAGCTTTCAGCTTCTGTAATCGCCGTTTATACGCACATAGTCATAGGTCAGATCGCAGCCCCATGCCTTGGCAAAGGCGTCGCCGTCCTGCAGGGTTATGTCGATTACAATCTCATTTTGGCTGAGTACCTTTTTTGCCGAATCCTCGCTGAACTCGATGCCCGCGCCGTTTTCACAGACGTGAACCCTTCCGGCGGCGGAGCTGAACTCCACCCGAACCCCCTGCACATTTACGGCGGCTCCGGAATAGCCGATGGCGCAAAGCACCCGTCCCCAGTTGGCGTCCGCGCCGAACATGGCCGCCTTCAGCAATGACGAGTTGATTACCGATTTTGCAACCAGCCTTGCATCCCGTTTGGTTGCCCCGCCCGATACCCGGCATTCGAGCAGCTTGGTCGCCCCCTCGCCGTCGGCGGCAAGGGCGCGGCAGAATTTCTCGCAAAGCCGGTACAGGGCGGCGGTGAATGTCTGATAGTCCTCGTTTTTTGTGTCGATAATCGGGTTGCCGGCAGCCCCGTTGGCAAGAATAACCGTCATATCGTTGGTAGAGGTATCCCCGTCTACCGACACCATATTGAAGGTGTCGTCCGCCACCTCGGCAAGAGCGCTTTTGAGCATTGCGCCGTCTATCGCGGCGTCGGTCGTGATAAAGCAGAGCATGGTCGCCATATTTGGGGCTATCATGCCGCTCCCCTTAGCCATGCCGCCCATCGTGCAGGTCTTGCCGCCAAGCGTAAACTGGAGGGCAAACTCCTTTTTGACGGTGTCGGTGGTCATAATAGCCTGTGCGGCGTCGGTATGCCCCCCGGCGGAAAGCCCGGCGACAAGCGACGGCATGCCCTTTTCAATGGGGGTCATGTCTATCGACGGGCCGATAACCCCGGTTGACGCGACCAGCACATCGTCCGCAGAAATGCCGAGGGCGCTTGCCGTAAGCTCGCACATGCGGTTGGCCTTCTCGATGCCGTCGGCGGCGCAGGTGTTGGCAATCCCGCTGTTGCATATCACAGCGCGGGCGGTATTGTTTTCAAGATGCTGTTTTGTAACGGTGCAGGGAGCGCCGATTACAAGATTTTTGGTGTATATCGCGGCAGCAGTCGCCGGGCGGTCGGAGGCCAGAAGCGCGAGGTCCTTTTTGTCGCGGTTCTTGCGGATGCCGCAATGTATCCCCGACGCTTTAAATCCCAGCGCAGCCGTTACGCCGCCCTCGATGTATTCAAAGTCCATTGTCATACCCTCCAAGGATTACCTTAATATGCGGAGAATCCGGCTCAAAATGCCGGAGGAATCATGTCAATCCCGTCGGTCTCCCCGAATCCGAACATCAGGTTCATATTTTGAATCGCCTGCCCGGCCGCGCCCTTCACCATATTGTCAATTACAGACGTCACAATCAGCAGACCGGCGCGTCGGTCGGTATATATCTGGATGTCGCAGTAGTTGGAGCACCGCACGTTTCGGATATCCGCCCCGACCCCCTTGGGAAGCACGCGCACAAAGTACTCGTCCTTGTAGCTGTCCTCATAAAGCCTTCGCGCCTGTTCCTCGGTCACGCCCGGGTTGAGAGGGGCGTATATGGTCGAGAGGATGCCGCGGTTGACCGGAAGGAGGTGGGGAACAAAGGTCACCGTAACATTTCCGCCCGCCATCTTTGAAAGCGTCTGCTCGATTTCGGGCGTATGCCTGTGTGCCGCCACCTTGTATGCCGAAAACGCCTCGTTGCATTCGGGGAAATGCGTGTTTTGGGCAGGCTTGCGCCCCGCTCCTGTCACGCCGGATTTCGAATCGATGACAATCCCCTGCGTTTTAACCATACCCGCCCGCAGCGCCGGGGCAAGACCAAGCGCAATGCTGGTCGGATAGCACCCGGGATTGCCGATAATCGAACTTGCCTTTATGTCTTCGCGGAACAATTCCGGAATTCCGTAAACCGCCGCACGATGCAGCTCGGGATACTTGAATTCGCAGCCGTACCACTCGGCGTACCGCTCGGAGTCGTCAAGGCGGAAGTCGGCGCCGAGGTCGATAAATTTTTTGCCCGCCTTCACACATTCGGCGGCGGTATCCTGCGACAGCCCGTGAGGCAGAGCCGCGAATACAACGTCGCAGGAGGCGATAACCTCATCAGACGAACCGCAGGTAAGCCCGCATATTTCGCGCATAGAGGGATAAACCTCGAAAAGCGGCCTTCCCTCAAACGACACCGAGCTTATGGCCGTCAGTTCGGCATGGGGATGGCGCAATATCAGCCGCACAAGCTCCAGACCGGCATAACCGGTTGCGCCTATCACGCCGACCTTTATTTTCATAAGGATTCCTCCTAACCAAGTAACCGCGTTTCAAAACGCAGGGTAAGAACCAAACGACACCTTTAGTTTTTGTTGAGTATTTCCCTCACCCTTTTGACCTGTGCGCGTACATTTTCGGGCGCAGGCCCGCCGTACACACGGCGCATCGCGACACAGCGGTCAAGGGAGATTGCGTCATAAATATCATTGTCAAACAAATCGCAGACCGCCTTGTATTCGTCAAGCGGCAGGGTTTCGAGGGTAAGCCCCTTATCTATGCAAGCCGCGACAAGGCAGCCTGTCGCCTTGTATGCATCGCGGAACGGCAGTCCTTTGCCGACCAGATAATCGGCGCAGTCGGTGGCATTGATGAAGCCGTTCGCCGCCGCCCTGCGCATATTGTCGGTGAGGACATGCATGGTATCAATCATCGGAGTAAATGCGGCAAGGCAGGCGCTGACCGTGTCGAACGCGTCAAAAACTGCCTCCTTGTCCTCCTGCATATCCTTGTTATACGCAAGCGGCAAACCCTTCATCACGGTCAGCAGCGTCATAAGGTCGCCGAACACCCTGCCCGCCTTGCCGCGCACCAGCTCGGCAATATCTGGGTTTTTCTTCTGCGGCATAATCGAAGAGCCGGTTGAGAATGCGTCGTCCAGTTCGATAAACCTGAATTCCCATGAACACCACAGAATGATTTCCTCAGAAAAGCGGGAGAGGTGCACCATGATTAACGACAGGGCGGACGCCAGCTCAATCGTAAAGTCGCGGTCGGAGACCCCGTCGAGCGAATTATCGGTCACCCCGCCGAACCCGAGCGCTTTTGCCGCCGCTTCCCTGTCAAGCGGATAGGTGGTTGACGCCAGCGCGCCGCTGCCCAAGGGGGATAAATCCATCCGATTCACCGCGTCGTCCAGCCGCCCGATGTCCCGTATGAACATCTCGGCATACGCCATCAGATGGTGCCCGAAGGTGACCGGCTGGGCGCGCTGCATGTGGGTATAGCCCGGCATGACGGCGTCGGCGTATTTCTCGGCCTTGTCGCAAATCACCGATATAAGCTCCGTGAGCTGCTGCTTCAGCGGGAGATACCGGTTTTTGAGGTATAACCGGATATCAAGCGCGACCTGGTCGTTCCGGCTGCGCCCGGTGTGCAGCCTCTTGCCCGCGTCGCCTATCCTTGCGGTAAGCTCGGTCTCGATAAAGGTGTGGATATCCTCGGAATCCATGTCGATGTCGAGCCTGCCTGACTTAAGGTCGGCGAGGATGTCGGCAAGGCCGTTTTGAATGGCCTTAGCGTCCTCGGCCGAAATTATGCCCTGCTTTGCCAGCATTGCGGCATGGGCCATGCTGCCGGTGATGTCCTCGGCTGCCATTCTGGAATCAAACGATATGGACGAATTGAAATCGTTCGTCTTTTTATCAAGCTCCTTGCGAAACCGTCCTGTCCAAAGTTTCATAACGGCTACCTCATTTTTATCTGTTTTACTTTATGTAAAAGGGTCGGCCGCATAGTCCAAGCGCCGCCCTTATCCATATTGCAGACCGATTATTTGCCCTCTTTGAGCGCCTTTACTTTTATCGGCAGACCGAACAGGTTAATAAAGCCCTGGGAATCGGTCTGGTCATACACCTCATCTTCATTAAACGTTGCTATTTCCTCGTCGTAAAGCGAGTTGGGGGAGGTCACCGAAGCCAGAATAATGTTGCCCTTGTAAAGCTTGAGCTTCACGTCGCCCGTGACATTCTCCTGCGTGGTATCGACAAAGGCGGAAAGCGCCTCGCGAAGCGGGGTGAACCACTGGCCGTAGTAAACCAGCTCGCTGAACCTGCCCGAAACCATCTGCTGCTTATAGTGCAGGGTGTCGCGGTCAAGGGTAAGCGTTTCAAGCGCCTGATGGGCTTTGTAAAGGATGGTGCCGCCAGGGGTTTCATAAACCCCCCGGCTTTTCATGCCTACAAGACGGTTTTCCACCATGTCAACAATGCCGATACCGTTTTCGCCGCCCAGCTTGTTGAGCTTTTCAATCAGCGAAACCCCGTCCATCCGCACGCCGTCGAGGGCAACCGGAATACCCTTTTCAAACGATATGGTAACATAACTCGGCTTGTCGGGCGCCCTTTCCGGAGAAACTCCCAGTTCGAGAATTGCATCATAATCCGGCTGGTTGGCGGGGTCCTCAAGGTCGAGTCCCTCATGCGAGAGATGCCACAGGTTTTTATCCTTTGAATAATTGGTCTCTCTGCTGATATTCAAGGGAATGTTGCGCGCCTCGGCATAATCAATCTCGTCGTCGCGGGATTTGATATCCCAGATGCGCCACGGCGCGATTATCTTCATTCTGGGAGCAAACGCCTTGATTGCAAGTTCAAAACGAACCTGGTCGTTGCCCTTGCCCGTGCAGCCGTGGGCAATAGCGTCGGCCCCCTCCGCAATGGCGATTTCCACAATCCGCTTTGCAATTATGGGACGGGCAAACGAGGTCCCGAGCAGGTACTGGTTCTCATACACCGCCTGCGCTTTCAAGGTCGGGAAGATGAAGTTCTCCACGAACTCCTTTCGCAGATCCTCTATATACAGCTTGGAAGCGCCGGTTTTAATCGCCTTTTCTTCAAGTCCCGACAGCTCCTTGCCCTGGCCCACATCCGCCGCGACCGCAATGACCTCGCACCCGGGATAGTTCTCCTTCAGCCACGGGATGATAATCGAGGTATCCAGACCGCCCGAATACGCCAGCACAACCTTTTTAACCGAATCCATTCCGAAACCCTTCCTTTCACGCTATAGAGCTTCCTAAATTTTCTTGATTTTTATATTGTACCTATTATACCCATGCAATCTGAATTTTGCAACAAAAAACTTTGTATATTTATTCTTTTGATGATTTTTTGTAGTATTTACTAAATATAGCTATTTCAAAGCCTTGTTTCTATTAACCGATGTAAAATATATGCAGTATACACGAATAATTATGTATATTTATGCATTATATGCAGGGTTTATGAATAAAAATAAACC
>LSQX01190979.1_pt1 | contig 18542 bp, 17 predicted proteins | sample 654561 | NCBI WGS metagenome assembly LSQX01 (sample SAMN04489861, study PRJNA283612) | anaerobic digester metagenome | isolation source: 4 biogas reactors fed with cattle manure at either 37C or 55C with and... | place: Denmark: Kongens Lyngby | collected 2014
CTGGCTCCAAAAGCTGCGAAAACAATTGACAGCACCACTCCTACTAGAATTGCGACCATCGCATAATTAGGAATAACAGATAAACCGGCCAAATAGATTCTCATAAATCCATTACTTAACCTCTGTGCTCCTTCTTCGGGCGCAATGGGTTCTAGCGTTGTGGTTTGGGCAGCTTGAGTATTAGTTTCTACAGTCTCGGTTGCATAAACAGGGGGAACTAATAGGAAACAACATAATACGAGCACTATCAAACAAATGTTTCTTATCATGTACTATTACTCCTTTCAACTCTATTTCCATTGTGTGGGGTCTTGAACTCCTTTTTTATAGCCTTCTATGGGGTTTTTACTTAAAATGGCTCTGGTTAGCCCAATAGTCGCCTGTTTTGTACTCTCAGGCCTTTCTTCTGTGTAAGGTGTTCCCGTGTAACCGGGATACTGTTTAGTGTCTATAGGGTTTCTTATTGTGGCCGCATTATCAATACTGTTTTTTAAATTAGATTTTAGGTTTTGGGAATTTAACGCTTGACCGAGTCCACCTTGTTTGTAATTATCTATTGCACCGTTAATGTTGTCTTTGGCTATTGAGCCTCCTATAACGCCGGTGTTTGATAAAGTGCCTCCTATTTTTTCTCCGGCCGACATGGACCCCATTAACATTGCGCCTCCTAACATGGGGCTTACTGTGCTTAATGGAGCAGCCATTGCTAAGCCTACTGCTGTTCCTGCTGCCTTACCGACTGATGCGAATTTAGGTGATAGATTAGATGCTGTTTGTAAGGGATTGGAAGAAAAACCGGAAACACCTCCTGAACCGAGTGTATTACCTGTTAATGGATTCCCTGCCAGGGGATTAGTTCCGGTTACTGCCCCGTCAGTTGTTGCTCTATCGCTAGAAATATTAGATTTTGGTAGCGATTTCTTGGTTGCCATTTTACTCATCATAACAAGTGATCCAGCGGTACCAAGAACTCCCCCTGCAACTTGTTCTTCATTTACACCAAAATACTGGAAGAAGCCCTGGAATATATTGCGTATCATTTTTGTAAAGGGAATAAGTGTAGCAAGTGCCACAAGAGTCCCCCACCATGGCAAATTAGCGGCTATTGATATAAAAAACACTAACCCGAACGCATGTACGAACTGCATAAAAATAACACTGGTGCTTTCTCCAAACCATGTCTTTAGTGCAATCTCGTTATTGTTTATTGCCCATAACCATACCAGGATAGGAGTAAAAGCATATAATCCCAGTAAGATTAAATCTCTAATGATATATAGAATATTAAAATAGACAAGAAGGCCCATATATCCTAATTGAATTATTACTTGGGATAAGAGATGATCAACTTGAATACTTCCTAAAAAGGCATCTCCTAGTTTATTATCAGAAGCAGATTGTAATACCTCGTTATCAAATATGCCTATAGCCTGGCCTGCTGATAAACACAAATCTACTCCTGCATTATTGATATCTATTAATACTGTAAGAAACAATGGTGCTCCCCACATAATTAAAAATGCATACAACCAACGCATAAATGCTTTTTGTGTTTCTTCGCGAGCTTTTGGATTATAGGCATTAAAAGACAATTTGAAGCCGGTAAATAATATAGCTAAGAATATTAACCCATAGGATGCAAAATAGAAAATATTAAACCACCCCTCTGCCATGTGCCATGCTTCCCATGTTACCCAGGGTGGTATTGCATATTCCTCACTTCCCATGTTAAAGATCAATTCATCATAGTCTTTCATTCCTAGTGCTTGTAAAACAGCAATTATACCCTGTAAAGGGGCTGCTAATAATTTATCCACCCAATTTGCTTTTGCAGGCGGGCTATATGACTCATTTGCAGCTTCTTGGCTGGTATTTAATTCCCCATCATAATTAGATACATTATCTGCTAATGCCAATGGGATAAAAGCGAAGGTAATTAATGTGATCAATAGGAAGATGGAAACGTTTTTTTGCATAATCAATCCCCCTAACGATCTATTAAATTAAGTATTTCAGCTTCTACCGGTATAAGTTGGTTATATACAGGGATGATATTTTTTTCTGACATTAATAATCCTGCTCCCGCAGAGCAGGTTTCAAGAAACTGTACGGCTCCTTCTGATAAACCATACATTTTTTTTACTTCAGGCATTTGTGCTGAGTGAGGTTTTAATAATAATGTGGTGGCACAGCTACCTAAAATCGCTTTACCTTGTTCCGAATATGTAAACTCGGAAAAGCTTTGACTGGCAATGTTTAAGCCGGTTTTATATTTCCTGGCCCGCCGGGCGAGATTTTCAAGATGTTCTGCAGTGTCTTTATGTCTTGCGAACATCCATCCTTCATCAATAAAGACATGTTTTTTGGTTTTTGCCTGTTTCATTGTAAATTTTGCCCATACCCAACCTAATATAACTGACATTACATAAAGCCGGGTAAATTCATCCTTGATTCTGTGTATATCAAAGCAAACTAAAAGGGCATCTCCAATATCTACTTTGGATTGCCCGTCAAACATTCCTAATGAGCCGCCTTTCATCATTGGTTTTATAAGTGTTGCAATTCTAGCAGCTCCCGGCTTCTTTTCAATAATTGGTTGAAAGTCGCTTATTGTGGGAAGTTGTTTTCGTTTTCCTTCTATTCTCATTTCATTATCGTCTTTCTCATAGAGACTTCGGGGATCGGATGTAATGTCTCGATATGAATATAGTTCCCTCACTGATTCTTCGATAGCAACAATTTCTTCTGCAGTAAGAGTCTGTCCTCCCTGTCTCTCAACGACCAACCCTAAAATTGACCGTATTTCTGCTACCTTATCAAGAATATTAACCCGGGGGCCTTCTTCCGGATCATCTTCAATATCTATTTCAAATAGATTAAACATAGGCTTTCTATAGGCATCTATGTCTATTACAATGCCACCTATTTTTTTTACCCAGTTGGCAATATGTCCTTCTTCGGGGTCAATTAATATACATCGGTGCATGTGTAAAGCAGCTCTTAGAGCTTTGGTTGATATATTGACCGTTTTCCCTGACCCTGACCATCCAATACAAATCATGTGAGGATTCGTTAATTCAGGGGGACCGATAAAAGGGTCATAAAAAACAGGAGTTTTAGAAAAATAATTTACCCCTACTAATAATCCTTTAGGATGGGAAAAATCAAAACCCGTGAAAGGCATCATCGATACAACTCCACCTAAAGTAGCATTTCGTTGAATATCAATTTCTTTGGTTCCTAATGGCAGAGTTGTCTTTAAAGCATGGTCCTGTATAAATTGAAGCGTTCTTGCCTTAGAAGCCCTCATTGCTAATAAAGATTTTAAATTACTGGTCTGTTCTTGCAGTTCTTTCTTAGTATTGCAATATAATGTAAACGTAGTTGTAATAAAAAACATTCTATCCTGGTTTGTATAAATTGCATCTCTAACGTTTTCTAAATCTTGAACAGCTTGCCGTAACTGTGGTGCAGAATAGATATTGCCCTTTTCAGCATCTATCATATACTGTGCTTCTAAAATGGCGATTTTCTTTGAAAGCTGATCAATAACCATGCGGTCAGGCACGGGCTCCACCTGTACAGAATAATCCATGTCTCCTAAGTTCAAAACATCATCAAGCCAACCAAGATGGGTTTTGCGGCAGTATAATGATAAAACCAATGTGCGCCCATATTTACTGCCCATCATAAAATCTGTCTTATCTAGTTCAAATCCATCTGCTAACACTAGATCATTGTAACTGACACCACCTTTGCTTAATATAAAATCGTTGTTATTTGGTTGTGTTGTGTTTTTACGCTTGCGAAACATACAGGTCAAGACCTCCTTCTTCCAAAGCGGTTGCGGGGATTAGTACATCCTGCCGATTAAATACACCATGTAAAACATTGGTTACTTCGGGAGTTGTTAATATTTTGGCTTTCATTCCGGTTTTATTTAATCCATCAAGAATAATTAGTCCTCTGCGAGTTAGTTCGCTTTTAGCTTGCTCAAAAGAATCTTTGGTGTCATAAGGCACAATAATATAGTTGTGTTTAACTAATACAGATCGATCAAACCGTAGTGCAGTTAGTGCTTCTACCATATACCGTGCGTATTCTTTCATTTCCGAATGTAAATCATCGTAGCTATCTTTAATCTCTTTTACGGCCATACTGGTATCAATTAATTCAGTTGTAGTAAACAATTGTATGGGGAATGTAAATGATGAGGCCAGTCCGAGCAAACCATATATTACCCCTTGTTTCTCCTCTTCAGACATTAAGTAGTAGTTGATGCTGCCTACACGAATATACAATCTGTAGTGTGTACCAGGCTCTAGGATAACGATTCCCTGGTTTATATTCATAATCCCTATAAACTGACTTATGGTTTGTTTTGCCGGTGTTTTTTTACTCTCTTTTATTGTTTGTTGTTCTGGTTCCCCTGCTTCAGCTTTTTCAATAAGTATTTTAAAAATTATGATTGTAACCCCGATTAGAATAAGAAAAATAAACCCAATTATCATTGACATGTAAAATCGTTCCCTTCTTTCTCCAGAAATATCGGATAGACTTTTTGTTTCTTACGATATTCCCATCTTAAAATAAGGTATTTATCCATACTTATCCCATACGATAAATTAGGAATATTATCGATTTTGATAAAAGCCAGGATTGCTAATGAAACCATGATCATGATTCCTAAGATTACTTTAACTATTGCAGGGAGAGGAATAAGACATATCATGAAAATAATAATAACTCCGGCCGATAAATAACCTACCTGCCGGAGCGACATTACTCCCCCTATCATTTTTTCTTCCCCTGTTAAATTAAGGGGCATGATGAATTCGTGCAAAACAACACCTTCTTTCTACTCAAAAGAACTACCAACTCCCCAGAACAGTCCGGCAATAAACATGGATCCACCAATTAAAATAGCACCTAAAAGGACATAACCAAGACCACCCATTGCTTCTTTTCTCTTTTCAGGTGAATACGCTCCACTTAGCATTTTTACACCACCAATTATAATAGCTATCAAAACGATGGCGCCTCCTAATGGCATCATGTATGCCTGGGCAATGTGAATGATTTTTCCAGAGAACTGTTCGGCAGTTACTTGTGATAACTGATTTGATAATTGGGTTTCTTCTTCGGCTAATACTGGGTTAGTAATAAACAACAAGGTTATAAAAGTAATCATTTGTGTTACTTTATTTTTAAGGTATTTCATTATTCTTAATTCCTTTCTATACAATAAGGTTAGTGACAGTGAAAATTACTATTACTATAAGACCAACATACACAGCTGTTTTTACGGCCGCGTGGAGTAGTTTAGCAATTATTACACCCACCAATCCTAACCCGATTAACTCATACCATGTTAATCCTGCCAGGGTTGGCATATTACTTAATCCCGGCAATGTATCTAACAAACTCTGGATTGATATTATTTGCAGCATTTCTATTAAATCCTTCCTTTCTTGGCACTCCCCATGTTTTACTGCCAGGGGGCTATACGACGCATTTGTGGTACATAATTCCCGGCATAGAGATACCGAAGTATCTTAATCAAAGCCTGTCTTTTTCGTATTTCCCTGCCCCTCTATGTGATAGTGCTGGCTCCTATACAAAGCCAATCGCCTCTCAGACTGAGCCTTAAAAACATCATTTTCCGTATAAGGTTGAATGTAATCATAAAAATCCACAACTATACCGCAGGTTTTTCCTGGGGCTGGTCTGCGTACCCTTCCTATCTTTTGGAGTAATTCAACAATACTCCTGCCACCATGAGCCAGTATTAAAACCTCCGCTTCTGGTAAATCAATTCCCTGCTTCAATATAGAGGACGCAATTAAAATATTGATTTTCTTTTTTTTGAAGTCCTCTATTGCTTTTTGCCGTTCTTTTGTGGAGCTGCTACCGTGTATAAATGGCACATTTATTATCTCGGCTATTTTAGTACCATGGTATATGCTCTTGACCAGAACAATTACCTGTTTATCCGGGTACTTTCGGATTGCTTTAATAACTTTTCGGTTCCTTTCCCAGTGGTCGACAATCTCTGTTTCATACAATTTTTGATACTGCTTTTTACGGCACTTGTAGTGCATTACTGGTAGGATTTCAACATGCACAGGAAGAATATGCCCTTCTTCGAGCAATGCCTTTTCACTTATGATTTCTACTGTAGGCCCGGTGGCGGCCTCAATAAAAATCTCTTTACCATCTTCTCTGTAAGGGGTTGCGGTCAGGGCATAAGAATAAAAGGCATCTGTAATCTGTGCTACATTAAATATCGTTTCAGCTCCTAACATGTGCCCTTCGTCTATAAACATTAGTTTAGTTTGTTCCAGAAATGGCTGGAGCTTCTTCCATCTTTTATCCTGCTTTTCCCAACAACTATGCACTGTTTGTATAGATGCAATGGTTATTGGTTTAATGGTGAATTTTCTCCCCCCAACTCGGCCTATTTCAATCCCTAATGCTTTTTCATATACCTGTGCGGTTTGTTCTAACAAATCGAGAGAATAGGTGTAAAAAATCGTGGGTACCCCCAAATTTGCGGTGATTATCGCACTGAGTATAGTTTTACCTGCGCCGGTTGCCATTACCAGGGTTGCCCGTTGATCAATTTTACCTTCCTGAATCATAGTACATGCCGTCTTTTGGTATGATCTTGGAGTGAAGCCAGAAACAGTCACTTCTAATTCTTTTTCCGGTCTATTGTCAACTGGATAAAGGTTTTTTTGCTTAAACCTAAAAAGCGATAAGAACTCTTTTATCCTGGCATATAGTCCCCGGGGAAATCGAAGTACTATAGTCTTGTTGCTAAAATAAATATTCTGGACGAGAGTTTTCCTGACATACTCATCGTCCAGCTGTTCTTCGTAGGAACAAAGTTCTTTAATGTTCTGCTCTAACTCTATAAGTTTCGGTGTAGAGCCTTCGGCCTTTAATCGATCTTGTTTTAGTCCAATGTTTAACTCAGTAAATAGCGTAGCATTGATACCCTGTTTTACCCCAGGGTAAAGGGTCCCTTCATTTAATATTTTTAAGTCTTTGGCTTTCTGAATACCCGATAATGGGATTGTCCAGTATGCCCCTAATGGGGTTTTAAAGAACCGCCAACCTGGAATTCTTTTAATTTTCTCAGTAGTTTCATTATTATAATTAAAATCTAGTCGGATCACTCCTTCCTGAAGACTAGCTTGCAAAATTATTCCCCCTTTTCAATTAGAACTCGAACCAGATCATCCTCCGTTTCCACAGTTGTTATAATAGATTCTTTTACTAATGAAATGCCTTTTAAAATCTTATCGGAAGCGGTTTTACCGTTTGGACACAGTATTATTTTTGAATTATTGCTTATACCGGCTCTAATAGTAGCTGCTATAGTTTCAGGCGACCTCATCGGTGCAACGTAAACAATCATTTCGGTCATTATTAATTTCCCCTTCAATCATTTTATAAAACTGGGCAAGAAAACCCCTACTTATAGGGTAGGGGATCAATTGCCCTGTCTATCGTAGCTGGCCTTTTGCCCAGCTTAATCTAGTGAACCGGCTCCTAGTTGTCTAGAAGCCCCTGCCCTATAGGGTTGCGGGTAGTTCACTCACCGCTTCAACATCAAGCTAAGTATTTTCCAAGTAGAATTTCATCATCCGTCCATCTCATATTGGGTAAGGTGTTCTTAATCACCTTACCCCAGGGTTGACTTATCCTGGGATCACATAACACTATAACTCCCTTTTTTTGATTATTGCGTATAAGTCTACCTGCACCCTGTTTGAGTTTTAAAGCACATTGCGGAAGACTAAGTTTAACAAAGGGATTATTGCCCTGACTTTTACATAACTCATACTTTGCTTCTTCTATAGGGGTAGTTGGAACCACAAATGGAAGTTTAGTAATAATTACGCAGTTCATATCTTCATCAATCCCCTCCCAAAAGGAGTCTGTGCCAAATAGGACTGAATTAGGGTTTTGACGATATGTTTTTAACAATTGGTCTCTGTTTTCAGTTCCTTGCAACAAAAATTTCAGTTCTGCAAATTGGGAATCTGCCGCAACTGCTTCAAAAACTTGTTTCATCTGATAAAAAGAAGTAAATAAAATGAATGTTTTGCCCTTTGTCCTAATCAGCATGGCTTTTACGGTTTGTATTACATAATCGAGATATTGATCTGATTTCGGAGATGGGGCATTTACTGGCTGGTAGATAATTGCATTTTCTTTATGGTTAAAAGGAGACCCTAATCGCAATGTAAATGAGTCATGTAAGCCTAATTGATGCTTAATTAAATCAAATACATTATTAACTGCTAATGTGGCCGAAGTCAGAATTACATTTTTTGATTTCCATAAATCCTGTAGGGCTGGTGCCATATCAATTCCAACATAATGACATGTTCTATTTTCGATCCAATAAACGCTATCAGGCTGTTCGTGATTTATCCAGCTCTTAAATTCATATTTAAACTTTTCGATTCCCTCCAACAGCGAGTATAAGGCTGCTTTAACAATCGATAGTTCGTTTTTTTCTATGGCATATACCGTTAAAAGGATTATAGCATCCAATGTTTCCAGTATCGTATCGGCTAATTCAAATCTTGCAGGTTCGTACAATCTTCGGTTATCGCCTATATCTTCAAAAAAATCCTTGCTTAATGCGATTAATGTTTTTCGCCAGTTTTCTGCAACTGAGTATTTGCCAGTTTTGCGCAAACCTATATCGCAGTATTTTTTTGACACCATAGATGCTAATCCATTTAATCTATAAGAAGAAATATTAACTGTTAATGCACTTGTAGCATTCTTTTCAAAGTTATGTGCTTCGTCAATGATTAAATGGGTGTAATCCGGGAGACCACCGTTATGCCGCGAAGCAAGGACTAATGCATGAGTAGTTATGATAACATGGGCTTTCTGAAGTCTCTTTTTTGCTTTATTGTAATAACATTCTTTAACATGAGGACATGATGCACCGTAACAATCGGTAGAATCACAGCATACTTGTTTCCATGTTTTTGGGCTGACATTTGGGAAAGAATTGATTTCTCCACTGCTTTTATTCGGGCGATCTAACAATATTTCAATCTCTGTATTTTCATTAAAGATGTCCTGGGCAAGATTATTTAATTTATGTATACAGAGGTAGTTTTGCCGGCCTTTAGCCTTTTCAAATTTCAATTCTGGATAATGCTTTTTTATAACCGGAATATCTTTAAAGATTAACTGGTCCAATAAGGTTAGTGTATTCGTTGCAATTACTACTCGTTGGTCTTTATGTTTTTTTAGGTATTCACAAGCAGGGATAAGATAAGCATAACTTTTCCCTACTCCCGTGCCTGCTTCAACTATTGCAGTATGGCCTGGCAACTTGGCATATTCCAAATAGCGCCGCAAAAATTGAGCCATCACTATCTGTTCCTGTCGTATTTCTTTTTTTTCACCAAGATCACAGGTTACTTTGCTGAGCGCACTTAATATCTGACTGTTCAGTCTTTCTTTCAAATCTTGCATTTCCATTCTCCCTTTCGGATTTCGGGTATGCACATACCCTTTCAAAAAACGTGTTTTGTTAACCACCCGCTAGCTTAAAGATAGAGGGTGGTCTTAAGGGACACAGCTCACCTGTTACATAAATGTTCGGTTTTTTGTAAACGCATCTATGTTATTGGGAAAAACTATACAATCCACACCGTATGTGTGACATGATTATCTAAATAATCTCGACTTGTCTCGATGTATTTAGCTCCTTGAGGAAGCAAGTTCCTATCATCAGGGGCACAATACTGTACTATTTTGCCTTGACATTTAGCTCGGAGCATCTCACCAGTTTTCCGGTTGAGTTTATTTATATATGGGGTACGATATATAATTCCGTATGCTCGCAAAATGATTTCGAGTTGTGCCATGTATTCAATATTTGAACTATTATTCTCTAAACCTTCACTGTAAAGTCGAGCTTGTTTGGCTACCAGTAAACACGCTTTTAGTTCCGTGTATTCACCATTGCCTTTAGGCGTTTTTTCTCTGGCTTTTTTTAATTCCTCTTCACTCATTACTCTTTTGGTAACTTTTTCTTTTTTAATACCAAGATTCTTACGATAATAATGGGCTTTTTGTCTGTCTGTGTGCATTTTATCGGTGTTTGATAAAAACTGGGCCTGAGATACTGTGATTTTTTTATGTTTATCAGTTTCAGATTCAAACAGCTCCTGAATATCATTGTTATTGTCTTCAATACTCGGCAAATTTGTTTTCTGTTGTTTTTCTCGTATCCTTTTTCTTTGGACACGGACGGTACTCGTATTAATATTTAACTGCCGGGCAATCTCTCCGTTACTCTCCCCTTTTCTTATTAATTGATATATTTCTCTTTGTTTTTCTGATAGAACGTGTTCTAAATATACTTCAATATTAATCACCCCCCCACAGAATGATTATTCATTATGTGTATATTATATATTCAATATGAATACTATGCAATATACAAATATAAAATGAATAAAAATATTTGTATAAATTATTCGTCCTGTGTACAATAATCATATAGAAGTATATATAGGGAGTGCCCCTAATGAAAGAACGATCGAACTTTGGGAAAAATCTCAGGCGAGTAAGAGAAGATTTCGGTTTAGATCCTGGCCGTCTTGCAGATGGTTTAGACTTGGGTCCTTATGGACGACAAGTTATCTCCAACTGGGAAAATGGCCGTAGAGAACCTAGCTTAGCTATGCTTAATAAAATTGCTGATTTTTTTGGTGTGAGCACAGATGCCCTCCTCGGAAACGAAAAAGAAGATTTAACTGTATCCAAACTGGAACATATAATGATTCATAATCTAGACAAGTTATCAGAAGACGAAAAAAAAACACTCTTTAATATAATTAATGCGTTTTTAAATCGTTAGTTTTTAATAAGGGGGATAGGCATGAGTTATATATATTTATAGGGGGTTGTGCTTGTGTATTATCATCCATTAACACCGCGAGTTAATCTCGTACAGCAATTAGCAGAGCAAACGGTTCAAGAAATCTTATCGCATAAAGATGTTTTCTCTTATCTGCAGAAAATCGCTCATGTAATTATTAATGATAATTTTGTAACAATTATAGCTACACCCGATATTAACGTAATTGTAATGAAAAATAATGATTTTGAGTTTGCTAAACAAGCCATAGCAAATATTAAAATGCGTCATTTTTATCAGTATCACAACTGTTCAGATAGTATCAAAGAAATTTACGAACAAGAAACAAATCTTTTCGTTAACATTCTTGAGCAAGGATTACAATTACATTGGATAAAAATAAGGTAGAGTCAAAAACTCTACCTTATTTTTATGCTTATATCTATATTGATTTCCTTCTGTAACCCTGTATTTACTGTAATCAATCTTTCCAAGGTTATTTTAGATAGGGGAAATTCCTGGGTTATTAGGTTGGTCAAGAGATCATCAATTCCTTTACCCAACACATCTGCCCAGATTACCGGCACAGCTTTGATCCCGCGAGAGAGGAGTTCTTTTACCAGTTCTTTTTCAGCCGCCTTTACATGGGGGTTTTCGTGCATATCAGCATCATATGCTATTACCGCCTTATTGACCTGCAGATTCTTAACTTCCTGTGCTGCCTGACGGTAGAGACTAACTCCAGCGACTCCCAGGAAAGGAAGTCCCATATATACAGATGCTATATCTGCTTTGAGCGGGCCTTCAGTAATCCATAATTTTGTTTCTGGAGTAATTTTTCTGTCTAACGGTAAAGCAGTATGAACAGGAGCCCCAGAGGAACAGCCTGTCTTTTTCCCAGCTGAGGAAAACCATATGTATTTCCGCAGATTTTCCTTCATGTCGAGGTATTTGTCATCCACTCTAATCTGAAAGCCCTGTATACGTTGTTGCTGATCACGTACTGGAATCAAAAAACCCGGAAGGGTCATAAAGACCCATTTACCTTCCCTGTTTTTAAAGAAACCCGGTATTCTTTCTAAAGGATACCCGTCTTTTATTAACAGGGAACATATCCCCCCTGTGGAGTCCCACAAAGGGGTAGTTTTATAGTTATTCTTATCGACTATATCATCGTTCAGACCTCTGGAGTTAATATCGTTCCGATGACGGGGAGAAAGAACTAATTTATCTAGGAATGCATTATAAACTACGTTTCTGGTTTCGATTCCTGCTGGCTCTAACTCCTGAAGTTTGACACCATTATAATCACCGACAGACCCAACTATTTGAATAGCCCGTTCTTTTCCCACAAAGTCTCTGGCCATCGTGTATCCGTTGCCACTATAACCGCACCGCGGACAGCGAAATACTCCTTTGTCGGGTCGTATTGTAAGGTGTCCTTTTCTATTTGTGTCAGGCTTATTCCCTCGTGAATGGCAAGCCCAACAAGGAGTAGTGTACTGCCTTCCACCCTGAATAGGATGGAGAGGCAGTGCTAATTGGCTGGCTACCTGCAGGATATCCGGAAGGTCATTCATAGAGCCTTCCTCCTTCCTTAAAAGGGAATTTCATCATCTGTTACAATATCTGTTCCTGCATTGGCCCACTGATCATAATCGTCAGTGGATGACTGCTGCTTTTTAGGAGCTTCAAGAAACCTGTACTCATCAACGATAATGTTGTTATATACCTTCCCGTCTTTCTCATTTTGGGATAAGTACCCTGCAACCAAAAGTTTCCGGCCTTTAGCTCCTTTTTCGGCCATGGTAACAGCAGGATTTTTATCCTTGTCGTTACCAAACATACGGCAGGAAACAAAGTCAGTTTCCTTTCTTTCTCCCCACCCGTGGTTAACGGCAATAGAAAAATCAGCCATCTGTTTGCCGTTTTGGGAGTACTTTAATTCAGCATCTCGGGTCAAATTTCCTTCAAGAACAACAAAACCACCACCGTTTAACAGGATATTAACTTCGTACACTGGAAACTTAATATCTTTTTTGAATCTCAGTGTACCTACGAGAACGATATTTTTACCTTCGCTCTCTTTAATTCTGTCAGCTGTAGCGCCATCCCAGGAAACCTGAATAAAAACATTTGCTCCATCCGGAAGTTCCATTTGGGCTTTTACTCCTGTCTTTACCGTAAAAACCTTTGTGATTTTTCCACCTAATACAGCATTTCTCATGTCCTATTCCACCTTTCTACCTCCGTTAGTCGGAGGATTTAAAAAATAATTTTGGCAATAAAAAAGCCCTGCATAAGCAGGGCCAATGTATGAATGTTGACTTAACAGGGAGCCCATCCAAAAAAGAGGTATCTCCCATTTTTACTATCCTTATGGGGTTCGGCACGAAGGGTAGCGATTTCATTGCCATTTATATGCCGTTTCTCCATATAGATTGTCAGTGACGTGTGGTACGTCTTATCTGCAAGCATTTGTTTGGCCGCAGCCAGAGCTTCCTTTTTAGTCCCATAAACTCCAAGCTCTTTTTCCATCTGGTATATCACATACCTGGTTTGGAATTTTACTTGGGGTTGGTAGTGTTTTACCGTTATTTTGGCGGGTTTTCCCTTAGCGGGACGCACCTCGATACATCCTGTCGGGTCCCATTTATCTTTGTTTTTGAAATACTTCTCCATTGCTTCGGAGTCGTCTTCTGAAAAAGGCAGCTGTATGAACACAAACTGAGAATGCACTTCTTTACTGCTTATTGTTCCGTTATAAGGTTTGTTTCCGTTTCTGACCTGATCCTCTCTTATAGCGTTCTGATATGCTTCTTCTGCATTTTTACCTTCTGAATAAATATAAAATTGTTTGGATCCCATGAGATTCCCCTTTCTCCCCTTTCGGGATTTAAAAATGGTTTTTACGCCCGTAAAGGCACAACAACGATGGTGTAATTATCATCATCACTAGTCTTGAATAATGCAGGAGCCAGTGCTCCACCAAAACTCATAGTGGCTTCTGGCATCATCTTTAACGCATCAATCACATAATGAGCGTTGAAGGCTGTTTTTAACTCTTCCCCTTTGTAGATAAGCGGAAGGGTTTCTCTGATTTCTCCACATTGTTCAGACAGGGCAGAAAGTATCATTCCTTCGCCCACTTCTACTTTTACCGCAGGGACTTTTAGCTTATTGTCTGCAGGCAGGATTAATATCCGTTCCAGGGATGACTTAAAACTACTGTCTACTTGTACCTCCCCAACAATGGTTTTTGGAACCACTGCCATGTAGTTAGGGTATTGGCCGTCGATAATACTAGTGAAAACCTCATAGTTTTCGCCGGTAAATACAATTAAATTTTCATTTTGATTTTTATAAACCGTTACATTGTCATCTTTCAATACTCTGCTAATTTCAGGACAACACACTATATCTCTTATTACAACAATGGGCAAAACACCGACACCCCAATAAAAGCAAAAGGTGGAGACTAAATAAATATTGGCATGAAAAGAATGGAAAGAGATGGCTGTTCATGTCAGATGATTACAGCCTCATAAACTTGAGAAGAATAAAAATCATCCGACACCCTAAATTACAGATTTCAAAAAATCCCTTTTTGCACGAAAAGTATTTTGTAAAAAGGAAGATGAAATTAAAATCACTGGTTGCCGCCAGAAATGGTGAAGAAATGCTTGAGCCGTATGAGCGGGAAACTCTCACGTACGGTTCTTAGACGAGGGAAAGGGAGCAATCCCTTTTCTTTAGTCGATTATCGTTGGCCTGGTTGGATCTCAAGAATGGGAAATTCCGGATTAACGAGATCAATGTCTAAGAAAGGCTGTTCACCAGACAATTCTGCGTGTGAAGGTTTCTTTGGAAGGCTCAAAAATGAGATGTTTTATTACTGCTCATGGCAAGATGTTTCTATAGAACAGTTCATTAATGAGCTCGACAGCTATCTTAGATGGTATAATGAAAAACGAATCAAGATGTCTCTCGGGGCGATGAGTCCTGTGGATTATAGACGTAGTATGGGTTTTGCGGCGTGATCGAGTCCAAAAAAACGTCCGCATCCCCTTTCAGGAAAAAGTTCTTGCAAAAAACAGCAGGAAAATATGGAACTCAACGAATGAAAGGTTACGCAGGGTAATCTGGCGGTGCAATAGTAAATACGCTGTTAAAGGCGAAAAGGGCTGTGAGAGCAGGCACGTAGATGAACGGGTACTATATCAAGCATTTATAAATACATTTAATGCGGTGGTTGAAAACAGGGAGAACTATTTAAGGGAGTGGAGGAGCCTGCAGAGCAGCGAAGATATCCTGAGGAGGGTTACAGCAAAAAGGTTCATAAGGATTTTTTCTAAGGCAGAGCTAATTGACCAGTTTGACGTGGATTTGTATTTTAAACTGGTGGAAAAGATATCGGTTTATGATTCTGGAGTATTGGTTGTTAGTTTGCTTGATGGGTCAGGTATTGAATGTGTAATTGAATAAGGCTAAATTGCCGGTTGAGGTTGCTTTAATTGCTGCCTTGATCGGCTTTTTTTATTTAAACAGGGACACATAGATGGGAGTATATGTTAAAATGCAAAAAATTGTTAATAATTTACTGCCGGGTTAGGAGGTTTGAGTAGTGCTTACCAGATACAATGTTAACCGCAGCCCTGGTAGATAGGTTAACCCATCGAGCTCATATTCTTGACATGAACGGACCATCGTATCGATTGAATCAGCGACTAAAGACTAGAAAAAGAGACAAGAATCCTGAAGGTGACAACAATCAGAATTAGTATATTAACCGACTATTAAACCAAATTTTGTGAGCAGGGTGGATCACTTTTTGCTTGACATTCGCATTACTGTATTAATTTTGGTGTCTAAGAGAAATAAATGGTTCCCCCTAGACACCCTCGCAATCCTAATTATAGCCAATCAAACGAAATGTAACCATATTCCATTCCCTGGCCTCCATAGCCACCACTATATGAATCTGCCCAGCAATCCCTTGGCCAATAATTATATGCTTCAGTATATACGACCATAATAACACTATATTCATGACCTGCTTCTAGCTCAACTGTACCATATACATATAACTCATCGCCAAAAAATCCACACTGATTTTGTACATACCAGTCCTCAAACTGATCAACTAAACAATCATCCGTTTTATCATATATCTCACCCCAAACCGCTACTTGAGATCCACTGGTAGGATTACTAGTACTCCATAAGTAGCCATCAACATCGTCATCACTTCTAAAAGTAATCCTGCAATCGCCACTTGTAGTACCTCCATCTGCCACAATTTCGTATACGTTACCAAGATATGCCCATGCTTTTCCATTAGCAAGTTCCATACTTACATCAACTTCGCAATCAGCCCATCCACCATAGGATAGACCAGCACTACGAGAGATGTCTGGAGACCCCCAGTCATTATCTTCCATTGTACCCGAATAATCTGCAGAAGTAGCGGTCTCATCATCTCCAATCATTATAGTAGGATATGACCTAAGATTAAGAGTTTCTTTATTTAATTGTTCATGTATTTGCTTAGATACATCTAACATCATTTCTTCAATACTATCATATGAAAAACCACCATTAGGTGCTAATGGATCTGAAGGTACTCCTGTTTGCTCATTATCAGTATCTACAGCTATAGCACCAAACGGAAAACAGCATATTAAAAATGCAATCATTATCATTAAGCTTATTGCTTTCTTCACTAAGCGATCCTCCTTAATATAAAATAATATTCAGATCTAATACTAGTTTTAAATCCCTCCTCCCTTTGTGCAAAGTTCATACCCTAGGGCAATAATTATTGTAATTATTATTATACTTTGCTAAATTATGTAAATCAATGAAATCTACATAATTAGGTTTTATTAGTAAAAAATAGATGTTTTTTTACACCAAATGATGTTTCTATTATGATCAATCCGCTACGTATAATATAGAATAGATGTGTTTAATAATAACATAAGAATGTTAAGCTATTTTATTACGTTTTGTTGGAGATTCTTCATTTTTTCCTTCGTTCTCTTAGCATTAAGCAATACTTGATTACTAAAAATACCAGTGATATAAACAAAATTATGTCTAATAGAGCTGTAACTCCTTTACTCAGCGGCGCTTTTCTAATCATTAAAAACCATAATAATATAGTTATGAAGTAAAAAATATCATTAAAAGTTTTATGCATAGTTGGTAGAAGCTCCTTACATTTGACATTAAATCACTCGATAATCATTTTGGTGATTGCTGTTTTGGATATTCCCAATTCTATTTTTATTCTCCTGCAAGTGATTTGACTCTCATATTATTAATAATTCTACACAATGTAATTAATTACCTGTTAAATACACGACATATTTTACATATTACAACAAACAACGGATACTACATTTCAATTCTTTAGCCAAGTAGAAGATTAACTAACTATCTAAATTGCTTTATTGCAGCAGAATGGCAGAGCTATATCGAAGGAGAGACAACAAAGGAAGAGTCCGGAATATAACATCACTAACAAATCTCTGCTATTGACAGACAGCGAATACAGAGCAATTAGTCGGGTTGTGTTTGTTTCACCTTTGCTCACATATTAACCCCGGTCCCATCCCTAAAAGACGAATAAATGTCCAGCATAATCAAATCCATCAGCTTATTTCTAAAACTATCGTCTTGAAGTATTTTCCCATAGAACTCTTGGTTCTTGTCGTATTCTTGGATTACACCATCTATATACAGTCGTTTTTTTATGGGTATATTTATAATAATTTCTTAACCAATAGCCAGTATCCTTAAAGATTTTAGATAACTTTAACGAGTATTTATTGATGCTTACCGCACTCCACGAAAGATTTTCATCAACAAACATATATATCGAATAACTTCCCTAAAATTTGCCATAATCCTGCAAAATCTTCTAATGTTTCTCCAAGCCGGATACAAATAGGCAGCGATAGATTGATAGATGGTGAACTCTGTCCAAATATTATTTTGAATCAATCCGAAGGCCGGCCAGAAAAATAATATCCAATTCTCCGTATACTCCGATTTCAATATGATCCAGTGTTTTCACCAACACCTCATACGGCACCGTCTCTATCCTCCATGTTTCATCAAGCAAACGAATCAGTTCTCCAGCCCGATAATCCTTCAGTATATCGCTGCTGTTGAAATTCAGATCCCATTCCCTTGCATATCTTTCATGCTCATAAACCAGCCGGTTCCATGCTTTGATGAAAGCAAACTCTGGCTCACCGGCTGGAATCCGAATATCAGTACATAGCATCTGACGTTCCTGCGGTTTCTTCCTGCGTTTTATATTGTGCGGATTATTCCAAGGCCTGTACATTGGATGCGGAACATACATCCGGCCCGCAATCTCCGTCCCACGCTTTCCTTTAAAGCTACTGCAACGCCAGTATTTTCTCCCCTCTTCCCCTACCCTATTTGATTCGATCAGAATATAAGTACACCCACATGCCGAGCAGATTATCTTAGCTGACAGTGGGTGTTTCTCGCTATGCCTATGGTAGGTGGATATATGATGGTCCTGGCAATATCGCTTCTGCCTTTCAATTTCTAACTGCACACATTCCCAGATCTCCTTATCGATAATTCCAGGATTGTT
>LSQX01246802.1_pt2 | contig 18540 bp, 12 predicted proteins | sample 654561 | NCBI WGS metagenome assembly LSQX01 (sample SAMN04489861, study PRJNA283612) | anaerobic digester metagenome | isolation source: 4 biogas reactors fed with cattle manure at either 37C or 55C with and... | place: Denmark: Kongens Lyngby | collected 2014
ATCCTGTCGGGGAAGTTGACCGGTATACTCCAGAAACGCTTTTCTAACCGCCTTTAGTGAACGGGCCAGATGAGGAAGGGCGTTTTTTATCTGAATATAAACATTTCTGATTTGGGAGCGGCTGATTTGCGCAGAATACATTTCTCTTGCCCTGTCCGGCAGGTTATGAGCTTCGTCCACCAACAAGCATATCTTCTCTTCAGTTCCATCTTGGAAAAAACGCTTCAAATAAACGCGCGGATCGAATGCGTAGTTGTAATCACACAGAATCAGATCAGACTGCAGGCTTAAATCAAGTGAAATTTCAAATGGGCAAAGGCCATGCTTTTTTGCAGCAAGTTCGATGAACTCCCGACTAAAGAAATCCGTTTCCTTGAAAAGCTGTGACAAGATATTTTTAGAACGGTTGGAATAATCGGAGACATACATGCATTCTTCAGGCGTGCAGGGGGTGTCCGGTGAAAGACAGACCTTCTCCTTTGCAGTAATGTGAAGAGTTTTCAAACGCAGACCTTTTTCTGCCATCAACGCATAAGCCTGAGCGGCAATTGTCTGAGTTGTGTTTCTTGCAGTAAGATAAAAAACCTTATCGATCAGACCTTCTCCCATCGCCTTAATAGCAGGGAACAGAGCACCGATTGTTTTCCCAATACCGGTTGGAGCCTGAATGAAATGCTTTTTCCCATCTCGTATGGCACGATATACTGCAGCACTCATATACCGTTGCCCCTTTCTGAACTCATTGAAAGGGAATGAAAGCTTCTGAATAGTACTGTTCCGTATACTTTGCCATTCCTTTTGTTTTTTTATGCCATTGATATAGGGAAAGACCAGAGAATGAAAAAATTTCTCAAGTTCAGTTATGGTCAGCGTTTGCTCGAATGTTCGGGATTCCTTTTTTTTCCGATGGAAATAAATCAACAAAAGATTGATTTTATCCAGATTTTTATCCCTGGCCGTCATATAGGCATAGCAACGGCCTTGAGCCCAATAAGCAGGATTGTCGCATTCTTCGATCAGATGAAGGTCTTTTTCTGTCGTTTTGATTTCACACAAGCTTATGCTGCCATTAATCTCGATTAAGCCATCCAGTCTGCCTGTAATATTGAGAGTATAGTTTTCATGGGTAAAGGACATGGAAACAGGGGCTTCCTTATGGTATGCACCCTCAGATTGAATTTGCTCCTGTAACATCGTATGCATTATCTGATGCCCTTCCACACCCTCTTTTGATGAATGAAGGGAATAGCTTCTTGATTCTTGGCCGGGAATGGAAAAAGCGACTAATTCCCGAACTGATACATTGATGGTAACTGTCTCCATGATGCCTCCGATACTTTGTTTCGAATGTTTCTCTGGGAGGATAACCCTAATCCACCGGATCGCTGCACAGTGAACTGGTTCAACTGATGCTGAACATCCATTTAGCCAATTAGCTGTTTCAGTCGTTTGTGACCAGCAGGATATTGCAGTTTGCGATACAGGACATTGATAGAAGTGTGGGGTGGTCTTGAAAACTTCTACGGACAGCCATCGCCCTATATGTTGCTATATGTAGCCATATGACATTGCGCCAGTAAACGAACCGATGTTCTAATTATAGCTCACTGTAAAACCCATTGCAACACTGAATAGAAGAAACTGAAAACAATACTTCGAATTGCTAAATCAATCGTACCCCGCCGAATCTCACGAACATGAGCTTCGTGCTTAGGGGATAAGGGTTTTTGATAGATAGGAAACAAAAAGGAGAGCATTTAAGCTCTCCTTGGGTTTTACCATCTGTTTCCGCCACCGTTGCGCGATCTATTGTTTCTCTGTTGTTTTTTCGCTCTTCTGCAATCGGGACATCTTTGTGGTTCGTTTTCAAAACCCTTTTCTTTGTAAAATGCTTGTTCCCCTTCTGTGAAAGTAAACTCGGCTCCGCAGTCTTTGCAGACCAATACTTTATCAGCCATTTTATATACCTCCTTAATTATTTGGATTAAATACTTCTTGACACTTCGCTTCAAAATAATTAAAGAGGCTGGTTTCAGGGAAATATCTTAATCCAATGCGCTATATTAAATGACCTTAGCGTATTCAATATAACACGGGCAATATAAAAAAACAAGAGGTTTTCAAAATAAATATTTATACTGCTAGAACCAGCTATATTCAAGGGTATACGGGCTTTACCACAGTCAGAAATGACAGCAGTTTTTGTCTTCTGAACAATCATAATTCGGGTATTCATCTTATGACAGAACACATTCAGAAAAACTGTTTACTGGTTAGCCTTGTTGTAATATAATTAGGCCAACTGTACGGTAGCCATGGCTACGGATGGAGGCGAATATATGCTGGATAAGTGGCACGAAACGATGGCAAGATCAATGTTGTTTCAGAAAATCACCATGCAGGACATGAAGACAATGCTGGACTGCATGAATCCAAGGATTGAAACCTATATGAAAGGCGAGATTGCTGCACGCTGGGGCGAACCAATGACAGGATTGGGCATTCTGCTGGAAGGAGGGTTATCTGTTTTAAAGGAAAGCCCGGATGGTTCCCGTATTATTATTCACATTTTGTCCCCCGGAGAACTATTCGGTGAAATGGCTGTTTTCACAGAAGAAAGATTGTGGCCTGCAACGATTCAGGCACAGGAAGATTCGGTTATTGCGCTGATACCACCGGACGAAATCGTGAGCAGCTGTTCAAATGCATGTTATTTCCATCGGCAGATGATCATGAACATGCTGGGCATTGTATCTGAAAGAGCCATTAAGTTGAACCGCAAGGTGGAATATCTTTCAATCAGAAGCATGCGCGGAAAACTATGCACCTACTTTTGGGAGATCTATAAAACAAGCGGGAAAACAATATTTCTGCTGCCGATGAACCGGAATGAACTGGCAGAGTATCTGAATGTCTCAAGACCGTCTATGTCCAGAGAAATGTGCCGTATGCGTGAAGAAGGGCTGATCGACTTTCATCTGTCAACCATAAAAATTCTGAACCCTGAAAAAATTGCAGAGTATGTCCAATAAAATCGGCAAAACATGACAAATTGTGCGAATTTGCAAATAAAAGTAATCGAAACTATGGTAATACAAGGTTAACACTGCTATAATATATTTCAAACACTCTTTTCCAAGCTTCTGCTCTTGCTGGCCAACCTTATTGTGCAAGCCTGAGCCCGTTGGTTCAATAATATAACCTAACCAAGGGATGGTAAAGATTTCTTGATAAAAATGAAAATGAGGGGTGAATGTTTCATGAAGAATATTCCGTTATACGATGTCAGGAAAATTGATACACTAAAGGACATGTTGGAAAGCAGCACAAAACTCTTTGGAAACGATACGGCATTTCTGGTTAAGACGGAGGAAGGTGGTTCTTATCAGCCGATAACCTATACTCGTTTCTATGAAGATGTTAATGCGATGGGGACTATACTGATGGATCTGGGGCTATCCAACAGCAGGATTGCGATTATCAGTGAAAACAGATATGAATGGACAGTGGCCTACCTGGCAACTGTGAACGGAACTGGCATTGTAGTACCTCTTGACAAGGAATTACCGGTATCAGAGCTAAAGAATTTGCTGATCAGATCCCAGGCAGATGCGGTTTTTTATTCAGAAGCGAAAACCAGTGATGTGGAGGCTATTGCAGGAGAAGTTCCAAACCTGAAATTCCTCATTTCAATGGATACAAAGGAATCCACCCAAAATGTCTTATCCTATCATGCTCTTCTGAAGAGAGGCTATGAGCTTGTCGCTGAAGGGGACAGAAGCTTTGCAGATGCACCAATTGATAAAGATGCAATGAGTATTCTTCTGTTTACATCCGGTACTACCGACAAGTCCAAGGCAGTTATGCTCTCCCATAGCAATATCTCTTCCAATTTGATGGATATGTGCAGTATGGTGTTTATCGGTCGGGATGATGTCTTTTTGATGCTTCTTCCGCTACATCACACCTATGCATGCACCTGTGGTTTCTTATGCCAGATATACAGGGGATGTACTATTGCTTTCTGCGAGGGCTTAAGGCATATAGTGAAGAATTTGAAGGAATCAAAAACTACGATTCTTCTTGCTGTTCCACTAATTTTGGAATCGATGTACAAGCGTATATGGGATCAGGCTGCAAAGGATCCGAAACTGTTAAAAAAGCTGAAGCTGGGCCTGAAAATCAGTAAAGTGCTGAAGGCTGTCGGCATTGATGTACGAAAGAATCTCTTCAAAACGATTCATGAGTCTTTCGGAGGTTCCATTCGTTTGTTCATCAGCGGTGGTGCAGCAATAGATCCTCAGGTTGTTCTGGGGTTCCAGGATTTTGGTATACATTGTATACAGGGATACGGTCTGACCGAATGTTCCCCGATTATCGCATTGAATAGGGATTGCGATTTTAATAATGCCTCGGCTGGCCTTCCGGTACCCAACACAGAGATTAAAATCGACAACCCTAATGAGGAAGGGATTGGCGAAATAATCGCAAAAGGGCCCAATATTATGTTGGGTTATTATCAAGATGAAGAAGCCACCCGTGAAGCCATTGTTGATGGATGGTTCCACACTGGAGATTTGGGATACATGGATCAGGATAAGTTTGTATATATCACAGGCCGCAAGAAAAACGTTATCGTTACCAAAAACGGCAAAAATATCTATCCGGAAGAAATTGAAACCCTGCTCAGCAGGAGCCCGTTTGTTTCCGAATGCCTTGTTTATGGTAAAGAGGGCGAAGGTACAGGTGATGTGGAGGTAGCAGCCGAGATTTACCCCGATCTTGACAAGGTAAAGGAAGAATTGGGAGAAGAGAACCCGACGAAGGAGCAAATTCAGACGCTATTGGATAAGGAAGTTCTGAAAGTGAACAAATCGCTGGAACTCTATAAATATATAAGGTTTATTTCTGTAAGAGATACGGAATTTGAAAAGACAACCTCCAGGAAAATTATCCGTCAATACAAGTAATTAATGCCTGAAGACCAACGTTATACATTGAACCTGAACAGCGTAACATCGCCATCCTTCATAACATAATCCTTGCCCTCGGAACGTAACAGGCCGCGTTCTTTGGCTGCATGATAGGAACCTGCCTTTATCAGATCGTCATAGGTAACTACTTCTGCCCGGATAAAACCACGCTCAAAGTCGCTGTGTATTCTACCAGCGGCTTTTGGTGCTTTCGTGCCTTTTTCAATTGTCCATGCCCGGACTTCCGAATCTCCAATCGTCAGGATACTGATAAGCCCCAGTAGCCTGTAGCTAACCTTAATCAGGCGTTCCAACCCGGATTCGTTCAAGCCCAGCTCCTGAAGGAACAATTGCTTTTCATCATCGTCAAGCTGTGCAATCTCCTCTTCAATCTTTGCGCAGATGATCATTACACCGGCGTTTTCCTGATCGGCGCAGGCTTTCAACTCTTTGACATACAAGTTGTCATCCGGGTTATCCAGATCGTCTTCCGATATATTGGCGCAATACAACAACGGCTTGGAGGTTAATAAAAACAGCTGCTCGGTATATTTCTTCCATTCCTCATCCATGGGCATGGAGCGTATAGGCTGATTCTTCTCAAGGTGATGTTTGATTTTTTCAAGGAATTCCAGCTCAATCAGATATTTTTTATCTCCGGATTTAGCTTGTTTATTCACCCGTTCTATCCTTTTCTCCAGCACCTCCAGATCGGCAAAAATCAATTCCAGTTCAATTGTTTCTATATCGCGTGCCGGACCAATCGAACCGTCCACATGGACGACGTTCGGATCTTCAAAACAACGGACAACATGAATGATTGCATCCACCTCGCGGATATGGGAAAGAAACTTATTACCCAAACCTTCGCCTTTGCTCGCCCCTTTCACCAGTCCTGCAATATCTACAAACTCAATCGAAGTATGAACAACCTTCTTCGGGTAATATATCTCACCCAGCTTATCCAGTCTTGGATCGGGGACTGTGACGATCCCGACATTTGGATCGATGGTACAAAAGGGGTAATTCGCGCTTTCGGCACCCACTTTTGTAATCGCATTAAACAGGGTACTCTTTCCAACATTCGGGAGCCCAATAATACCAAGTTTCATTATATTCTTCCTCTCATCGTGTTCTGGTTCAGTCGATTACCAGACTCTATTTCAGGCGAACACCATATATCTTCTTTGCATAGGTTCCAACAACGACCATGTCATTGTAAATAGCCGGGGAGCCCTCTACATTGGCCCCGACAGAGATTGTGTCCAGAATTTTGCCGTTTTTCGGATCCATTAGATGCATATCTCCTTTAAAATCACAAAAAACCATATAGGTTTTTCCATCTTCTGCGAGGAAATCTACAGGTGAACTCCAACTATAATATGTGAGATCCTTAACCCATATTTCCTCACCGGTTGTTTTATCCAGGGCTACCATTTTTCCGCTTTGCGTGTCACCTGTTTTGCTGACATTAAAAATGACCATGTTTGAAATGTCGTTTTTCCCTAAAACCGGAGTGGAAAGCAATCCGCCGTTAACCCCGGATTGGTAGATGCATCTGTAACTCTTCTCCCAGATCAGTTCGCCGGTCAACGCATTCAGCTTTCGAAGCTGACAGTCAGCGTAAGCGGGCTTGGGAAGGTCAAGACACCGTAAATCCACCTCGTTGCCCGTATAGATGAAGACGCCCTCATCGGTTTCCTCCAATACGATGGTACTGTCGGTATCATCCTGAACATTGTAAATCCAAACAGGCTCCAAGGTGTTGATATCAATACATTGCAAAAGACCGCCGTTATCAACAAGATACAGATAGTTTCTGAAAAAAACAGGGGAATTTTCATATCCGATATTAGGATCAAATGGGGGCTCGTAACGGTATTTTGTTACTTCAGGGCTAATGGAGAGTTCACCGTTGCTCCTGTTGAACTGTGTATTCATTTTAATTCTGTAAAGAAGGCCATTTTCGCCGGGCATTATGAGCGTGTCTGTATGCCTGTCCAGTAAAGCAGAAGGATCGAATGCGCCCCAAACCCGGAAAGCTTCTGGTGTGGTACCGTTTATCGAATAGATTTCCTTTTGATCAATTAAACTGAAAATACGGTATTCATGGTATGCCGCATTTGTTCCGTTCTGGTTCAAGCCCTGGCCGGTATACAGAATAGGGTATCCCCTTGGATCAATCATTCCCGTGCCCTTCGTAGAATATCCAATATGGATGGGATCTCGGGTTGGCTTCCCGTCCATCAGGTTAAGGAAATAAATATTTCCATCCAGTGTTGGGTATATAACCTCCACCAGGTCGGTGTTTTTTTGGGATGGATCTATATTCATCAGGTTTCTGACATCCTCTTCCCAGTGTATGATTAATGGCTGCCCGGTCCAGCCCACTCCTGGCCAATAAGTATTTGCATAGCTTATTGAACCGATGTCCTTTGTCCAAACCAGCTCCAACTTCTTTTCCAAGAGACTGCATGTGCCGAAAGAAGCATTGTCTCGGTAATGATTGCCTCTGAAGGTGGTAATCCCTTCAACATCAGTGTAGTCTGCGGCAGAGCCAAATAAAATACCCGGGTTTTCTACAGGGGAGGTTACCACATCATGCCCAAGAAAATGCCAGAAATTTAAGGTAACATCTCCAAATATCTTTTTCTTTGCGTAGTCGGGCAAGGCATTATCACCGTTGTAAACCGGCAGAATATCCGGGTTAATGTCGATAGGTTCCATTCCAATCGATGGAAGATTAACAGCAACAGTTTGCAGGGCAGGAACTTCTGTCGGATCGGGTCCGGTCGGCTCTGGTATGGAAGTTGGCGCCCCACTGCCTGTGGAATCCGGTGCAGGCGTAATACTTGCGGGCTCGTCTCCGGTAGCGTTCGTGTTGGAAGGTTTTCCAGATGTTAAAACTAATGCTATGGCGGCGAGAATTGTAAAGAAAAGTAAAATAAAAAAAACACGTTTAATTTTCATTTGTTCATCCTCAAGCTGTGTGCGAGATAAATAATCTCTCGTAACCTTGATTGTTCCTTTCCATAAATATGTAGTGAATTGCTGCAACTTAATTATTTTAGCATAAAGGTACAGTTGATTCAATAAAGTCAATCAGTATTCAGGCAGGTAAATCCAGAATAGTCAAACCTATGTAACACAACTGCAAAAAACCTCAAAGTATTTCAGTTCCTAAAGTTTTTTGGCCCTCGCATCTAAGAATACACTTCAGGTGGCCCTTGGGTCAGCCAGTGGTCTTAGGAGAATTTGATAAAAATATGATTTTGTCCTAATGAAGTTGATGTAAAAATTCGAAAAATATATTAAGGGAAATGGTATGGAAAATGTATCAGGCGAAAATGCCCGAAAATAAGGTTTTTATTTGTTTCAGCGCAAAAGCTGGAATTGACAGGTAAATATTTTTATAGTATTATTATATTCAGCACTTAGCAATACTATGAAAAAATAGTTAACGAGTTTACATAATATAAGTTGTATTAGACAGATTACAGGATTTGAATTGAATATTACCACATAATGGGCATATAAATATATATATATATATTTAATATGATAAATATCCATAATTAGCTTGAAGGACAAGCTCAAATTTTAGGGGGTGCCAATTATGTTTAAAAAATGGTGGTTTTATGTGATTCTGGCGGTGGTTATTATTCTCATAGCTGTTCCGCTGGGAACCATCATCCGATTAAACAAATCCGTTTACGACTTAAGCTTTAATTATGAAGAAGTAAAAGTTGATGATCTACTGACGGAGATTGCGAAGAAGAGTTTATACTACGACGCGGAAACCAAGACATTAGAGGTTGAGATCAATCAGGACTTAATCAATTCAATCCTTAAGGATCAGCTTGCACAATTGGATTTAGGGCTTCCAGAGAAATTTAGTATCCAAGCTGCAGCATTCAAAACAGCTGATCAGCGTCTCTACATAAACGCCAAATACGGCTCCATTAATCTTCCTGTCAGCGCATTAGTACATATCGAACCCAATGAAACGGGAATAAACATTTATGCAGACAGCATTAATCTAGGCGATAAGAAAGCCCCCGGTTATATTGCAAATCAAATACCGGTGGATCAATTAAGATTTTCTCTGAATTATGCGGATTTTGGCGTACCGCAGATATTCACAATTACAGATGTAAAATACGGAACAGGAAATGTTAATGCATTCATTCAGCTTGATGTTGAAGCAATAAAAGCATTGGCCAGAGATTACCGCAATGAGCTTGAAACCACCATTAACAGCTTTAAATTATCTGCTGGCGAACCGATTGCTACATTCATCGATAAGGCTCTGGCTGAAGGTCTTTTATCCGATACGAATGTTAACAAGTATGTTGAACAGGTATTGGACAATGAAGAACTTGTTAACAGCGCAGTTTACTTTGCAGTGTCTCCTGATCTGGATAAATATTCAAAAAGCCTTGAAACCTATCAAAAGGCTATTTCCGATTGGGCAGCACCATTGTCTACCGTAAAGCTTGACGGGACATTAGAGGAAACCGTTGACAGCATCCTGTACAATCAGGAACTCCAGAACATGCTGGCATGGTTTATCCCTGCTGCTACACTTACCGAGTATGTTGATACAGCAGACACATACTATACAACTGTCAATACTGCACTCAAGAGCTTGCAGTTTGATGGAACGCTGGAAGGAACCCTTGATACAGTACTATACAATCGGGCCCTCCAGGATGCATTAACACTGTTTATTCCTGCTGCTACATTAAATGATTATGTGAATACAGCAGATCAATACTACAGTGCATACAAGAGCGCATCAAACTCTCTGAACAGGCTTAGTAGGATTCTTGAAAAGGGTGACATCGAAGGTGCAGTTCAGCAGATCATAAACGACAGAGAACTTTATGGTGCATTGTCGGTGGTTATTCCGAAAGACAATATTGATTCCTACATCGGATCGATTTCTGAATACTATCAGCTGTATGCTGATGTAACAACTGCTCTCACAGATGCTCTGGAATCTATCCCGGATGAAGAAATTAATAAATTTGTTAATGAAGCTATTAAATACGCCTACGATGTTGATAACGGTAAATCTTACCTCACAACCCTTATCGCAGGTGTTGATACCCAGTACATTCAAGACTATGTCGAGTATATCGATCAGAATGAAACAGTACTCAAGAGTATGATTCATCCGGTATATTATGATGATTTCATGGCTTATGTTGATAGTCTTGATGTTCTAAAACAGTACTTGGTAGATAACATTAAGAGTGCTGATGTCAGTGCTGTTAAGGAAGGCGCAGATATAATCAACGAGGTCAATAAGGATCTGATGAATGTGCTCGACCTTCTGAAGTCACAAAAGTATGACCAGGCTGGTGCAGCAATTGGTAAGATCAGCTTCGACAAAGTGGAAGCATTCATCGAAGCACAAATTCCTTCAAACTAAATCTTGATAGGGATAAAAGCCCCCGGAAGGTCTTCCGGGGGCTTTTTATAAGTTCGTGCGGCATGGCACAATCTAAAAGGTGAAAGATTTGCACATATATCCTGCATCAGATTCCTCTGAGCAGTAACGATTTTCCCATTTAACGTAATACGCAATCGAAATACGCACTTGTTTCAAAAAAATGAATATGTTATAATAACGAAAAATGAGGCGGGAGTATGACGCTATGAAGCGATATATTCTCGATGAATAGCTTATTTATTGTTATAGAAAGCTATCAGCCTTGGTAATAATATAAAATAGTATTTTCGGAAAGAATATTGTAAAGATGATGACAGAGCCTGGGTTTGTTCAGTCCAGCGGGGAACAATCATAAAAAGGAACCCCCGGAAGGAATATTGTATCCGGAACAAATCTTCAGTAACAGGTTCCCACTTTATTCAGAGACAGGATGTCGGTGGCTGAAAGCATCCTTATAAATGGAACTGTGTGAATTTCACCTCTGGAATTGCTTTTTATGAAGGTATACCTTGATAAAAAGCCGGTTCCCACCGTTACAGGGTTTGAGTGTACGTATCATTAAGCGTAAATATAGGTGGTACCGCGGGGTAACGCTTCGTCCTATTCAGGGATGGAGTGTTTTTTTCTATCCTTTGGGGTGTTTGATGGGATTTTGTCCCTGTCAGTATGAGAGGAGAGATTGTATGAAGGAACAACTACAGATGATTGCTGATGAAGCAATGGCAAAGATGGAAGAAGTGCAGGATATAAAGTCTCTTGAAGAGATCAGAGTTTTATTTCTTGGGAAAAAAGGAAAGCTTACTGGCATTCTAAAAGGTATGGGTACTCTTTCTGCACAAGAACGTCCGATTATCGGGCAAATGGCGAATGACGTGCGAAATAGGCTGGAGGACGCAATCCAGAAAACGAGGTCAAGGCTCGCAAAAAAAGAGCGGGAAGAAAGAATGGCAAGGGAAACTATTGATGTAACCATGCCTGGAACAGTTATTCCAAGAGGAAAGAAACACCCGCTAACGCTGGTGTTGGATGAAATAAAAGAGGTTTTTATCGGCATGGGATATGAAATCGCTGAAGGCCCGGAGGTAGAGCTTGATTACTATAATTTCGAAGCATTGAACATACCTAAGAATCATCCGGCCAGAGATGAGCAGGACACTTTTTATATAAATGATAAGGTTGTCTTACGAACTCAGACATCATCTGTGCAGGTGAGGGTGATGGAGAAGAAAAAGCCACCAATAAAGATAATTTGCCCCGGGCGCGTATATCGATCGGATGCCGTGGATGCAACGCATTCCCCGGTGTTCAGTCAGGTGGAGGGCCTGGTTGTAGACAAAGGGATTACGATGGGTGATTTGATTGGAACCTTGCAAGTGTTTGCAAAAAGCCTGTTTGGAGAGAATACTAATATTCGGTTAAGACCACACCATTTCCCGTTTACAGAGCCCAGTGCTGAAGTGGATGTGTCCTGTTGGTCATGCGGTGGAAAAGGGTGCCGTATCTGTAGAAACGAAGGATGGATTGAAATTCTGGGCTCGGGTATGGTACATCCGAAAGTGCTTCAAAACTGTGGAATAGATCCGAAAGTTTACAGTGGTTTTGCGTTTGGGCTTGGGGTGGAAAGAACCGCGATGGGACGCTTTAATATTGATGATCTCAGGCTTCTGTATGAGAATGATATTCGTTTCCTGAAGCAGTTTTAATACAAAAACATATTCTTTACCCAAAGGGATGATTTTTCAGCATAATACATTCGGCTTGACATGGATGTAAATATACTGCCAGTAACAACAGCTTAACCCAGCATTAGTAAAGTTTGATTGGAGTGATAATGATGAAAGCACCAATTTCATGGTTGAAAGATTTTGTAGATATCAAAATAGACCTAAAAGACTATGCCCATGCGCTGACGCTTTCGGGAAGCAAGGTAGAAGCTATTGAAGACCTTGGTGAATCCATTGAAAAAGTGGTGGTGGGGAAGATCCTCTCTATGGAACAGCACCCGGATGCAGACAAATTGAGAATAGCTCAGGTTGATGTAGGGAATGAGATCCTGCAGGTGGTAACCGGAGCACCAAATGTAAACACAGGAGATCTTATTCCTCTTGCTCTACCCGGTGCAAAGCTGCCTGGTGGAACGATCAAAGTTTCAAAGCTCCGTGGAGTTGAATCCTACGGAATGATGTGCTCCATAGAAGAATTAAACCTTACAAAAGATTATTTGCCTGATGCGCCAGATGACGGCGTGTATGTCTTTCACAATAATCCTGCTGTAGGANNGAAGCGATGTGAAAGAAACTCTTGGTCTGGAACCTGTGGTGGATTTTGAAATTACGTCAAACCGCCCGGATTGCTTCAGTATGATCGGCTTGGCCCGTGAAACCGCAGTTACCTTGAAAGAGCAATTCCGAAAACCCGAAATTGTGGTAAAGGAAGAGGGGAACGGGAAAGCCTCCGATTATGTTTCGGTAGAGATTAATAACCCAGATCTTTGTAGCCGTTATGCTGCCCGCGTTGTTACGAATGTAAAAATTGAACCGTCACCAGCATGGATGCAACGCCGCCTCGCTGCTGCAGGAATGCGTCCTATCAACAATATAGTTGACATCACAAATTATGTGATGCTTGAAATGGGCCAGCCAATGCATGCCTTTGATTTGAAGTGTGTTCAGGGCGGCCGGATTATTGTTCGAACAGCCACTGAAAACGAAACCATTACAACCCTGGACGGACAGGAACGACAACTTAACCCTTCAATGCTGGTGATATCCGATGAAAACCGTGCAGTTGCCATCGCCGGCGTAATGGGCGGTGAGAACTCCGAAGTGACTGATTCAACTGATATTCTTCTGTTAGAGTCAGCCAACTTCGACAGCAAGTCAGTCCGTCTGACAGGAAAAAAGGTGGGCATTCGCAGTGAAGCATCCAGCCGCTTTGAAAAGGGTCTTGATGTTGAAAACGTGATTCCGGCTATCAACCGGGCGGCGCAGCTTATTGAAGAGCTGGGGGCTGGAAATGTGGTTCCAGGTATTGTTGACTGTAACCCTGTAAAGGCAAAGCCTGTGAAGCTTCAGTTGGATGCTGGGTTCATCAACCGTCTTTTGGGAACGTACATCGACACCGAGTGGATGTTGGATCTTTTTGAAAAGCTTGAATTTAGTGTGGACAGGAAAACCATGATGCTGACGGCCCCAACATTTCGACCTGATATTCAGGGGGAGGCCGATCTGGCTGAGGAAGTAGCTCGTTTTTACGATTACAATAATATTCCGGCTACTTTGCTGCAAGGCAGGGCTTCTACTATGGGCAGAAAAACAGTAGGGCAAAGAATGGAGGAGCTTATACACCAGCAAATGCTCTCCAGCGGCCTCTATGAAACCTACACATATTCCTTTACCAGCCCGAAGGTTTTTGACAAGTTGTGTCTTCCGCCGGATCATATTCTGCGCAATACGGTGAATATTACAAATCCTCTGGGCGAAGACTTCAGTATCATGCGCACCACAACAATCCCCGAAATGTTGGAGGTCATTCGGACGAACTATAGCCGTAAGGTGGAAGAAGGTAGGTTCTTTGAAATTTCCTATGTATATTTGCCAATAGAAGGGGAGCTCTTGCCGGATGAAAAGAAAACGCTGACCATTGGCCTATATGGTAATGCTGATTTCTATCTGATGAAGGGGATTATTGAGCAGTTGCTTGAGCAAATGAACATACATGATATTGATTTTTCACCGGTGGCGGATCATCCTGCCTTCCATCCGGGTAAAACTGCAAAGTTAACTATAGCCGGCGTTACGGTGGGGTATCTTGGAGAAGTTCACCCTGAGGTTGCTGAAAACTTCGATTGCCCTCTGAATACTTTTATTGCCGTATTGGACATCCAGCCAATGATCGATAATGCCGATATGACCAGAGAATACAAAGCTCTGCCTAGGTATCCTGCAGTTTCAAGGGATATTGCGATGCTCATCCGGAATGATATCCTCGTGAAAGAAATCGAAGGAGTCATTCGTCAACGGGGCGGAAAGATTCTGGAGGGGGTTCGCTTATTTGATGTATACCGTGGCGACCAGGTTCCGGCGGGTATGAAGAGCGTGGCATATACGTTAACCTTCAGATCGGCTGACAGAACCTTGGTAGATGAGGAAGTAAACAAGGTCATGGAAAAAATTCTGGAGGGTCTGAAAACAAACCTGGGTGCAACACTACGGGAATAATTACGCGAATCTACTATGAAGATATTATCCTAATCCGCACAAGCATATGAACCGAAAAAGGGGCTCCGTAATCAGAAATCTGATAACGGAGCCCCCTATATTGACAGACGACTGTTTCACAAGAGAATCAATGAATCAAGCTCTTAAGCCATGATTTCAACTGGGTAATTTACTTCATGTTAAGCCCTGACAATGGGGGTGGAGAAATCCTGGTTACCATAACGCTGCGAAGGATTTGGAAAGCCAAGCACATATGTATCAGTCGCTCTGATATCAAACTCAAACATTTCTTTAGACAGACCGGACAGCAGCGTGCGGTAGTCTGAAACTTTTGTAATCACCGGAAGCGTCCCTTCATGTTGTATCCTTTTTAGCAATTCCAGACCTCTTCCGTTGAATCCAAGAATGCGCAGGTATCCGCAGTTTTCATCATCTAAATAGCGTTGTAGCCTTGACTTTGTGATACCCCATAAGAGATTTGCTGTAATTCTTCTAATTCTTGCGGAAGGGTATCGGTTGGTTGTTACCAGATTGATCAATTCATCCAGAGAACCTGATTTCATGGCACTGGCGATCAGCCTGTTTTCAAGACCTTCCTTCACATCAGGTACACGCTCAAGCACTTCTGGTGGCATCATCCGCAGCTTGTGCAGAATAATATTGGCAAAAGGTTTTGCATAAACAGGCCCTCTACCGTTCTGGAAGCATTCCTGCAGTATACGTAAAGAAGCTTCAGGAAGGTTGCCAGCCAATAAGGGGTTGTTTATCGAACCGCCATCTTTGAGAAATGAACGTATTGCAGAGGCGCTGGAAAAAGACTGGTTGATTACCGTACTCTGATAAGAAGAACCATGCCTTTTGATGGTGGTTGGCTGCATATTGCTTCTGAGGCTCTTAAGGGCTTTCAGGTATTCTATCGCCAAGATGTTGTTTGATTGTGACATGATGTTTTCTGGCAAGCCCCTCAGATAACCTGTAAGAGCTTTTTCCCTGGCGACCGGGAAGGAATGTCCGTCGCTAAGGTGTTTTCTTAGAAGATCTCTGTACACCGCAGGCTCGTCATATAAAGCAGAAGCAATTCGCCACAGGGAGCCCAACTCGCCCTGTTCGCTCCCAAAGCTTAGATAATCAACAATTCCGGTATGATGCAATGTACGGACGGCACCATATGCGAACAGTTCTGCAGAGGCACATGAAAAAACAACCGGCAATTCCAAAACCAAATCAATACCGCTTTGTAATGCCATTGTTGTTCTCGCCCATTTATCGACCAATGCGGGTTCACCACGTTGAACAAAATGCCCGCTCATAACACATATAGTATGAGTGGCGCCTGTCTTTTCCAGGGAAGCTTTGATGTGGTAGACATGCCCTGAATGCAAAGGATTATATTCTGATACAATTCCAAGAACCTTCATATAAAAACCTTCCTGATGCAATGTCGTTAAGCGATTACGGAAAGAGTGAGTATTCCTGATTGTTATTATATACTATTTTCGTCGCAAAAACTGCACCATAAACGAACTACCGAAAAACATTTTTTCGTTAAGCCACAAACGTAACCGGGCTATAGTAACTATTCAGAGGGGCTATAAAAGAATAACAGAAAAATGTTCATTATATGCTTGACACGGAATTATTTCGATGGTAAGATAAATGAAATATCATAAAAACTGTGAGAGGGAATAGTAGATACCCGGAACCTTTCAGAGAGCTGTTGGTTGGTGCGAAACAGCAGGGGAAATGTATTGAACTGGCCCTGGAGTTTCCTTCTGAAAATGAAAGTAGGACAGGACGAAAGCCCATCGTTACAGGGGCAGGATATCGGTGTAACCAACCTGTATCTGGAGCAAAAGAGTGGTCATCCATCCTTCGTCTCTTTTGGCGAAGGTTTTTTATTTCCCGCAACATGCAGCCGGATTAACGAAGCTTCTTTATCCAGAAACTTCAGAATAGGTTATTGGTATCCGTTAAAGTGTATTCCATATGGAATAAATAAGAGTGGTACCGCGGAAGTGAACCCTTCCGTCTCTATAGCTAGAGACGGAAGGGTTTTTTGAGTTTCGGTGTTTATATCCGAACTGAGACGAGTTCGCCAAGGCCTTTGAAAGGGAACTTGGCTGGATTATCCCAAAGGAGGGTTATAATGAATTGGAGTAAATACAAAAAATACCCGGCCATGGATTTAAAAGACAGATCATGGCCCAGCAAAACAATCGATAAAGCCCCGATATGGTGCAGCGTGGATCTGAGAGATGGCAACCAGGCGCTGCCGGTGCCGATGAGTGTTGAAAAAAAGCTGAAGATGTTTAATCTGCTAAAAACATTGGGTTTTAAAGAAATCGAAGTTGCTTTCCCATCGGCGTCAAATACGGATTTTCGGTTTGTGAGAACAATCATTGAAAGAGGATTTCTGGATGAAGACACGGTTATCCAAGTGCTTACACAGTCTAGAGAGCATTTGATCCGCAGAACTTTTGAATCCATTCAAGGCGCCAAGAAAGCGATTGTACATTTGTACAATTCAACCTCGGAACAACAGCGCAGGATTGTCTTCAAAAAGGATAAATCAGAAATCATAGAGATAGCCCTGCAAGGAGCCCGGTTGATCAAACAGCTGAGCAGCGAGTGTGATCAGGATATCCGGTTTGAATATTCCCCTGAAAGCTTTACCGGCACTGAAATGGAATTTGCTCTGGAAATATGCGAGGCTGTATTGAATGTTTGGCAGCCTTCACCTGAAAGAAAGGTTATTATCAACCTCCCAGCAACCATTGAAATGGCGACGCCAAATATATATGCTGATCAGATAGAATGGTTCTGCCGTCATATCAGCTGCAGAGATAGTGTCATTATCAGCCTGCATGCCCATAACGACCGTGGAACCGGGGTGGCTGCTACAGAGTTGGCCTTGCTGGCCGGAGCAGATCGTGTTGAAGGGACCTTGTTTGGAAATGGGGAAAGAACGGGAAATGTTGACATTATCAATCTTGCTATGAATCTTTATTCCCAGGGAATAAATCCTGAATTGAATATCACGAATATGGATGCGATCATAAAAACCTATGAAGCATGCACGGACCTTCGTGTGCATGAAAGGCATCCATATGCGGGACAACTGGTATTTACAGCTTTTTCAGGTTCACACCAGGATGCCATCAACAAGGGTTTCCGCTATGTCAAAGAAGAGAAACCGAAATATTGGGATGTTCCTTATCTTCCCATAGATCCCACCGATATTGGAAGAGAGTATGAAGCAATTATCCGTATCAACAGTCAGTCTGGCAAGGGTGGTGTCGCATTCGTGATGGAGCATGAATTTGGATATCACCTGCCAAAGGCAATGCATCCCGAATTTGGTGATATGATTAAGCAAAAATCCGATTCGTCAGGTAAAGAGCTTTCCCCGGAAGAAATTATGGAGGTGTTCAAGGAAAAATATCTGGAGGCAAAAGGACCCGTCAGCCTGTCTGACTATAGCATAGAAAGCAGGGGACATGTGGTTCACGTTACTGCCAAGCTTGTTATTGATGGCAAAAATGTGAATATTTCAGGAACAGGAAATGGTCCGATATCTGCGTTCTTTGACGCGCTCAAAAACAACGGGATTTCCAAATATCGTTTTGAAGATTACGAAGGCCATGCTTTAACCAGCGGCGCCGATGCAGAGGCAGTTGCCTATATTCAGCTGGCAAACGGCGGTGGAAGAAGTATATTTGGTGTTGGAAAAGACCAGAATACTACAACAGCTTCCTTCCAGGCGATTATTTGTGCGCTGAACAGGGTAATGACTACAACTAAGTGAAAAACAGTGCATCAGATACTCTTACAATTGTAAAGCAGACTGCAGGCTCATGACTTTGCTTTTTTTATGAAAAATATTTGCAAT
>LSQX01222280.1_pt1 | contig 18539 bp, 17 predicted proteins | sample 654561 | NCBI WGS metagenome assembly LSQX01 (sample SAMN04489861, study PRJNA283612) | anaerobic digester metagenome | isolation source: 4 biogas reactors fed with cattle manure at either 37C or 55C with and... | place: Denmark: Kongens Lyngby | collected 2014
CTGCACCCCTATACACCTTATGTCACAGAAGCCCTGTGGGGGCACCTGAAGAAAGCCTGCCAGAACACTGCGCCGGGCTTGACCCCGGCTGGTGGGTGGGAAGATGCTCTGATCGTTGCACGCTGGCCTGAAACAAGCCGTGTCGAAGGTTCTGATCCCCAAGCCAGTGAGGATTTCTTGCTGATCCAGGAAATGGTGCGCGCTATCCGCAATATCAGGGCTGAATACAAAGTGCCGCATGGCCGTCGCATCACGGCCACGATCAGCGCTGGAAAGAAAATGGAGATCATCCAGGCACAGAAGAAGACACTGATTTTGTTGGCGGGCATTGATTCCGAGGAGATGACAATTGTGATGGAACCGCTTGAGCCATCCGAAGACCGCATTACCCTGGTGGTTCCACCAGTAGAAATTTCACTGCCTCTGGCTGGCCTGGTCGATGTGGCAGCGGAGCGAGAACGTCTTGAAAAAGAACTGGCGGAAGTCCAATCACAGATCAACCGGCTTGAAAAATTACTGACAAGCCCATTTGCTAACAAAGCACCGGCAGAGGTCGTGGATAAGGAGAGAGAAAAACTTATAACTTTTCAGGAAACTGCTGAAAAAATCCGCAAACAACTCGGATAAAAACTCAATTTACCAACCAATCAGAGCCAGAGCATTTTTTGATCCATTGCTCTGGCTCTTTTGTCTTGATAGTGAGACAAGCTAATTGCGGGTGGTATTCTCATATTCTTTCTGCATGATTCGGCGCAGGATCGCCAGGGAAGTGGCATAGGTCGAATCTACGCCAAAATACGATAGGGTTCCAGCGCCCAAGTTTCCTCCCTTGGTGAGCGGCGTGTCCGATGCGTAATGGAGGATCCCTAAATCAAAAGGCAGCCCATACAGGTTGATGATCTCATCAACGGGGTGACGGGTGGGTCTGAAGAGTTCTGAAATAGCCGAAAGATAGGGTCCCGCTTCCATCTCAATATCGGTGTACCCCTCCCGGTAAATCACATCCATCACCTGGGCATTTTGTAAGTACGTACCCAGCACCGAGACAGATTTCTGATTGTCAAGCACAGTTCCATAAACCAGGTAAGGACTGATGTCTGCAGCGTTGAAACAGTTGTTATAGATATAGGTATTGAAGGAATGTTCGTCATACGTCACATTGGGGATCAACACATCGCCCCGTCGTCCGTTGAGTGTGGCGGCTTTGCCCATGATGTAGATTCCCAGAATCGATGATGTGTGTTCAGCGATTTTCACCAAAAGATTGTAAGCAGCCAACCCGAGAGGATAATCGATATTTAGAATAACAGCGTCACTCTTTTTCAGAAAGTTCCAGTCGGTCAAGCCACCTGCAAAGCTTTCCGGGCTAATGCGCGGATCAATGCTCTCCGGGTTCAAATGCGCCAATTCAATGATTTGAGATTCCACGTCGAAGGCATGCTCGCTTGGAATGCGTCTGACGCCGTATTTCTCTTCATAATTCAATTGCGCTTCAGATAAATCCTTTCCTTCCGATGTTGCCTGATATTTCTTGAGAACATAATACAGAAAATTTTCCTGCCGGGAAGGGACTTCTTGATGGCTGATATCATGCCATTCTGATAGAAGATCTTCGTCTCCTGCGGTATGAAGATAATGTGCCAAACGATCTTTTTGGGTCAGGGCAAAACCTGTCACCAGATTGGCAATGCTGTGGGTGTTGCTGGAAATGAAATAAACAGGGCGATCCTTGATATCGGGAAAGATCTTCTCGATGTTTTCCCACCAATAGCGGGTTGCTCGACGGTATTCATTGAGTGATCCGTTTGAAAGCTGCACTTCCAGGTCGAGCCGCTGATCTCGAATCCTTTTTAACGTATCCTTGAAACGATTACCCCAAATTGTTTTCAAGCGCAGAATTTCTTTCGTGGCTATTCTCAGAATGGATGCCAGGAGGTCTAAATCTTTTTCAGAATTTGGCGATAGGGCTTCAAATTCTTCGTCTGATAGCTTACCCAGGAGGCCATGAAGTTTATTCCATTCGATCTGATAGGCTGTCAGAATTGGAACGACATCATCAATATCTGAACGTGATGCGATGTAACAGGCAAGTGTGGATTTGCCATCAAAAAAACAACGGCGGCGACGGGCAGGAGCCGTCACATTCTGCCAGCTGTCAACATTGTGATAACCTGATTGTTCAAAGACAGCCGCACTCTGCCCCAGCAAAACGGTTTTGACGTCGGGGATGCAAGCGGGGAGGCGCAGGTTGGCGTAAATGAAAGAAGAGATGTCGGGTGTTTCATGACGCGCGTAAACATGCAGGGAGGAATTCATTCCTGCATGAACTTCTTCCATTGTTCGAATACGCACAGGTGTGGTTGATCGCAACAATGAATATATTGTTCGAAGGTAAAGGTCGATCTCATCAGATGCTCGGGTAGGGACAGTTCTTTCCATAATGGCTCTTTATATTTTTGTATGTTCGAATGATTAACCGGAGACTTGTAACAATCCATGAACCATTTTACTCTTTTAATTAGAAAATGACCGCTGTGGTTGTGTAGGGATGGCTTTATCCGTGACAGTTGGTTAACAGAAAATGATTCATTCGGTACAATATACGGGCATATAGACAATACCGAACAGGCAAAAGTTTGATTAAGACCATTTTTTTTGATTTTGGCGGCGTGATTTTTAAACAGCCCGACAGGCGCTGGATAAACCGTTGGAAAAGGCTCCTGGGCATCGAAAATCACCCGCAAGCCTTGGAAATGCTGGAAAACCCGCACGATTCCCAGTGGGTCAGGGATATCTGTTTGGGTAAACTGCCAGAAGATTATTTATGGATTCTGATGGCTGAAGAATGGCGCCTGAGGCCGGCAGTAATCCGTTATATTAAGCGCTTGATGCTCTCAAATCGCAGGTTGAACCGAAAAATTGTTGATTTTATGGCAGAATTGCGCGGACAATATCAAATTGCAATTTTAAGTAATGCGGGTGATCAGACCCGGCGTTTGCTTGAAGAAACTTACCAGATGAAAACCCTTGTTGATGAGATTATTATTTCTGCTGAAGAGGGCGTGATCAAACCCGATCACAGGATCTTTGAAATCGCTATGGCTCGTTTGCAAACGCTGCCTGAGCAATCTTTGTTGCTGGATGATCATCTGTTGAATGTAATCTCAGCTCGAGAATTTGGTATGCATGCTGTGCAATTTATCAATACAACTCAGGCAATTGATCAGATGCGCAGCTGCCTGGATGGCAGGTGTTCATGATGCTTTACCTGGTAGCAACCCCGATTGGTAATTTGGGTGATATTTCACTGCGCGCTCTGGAGGTTTTACGTTCGGTCGACCTGATTGCCAGCGAAGATACGCGCAAGACGACAATTTTGCTGCATCATTATGACATCCACAAACCCCAAAAAAGCTATCATGCCTTCAACGAAAAGAAAGTCGTCCCGAAGTTGATTGAACAGCTCAAAGAGGGAACGACCATTGCGGTGGTCACCAGCGCCGGGACGCCAGCGATTTCAGACCCGGGGTATTCGCTGGTGCATGCTGCCATCGAAAATGACATCCCGGTGACCGCCATTCCTGGTCCTGCTGCGGTTGTGATGGCGCTGGTTCTATCGGGATTGCCTGCGCACAGTTTCACTTACAAAGGGTTTCCCCCACGAAAACAGGGTGCACGGCAACGGTTTCTGAAAGAAGATGAATCCTCTTCTCATACGCAGATTTTTTATGAAAGCCCTTATCGGATTCAAGCTTTTTTACAGGATGCGCTCACCGTGTTGGGTGATCGGCAGGCGGCGCTCGCGAATGATCTGACCAAGAAATTCGAAAAAGTATTCAGAGGAACATTGACTGAATTGATTGCGCAGCTTGAGGGGGAAGCGCCGCGTGGGGAATATACTGTGGTGATAGAGGGCAAAAGGGATTAACGAAATTTAAAAGGTGAAAGAGAGATGTCCTCATCAACCGCATTGACGTCTTCGACCCGCTTGAGTGTGTTGATCACCCCATAGGTGAGGGGTGTGACCAACACTTCAATCAGGACTTTGAAAATATAGTTGGTGATGGTCAAGCTCCAAAACAGGCTTTTTGGAAAGACGCCCAGCAACGTGGCTGCCAAAATAAAAATGGCTGTATCCACCGCTTCTCCAACGATCGTGCTCCCGATGGTGCGCGTCCAGAGCCATTTTCCTTTGGTCATGACCTTCATAACGGACATTAAGATCGCATTTGAAAATGAGCCTGCCAGATAGCCCAGGAGACTGGCTGTAATGATTGCGCCCGAACTCATCCCACCGAGGATTTGGTTGTACGCCCCCTGACCGACGGATGCTTCCCAGGTTGCTTCGCCTGGCAGGACCTGGATCAACTTAAAAACGAGCGCGCTGATGACCATCGCACCAAAGCCAATCCAGATGATGCGACGGGCGCGTTTATAACCATAGACTTCCGTCATCACATCGCCAATTACATAACCAATCGGGAACAGCAGGGTACCTGCATCAAAACTGAGTGGAATGGATCCGATTCGGATTCCCCAATCGATGATCTTTGCCGATGATCCAATATTGCTCAAGACCAGCACCAAAACATACATAAGCATTATAATATCTATGTATTTATAACTTCGTTGATATTTTTCTTGAGCTTTTTCTTTCATGCATGTCTCCAAAAAGATGTGTTTCTAAGTATACCTTTATATGAACCGGTTTTTTCTATCCTTGAATTGTTTCCAAAAAAACAAAATCCTATTCCCTTCTGAGGTTTCACATCAGATTTTAAATGTTTTGCGTTTGCGTGAGGGTGATCAGGTACAGGTTTTAGATAATCAAGGTTCTGTTTTTGATGTTGTTTTGGATAAGGATCAGGGTGATGGTCGCTTGATTGGACGGATTCGAGCGACAAACCAGGAGGAAGCTGAACCGAAAACCCGGATTGCGCTTCACTTTGGACTGACAAGCCGTGAAAAAGTTGAATGGATCCTGCAAAAGGGAACTGAGATCGGGGTTGCATCCTTTCATCCCTATGTCTCTTCCCGAACAATGGTGCAATCCACCGAGATGACGCAACAAAGAAGATTGCGCTGGGAGAAGATCCTGCGGGAAGCGGCAGAACAATCGCATCGTGGACTTTTGCCTGAGCTGAGCACGCCGATGACATTCCAGCAAACCCTTGCGCTGGCGGCTGAAGAAAATGACATCTGCCTGATCGCATGGGAAGGAGCATCACCGGTTGAAGATGCTATCCGCGGTGTTTTGGACCACCAAAGAGGGCGGGCGGGGAAAATGGCGCTTCTGGTCGGCCCGGAAGGCGGTTTTTCAAACGAAGAAATCGAACAGGCGCAATCTTGCGGCTGCCGGGTTGTTTCGCTTGGGAAGGGGATAATGCGCATGGAGACTGCTGCAATTGTTTTCCCTGCGCTTGTGCTTTATGAGCTGGAGGCCTGCTTGCATGAGAATATTTATTAAATAATAGAACTATTTTGATAGATGCGGGTTATTATTGTTATCTAAACAATTAGGAGAAACGCATGAAAAAGCTTTGCATAATCGTCAATCCCATTGCAGGTAAAGGTGCTGGAAAAAAAGCGATCCCAGAAATAATAAAAAAATTGGACGAGATTGGGTTGGCTTATGATCTGCTCCAAACGGAATATCCGGGACATGCGATCGCACTGGCAGAAGAGGCGGGAACGAATGGTTATGCGACCGTGGTCGCTGTGGGTGGGGACGGTACAGTGAATGAGGTGATTAACGGCTTAATGCAAGCGAAAAACAACCACCACCTGACCGCCAATCTCGCAGTGCTTCCGGTTGGGCGAGGGAACGATTTTTCTTTTGGGATGGGGATTCCATCTGAACTCGATTCTGCGATCAGACTCCTTGCGGATGGACATGTTCGGCTGATTGATATTGGAATGGTCAAGGGCGGAGATTACCCGGATGGGCGTTATTTTGGGAATGGGATCGGGATTGGATTTGATACCATCGTGGGTTTTGAAGCAGCAAAATTGCCACCTTTCATCAGCGGGATCCCTGCGTATATCATAGCAGCATTGAAGACAATCTTTTTATTTTTCGATGCACCTCTGCTCAGAGTTGAAATCGATGATGAAGTGATCGAGCAGCCATGCTTGCTGGTGTCGATGATGAACGGGAAACGAATGGGTGGGTCGTTTATGTTTGCGCCCCAGTCGTCATCTGATGATGGTCTTTTGAATTTATGTGTTGTACACCAGGTGACGCGCTGGCAGGTCCTGGGTTTATTTCCCAAAGTGATGAGTGGGACTCAACAGGATCACCCAGCGATTTTGATGCCCCAGGGGCAAAACTTGAAAATTCTCGCTTTGAAGGGCACTTTGCCGGTTCACGCAGATGGCGAAACGATTTGTACCGCCGGCGAATCTCTGGAAGTGACCATCCTCAAGCAGCAAATCAATTTGATGTGTGATGGAGCGGCGTAACAGTTTATGAAACAATGGTTGGTCAATCACATTATCAGACTAATTTTACGTGTTCTGATCAAACTCGATGCAGATGAGCTAAAAAATTTTCCTGACGATGGTCCACTGCTCGTTGTCGCAAACCATATCAATTTTCTTGACGCCCCAGTGCTTATTTCCCACCTTTATCCCCGTCCAACAACGGGTTTTGTTAAAAAAGAGACCTGGGACAACCCGCTGCTGGCGTTTTTGTTTAATGTCTGGGATGGGGTTCCCATTGACCGCTCGACAGCCGACTTTTCTGCGTTAAATATGGCAAAGAAAGCTTTGGAAGACAAAAAAATCTTTGCGGTTACGCCGGAAGGAACCCGGACAGAAGATGGAAGGTTGATCCGGGCGAAACCAGGAATAGGTTTTTTAATCTATCAGTGCAACGCCCCGATTCTGCCGATTGCCTTTTGGGGGCACGAAAATTTTTTGAAGAATATCAAACGCTTGAAACGAAGTGACATGTACATCCGGGTTGGAAAGCAATTTCACGTTGAGATCAACGGAAACCGAAAAGATAAAGAAACCATGCAGGCTATTGCTGATGCCATGATGTTGGAGATCGCAAAGCTGTTGCCAGAGCAATACCATGGTGTTTATGCCGGGGGAGATTATGATGTTGAAAAATACATTAAGTTTTTAGATTGATCACCTAAAAAGCATATTGCGCAGTCGCCCGGGGAGCAGTTTCCCGATGCCTAAATTCCGCTGTAGATGATCATTAACCAATAAATACTGTCCCTGTGGGTTCAAGTTGGTGTGGGGGTTTCGTATATCCCTGCCGGAAATCCATTGTGAGACATCCTCATCTTTCAGGATGATCTTTCCCGAGGTAAAGAAATGACCAAAGCGGCTGGCAAATTCATGTGAGGGTTGGAACTGATCATCCTTTAATTTGCCAATCGCCATACCAATGTGCTCGAAAGGCAAATCAGGAAAATGGTAAAGATACGTTTCTGGAACTAAAAACAAAGACTCATATCTTTTATAGAGTGCAAGATCAAAGTTGGTAAGGATATTGCCCATTTCGAAGCCATATTGATCCCTGACCGAATTTATTAATGACCGTTCGATTTCTGAATTTGCAGGTCGGAGAAGCGTTTTAGAAAAATCTCGCGAGGGCGGAGAAGCGGCCTGGTTGGGGACTGATTGGGTCTTGGTTAGCAAACCACAGAAGAATCCGGACATTCCCGTCAGGTGAGGCCAAAGCCGCGCTGTGCGGGAGAGATCGGGATGAAAAACAGTTTCGCCAAATCGGGTCAATCCCGGCGTGTCAAAGGGCAGCTTGTGAGCGAGGTCCTGAATAGTGAACGTGTCGGGGAAAGCATCGATGACCTTCTGAATGACAGCCTCGTCTTCTTCGGGCGCCAGTGAACAGGTGGCATAAACCAGTTGACCGCCTACCTTCAGCGCGCTGAGGGCGCTTTTAAGGAGTTGAACCTGGCGCTCTTGCAGCCGGTGACGCTCACTGGATGAGGTCTCGCGTGGAGGACGGTTGTCGGTGGGGCGCAGGTTCTCCATGCTGCAGGGGGCATCGAGAAGGACGATATCAAAGGTTTCGGGATACCAATCACCAAAGCGCTCACCAGGGTATTGCGTGATGATCTGATTGACTCCGCCCCAGGTGGTGAGGACGGAGCGCAGTGCAGGGATGCGGCTTTTGCTGCTGTCATTGGCGATAATGAAGCCGCGGTCGCCTGTTCGGTCGATCAGGTGTGTGGTTTTTCCGCCGGGTGATGCCGCCATATCCAGGATGAGTGGATGGGGTTGATCGAATTCAAACAGGCTGACGGGCACCATGGACGCCGCGTCTTGCAAATAATATTCCCCCATGCGGTGCTCGATGGTGGTTCCCGGCGATTGTGCAGCGTTTAAAATCGTCCAGGCATGATCACAAAAAGGGATGGGCTTGACCTTCCAGTTATAGCGGTCCGCCAAACCCTGGATTCCAGCTTGCGGGTCGATTTTTAATGAATTCAATCGGATGCCGGTCGGTAAGGGTTCCGTTTGAATGGTTAAAATTTCTTCGATTTCACGGTCGCTCAGAACACCTGAAAACCGGTTGAGACTTTTTTGTAAGTTTGTGTTCATTTCAGGGCTCACAGGTTTATCCTCCCCGTTTCTTGAGGATGAAAAGCATTTCATCACCAATCTGCAAGTCGACGATCTCACGCGATGGCGGCAGGTTTTCATTCACAAGCCTTCGGTGTTGTTCAACCAGGGCATGTGTTCCTGTCAGATTATGCGCAGGCAGGGAGACCACCAGCGCATCCACATTCAAAGCCTCCCAAAATTTACGGTTGCTTCCCAGAGCTCTTTTTTCAAATCGGTGGGCTTCTTTCAAAAAGAACCCCACATCGGCGTGAATTTGCGGCGGTGAAACGAGGATATCCCTGTTTTCTGCCAGTGGCAACAATCCAAGCGATTCAAAAAACAGGTTGATGAAGTTTATCCGGGGTTGAATGATGTCATAAGCATGATACCGGGTTGAAATCGGCAGGTGCATGAAGGGGAATCCGATTGGGTGGTGACCGCATGCCAGATCGAGAATGCTATCGGGTGTGCCTGTGATTTCAAAGATTTTTGTGTAAAAAGATTCCAGGGTGGGGATACGTTCCTTCGTTGAGGCGTGTTGAGAGAGGATGTCAAGGCACAATGTGCGGGTAAGCGGTGAGTCCGGGCTTGGTTCTTTGATATTCAACCATTTTTCAGTCAGGGCTTTATAGTCGGACTCCCCCAAATAGGACGCCACAATATTATGTAGCTTCCGTCTGACGGATTTGGTCAGCTCTTTTGATGAATTGTAATTTGGTGCGTCCTTGAGAATCAGATCGCGGACGGTGCCAGGTTGAATACCTTTACCGCGATATTTCGGCGATTGAAGAATCTGGGTGACGATTTGTGCAAGGGCATCATTTTCGAGTTTCATTTGCTCACCAAAAACGCCAATTCACTTGAGAATACAAACTCACGGATATGCCATGGCTTTCCTGTAATGAGGCGATAGAAATGTTCGCGATAAAAATCGGACATGCCTTTTCTTTTGCCCCCCAGGCTGTGCGCAGGGTAAGAAATCAGAATATGATCTGTTTGCAGGTTCTCCAGCATATGCGGACTGATCTCTTTGTTCACCTGCTCAAGGCAAGGGATCGATTTGAGAATCAGCGCGATTTGCGCCTGATCTTGAGGAATCTTACCGATCAGGTCGCAGGGACGCGTTTGTCCGTCAATCATAAAATGGGTGAAGAAGGATTGGAGACCCTCCAACATATCTTCGTAAATATCACAGGCAGTATAGCTGAAGGTGGGTGCCATGGGCATCCAGGGAAGAGCCAGGGGATTCAACCCGCAAGCCAGATCCAAAATGCTGGTGATGGGGGCAATTGGCGCCAGGCACGTTTGAAAAAAAGTCTCCAAAATGGGCAGGCGTTCTGCAGTGGAGGCGTGATATCCCATTGTCATAATGCAGAACTGGCGTGCTTGCTCAACGTTGAGGTCTCGGGGTAAATTTTCTAAGGCTTGTAAAAAAAGGGCTAAGTCAAACTTTTTCTTGAAATAGGCGCCCCCAATTTGATGGCATTTATTGCGCACATACTTAATCACGGATTTCCCGGTCAACCCCTTGGAAAGGGCATCCTCCGTCAGGCGTCTGAGAAGAGCGGGCATCATGTGCCGGTACTTTGGGTTCGACTGCACCTGCCGAACCAGGTCTTCAATAAGGATGTCATCCGCCATTGCTGCTCAATCGCTCGGTCAGTTGCGTCATAAAACGCAAATTGTGGAGTGTAGCCAGGCGATAATAAAGCCAATCCCCGGTTTTGAAAAGGTGATGCAAATACCCGATGCTGTAGCGTTCACAAACAGGGCAATCACAATATTCTGAGATAGGGCGTTGGTCTTTGATGTGTTTTTTATCCTGGATATAAACATAGGCAAGCCAGCTTCCGTCAGATGGTAAGGAGGAATCAGGCGGGCTTTCAAAGCGCATCAGGCGTCCATGGCGGGCATCACGGGTGGGGAGCGCGCAATCGAAGATGTCATAACCCAGGCGGTATGTCTTCAACAGGTTGATCGGATGCCCGATGCCGAGCGCATGCATGGGATAATCCACCGGAACAAGCTCACGGGTTAATTGCACCATTTCATCAAGCAAATTTCCCTCAGCGTCCAAAGGCCACCCACCGTAGCCAAATCCATCGAACCCAATTTCCAGCAGCCCTTCGGCACATTTTTGCCGCAAATCAGGGTATCCGCCGCCCTGGATCACCCCGAAGATCAGGGGGCGTTCATTTTCGGACAATTGTTTCTGCTCCATTTGTCGAAGGTATTCATCTTTACAGCGTTTTGCCCAGGATAGGGTTCGTGTGACTGACAGTTCCTGTTCAGCGCGGGACTCATCCACATGGGTGCAATCGTCCAGGCAGATGACCACGTTGCTGTCATAACTGATCTGCAGCTGGATGCTTTTCTCAGGAGAAAGAATGAATTTGCGGTTTTTACCTTCGGGGTAAAAGGTGATTCCACGGTCTGAAAGGTTTCCGAAACGCTCCGACTCACGGATCAATGAGTATGCCTGGAAACCCCCGGAATCTGTGATGATGATTCCTTGCCAGCCTGAGAACTTATGCAGACCGCCAAAGGCTTGTACCGTGCTGGAACCGGGTTTTTGCATCAGGTGGAATGTGTTCATCACCACGGCTTCGATTTTTACGTTGCTCAAGTCCTGCGAATCCACAGCGCGTACATACCCCAGGGTCGCATCGGGTAGGAAAGCGGGCAACTGGAGTTCTTTGTCTTGCAATTTGAGATGCGTGCGCCTGTTCATGTGCGTATTTCCCCTTTACTACGGTTAAGGTTTAAGATCAGAACGAACTCCCGCTTTTGCCCGGTCACCTTTGGTAAAATCCCACCAATAGCTCCACGATAAACAGATTCTTTTTGGAGGGTCAGGTCACACGCCAGCAGGATGTCCAGATTTTCGCCGAAAGCCTCCTGGACTTCTGTAAGCAGCCTGGTCAACCGGTAAGGTGTGTCCATCAAAATTACAGGAAAAGAATATGATCTTAAATTTTCGATAAAGGATTTTCTTTCCGGTGTTTTTCTGGGTGGGAATCCAGCAAAAAAGAACCGATCGATTGAAAAATCGCAGAGTGAAAGCGCTGCCATCAAGGAAGCTGGCCCAGGAATGGGCGAAATGGGGATTTTTAACTCATACAGGTGTTTCAGTAAATGTTGTCCCGGGTCGGCGAAGATGGGCGTGCCGGCATCGGAAATGATCGCCATGGTTTCACCTGCAGCAATTGATTGGGCAATCTTTGGGGCTTCTTCCTTCTCATTGTGTTCATTCAGCGGGATCAGTGTCTTTTCGATATCAAGGCTGCGCAGCAGGCGGCTGCCCTGACGGACCTCCTCGCAAATGATCGCATCGACTTCTTTAAGAACAGACAAAGCCCTCAAAGTAATATCTTTAGGATGACCAATTGGCGTTGCTACGATATATAATTTGCCAGTTTTGTTACCTTTGTTCATTGGATTAATTGTAACATCCCCATCAACCCGTTGAAAAGGCTCATTTGCCATCACTGGTCAGAGGTTGAGGAGTGTGGCATAATACCACCGGTAGGAATTGCTCGTCAAGGAAGGAATAATATGAAAAAATTTAGCCGTTTGACACGCGTTTCCCTCATGCTGGCTGTCTTATTCGGGTTGGATAAAATCTTGGGCGTCCTGAGGACGGTAATCATCGGGCGCCAGTTTGGTCTTTCAGAAGAGCTGGACGTTTTTAACGCAGCGAACAACCTGCCCGATATGCTGTTTGCACTGATTTCCGGCGGCGCACTGGCAATCGCATTTATTCCCATTTTATCAGAAAAGCTTACCAAAGAAGGGCGGCAGCCCGCCTGGCGATTGTTTTCAAGCGTTGCCAACCTTGCCTTCCTTGTCACCAGCGTATTTGCTGTGCTGATCGGTTTGCTTGCGGGTCCGCTGGTGCGAAGCCAGCTGGGGATTGCACCCGGGTTTACTTCGGCGCAACAGAGTTTGACGGTTGAGTTGATGCGATTAAATTTAATTGCGACAATGGTCTTTTCTATCTCAGGATTGGTGATGGCAGGCTTACAGGTCAACCAGCATTTTTTGCTGCCAGCCGTTGCACCCTTGCTCTATAATATTGGGCAAATCTTTGGGGCGGTGATCCTGGCACCTGAACAGGGCTATCAGATTGGTGGTTTTCGACTGCCTACTTTGGGGATGGGAATCCATGGGCTGGTGTATGGAGTCATCCTTGGCGCGATTTTGCATCTCCTGATACAGGTGCCTGGATTGATTAAATTTAAGTTCAAGTGGTCGCCAGTGCTTGATTTTAAAGATGAATCATTCCTCCGGGTGATGGGATTGATGGGTCCACGCCTGATCAGCATGGTGTTCATCCAGTTAATTTTCCTGGCGAATGACAATCTGGCATCTCGCTTGCCGACCGGCTCAGTGACTGCATTGACGTACGGTTGGTGGATTCAACAGGTTCCTGAGACTTTGATCGGAACGGCGATCGCGACAGCATTGCTGCCCACCCTTTCCGAGCACGTCGCAAGGGAGGACCAGAAGGCGTTCAAAGAAACCATCGAGCGTTCATTGCGGGTCATGATCGCGCTGTCATTGCCCATCACGGTTGTTTTGTCGATTACCAGCTTGCCCTGGATCCAATCGGTTTTTGATTTTTCGCTTGGCGATGCTCAAATGATCCTGAGGACAACCCAGGGTTATTTGGTCGGGCTTTTAGGTCACAGCGTGGTCGAATTGGGTGTGCGATCGTTCTATGCAAAAAAGAATGCAAAGGTTCCGACGCTTGTCTCCGTCTCTGGATTCTTTATTTTCTTGTTTGCAGCCATTTTCTTGATACCCCAATTGCAGGTGGGGGGGATTGCTTTGGCGAATTCAATTTCGTATAGCATTCAAGCGGGCGTGCTGATTTATTTGTTAAACCGCACGCTCTCCGAAAATTTTGTTCTGGCGAAAACAATACTGCGCGGTGTACTGAGTGCAGTATTGGCTGGTGCTGTTGCATGGATTGTGTTTTCTTTGCTGCCGATTCCGGCTTCCTCGCTGGTTTTGTCAGCGGGTGGGATGCTGTTTGGTGTGATGATAGGGATCCTGCCCATTCTGTCTGAGATTCGAATCTTGTTCAGTCTATAAATGATTTAAGGTATAATCCTGCCTATGTCTGAAAATGAATTGAACCATACCCAACCCGTTGAAATCGAGAAAAAGAAGCGTTCTAAGAAAAAATTCCTTGAGCGTCGTTCATCATGGTTTCTTCTTGGTTTGTTACTGGCATTATTGATCATGCTGCTGGGATCGATATTAGGAGTACCCAAAGGGATTGATGATCGCGTTAGCCTGGCAGAAACCCAGGCTTCACCAAAAATTCAGGCGCAGCTTGAAGCCGCAAAAAATGACATTGCGGAAGGGCGCTATAAGGTTGCTCTGGATCGCCTGAACTGGATTTTGGAAGAGATGGCGCCGTTTATGACGGAAGCCGAACTGGAAGAGGTTGGGAATCTTTACAGTCAGACATTATTGCAAATTTCGTTGACTGGATCGCCGACACCCATTCCTTCACCCACCCCGACGGTGATTGCTTTCACACCCACCCCTGACCTGCGTGGTGAGGAGGAGATTTATTCGAATGCCCATCAATATCTGGCTGCGGAAGAATGGGATCTCGCAATCCAAACCCTTGAAGCCTTGCGTGAGAAGAATATCGGGTATAAAACCATTCAGGTTGATGGCATGCTGTATGTGGCATTGCGGAACCGCGGAGTTCAAAAGATATTGGTTGAAGGCAGTCTTGAACCGGGTATTTACGATTTAACCCTGGCGGAACAATTTGCACCCCTTGATTCGGCAGCAGAGGGCTTCCGTACCTGGACACGGATGTATCTGACGGGCGCCAGCTACTGGGGTGTCAATTGGGAGCAGGTTGTGTTTTACTTTGAACAGGTTTACCCGATGCTGCCCAATTTACGGGATGGAACCTTCATGACAGCCAAAGAACGTTTCCGAATTGGCGCGATTGAATATGCCAACCAGCTTACTGCGTTGGGCGATGCCTGTGCAGCATTGGAATATTTTGACAAGGCACTTTCTGTTCAGCCAGATGAATCTGTGCAGGCATTGAAAGAAGAAGCCGCAGAAGCCTGCTTTTCACAAAATAGTTCTCCACCAGAAGCAGCAACAGATGTGCCATCTCCCCAACAGCCGGTTCCAACCACAGCGCCAACCAGGGAGCCAACAGCTGTCCCAACCGAGGAGCCCACAGAAGAACCCACTGAGGAACCGACTCAGGAGCCAACTGTGGAACCTTAGGGTCAGTCAAATGCGAATTGACCTCTTGAAGGCATGGTTTTTTGAATGTCTTTGAGAGGTTTTTTTCTTTGTTTTGCTGGTTTTATTCAATCAAGAAGTCTGCCGATAAGGTCATGGGTGATTGCAGTATGGATTTTGACCTGGACCATGTCTCCGGGCGGAGCGGGGTCATTGATGACGACAAGCCCATCAATTTCTGGCGCGTCACGGTAGGAGCGACCGATCGATACCCCCTGTTTTTCATCCATACCCTCAACGATGACATCGAGGGTTTTGCCAACCCAGGATTGGTTTCGTTTCAAAGAGATCTCAGATTGGATCTTCATCAGGTGTTCAAAACGTTCCCTTTTGACATCTTCCGGGATGGGATTACCAAGAGCTTCTGCAGGCGCCCCAGGTTCAAAGGAGTAAACAAAAGCACCCATGTGATCAAACTGGATTTGTTTCGTAAATTGGACCAGGTTTTGAAATGCTTTTTCATCCTCATTTGGAAAACCCACGATAAAGGTTGTTCGAAGAACGGCATCAGGAATTTGCTCCCGAATTTGAACGAGAGTCTCATGCACGGATTGCATATTGCTTGGTCGATGCATTGCTTTGAGCACCTTTGGGTCAGCGTGTTGTAAGGGCATGTCCAGATAGGGCAGGATTTGAGGTTCGGACGCCATCATACCGAGCAGATTTTGCGAAACATATCCCGGGAAGGTGTACATTAATCGGATCCATGGGACATGGGGGACGGCTTTGACCAGCAACTCAAGCAATTGGGTTAACCCATCTTTCATGTTTAAATCATGACCGTAATCGGTGATATCCTGGGCAATTAAAATGATCTCCTTGACACCCTGATCCTGCAAAGCCCGGGCATCAGCAATGATCTTTGCCGGGGGACGGCTGACAAGCGTGCCTTTGATCAGTGGTATCAGGCAGTAGGCGCATGATCTGCGGCATCCATCTGCGATCTTGAGATACGCGCTTGCACCCTGAATTGCGACACGCTGTGTATTCTGTTCATTAAGTCCAATCGTTGAAGATACTGGAAGGTGAAGATAAGGGTAGGGCGTTTGTTTCCGATCGATCTGTTCAATCACGTCAAGAATATCCATCCAGCGTTTCGTCCCTAAAATGGCTGCCACACCGGGTACGGCATCAAGGATTTCCTGGTGATGTAATTCGGGCATGCAGCCTGCGACAATCAGTTTTTGCCAGGTTTTTTTGTTGATATTCAAGTCGTTTAAGACGGAGATGGCTTCTTGGCGAGCCGCCTTCAGGAATCCGCAGGTGTTGACGATCAAGAAATCTGCCTGGTTTGCATTAAGGGTGGGCGCCAGCCCATGCTGGTTTAATAACTGGGCGATGGAATCAGAATCGACCAGGTTTTTCGCGCAGCCAAGTGAGATTAGATGGTAAGTTCTCTTGTTTTTATGCATCATGGGTTACGGGGCAAATGGTGTTTGTGTAGGGGCTGGCAAAGATGTCGGTGATGGCGTGATCGTGAACGTTGGTGATGCCTCAGGCGTTTGTGTGATGGTAGGCGTATTGGTGGGGGTTGGCAAGACCAATCCCGATTGCGTGAAGATCAGATCAGAAACCTGACCAACCACACCCAGGGCGCCGATATCTTCATCATTAAAATAAATTTGGATGGCGCCAGCATTACCTGTTAGCACTTCAACTGTTTCCTGTCCAAAGTAATCATAAGCATTTCCAGGGATCAATCGCCCTTCAAAAACCACCTCTTCATCAGAGGTTACCTGTACCCAAACGCGCTGTCGTGGGATTATTAAAAGGTTAATCGGATAATTGCTGGGTCTCGGCGTGAAAAGAGGCGGCGCTTCTTCTTGAGGGGAGTCATCAGCCGGTGTATCTTCCCCAATTGTTTCATCTTGTTGTGTCGGCTGTGGGGATGGTGAGCCTGCCGCAAGGAGGATATCGGAAACCTCAGGTAAATCAGTTGCGTCCAAATCAGGTGAATCGGCGGATAAAATTCGGCTGGATCCCCAAACGACAAAACCTGCAAAGATAATAAACAAAGCGGCAATCACCAACAAATCGAGCGAGAAAAAACTTTTCAGCTTGAGTTTGGCGGGGGAAATTTCTCTGGCTGCGGTTTTTGAAGTTGAAGGAGATTCCTGTTGCATTTCTTTTCTGCGCGCTTGTAAGCTGTCTGCATAGGCTAACAGGAGCGAATCCGTCTCTAAATCTAAAAATTGGGCATAATTTTGGAGCATTCCCCTTGCCTGTACCGGGGATGGCAATTGATCAAGTTGTCCTGATTCCATGGCGATGAGATATTTCACAGGGATAAAAATAGTTTTATTGACATCGTTGATGGAAAGGCTGAGTACTTCACGTCGTTCTTTAAGCAAGTTCCCGATTGCTAAATTGATGTGGTTGGATGTGCTTGTTTCTCCAACCATGCTTTCTTCAAGTGGTGCTGGCAGGGTGTCGGCAGATTTTACTAATTGAGGTTCTTGCGTCTGGGGAGGCAACTTGATCTGGACTGGTTCTGGATGTTTGACCGTGGCTGCTGCATTATCCTCAATGGACGTGGGGATATCTTCTTTTGAAGCAGGCGGTAATGGAGGCTGCTCTTTTTCAGCGAGGTGATATCCCTTCACTTCTAGGTCGGCGATTTTTACGCCTAATTGGCTGGCATACAACCTGAGAAAACCCCGCGCTTGAACCTGGCTGAGAAGAGTTTCTTCATCACCCTCTTCAAGCGCTCTGAGATAATCAAGCCGAATCTTCGTTTTTATGGCAATTTCTTCAAGTGGAATGCCCTGAGATTCACGAATTTCTTTGAGCTGCTGACCAATATGGATCGTCATCATAGTTGTATTATATTCTAAAACGAAACCGACCTGCGGATGATTTCATTCACAGGCCGGCTGGTTGTTTTGACGTTAATGTGTGATTATGCGTCGGTTTCTGTTTCCGTATCTGATTCCAAAAGATTTTCTTCCAGTTCTTCTAAATCCTCAACGATTTCTTGCAGCATTTCCGCTTCTTCTTCGATCAGGATTTCTTCTTCAGCTGCAGCAATCTCTTCTTCTTCAACGGGGACTTCATTTTCACGATGAAGAACAACGGTGATTTCCGGGACGAGATCCATGGTCAGATGGACCGGGATGTTATAAGTTCCCAGTTGACGGACAGGTTCAGTTTCAACCTGGCGTCTTTCAATATCAATGCTGTAATTTGATTTTACTAACTTAACGATATCTTCAGCGCTGATCGAGCCATACAAGCGTCCTGTCTCGCTGGCTTTGACGGGGAAGTACAGCTTCTTCCCGTTCAATACTTCGGCAACATCGCTCAATTCCTCATTCAGAACTGCACGCCGCTCGGTTGCTTTTGCGGCAATCCGTTCTGATTGCTGCATGGCGCCTTTTGTAGCGGGTATGGCAAGTCCCTGGGGGATGAGGTAGTTGCGGCCGTAACCTGCAGCGACTTTCTTAATTTCGCCAGCCCGGCCTAATTTGTAAACATCTTTGATTAACAAAACTCTCATTCTTCAAGCCCTTTCTTTCATAAGATAATGTTCATGTCCGAAGGGTACAACGGACAGGTAAAAATTTTACTCGATTTACATCTGGAGAGCAATAACGCAATACCAAAGATGGCGTTTATTCCTGTTTGTAAACCACTGAGTGAGAGTATTTGATTGAATTCGAGTATACTTG
>LSQX01371498.1_pt1 | contig 18537 bp, 17 predicted proteins | sample 654561 | NCBI WGS metagenome assembly LSQX01 (sample SAMN04489861, study PRJNA283612) | anaerobic digester metagenome | isolation source: 4 biogas reactors fed with cattle manure at either 37C or 55C with and... | place: Denmark: Kongens Lyngby | collected 2014
AGATGTGTATAAGAGACAGATTGTCCTCCACCTAAACCTTGACTCATGGTACCAACATAAACTGTCCGCTGATTATTATAATCTTTATAATCCACCTTAAAGTAATAAAAAGATAATCCTGTTTGGTTTGAGGTAAAGCTATACTCATGGTAACCATCATTGGTGTTTTCCATAAGGATATACTCTTCTCCCTGGCCTTCTTTTTGCAAAACTAAAGTTACTTGGGGATTTTCCGATCCTTCAATCTTAAATCGAAGACGGATAAGGTCTCCTATTTTTATTGCTCCAAAAGGTGTTTTATATTCTTCTAAAAAAGAATTATATGTAATATTTATATTTCTGTAATTCATAATATTAAGAAGCTCATAATTCTATGAGCTTCCACCTGCCTTTATGTAGATTTTTTACTTGTTTTTATCGTTCAATAGTACGAGTATCCCAAATACCTGACGCATACTGTCTTACCGTAACATCTGAAGAGAACACTCCAGAGGAGGATATGTTTTCAATACTCATTTTATTCCAAACAAATCGATCTTGATAAAGATCATTTAGTTTCTTATGAGCACCTAGGTAAGAATCAAAGTCTTTTAGTACAAAGAATTCATCATTATAGTCAATAAGACTTCTAAAGATATCGATTCCTTCTACATTAATTCCTCTAATAGATCCATCAACTAAACTGTCAAGGACTCTCTTTACGCGGGTATCAGACTCATAGAATTCTCTTGATACATAGTTACCACTTCTGTAATACGATAAAACTTCTTTTTCTTCCATACCAAAGATTACGATATTAGGTGTTCCTACCTCTTCCATGATTTCCACATTGGCTCCGTCTAGTGTGGCCAATGTTATGGCCCCATTCATCATAAACTTCATATTACTTGTACCTGAAGCTTCTTTAGTGGTGGTGGATATCTGCTCAGATATCTCTGAAGCTGGAATAATTTTTTCAGCTAAGGTTACACCGTAATTCTCTAAAAATACAATTTTAATCTTATCGTGAATTCTTGGATCGTTATTAACCTGATCTGCCAAAGCATTAATAAATTTAATAATCTCTTTAGCATAGTAATACCCTGGTGCTGCTTTCGCTGCAAAAATATAGGTTTTAGGTACCATATCAAAACTAGGATTTTCTAGTAATTGTAAATACTGATGTTGGATGTGTAGTGCATTTAAAAGCTGTCTCTTATATGCATGAAGTCTTTTCACATGAACATCAAAAATAGAATTTGGGTCAACGATAATATTATTCTTTTCCTTGATAAATTCTGCGAGTTTTTCTTTATTATGCTTTTTAATTTGTTCGACTTGTTTGTGAACTTCTGTATCTCTTTTAAATTTCTTAAATAATTTAAGATCCTGAGGATTACGTCTCCATGAATCACCTATGGTGTCATCTAGAGTTTTTGAAAGCTCTGGATTCGCGAGCATTAGCCATCTACGATGGGTGATTCCATTGGTCTTATTATTAAATTTATAAGGATATAGCATGTAGAAATCATTTAGTTCTTGGCTCTTAAGTAACTCTGTATGAAGCTTAGCTACACCGTTGACACTATGGGTACCATGTATGCATAAATGCGCCATCTTAACATATCCATCAGCAATAATAGCCATTTTTTCAACTTGTTGCCAATCACCTTCAAATCTCGCCGATAAAGTTTCTCTAAATTGACGGTCAATTTCTTGAATGATAAGGTAAATTCTTGGTAAAAGATTTTTAAAGAGATCAACATTCCATTTTTCAAGTGCTTCACTCATGATGGTATGGTTCGTATAACTCATGGTGTTTTGCGTAATATGCCAAGCATCTTCCCAAGCCATTCCTTCTTCATCCATAAGAATTCTCATGAGTTCTGGAATCGCTACAGCTGGATGGGTATCATTAATATGGATTGCTGCAAAGTTATGTAATTCCTTAAGATCTCGTCCTGATTCTTTTAAGTCAGATATAATATCCTGAAGACCTGCTGAAACAAAGAAGTACTCTTGCTTTAAGCGAAGTACTCGACCTTCGTGATTGGAGTCATCTGGATAAAGCACTTCTGAAATGCTTTCAATATCTCTCTTATGAGTTAAAAGTGTATTGAAATCCTGCTCTCCTGAATTATCTTCACTATATGGCGGAACTTCTGCATTCCAAAGACGTAAGGTATTAACGGTCTTATTGCTATAACCCACTAAAGCTGTATCATAAGGCACAGCTAAAACCTCTTGGAACCCTGTGTGAATTGGCTCTAGCGATCCATCATCATGAGGTTTCATCCAAGCATCTCCGTAAAACCTTACCCGAACGGCTCTATCACTTTTACGAATTTCCCAAACGTTATCGTCTCTTAACCAGTTTTCAGGTAACTCAATTTGATATCCGTCTACAATTTTTTGTTGAAAAAGACCATATTTGTATCGAATTCCATTTCCGTGTCCAGGGATTCCTGAAGAGGCCATTGAATCCATGAAACAGGCGGCTAGCCGACCTAATCCACCATTCCCTAGTCCAGGATCTACTTCTACGGCCTCAATATCATTAAGGTCAAGACCCATCTCAACTAGAGCTTCTTTTACTGTATCTCGAATTCCTAAGTTTAAAAGATTACTAGCTAGCAGTCTCCCTAAAAGGAACTCAATAGAAAAGTAATAGGCTTGTTTTTCGCCGTATTTCTTATAACGATTGGTGGATTTAGCCCACGACTCTGAAATATATTCTTTTAGTAAATAGCCTAGGGTGAAATACTGCATATTTGTTGTAGAATCATCTATTCCCTCGGCATAAAGTTTAAGCATCTTTTTTTCAAAGTCCACTTTGAACTGATCTTTTGTTAATATCATTAAGTCTACTCCTTCTGAAGAATATCTTGGAATAATTCTTGATAAGTTTTGGCTGACGCCTTCCAACTATAATCCGTTTCCATTCCTTGAGTAATAATCTTCTTAAATTCTTTTTTATTTTGATATGCATCGAGTGCTCGATATATCGCTTGCATCATATCATAACTATCATAATTTGAAAAGGTAAATCCGATACCTTCACCTGTATATTTATTGTAAGGGATAATGGTATCTTTTAAACCACCCGTTTCACGGACGATGGGAACACTTCCATATCGAAGAGCCATCATTTGTGATAATCCACAAGGTTCGAACAATGATGGCATTAGGAAAAAGTCTGTGGCCGCATAGATTTTTTGAGCCAATTCTCCATTATAAGAAATATTTGCTGAGATTTTTCCAGGATATTTATGTTGGAAATATCTAAACATATCTTCATAACGTCTCTCCCCTGTTCCTAAAACAACCAGCTGTACATCTTGGTGAACAAACTCTTCAATGGCTTCCGCTATAATGTCAAATCCCTTTTGATCTGTAAGTCTTGAGATAATTCCAAACATAGGAACGTCTTCTCTTACTTCTAACCCTAGTTCTTTTTGAAGCGCTGTTTTGTTCTTTACTTTTTCTTCAAGGTTTACTGAGCTGAATTTAAATGGAATGTGAGGATCAATTTTTGGGTTATACATCGTATAATCAATTCCGTTTATAATCCCTTTTAATTTGTAATCTACTTTTTGCATAACGCCGTGAAGACCTTCACCAAAATATTCCGTTTTAATCTCTTCAGCATAAGTTGGGGAAACAGTAGTCACAAGATCCGCATAATTTACGCCACCTTTAAGGTAATTCACATCACCATAAAACTCAAATGCAAAGTCTTGAAGTAGCTCGTTTCCTATACCTAATAAGTTCCCCAGCACCTCTGGTGGATAGATTCCTTGGAATCTAAGATTATGAATAGTCATGACAGTTTTAATATTTTCAAATTCTTTTTCCCATAAATATTTCGTTTTAAGAAGCACAGGAATGGCTGCAGTATGCCAGTCATTACAATGTAGTACATCTGGAACAAAATTTATTCTTGTTAACACTTCTAACACTGCTTGAGCAAAGAATGAGAATCTCTCTCCATCGTCAAAGTAGCCATAAGGAGCTTCTCTGAAAAAATAATACATATTATCAATGAAGTAATACTTCACACCTTCAAACTCTAGAAATTTAACCCCTAAATATTGATCTCTCCACCCAACTTTTACAGTGGTATCAAAGAGATGTTCCATTTTGTCACGATATTTATCTGGAATACTTCCATAGTTGGGCATAATGACTCGAGTATCTTCCCCCAAATTAATCATTTCTTTAGGAAGGGCATAGGCCACGTCCGCCAACCCCCCCGTTTTAAGAAATGGATAACACTCTGATGTAGCAAATAAAATTTTCATTTTTCCCTCCTAAAGTACAGCACCTTTATTAATAACTAGTGGGTTATTAGGACTTCCCTTTAACTCGGTATTTTCTGTTAAAACCACTTGTTTGTCTGTAATAACATTGTCTAATTGACAGTTTGATCTTATCTCACCATTTTGCATAATGATAGAGTCTTTTATGACTGCACCTTTAGCCACGTTTACTCTTCTAAAGATTATAGAATTTGTCACAGTACCTTCAATAATACAGCCATTAGCAATAAGGGAATTAGTTACTTTACTATCGGAAGAATAATAGGTTGGCGTCTCATCCTTTACCTTTGTTCTGATAAGATTTTCGCCAAAGAAAACTTCACGAATATGATCTTCATCTAACATATCCATGCTGGTTTCAAAATAACTTTCAATGCTATTAATATTTTTCACATATCCTTTAAATTCATAGCTTCTAACTTTATATTTAGTAACTGCATCATGAAGTACATCGGTAAGGTAAACATTTTCTCCAGTGGAAATAGCATCTGTAACCATATCTACAAGAAGCTCTTTTCTAATAATATAAATCTCTGTTGAGATTTTCTTTTTCTCTGGAACCATATCTGGTCTTCTGATATTTCTCCCAAAAGTCACCACTCCGCCATACTCATTGGTTTTTACGGTGTTGCAACGTTCAAAACCAAAATCATCTTCTTTTATGGTTTTGTATACCACCGTTATGTCTGCTTTACTTTCTAAATGCTGCTTGAAAACATCTTTTATATCAATATTTAAGACCATGGATGTTCCCATAATAACCGCGTAGTCTGCTGACGCTTCTGTTAAGTAGTCAATGTTTGAGAAATATGTATTAATATCTCCTCTTAACTGACTTTGATGATTTGGGGTGGAGTATGGTGAGAAATAAAAGATTCCACCTTTTTTACGGTCCAAATCCCAAACTTTTCCATTTCCAATATGATCCATTAGGGAGCGATATTTATCATTTAAAAAGATTCCTACTGTATCTACTCCAGCATTTACCAGGTTAGACAGCGTAAAGTCAATCATACGATATCGGCCTAAGAAAGGGACAGATCCTATGGGTCTGTTATTTGTTAATTGCTTCATATAATAATCATTTTCACTTAAGTTAATAACACCAAATAATTTATTTCTAGCCATCCTTATTTGCCTCCCTTAAAAATCTCGAATTCTCCTACTACGGCTATCTCTCCATTTTCATCAATGATGGAGTTATCCGGAATAACAGCAGATGAACCAATCATTGCTTTTTTAATGACACAGTTCTTCCCAATTTTTACATCTTCCATAATGACAGAATCTGTCACTACACTTCCTTCGCCTACCACTACCTTAGGTGATAGTATGGAACGTCTTACTTTTCCATGAACAAGGCAACCTTCAACAATCAACGAATCTTTGACATCTGAAGTCTTGGATAAGTATTGTGGAGGCATAGATGGATTTTTAGAGTAAATTTTCCAAGACCGATCATTAATCTGTAACTCTGAATCTTGATCTAGCAAATCCATGTTTGCTTCCCATAGGGATTCAAGAGTTCCCACATCTTTCCAGTATCCTTTAAATGGATAGGCATAGACTTTCTCTTTAGCATCTAAGAATGCTGGAATAACATTTTTACCAAAGTCATCCATGTTTATTCCTGCATTGATATTATCATTCATATATTTCTTTAAAACTTTCCAATTAAAAATATAAATTCCCATGGAAGCTAAGTTTGATTCTGGTTTCTCTGGTTTCTCCACAAATTCTTGAATTTTTAGATCTTCATCTGTATTCATGATTCCAAATCGAGAAGCTTCTTCCCAGGGAACTTCTAGAACAGCAATGGTCAAAGATGCTTCTTTTTCTTTATGAAAATCTAACATAGATTCATAATTCATCTTATAGATATGGTCACCAGATAAAATCAATACAAAATCCGGATCGTAATCTTCTATGTAAGAAAAGTTTTGATATATAGCATGAGCTGTCCCTCTAAACCATTTTTCTTCAGTTGCACTGGCATAAGGTTGAAGTATGGTAACTCCTCCATCACTTCTATCCATATCCCATGGTGCACCTATTCCAATATGAGTGTTTAGGATCAATGGTTGATATTGAGTAAGAACTCCCACCGTACTCATGTTTGAGTTGGAACAATTGGAGAGTACGAAGTCAATGATTCGATACTTCCCCCCAAAAGGTACCGCTGGTTTGGCAATATTTTTTGTGAATTTACCTAATCTAGTTCCTTGGCCACCTGCCAGGATCATTGCAATGATTTCATTTTTCATGATTTAGCCCCCTTAATCTTTTTCGGTTTTAAAATTAGAACAGATAATGGTGGTGCGATAACTTCAAGTGAATATTCTTTACCATTGACTGATTTTTCACTAGTTTCGTACGACTCTTGGCTATAATCCCATGAGCCCCCGTACTTTGATAATTCCGTGTTTAATAACTCCTCATACTGACCCTCAAAAGGAACTCCTACTTTAACATTTTGTCGTTCCACTGGAGTGAAGTTACAGATGATGACAAGGAAATCTTTCGGATTTTTACCTTTACGTATGAAAGTAAACATACTTTCATTTTTGTTATCAGCATCTAGAATATCGATTCCCTCGTAGGAATGATCCACTTCGAAAAGTGCTTTATGATTTAGGTAAAGTTCATTAATTTCTTTGATGTAATTCTGGTGTTTTTGGTGTCGGTCATGTTTTAGACCTATCCATTCTAGCCCTTCTTTAAATCTCCACTCCATCCATTGAGCCAATTCATTTCCCATGAAATTAATTTTCTTGCCCGGATGACACATCATATAAGCCATTAAAGTACGAAGTCCTTGAAACTTCATATGTTCGTCTCCTGGCATTTTGTTTAATAATGAACTTTTTCCATGGACTACTTCATCATGGGACAATGGAAGAATATATTTCTCATTAAATGTATACATAAATGAGAATGTAATTAAGTTATGATGGTTCTTTCGATATAGAGGATCCATTTCAAAGTATCTTAAGATGTCGTTCATCCAACCCATATTCCATTTATAATTAAATCCAAGACCACCGTTTTCCACTTCATGGGTAATTAGCGGAAACGCTGTAGATTCTTCGGCCATCATTAACATTTCAGGATGTTCTTGATGAATAATTGTATTTAGTTTCTTTAAGAATTCTACGCCTTCAAGATTCGTATTCCCTCCATGAATATTAGGGGTCCAAGGACCATCATCATAATCAAGATAAAGGATTGAGGATACCGCATCTACTCTCATACCATCTATATGGTAGTAGTCCATCCAAAACAGAGCATTGGAGATTAAAAAACTTTGCACTTGGGGCTTACCATAGTCAAAATGTGTGGTACCCCAACGATTGTTATTTGCCTTATTTGGGTCTTCATACTCATAGGTAGGTGTTCCATCAAAAAGGTATAATCCATGGGCGTCTCTACAAAAATGAGCAGGTACCCAATCTAGTATTACCCCAATATCATTTTCATGACACTTATTAATAAATGCCATTAAGTCTTTAGGTTCTCCGTATCTTGGAGTTACACCATAATACCCTATGATTTGATAGCCCCAGGAAGCATCTAGTGGATGTTCCATAATCGGCATAAGCTCAATATGGGTATAACCCATTTCCTTCACGTAAGGAATTAGGTCATTACTAAGCTCTTCAAAACTATAGAATTCCCCGTCCCAATGTCTTTTCCAGGAACCTAAATGAACCTCATAAATATTCATGGGGTTCATTTCCATATTTTTTTGTTTGCTTTTCTCTCTCCAAGGGCTGTCAGTCCATTTAAATCCTGATAAATCTTTAACTATAGATGCTGTGTTTGGTCTGTGTTCGGAATAGAAAGCATAAGGATCTGATTTCATAAATTCTAATCCATCATATCTGCGGATTCGATACTTATAAACCGTATCTTCTCCTACGCCCTCAACAAAAGCTGTCCAAATACCTGTTGTCCCTTGAGGATACATTTGGAAATAACCCCATTCATTAAAATCTCCCGCCACAAAGACATCTTGAGCATGAGGTGCCCAAACTGTGAATTGAACGCCAAGTTTTCCTTCAAACTCCATAATATGGGCGCCCATGAATTCGTAGCTCCTATAATGTTCACCAGTATTGAAAAGATAATGATTAAATTCTGTGTTTAGTACTTTACTTGGGTCATCTTTAATCTTCGCCATATGTCCCTCCTGGATTTTATTTAGTCTTAATTAAATGTTTATTCTTAATCTACACTTCTAATTATGATACATGTTGAGAATTTGTATAAAGTAAGAATATTTCTTCATTTCTAGTTCTAATATACCATATTCTTAAGTTTTCTAATAGTGTTAATCCATTACAGTCCGGTGTTCGTCCCAAAAATAGGTTAAATTAATTTTGTGTTCATAAACTATAATCAATTCATTGCAAATTCTAAAGCTCTTATTATTTTAATTTACTAAAAAAGCAAGAGATAGAATTCTTTGAAATTCTGTCTCTTGCTTTTTTTAAAAATTATCCATCATAGACTCTAAAGCTTCTTTATTTAATTTATCAATATCTAAGTGTAATTCTTTTGCCACTTTGATAAAGTCATCTTTTGGTTTGGCATAAAAATGCAAAACTTCATCCGTTACGGGATGATCTAAACCTAAATATATCGCATGCAAGGCTTGCCTATTCATGATTTCAATGTCACCGTGATATAGTTCATCCCCCACAATGGGATACCCTAAATGCGCTAAATGCACTCTAATCTGGTGAGTTCTCCCTGTCATTAGTTTTAGAAGAAGAAGAGAATATCCCTCTTTCACATCTATAACTTTAACTTTAGTTTGACTCTCTTGACCTCTTTTGTCCACCACCCGATTAAATGCTCCAGGTCCGTCTCGATAGATGGGTAAGTCTATAAAAGATAAGTCTTTTGGGTAATTTCCTTTAACCAAAGCGACATAATATTTCTCATATTTATCCTCTTTCATCGATTGAGATAGTTTTGCATGAACAAATTGATTCTTTGCTAAAATCATCAAACCAGAGGTATTCATATCCAACCTAGACACTAGCCTTACAATGGTTTTCTCATTATTTTTCCTATAATGATACGTTACGGCATTTGCCAAAGTGCCACCTTCATGATTTTTCGTGGGATGAACAATCATAAAAGGGGCTTTGTTAATGACTAATATGGCTTCATCTTCAAATACCACATCTAACGGAATATTTTCAGCATCAATATCTTGAGTTTCTTTACGAACCAATGAGACTACAAGCTCGTCACCTTCTCGAAAAATATAGTCTAGTTTCACTATTCTACCGTTCACTTTAATTCTTTTTTCTAGTGCCGCTTTTCTTGTGAATCTAGAGGACAATTCTAGTTCATCTTTTATATAGGTTTTTACTTTTAGCCCCACATAATGATTGGGTATAGATTTTGTTATATAATTTAGGGATTCTGTCATTTTTGGCTCCTTTGTCTCGTTTTTTCAAGGAAATCATTTCGAGTTTCTAACGAGAATGGCATAATATAATTCCCTCTTTCAATGAGATGGATCAAACTTAAATCCAAAGCTTTTAGCATCGCTAAGTCTAGATCTTTGAACGCTAATTTTCTAACTTTATCTACCCCGTCAAATGATCTTCCCTCTTCAATATAGTCTGCCATAAAGATAATTTTCTCTAAAAGACCCATGTTTTTCCGACCTGTGGTGTGGTATCTAATGGCATTAAGAATATGTTCATCTTCGACTCCGCCTACCTCTCTAGCAAATATAGCGCCGGCCTGAGCATGCATAGTACCCCAAGAGTGTAGGCTCTCTCCTGGGGATTCTCCGTGGCGCCTTATAAAACTATCTAGAGACTTTTTATCTTCCTCTTTTAATATATCATGATAAAGCGCTGCCATAATGCAGGCGTCCTCATCATAGTTATACTTTTCTCCTAAGGCTTGAGCTGCCCTTTTTACGCCCATCACANNCTCTACTTCTTTAGGAACGAAATGACCAATTTCTCGTTTTAATAATACTCTCTCTCTAAGATCTTCACTTGAAATCTCCAGAATTTTAGAGGGTACAAAAATCACTCTTCCTCTTACACTTTCAATCATTTGAGTTGTTATACTTTCATTCTCTCTGCTTCGTATATGGCGTTGCAATACAACTAAAGTAGCCATTTCTAGAATTCTCTTGGGATTCTTCCATGTGGAAAAATTCACGTAAGAATCCTCCCCGATGATAAAATAAAATTCATCATCAGGAAAATTCTTCGTGAAATAAGCTAAAGTTTCATGGGTATAGCTATACCCTTTTTTATCTAATTCATAAGTGGAAATCTTAAATCCATGCCGAGAAGAAAATACTCTCTTCAACATTTCTAATGTGTCTTTAGGGTCTCTTTCATCCGCATCCTTGTGGGGTGGAATGAAATTAGGCATGAGAATAATTTCATCAAGACCTAGCACTTCTTTCGATTCATAAGCCATATACATATGACCATTATGAAGAGGGTTGAAGGTCCCCCCTAAGATTCCAATTTTCTTCATTTAGGAAGTTCTATCTTCTTATTGTTTTTGCTTTCTTTATACAGAACGATTTTAGATCCGATGACTTGGACTCCTTCACACCCTAAGGCCCCCACCAATTGATGTTGGGCTTCTCTTGGATCCATACCGCTATTTTCTAAGATGTTAATTTTGATTAACTCTCTTTTCTCTAAAGCTTCTTCCACTTGTTTTATAAAAGATGCTTCAATTCCACCTTTTCCAACTTGAAAAATGGCATCAATTTTGTTGGCTAAGCTACGTAAATAGGCTCTTTGCTTTGTTGTAATCATACTTTATGTCCTCCTTATTTATCTAATGGCTTTATTTCTTACTATAATCTATTTTACATAGTCATAATCTTAAACGCAAGATTATGCGTAATATTCAAATTCGAAATCATTTAGTCTTATAGTATCGCCATCTTCTATACCTTTTTCAAGGAGTTCAGCTAATACGCCTTTATTCCTTAGCACTTTATGGAAATATCTTAAATGACTTGGATTACTAATTTTAACCGCTTGAAGCAATCGGTCTACAAATGTACCACTAACCACATAAACTCCATCTTCATTGATTTCAATTTCATAGGTAAATCTCTTTTCCTCTGGTATAAAGAAATCATCTGGGTCGTAAATAGCTTCGGTTATTGGGATGGATTGTAGTTTAGCCGCACAAGCCTTCATGATTGTCTCTACGCCTTCGCCTGTAGCTGCTGACATGGAATATACATCATTAAAGCCTAGGTCATTAACCTTTTTGGTAAATTCAGCAATTTCTTCTTTCTCAAATAAAAGGTCTGTTTTATTCATGACTACTATTTGAGGTCGATCTGTTAAATCGATTTTGTATCGCTTAAGTTCTTCATTAATGAGTTGGAAATCTTCAAAAGCATCTCTACCTTCAATTCCAGAAATATCAACGATATGAACTAGTAAACGAGTCCGCTCAATGTGTCTTAAGAACTGAATCCCAAGACCCACTCCATCAGATGCTCCTTCAATAATTCCTGGTACGTCAGCGATAACAAATGGATTAATTCCTGTCATTGCCACCACACCTAAATTAGGCTCTAGAGTTGTAAAATGATAATTAGCAATTTTCGGCGTAGCCTTACTAACTTTAGATAGTAGCGTTGATTTTCCTACATTAGGGAAACCAAGTAACCCTACGTCAGCTAGTAGCTTAAGCTCTAGAGTGATTTCTCTCTCTTCACCAGGCATACCAGGTTCTGCAAAATCCGGAGCCTGTCTAGTAGGGGTTGCAAACTTTGCATTTCCCTTACCACCATTTCCGCCTCGAAGAACTACAAATTCTTCATCTATTTCAGATAGATCGGCAATAATTTTACCACTTTCCTTATCTTTGACGATGGTTCCTAGCGGTACTTTTACGTATAGATCTACTCCACCAGCACCGTAACATTTTTTAGCTTCTCCTCGTCCACCTTCAGGGGCAACAAATTTTCTTTTGAACTTAAATGGAAGTAAGGTTGTCATGGAATTATCCACTTTAAAAACTACATTTCCACCTTTTCCACCGTCTCCACCGTCAGGTCCACCATGAGAGATATACTTTTCTCTTCTAAATGAAATTGCTCCATCGCCACCATCTCCACTTTTTAGAAAAATATCAGCTATGTCTATAAACATATTCATATTTTTTCACCTACCTTTTCTTGATTCTTGTTTAACTTCTTCAAAAGTTAAACTCCGTTTTAATTTAAAAAAGAAGACCCGCTATGACAGCAGGCCTCACCTTATTGCATACTATTCAGCAACTGCAGCCAGTTCAACTGGGTAAACACTTGCTTTTTTACGTTCCTTACCAAGTCTTTCGAATTTTACAACTCCATCAACTTTAGCAAATAATGTATCATCCTTACCCCTACCAACATTTGTGCCAGGGTGAATTTTAGTACCTCTTTGTCTAACTAGGATATTACCTGCTAACACGAATTCACCATCTGATGATTTCACGCCCAGTCTCTTTGATTCTGAATCTCTTCCGTTTCTAGTACTTCCCATTCCCTTTTTGGATGCGAAGAACTGAAGGTTTAATATAAGCATGGTGTTACACCTCCTCTTCTATAAGTTTTATAAATTTCTCATATTGCAATAAAATTGCTTTAATTCCTAATAATAATGTTTCCATTAAAATTTGTGCTTCTTTCTTTTTCTCAAGAGAAGCTTTTTGGATATCCACCGATAAATAACCACCATCTTCTTCAAGAACTAATTCATTCTCGATTTTTATGATTTCATTTAGTCCGTTATAGACCATCATGCACTGAGCAGTGACAGCGGCACATACAATATCCTTTCCGTAATCATCATAACCAGCATGCCCATCATAGGTAAACTTCGTTAATAATCCGGATTGTCTTTCAAAACTAACTTTGATCATGACTAAGCTTCAATCTTTTCGATTAGAATCTTTGTAAATGGTTGTCTATGACCTTGTTTTTTACGATAGTCTTTTTTTGCTTTAAATTTAAAAACAATAATTTTCTTTTCTTTGCCATGGTACATAACTTTTGCTGTTACTTTAGCGCCTTCAAGCATTGGATTACCAACCTTAAGCTCACCTTCACCGTTTGAAACGGCTAAAACATCCGTTAATTCAATAGAAGAATCTACATCTGCTGATAATCTTTCTACTTTAAGAACATCACCTTCAGAAACCTTATACTGCTTACCACCTGTGTTTAAAACTGCGTACATATGAAACACCTCCTCATATCAGTACTCGCCTTTGAGGTACAAAAAGAAAAATTCTTAGTGTTTGAAAAACCTCTTCTGAGCGGCCTACGTATTATTATAACAATGCTTAGGCCGCATGTAAAGAAGTATTTACAGATTTACCCGAAAACTTTCCACTTCTTCGATTTGTGACTTAAAAACCAAGGGAGATAATGTATATAAACTTTCCAGATTAGAATCAAATTCTAGATAAATTTCTTTATCATTTGCTTGCACTTCGCTCAAAAATTTCTCTAATTCCTTAGTTATCCTTTCCTTGTAAATATCGCTAATCGTTAAATGATAGGAATTAATCTCCACATGGGATTTCTTTTTAAGAAATTCATTCCTAATTTCGTTCTTTAAATAAGAATAAGCTAAAATGGCTCCCTCACCTTTGCATGCACCGCACTCTTCAAGCAAATAATAACGCAAAGTATGCCCCTTCTTCTTCCGGGTCATTTGCATTAAATTTAGTTCGTTTAGTGGATAAGCTTTTGAAAAAAGCGGATCTTTTTCTAAACATCTAGTCACATGTTCATACAACCTAACCTGATCCTTTGGCTTATCCATATCTATGAAGTCTATGATAATAATTCCAGCTAGATTTCTTAACTTAATTTGCCTGGCGATTTCTTCTCCTGCTGCCATGTTGACATGAAGAGCTGTTTCATTTTTATTTTTACCCTTTGTGAACTTTGCGCTGTTAATATCAATGACCACCATGGCTTCCGTTTCTTCAATAACTAGGTTCCCTCCATCTTTTAGAGGGACTTTCTTACGATTTAACTCATAAAGCTCATGATCTAAGCCGTAGAAGTCAAATAAGCTGGTCTCTCCTTGAAACAACATTGACGAAAGTCCATATTCTTCTTTAAGATACTCTTTAAGAGATTCTGAATCCACGTAAATCATTTGAACTGTGTTAAATTGATCTCGAATTATTCGATCTAAGATTGAATAATCACCATAAAGCTTCTTAGGTCCTTGTCCTGTATCCGCTCTTCTAAGCACATCTTTAAATTTAGTGACCAATTCATCTCTTTCAGTCGATACCTCTATGGTGGAAGCTTCTAGGGATGCTTCACGATATAGAATTCTAAACCCATCCACAGGCATTTGATTTCCATGTTTTTCTAAGAAATCTTCTTTTTCAATTTTCTTTGAAAACCTCAAACCTTTTCCTGGGAACAATACGACGTATTTTCCTCCTATGGATATTTTATCCGTAACCTTAGCTCCTTTAGAGCCTTCTTCTTCTTTAAGAATTTCCACTAAAATAGATTGTCCTTCTTTGTAATCATCAAATGGAGCATCTTTCGTTAGGTATAGAAATCCATTTTTAGACAAGCCCAAGTCAATAAATATAGCATTTAACGCCTTAACTTTCTTCTTGATAATCCCTAAGAATAAGTCCCCTGACCTGGCCTCTTTATTTTCTTCTTCAATGTAGAGCTCTTGAAGCCTTCCATTTTCTCGCAGTGCTATTTTCCGCTCTTGTTTCTCTTCTATAAAAAGTTCAATCATTGTCCCCTAAGCCTTTCTGTAGTGTAACTACATCCATGTCCTCTAATAAAGAATGAGTTTAAAACAGTGTACTCTTTTTCTTCATACCCACATTTAAAACCATGGCAATGGCTATAAATGTGGTCAATACTGAGCTGCCTCCGTAAGAAATCAAAGGAAGAGTTATCCCTGAGATCGGCATAATACCCATGGTCATTCCCATATTTTGTAAAATCGAAAACAGAAATGAAGAAAACACACCTACCGCTATGGTTTTTCCGAAAATATCTTCTGCTTTCATGGCGATTCTTATCATTCGATACAGCAGGTATCCGTAAAGTAGAAGGACAAATATCCCTCCAATTAATCCAAAGTTCTCCCCAATAACGGAAAAAATAAAATCCGTATAATTCTCAGGTACTCGATTGAAAAATTTATTACTCATTTGGCTACTCATACTAAAATCTTGAATAAACTCCGAAAAATTAAATTTACCCGTCACTTTTCCTGATCCAATACTAATAACACTTCGTGAAAGCTGATAATTAATTCCTAGTTCACTTCCCTCATTAAAGAGAAAGCTTGTAAGGCGAGCTTTCCAGTGGTCTGGCAGAAATGTGGTGTTTAAAACTACCACGGTGGCAAAACCGATAAACCCAAACCCTGCTAAAATAACTTTAAGAGAAAGTCCCATCACATAATAAATCCCTAGGATAATAAAAAATGTGATCATAGTAATTCCCATATCAGGTTGCATAAGAATTAAGACTACAGGAATAGCGGCATAAATAGTTACTTGAAAGAAATTCCGGAGATTATTTAAATTACCATCGACTTTTTGAAGTTGCTTACCCACCATAAGCATGGTGGTCAGTTTTGCGAATTCCGCAGGCTGAAACCCTCTTGTCCCAATCCTAAACCAACCGCTGGCTCCTTTTATTTGAGCTGTAAAGAGAACAGCTACTAATAAAAGAACTACAATCCAGTATAAAATATCCACAATTTTATAGACTTGTCGATAGTCCATCAATAATATGATATACGTAACAACTAAAGAAATTAGAAGCCAAATCAACTGAAGTCTAGCATAGTAGATATTAGTGGCTGCGTAAATATTAAATACGCCAAATAAAAGAATCGCTATGGCGGTTAATAACATGCCATAATCCAATTCTTTAAGGTCTTTTCGATTTATTATAAGTGCTCTGAGCAAATTCATTTTTTCACTACCTTCTTGTGGCCTAAATAGAATAAAACATAAGCTGTATGCATTAATATCTTAAACCATACAGCTTATGTTTTCAATTTAACTTTTCCTGAGTTTTTTCCAAACTTATTTCTTTTTCTTTATAGGAATGTTAGCCACTAAGGCAGGAACNNAACCCGTACTCTGTTTCTGTTTGAGTGATTTGCAACTCTAAATCTTGTTGACCGTCTACTTCCACATACTTTCTAAGCACTTCTAAAATATCATTCTTGATGTTCTCTAAGAGTTCTGGTGAGACATCTCCACGATCATGCATTAAAATAAGCTTTAATCGATCTTTTGCCTGGTCTTTAGAACCCGTCTTCTTTTTAAAAAATCCGAAAATATCCATTGATTCCCCCTTACTTCCTCTTAAACAGACTTGATAATTTACCAAAGAAACCAATCTCTTCAGGTTTCAAGTTCAGGAGAGGCACATCCTCTCCTGTAATTCTTCTTGCAATATTCGTAAAGGCGGTGCCTGCCATAGTACCTTCAGTAATAACAATAGGTTCACCTTTATTTGTAGAAATTGTTATGGCTCGATCATCAGGAACTACGCCTAAAAGTTTTACCGAAAGAATTTCTAGAATATCTTCTACATTTAGCATTTCGCCACTTTCTGTCATTTCATAGTTTAATCGATTAATAACCACTTTATGGTCTTCAATTCCCTTGGAATCTAATTTTCCAATAACCCGATCTGCATCTCTTACTGAGGTGACTTCAGGGTTTACAATTATTATTGCACTGTCTGCTGCGGCTACAGAATTTTCAAAACCGCCTTCAATTCCAGCTGGAGAGTCAATTAAGATATAATCAAAATCTTTTTTAAGATCTGCGATGAGATCAATCATCTGTTCTGGAGAAATGTCATTTTTATCTCTAGTTTGAGCTGTAGGAAGAAGACAAAGGTTCGGAAACCTTTTATCTTTAATTAAGGCTTGCTTGAGCTTGCATCTTCCATCAAAGTAATCTAACAATGTGTAGACAATTCTATTTTCTAGTCCCATAAGTACATCGAGATTTCGAAGACCTGTATCTCCGTCAATTACAACAACCTTGTGACCAAGTTGAGCAAGAGCGGTTCCAATATTGGCAGTGGTGGTGGTTTTACCAACTCCACCTTTGCCGGATGTAATTACTATAGCTTCTGGCATGTTTAATATCTCCTTTACTTCACTCATTTAATATTCAAATTTAGTAGGGATGTAAGGTTCAACGTGAATATTCCCATCAATAAGCTTTGCTACTTCCGGGAAATTTATATCACTCTCTGGGGGCCGCCCTAATATTCCTGCTATGGAAAGTAGTGACGGTGTTAATTTAATAGCGGCCACAAAGGCATCTTCATTTCCAGATGTTCCTGCAAATGCTCTACCCTTTAACTGCCCTAAAATAACAATATTTCCTTCTGCGAAGAGTTCGGCTCCGATGTGTACATCTCCAATGACCACCACGTTCCCTTTAAAATCAACAAGTTGGCCCCCTCTCATGGATTTCGTTACAAACTTAGTTTGTCCTTCTTCTACACCTTGAAAAATTTGGGGCAAATCATCTTTTCGGTTTGATTCTTCAAACTCAATATGAGTTAGGGATACGATGCTATTAAGAACGTTGGTTAAAAGCTCTTTTTCCTGATCTTTTAGGCGAATAGGATAAGTGGTAACATACATGGCATGGCCACTATAGAAACTTTTAATGGGTTCTAATTTTAATGTAATGGCTTCAACTAATTCTTCTGTAGATTTAAATTCTAATAAATTAATAATTAAGTTTAGGCCTCTTCGATTTCCTTTTATCTGTAATCGGTTTTTGCTACTCATTAAGTTCCTCCAAAGGCAAAAAATTAACAACTAAGTTCTATTTTAAAGTATATTCATAAATAATTCCATAGAAATTCTCTATATTTCTTAATTCTTGTTAAAATCACAACTAACCTCAAAAAGAAAACCTACATTTGCAGGTTTTCAAAACTTCCATTCTTTCTTTATAACAGGTATTCTCTCAAAGTTATAAACCGCTTTATAGAGTAATAAAGATAATATAATGGAATACATGGGAATGATCATAACACTTGTCAAATTAACTGAGATTCCTAAAATACTAAAGATGGCGATTAGAATTACAGTTTTAAGAGTTTGAGCTAAGGCAACGATTAAAAGAGGTAAAGCCTTTTTTCCTTCTTTTAATGTTTTCCCCAGCCTACTCAATCCAAGAAAAAGCA
>LSQX01057461.1_pt1 | contig 18531 bp, 22 predicted proteins | sample 654561 | NCBI WGS metagenome assembly LSQX01 (sample SAMN04489861, study PRJNA283612) | anaerobic digester metagenome | isolation source: 4 biogas reactors fed with cattle manure at either 37C or 55C with and... | place: Denmark: Kongens Lyngby | collected 2014
TTTGACCGTTTGGAGTGGTCTTATGGTAATGGGTTGGAGGAAACCCTTACCACCACTACCGCCACCCACACTTATACAGATGCCGGGGAGTATTGGGTGTGTCTGACGGTGTATGATGACAGTTGCGGTTACGATACGTGGTGTATGTGGATAGATCCATTTTTGTTGGGAACCCCTGAACCGCTGGCTCGGGACTTGTTTAATTATTATCCAAACCCGGCGCAAACAGGGTTTACCTTGGAGTGCCACGAACCGCTATCGTACATGCTTTTTGATCTTTCCGGCAGGCGGCTTCAGGGGGGCAGGGCTGCGGTGGGCAGCACCTGGATTTCTCTTGAAAACGCCCAAAACGGAATCTACCTGCTTCAAGTGATCAACAGCAACGGACAGACGGAGACAGTGAAGATTGTAAAGAATTAAGTGAACTATAAAATTCCCACAAAAATTGAAGTAAAAAACTTTTTATAGCGTAATTTGCTTATATAGGCGCTATCGTTAATGACGCTTATTTTTGAAAGATGATACAGACATTCATTTCAATTTAACTGATGAGACAATTATTTACTTTATATAGACAGATATTTTTTTTCACGTTATTGGCAACTACTTTTCCGAGTTTTTCACAGGTGACACCCATTCCGGGTCCACAGTCCATAATGGGCCCGACAGCGGTGTGTTTGGGTGTTCCCATTTCGTTTAGCGTGCCAAATGATCCGCCTCCGGGCATCAAAACCCAGTGGGAAATTGAGAATGGGATAATCATAAACGGCAATCCGGGTCCAAAAATCACGGTGGTTTTTACAGTCAACCCCACAGGTCCCCTTAAAGTGAGGGCGCGCAATCATAACGGCAATGTTTTTTCGCCTTGGGTAACATTAACCGTGCATCCCATGATAGCGGATTTTCAAATTTCCGGCCCTGTCGCGCCACGTTCAAGTTCGTATGAAACTTACAGCGTGGATGAGACTGAAGGTGACAAATACACCTGGTCCATACGCCCTGAATATTTGGGGAGTGTAGTGAACTATCCTCAGGAAGCCGAAGTGGAAATTCTTTGGAACAATGTGTCGGCGCCTACGGTGGCGACAATAATCGTAGCTATGGAAAAATGTGGACACGTATATACAAAAGCTTTCCGAGTGACGGTTCATCCATACTCAAAACAGCCTGTATCCAGGGCTCCAAAAGATTGCAAAACGGATAAGCTCATCGTTGCTCCGGATCACGCTTGCTTGGGAACTCCGGTATCCTTTCGTACCACGGTTGACGACCCTGACCTGACCTACCATTGGGATTTTGATGATGCCGCATACAACTCTCGGCGGAATCCGGTACGGGTTTTTGGCTCGGGAGGTGTTTTTCATGTGAGTTTAACAATTTCCGATGCAAACGGATGTAAGGTGGTCTCACATCACCGGATTGATATAAAAGAAAATGAAATGGACGGGTATCTCATGGAGCCTCAACAAAGACATTATCCCGGAGATACGATTGTCTTGTTTTACAATCCCACAAATTTATTTGACCTGCCCACACGTTATCATTGGAACCATAACGGAACCACAACCACAACCGACACGGGGGTATTTTTCGTTACGGAACCCGGCGAATATGTGTTGGATGTCGAGAACAGGCATGGCTGTATCGTCAGACGCATAGACAATGTTTATATAGAATTTTTTGACCCTCCGCATCCATCGGAGGAAGAAAAGGCTGCCACACCACAACCAAATTAACCCCGGAATTTTTGGTTTGTTTTATATAGAACGCTTTTTGTCACCTAACATCGCTAAATTTAGAGCCTCATGTACCGCTTCTGTAAAAAGAGAATGAACGTGCTTCTCCTACCTGTTTTTCAATCAGCGGGTATCAAAGGGTGTGATTTGTCATAGCACATTGCATAGTTTCAAAACCTTCAACCCGTCGGTGGAACCCCATGAATTGATAAGTTCGCGTCAACTTTAATTATTTTCCCCGACTATGGCAATTTATTAACGGAAATTTCCTTCAGATTCCCGATATTTGCGAGATGAACTTAAAATATGAATGCATACTATGGCGATGAATAAAAATACTGTATTGGCTTGGGCGACATTTATCATGATTCTCGTAGGATTGTTGATGATTGCTTTGGGAGCTTTCCGTTATGATGAAGTAGCAGGTTGGGGTTTTGCATCAGTTGGAATTGGTTTTTTTGCAATTGCCTGGGTTTTTAATGCGTTAAAAGGGAGGGTCTGAGACGATGGAAACAGTCAAAAAACAATTGCTCAAACATCTGGATGGCGGAGAGGCGTTTATGCCGGTATCTCACATGTTGAATAAAATTTCATTCGATTCCATAAACATCCGTCCCGCCGGCTTGCCTTATTCGTTTTATCAACTTTTTTATCATATTGTTTATACCCAAAAAGACATTGTAAAATTCGTATGTTCAGAAGATTACATCAAACCAAAATGGCCGGATTATTATTGGCCCAAAGATAAAAATTGCAAAAATCCGGAGCAGTGGGAGAATTTGAAAGCAGAATATTTTACAGATAAAGAACGGTTGAAAAATTTTGTTTTGGATGACGCCCATTTATTGGATGCGGTTGTTAAAAACGGAAAAGACGATCAAACATTAATCCGGGAAATTCTGTTGGTTCTGGAGCATACCGCCTATCACACCGGCCAACTTTTAATTGTTTTGCGCTTGTTGAATTTGCATTAAGAATAAAAATCATAGTTGTAGTTAATTTGTTAATTAAATGGCTGACGATAAAAAAGTAATTTTTTCGATGTCGGGAGTGACCAAGACGTATCAAAATGCGCAAACTCCCGTTTTAAAAAACATCTATCTGAGTTTTTTCTACGGAGCTAAAATTGGAATTTTAGGATTAAACGGAAGTGGAAAATCTACCTTGTTGCGAATCATCGCGGGAGTAGAGAAAAACTATCAGGGCGATGTCGTTTTTGCTCCGGGGTATACTGTGGGTTATTTGGAGCAAGAACCGCAATTGGATGAATCAAAAACTGTAATTGAAGTCGTAAAAGAAGGCGTTCAGGAAATTGTGGATGTCTTGGATGAATACAATAAAATCAACGATATGTTCGGTCTGCCTGAGGTTTATGAAAACCCTGACAAAATGGAAGCGCTTATGAATAAGCAGGCAAAATTGCAGGATAAAATCGATGCGTCAAATGCATGGGAGTTGGACACCAAACTTGAAATTGCAATGGATGCACTCCGCACACCCGATCCCGACACGCCCATTCGTGTGCTTTCAGGAGGAGAACGCCGCCGTGTTGCCCTCTGCCGATTGTTGCTTCGCGAACCGGACGTATTGCTTCTGGATGAGCCCACCAACCATTTGGATGCGGAAAGCGTTCACTGGTTGGAACATCATTTGGCACAGTATAAAGGAACGGTAATAGCCGTTACGCACGATCGTTATTTTCTTGACAATGTTGCAGGATGGATTCTGGAATTGGACAGGGGAGAAGGGATTCCGTGGAAAGGAAATTATTCTTCTTGGTTAGAACAAAAGGCCAAACGACTTGCCCAGGAACAAAAGCAAGCCGGCAAGCGTCAGAAAACGTTAGAACGTGAATTGGAATGGGTACGCCAAGGCGCAAAAGGGCGTCAGACCAAACAAAAAGCACGACTTAAAAATTATGACAAACTGTTAAATCAAGATCAAAAGCAGTTAGATGAAAAATTAGAAATCTACATCCCGAACGGTCCGCGTTTGGGAACCAATGTCATCGAGGCAAAAGGGGTAGCCAAAGCTTATGGTGACAAAGTGTTGTACGACAATCTGAATTTTAAATTGCCACAAGCCGGAATCGTCGGAATCATTGGTCCTAACGGTGCGGGAAAAACAACTATTTTCAAGATGATCATGGGCGAAGAAACTCCGGATAAAGGAGTTTTTGAAGTTGGTGAAACGGTCAAGTTGGCCTATGTCGATCAGACGCACAGCAATATCAACCCCGATAAAACGATTTGGGAAAATTTCAGCGACGGACAAGAATTGATTATGATGGGAGGGCGTCAGGTCAATTCACGAGCTTATTTAAGCCGATTCAATTTCAGCGGAAGTGAACAAAACAAAAAAGTTTCCATGCTTTCCGGTGGAGAACGAAACCGATTGCATTTGGCAATGACGCTGAAGGAAGAAGGAAACGTGCTGCTTTTGGATGAGCCTACCAACGATTTGGATGTAAACACCCTTCGTGCATTGGAAGAAGGATTGGAAAATTTTGCGGGATGTGCTGTGATTATCAGTCACGATCGTTGGTTTTTGGACCGAATTTGTACACACATTCTCGCTTTTGAAGGAAATAGCGAAGTCTATTTCTTTGAAGGCGGGTTTTCCGATTATGAAGAAAATAAGAAAAAGCGTCTCGGAACCGATATTTTACCCCAGCGCATCAAATACAAAAAACTTATTCGGTAGGATGAAAAAAATAATAGGAATTGTCGTTTTGACACTTGTTGTAAGTGCTTGCGGTGCCGGTAAGAAAGCTGCCGGTACTGCACCTTCTCCTTCCGATGACATAGCACTCGGTAAAAGCGAAGTGCTTAAATATCAAAGTTTGGGAAATGGTGTAGCAACCATTGATTTGATTTTTTTTAAGAATAACACCTTTCATTTGCGCCTTGAAAGCATTCCGCAGCCTGACGATGCACAAGAGCCCATACAAATTTCAGAAAAGGGAAGATATTCCACGGAAGGAAACTGGAACATTCTCAATTTTAAAAACCCGAGTTTTTCGGCAGCCTCTGTTTTTGATAAAACCTATTCCACACCGGGAGATTTTGAAGTGCTCGACAAACAAACGGTCAAAGTAAACACAGCATTGGAAGGAATTATGATTTGGGGAATTTTCTGCGAGAAAATAGAATAGAACAACACGTTTTTTAAAAGTCCGGCAATGAGGACGAATTACTTTTTAAAAATACTCAAATCTACTTTTAAAGAGAAAATGTTGGAATATAAGGCTGCACTTTGGTCGCCGATATCGGTTAAGGCATAATCTACCTGAATGCCTTTGTAGTGAAAACCAATTCCGATATTTGGTTGAAAACCGATTTTTTCGTTGCCGTCCAATTCAAGAATGTTCTGAAAATTACCCACTCCCGTTCGCACATAAATCAAATTTATATAATCAAATTGAAAACCTGCCGAGGGCGTCATGCTCATAAAAGAGGTGGAAATTAAATCGTTGGTTTGTGCAAATCGCATATTAAAATTGACTTCGGAGAGCAAGGAAAAATTCTCATTAAAGTGAAATGTTCTCGCAACTCCAAGTTGAAGTTTCGGCAAGGTCAATTCGGTTGTTTCCGGCATTTCCTGATTTTCACCGTCAACAGCACCTTGAATATCGGCAAATTTTTCTTTGTTAATATTCCAAGTGTTAAACGTTGTGGTGATGTCTCTTGCCATGGCTCCAAATCTCCATTGATTTTTTTGATATTGCAATCCGGCATCAAATCCAAATCCCCAGGACGAAGCAAAATCTCCGATAATTCTGTGAATGACTTTGGCGTTTACACCAAAGTTTAATCCTTCAATGGGCAGCGCTCTCGCATACGAAAAAGTAACCGCATAATCAGCAGCGGAAAAAGTAGAAATATTGGAGTAATTCGGTTGCCCGTTTTCGTCTAATAATTTAGTGGTATTTAATATGTCATCCACTCCGAAACGGATTACAGAAAGTGCCACGGCACTTTTTTCATCCAACGGCATGGCAAATGCGGCATAGTCATAATTGGCGATATTGGCAAAATATGAAGCGTGCATCAATGCAATTTCTTGATTTTTAAGGTTTAGCAGTCCCGCCGGATTCCAATATCCGGAATTGACATCTGAGGTAGAGGCAACAATGGAATTTCCCATTCCGAAGGCAGCAGCATCAACGCCGATATTTAAAAATTCGTTGGAGTACTTTCTTGCTGTCTGCGCTTGAGTAGCAAGAGATAAACACAGTAGAAATAAAAAAATTGCTTGTTTCAAGGAAATAAATTATTGAGCAAATATCATATTATTTTACAGAATAATAAACATTAAATTTCACATACTATTGTGTAAACAGCCAGGAATGCGAAAACTTTTTTAATTTTACCGATTAATCCATCTTTTTATGCGAAAGCAGCTACCTAATATGATTACATCGCTCAACATCCTCTCCGGTGCCGTAGCGGTTATTTTTGCAATCACCGGAAATTTGGTAATGGCAGCGTGGTTTATCATTCTGGGAATATTTTTCGATTTCTTTGACGGTCTCGTTGCACGCCTCGTCGATGCCCAAAGTCCTGTGGGAGTCCAATTGGATTCCTTAGCCGATGTCATTACCAGCGGATTGGCGCCGGCGCTCATTATGATGCAATTGTTGGATATGGCGGTAACTGCCAAAACCGAGGCGGGCGTTTTGTTGCGTTTTACCGACGGTTGGAATTTTTCGTATGAATTGTATGTCCCTTTTGTCGGGTTGATGATTGTCATTGCTGCTGCGTACCGATTGGCAAAATTTAATGTGGATGAACGTCAAACTACCGGTTTTATAGGGTTGCCGACTCCGGCAAATGCGCTGTTGATTCTGAGTCTTCCTTTGATTTTGGAATATCAGTATTCCGAATGGGCAGCAATGGTCATTTTAAATCCCTGGATTCTCGTTGGGCTTACTTTTTTGGGATCTGTTTTGATGAATGCCGAATTGCCACTCTTTGCATTGAAATTTAAAACATGGAATTTCAAAGAAAATGCAATGCGATACAGTTTTTTGGCACTCGCGTTGGTGCTGATAATCACCTTAAAGTTTTGGGCAATTCCACTGATTCTTCTGCTTTATGTGGCAATGGCAGTTTTGAGTATCAAAGGAACTCACTCGGTTTGAATTGATTTTATTAAAAAAACAGAGGTTTAATTTTTTAAGAATACTTTCATTCCGGCTAATAAAAGCACAAACAGAATAAAGATAATCAAGACCCAGAAATTATTTTTGTAATAGATTTGATGCAGTTTTTTGTCTTTTCGGTACATGATAATAAGTACGATGACAAAGACAATAAAAAAAAGGATGGCAAAGATTAATTGACCGGTGGATATCATACTTCAAACCTCAAAATTATAAAACACTTTAAATAGCGTCATGTTTCATACACTAACGTTATTTAAAGTGTTTTAGTTTATGTTACTTTACTTCATATCGCCAACCAAACGGGTCTTCGGCGCGATTGAATTGAATGTCTAAGAGTCTTTTCTTAAAAAGCGATGCATAACTATCCGTTTGCGGCGTTAGTTCATAAACTTGGTCTTGATAGCTGAAGGCGCTAATCGGGCTGATGACCGCGGCTGTTCCTGCACCGAATATTTCTTTCAGGGTTCCGTTATTGGCAGCTTCGACAATTTCGGAAACACGCACGCGTCTTTCTTCAACATTGATACCGTCCATGCGTGCAAGTTGAATTAAACTTTTACGGGTAACTCCGTCGAGAATTCTATCACTGATGGGCGCGGTGAGCAAGGAATCGTTTACTCTGAAGAAAACGTTCATAGTTCCGGCTTCTTCCAAATATTCGTGTGAACTTGCATCGGTCCAAATAACTTGCTGAAATCCTTTTTCACGCGCTAAGTTTGTGGGATAAAATTGGGCTGCATAATTTCCGGCTGCTTTTGCTGCTCCCACACCACCATTTGCCGAACGACTGAAATGTTCTGCTATTTCCACCCGAACTTCACCCGTATAATACGATTGTGCCGGCGAGGTGATAATCATAAATTTATATAAATTAGAAGGCGAAGCCCCCACGTTGGATTCTGTGGCAATGACAAAAGGACGGATGTAAAGCGAGTTGCCGTATCCTTCAGGAATCCAATGATGGTCAAGTTTCACTAATTTATTCAGCGCTTCAAAAAACAAATCTTTAGGAAATTCCGGAATTGCCAAGCGTTTTGCAGATTTGTTGATACGCTCAAAATTTTGTTCAGGACGAAAAAGCCACAGTTTTCCTTGTTCGTCTTTATATGCTTTCATACCCTCAAAAACAGCTTGTCCGTAATGGAAAACTTTCGCTGCAGGAGATAAAGAAATAGGCCCGTATGGACGAATGCTTGCATTTTTCCATGTACCGTCGGTATAATCACATTCAAACATATGATCGGCGAAAATACTTCCGAATTTTATGTTGCTCAAATCGACATTCTTGATACGCGATTCTTCGATGGTCTGGACATTAATTGTATTAGAAGTAGAAAAATCCATGAAATTTTATTTAAGTTGCAAAAATAGTAATATTTGTATGATACAGAACCAGAAAATTGCGTAAAATTGTACTCCAATTAATTATCAACAAATTATTGATTAGTTCATTATGAGAAAATTTATTTTTCCCTTATTGTGTGTCGGTGTCTTAGCAGCTTGTAATAACACTGTGAAACAATCAGATATCGCTGAAGACGAATTGCAAGAGTACACAATGGAAGCACAAGAACCAGAGGTTAATTATGAGCCATACGGCGAGCTCATTTCCGAAGACGGAGCAATTACGGAATCTGCCTTAAAAGAACGGTTTAAAACTTTAAAAGAAGGGGACACTTTAGAAGTTAAATTTGCTGCAGAAGTGCAAGAAGTCTGTAAAAAGAAAGGCTGTTGGATGAAAATCGGAACGCAGGACGAAGAGGTTATGATTCGGTTTAAAGACTACGGATTTTTTATGCCTAAAGACATAGAAGGAAAAACAGTTGTGGCAGAAGGCAAAGCTTACTTAGAAGAAATCAGTGTCGATGCGCAAAAGCATTATTTGGAAGACGGAGGTGCTTCTGAAGAAGAAATCGCAGCGGTTACAGAACCCAAATTGAGCTATGTTTTTAGAGCACATGGAGTCCTTGTGCCGGAAAACTAAATCCATTTCAATTGTTTAAAAAAGAATTGCGAATTACCGACGACGGGTCGCATACTTTCCACATTCCTGAATGGAAGGAACACTATCATTCAAAACATGGAGCGATTCAAGAAGCGCTCCATGTTTTTATTAAAGAAGGATTGCAGTATCGGCTTCAAAATAAATCGACTTCCATCGATATACTCGAAATGGGATTTGGAACCGGATTGAATTGCCTTTTGAGTTATTTAGAGTCCGAAAAAGGATCATACTCTATGAATTATACTGCCATCGAGGCGTATCCGTTGGCGTTGGATGCTGTGAAATTGCTGAATTTCTACAAAGAATTAGAAATTCCGCAATCTGAATTTTTGAAATTTCACGAAGCTCCTTGGAATACGGCAATCAGCCTATCTGAAAATTTTACCTTGACCAAAAAGCAATCACTTTTTGAAACTGTTACTTTTTCTGAAGCTTTTGATTTAATTTATTACGACGCATTCGGAATACGGGTTCAACCGGAATTGTGGACGGCAACGATGATGGAAAAGATGTATCAATCTTTAAAACCCGGAGGTCTATTCGTAACCTATGCTTCCAATGGAGAAACACGCCGGAATTTACAACAGGTGAATTTTGAAGTAGAAAAAATAAAAGGACCCCCCGGAAAAAAAGAAATGATTCGGGCTTTTAAACCCTTTTAAACAGGGCGTTTTTCACTTCTTAATGTTCAGTTAATGTAAGCGTTTAATTTTATAAAAATTCATACATTACACCGTATGAAAAAGAAGGTATTGATAACCGGTGCTACCGGATTAATCGGACAAAAATTAATTGAATTATGTAGTGAAAAAGGGATTGAAGTGCATTACTTCACCAGAGATCCCTCGAAGGTGTCTCATTTTAAAAATGCCAAAGGATTTTTGTGGGATATCAAAAACAGAACCTTAGACGANNCAGATGGACAAAATCCTACAGAAAAACACTTGTCAACAGTCGTGTTGTTCCGATGCAAATGATGTACGAACGGCTTGAAAAAATCAATCATTCCGTCGGACATTTTATCAGTGCCAGCGGGATTAGTATATATCCCAGTTCTTCCACAAAACTTTACACGGAAGACGAACAAAGTCGATCCTTGAATTTTATAACGGAAGTGGTTGAAAAGTGGGAAGCTCAAGCGCGAAAATTCAAATCGCTGGGCATGGAAGTTTCCAAAGTACGCACCGGTTTGGTCTTAGCTAAAAATGGCGGACTGCTTCAAACGCTTGTGCAACCTGTTCGCTTGGGAATCGGATCGCCATTAGGATCCGGAGAACAGTGGCAGTCGTGGATTCATATTGAGGATATCGCCGGAATTTATCTGTTCTTGATGCGCTCTAATATGGAGGGAATTTTTAATGCCGTAGCGCCCAATCCGGTAAAGCAAAAACGATTGATTAAACTGATCGCAACCAAACTCAATAAACCGTTGTGGATGCCGAATGTTCCGGGATTTGCCATAAAACTGTTGATGGGAGAGATGGGAAGCTTGGCTCTGGAAAGTCAGTTGGTCAGTGCCAATAAAATAAAAGAAATTGGATATCATTTTCAATATCCGAATTTGGAGCCTGCATTGGACGATTTGTTGTAAAAAAAAGAAGCTGTTCAAAAAACAGCCTCTTTTTCTCATGAACAAATAAAAAGCAAGTTATTTATTTATTAGCAACAATATGCAGGGTTATTTTCATAGTATCATCGATAAAGTTGTCACCGAGATTCGAGAAAATTGAACGCGACATAAAATTGATTCCCCAACGTGTACGATCCAAGTCGAATTGCTCGGTACGAATTGTAATTTGATCATCGGTAATGTTGATTGTTGCAGGAAATTCAACGGTTTTTGTCTCTTCTTTAATCGTAAGATTTCCTCTGACGTTATTGGCTTCAACTGCTGTTAACTCAAAAGTTCCTGTAGGATACTTATTGGTATCAAAGAAATCACCTTCTTTTCCTTCAGCAGTCCCTTTTAAGTGGGCTTCGAGATTTTCTTTGTATTCGCCTTCAAGATCTTCAACGACGATTGAGGTCATATCAATGGTGAAGTTTCCGGCAACCAATTGATTGTTTTCAACCAAAAGCGTTCCGGAAGAAAGTTTCACGTGGCCGTAATGTGTTGTTCCCGGTTTTTTACCTTCCCACTTAATGACTGAACCATCAGTATCTACAGTATAAGAGTGTGCAGTTTCGGATGCTTCGGCAACATCTTCTAAAACTTCTTCAGATTTAGTAGTGTTATTGTTGCAAGAAACAAAAGCGGCGGTAATAAATGCCAGCAGGGAAATTTTAAAAGTAACAGTTTTCATAGTAATTGTTTAAATATAAAAATTTAGCGCACAAAATTAACTTAATGTGAGTGGAAAAAATCTTAACAGTCTGCTAATTTTTATAATGCGTGTCATTTTGGCATTAATCAATTAATGGCAGTACTTTTGTATTCTTTATTGAAGTAAAAAAAATAGCGCTTTATGAGTAAAAAAAAGAAAACAACCCAAGAGGAGAACTTGAATGAGTACGAAAATAATTTGATGGACGAACAACTTGAAGCTGACGAAGCGGCTTCAGATGAAAAAAAGTCAGAGCAAGATGCGGATGAAAAAGCACAACTCATAGAAAAACTAGAGCAAGAAAAAGATCGATACATTCGGTTATTTGCTGAATTTGAAAATTATAAAAAACGAACCTCAAAGGAGCGTATAGAGTTATTAAAAACTGCCGGAGAAGAAATCATGACTGCTTTGTTGCCGGTGTTGGACGATTTTGAGCGTGCCTTGAAAGAGCTGGAAAGAGCTGAAGATGACAGTCTTTATACCGGTGTAAAATTAATAAACGACAAACTCCGAAATACGTTAAAAACTAAAGGTTTAGAACCTGTTGAAGTTAAAGCCGGCGATGCTTTTGATGCAGAAACGCAAGAAGCAATCACTCAAATTCCGGCTCCGGAGGACAATCTAAAAGGGAAGGTTGTAGATGTCGTAGAGCGTGGATACCGTTTGGCCGATAAAATTATTCGGTATCCAAAAGTAGTTGTCGGTCAATAAAAATTGAATTATAACTTAGAATAAGTTTAAGCGAGAAACTAAAACAATGAAGGAAGATTTTTATGAAATATTAGGCGTTTCGAAAAACGCTTCTGCAGCAGAAATAAAAAAGGCTTATCGTCAAAAAGCGTTGAAGTATCATCCGGATAAAAACCCGGGAGATGCCGAAGCCGAAAAGATGTTTAAAAAAGCTGCCGAAGCCTATGAAGTTTTGAGTAACCCGGACAAACGTGCAAGATATGATCAATACGGTCATCAGGCATTTGAAGGCGGTGGTGGATTTGGCGGCATGAATATGGACGATATTTTCAGTCAGTTTGGAGATATTTTTGGCGCATTCGGGGGCGGTTTTGGCGGCGGATTCGGTGCTCAGGGAGGCCGAAGAACTGTCAAAGGAAGCAATTTGCGGGTTCGTATGCAGCTGACTTTAGAAGAAATTGCCGTGGGCGTGGAAAAGAAAATCAAAGTCAAGCGTAAAAAACTGGCAAAAGGAACTACCTATAAAACCTGTACTACCTGTAATGGTTCCGGACAAATCACCCGCATTCAAAATACCATTTTGGGACGCATGCAAACCGCATCCACCTGTTCAAACTGTGGAGGTCTTGGAAAAACAATAGATTCTAAATCTTCAAATGCAGATGCCGACGGTATGATAACTACTGAGGAAACTATCAGTGTTAAAATCCCTGCCGGTGTAGTGGATGGTATGCAGTTGAAGATGTCCGGGAAAGGAAATGATGCACCGGGCGATGGTGTTCCGGGCGATTTGATCGTGTTGATAGAAGAAATTCCTCACGATACCTTGAAAAGAGAAGGAGATAATTTGCATTACGAATTGTATATCAGTTTTTCCGAGGCGGCACTGGGCGCTTCCAAAGAAATTGATACCGTAACGGGCAAAGTTCGTATCAAAGTTGAACCGGGAATCCAAAGTGGAAAGGTTCTTCGCTTAAGAAACAAGGGAATCCCGTCTATTCAGGGTTACGGAATGGGCGATTTGTTGGTTCACATTAATGTTTGGACACCTCAAGTATTGACCAAAGAACAACGCGAATTCTTTGAAAAAATGAGTTCCGACGATCATTTTCAACCCAAACCCGAAAAATCGGAAAAATCATTTTTTGAAAAAGTAAAAGATATTTTTGCTTAAAGTTTTGTTAAATAGAAATATTGCATTATATTTGAAATGTCGCTTCACTTCTTGAAGTGGTAATTTTTCTTTTTCATAGCAATTTTTTCCCATCCAATTTATTTTGGGTGGGTTTTGTTTTTAATTGAAAAGTCTCTCAGCTTATTTCAAGTGAGAGACTTTTTTTAATGGCAGTTGTTTTAACACTCTTTGAAATACACCGCTTAATTTACACTTCTTTTTTGCTGCCACTCTTGATATTTACGGTATTGTTCTGCCGAGAGAATCTCCCTTAATTGTGCGTCTCTGTCACGTTTCCATTGTTCATCTCTTTCCATATTGGTCGTGCGTTCAGTTTCCCGTTCCCAAGCTTCCAAACGATTGACTTGATCCTCCGTCATCGTAAGGTTTCTGTACAATTCGTTTCTTTCATTTTCTGTCCAAATATATTCGGGCGTATCTAAACGGGTTCGGTCTTGTTCCATCAGCGTATTGTCTGTAGCTCGGTTGCGCTCCCGAGGATTGTCGGTTATTTCACGCTGTATTATATTGTCTTCTTCTATCTCGTTCGCGTAGGGATCGCGATTTGTATTTGTACAACTCATCCCAAATAGGATACTCGTTGCAACCAATAAAAATTTAAATTTTGTCATAGCTTTTAATTTTTGGTGATTTATGAATCGTAAAATTAAGGCAATCATCACATTAGAATGAATGCAAATCAGCAAAAGAATAATTGTATCAAGCCCGTAAATCTTAAGAGATTGACAATCCCTATTAATTTATTTTAAAAGCAGTGTATTTAAATGGAAATTTCAGCGAATCATACCATAATTATAGCGTATTAAAAAACAGATTTGATATGAACGCACATGAAGCAATTCTTCCAAAATAATCCATAAGCTATAAATAGTATTCATTTTCTGACACGGTTTAATGCGTTGTTTTTAATAAAGAATTATGCAATAATTTATGGAAATTTTATCATATAATGACTTTTTGAACCAGTATTTTTATGGAATAAACAAATCAAAAAAAGCTAAAGCCATGAAAACATCACCATTTTCGATTTCAGCTCAAGGTGTCGGAGCCGAAATATCCCAAATGTTTACAGTGCCGCCCAAAGAGTCTATCCCCAAAGAAAAATTTAGCTATTTTAAAGTTAAAAAAGGACTTGTGATGTGTGAATTGAATTTCGAATGTCGCTCGGCTGCCTCTGAGACAATCAAAATTAATAATCGAGAAAACAGACACCTTATTTATATATTAAATCAAGGCGATCCCATTGAAATTTCATATTGTAGTCAACGCCGCATGTATCTGCATCGCTTTCAAAATTTTATGTTTCACTGCAATCAGAATACAGCTATTGTATGTGACTTTAAGCCCCACAGAAATTACAAATTGACCGTATTTATAACCGATATGAATTATTACAACACATATGTCGGTCTTGATTCAAAGGACTTACAAGAAGATCAAATCATCCACTATAAATCCAAACCGGATTTAAAAATAACAGATTATTTGTTTAAAATCAATCAATTAGAAAAGAAGTTTCCCAACAATATTGAAATTTTCGGATACATTGTTTTAATCACGGGATTGCTTTATTCCAAGTATCTTAAAAGAGATAAAGAAAACAGTCTTTCCAAATCGTCACTTCGCGCGTGGGAGATTAAAGAATTGAACAAAATCACAGAAGAGATTCAGAATTTTCCCGAGCGCAATTACACCGTGAACAGTCTTTCCAAAAAAACAGGAATCAGCATTCCTCACCTTCAAGAAGGTTTTAAAGAAATGCACGGGCACACGGTTACCAATTTCATTCGTGAAGTGCGTCTAAAAAAAGCAGAGGCGTTAATTAAAGAAACCGATTTAAATATTTCAGAGATTGTTTATTCCATCGGGCTTTCAAGTCGGAGTTATTTCTCCAGAATATTTAAAAAGAAATACAAATGTTCCCCTTCGGATTATCAACGGCAACTTTGTACTTGAGACTAAATTTTTAAAACCGTTTTAAAAAGACTCCTGCCACAGGAGTTTTTTTATTGTCTTAACACACTTAACGATGTTTTAGTATAGAAAAGATTGAATATGACAAAAAGCGAATTTATTTAAGGCAAGCAATTGGTAATAAGCTTTCTAATTTTAGAAATTAATGTTCGTAAGTGCAACGATTACAAATAACTATCCATGAATTTTTATAGCTATGAAAAAAATTGAAACCAAAGAAACCACTGTTCATGATGAAATAAAAAGATGGGCAGAAGCGCGAGAAGGCAAACCGGCAGTCATTAAAACAAAGGAACGGATGAAAGAAGGAGAAGGCATTTTGAGGATCAATTTTCCGGGTGCTGCCGACGCTAATTTTGAAGTGATTTCCTGGGAAGAGTTTTTTGTGATTTTTAATGAAAATAAACTGAAATTCAGCTACCAAGAAGAAACCGAAGATGGAGCTATCAGCAGGTTTCATAAATTTCTAAAACACGAAGCAATCTCCGATTAACTAACTATTTAAAATTCTATAAACACCTTAAATTATGTCTTTAAACGCCCTATTTTTAAATTGTTCCTTAAAAAAAAGTGATGAAACATCCAACACGGAAGTTTTTATAGCACATGCCGAAAAAATTTTCCGAGAATTGGAAGTGGAAACCGATAAGATTCGTTTGGCGGATTACAACATACGCTTTGGAACTTCCAATGATGAAGGAGACGGCGATGCATGGCCACAAATTCTAGAAAAAATTTATGCCTGTGATATTTTGATTATTACCACGCCCGTTTGGCGAGGAGACAGATCGTCCATAGCTAAAATGATAGCTGAAAGGATGGACGGAATTTGGGAGGATGCCAATGATGAAAATGGTCAATATCCCACATATAATAAAGTAGCAGGAGTGATGGTGGACGGCAATGAAGACGGAGCAAAAAGAGCGATTACAGCCGCTTTGTTTGACCTAAACGAACACGGATTTACCATTCCTGTAAATGCCTTTAGTTATTACGTAGGAAAAGCCGGACCGGGACCGAGTTATATTGAAGCCGAAGGAGACAAACACGAATTTACAAACCGAACCCTTCTGTTTATGGTTCACAACCTCGTAGGGTGTGCAAAAATGCTCAAAGAAAATCCATATAAAACCGACCTTCATGCACTTTCCAAACGTGCTGAGAAAATGAGTGAATAAATGATTTGATACGCTTGATATGGAAGGAATTATAGATTTTATAAGCAATCATTTTATTGCAGGCGCAATACTCATCACTCTTATAATTTTTATAATTGTTTATCGCATCATGGTCTATTTTGGGAATCGTTCCGGCAATGTGCTTCCGCTAAATTTTGCAAAAAGAATGCAATGGCCGTTGTTGCTGTTTTTGTTTTCTATGGTCATAAAAGCAGCACCGTTACGATTTGTAAATGATGCCGGCATTGTTTCTTTCATCAGCTTGCAGTGATTGGTGGAATCGTTTCTGTGACGTGGATGATAATCGTATTTCTCAAAATAATCAAACAGCATATTGTCGCAAAATACGATGTGTCCGTAAGCGATAATTTACGAGCTAGAAAAGTTCAGACGCAATATATCGTATTGGAAAATACGCTCATTTTTATAGTAGTGATGGTAGCTATCGGAATTGCGTTGATGAGTTTTAATTCCATTCGAAATATAGGAATCAGTGTGTTGACTTCTGCGGGAATTGCCGGAATAATCATCGGATTTGCCGCACAAAAAGCATTGGGAACTATTTTAGCGGGAATTCAAATTGCCATTACACAACCGATTCGTTTTGACGATGTGGTTATCATCGACGGGGAATGGGGAAGGATTGAGGAAATCAAACTTACGTATGTGGTTGTCAACATATGGGATAAACGCAGATTGGTGGTGCCTTCGACTTATTTTTTGGAAAATGTTTTTCAAAATTGGACACGCACGCAATCCGGTATTTTAGGAACGGTTTTCATTTACACCGATTATACTGTTCCTCTATCACCATTACGCGAAGAATTGAAGCGATTGTTAACCGGCAGCCCTTTGTGGGATAATGATGTTGGGATAATTCAAGTGACCGAAGCTTCAGAACAAACTATGGAACTACGGGTGCTTGTAAGTGCGCGAAACTCCGGAGAAGCTTTTGATTTGCGAGCTATGGTCCGAGAAGGGCTCATCGATTTTCTTCAAAAAGAGTACCCCGATGCGCTTCCGAAAATAAGAATAGTGAAAAATAAAATTGAAGAAGAAAAAAGAAACGACTAAAAACAAAAGGCTATGAAAAAAATTATTATTGTATCCAACCGATTGCCGGTAGAATTGAAAATTGAAAACGATAAAATAACATTTAAACAAAGTGTGGGCGGATTGACTACCGGTTTGAGTTCTGTTCATCCCAAAGATCATAATTTATGGGTAGGATGGTTGGGAATTCCCGAACAAGAAATTCCGGGGAGCTCCTTGAAAGACGACTTGATGGATGAGGTTATTCGTAAGGATTATATCCCGATTTTTCTTACCGAAGAAGAGATTGATTCTTATTATTACGGATATAGCAATGATATCATTTGGCCTTTGTTTCATTATTTTCCTGAATATGCTAAATTCAACAGTTATTATTGGAGCGGGTATAAAAAAGTTAATGAAAAGTTTGCACGCGAAATCCTCAATTATACGGATGAGAACGATACGGTATGGGTTCATGACTATCACTTAATGTTGCTGCCTGCCATGTTAAAAACACAGCAATCGCATTTAAACATCGGATTTTTTCTTCATATTCCTTTTCCCACCTATGAGGTTTTTCGGATGCTTCCCTCCCGAGTCGAGATTTTAAAAGGCTTACTCGGCACCAATTTAATTGGGTTTCATACTTCGGAATATCAGCAGTATTTTATAGAAAGTGTGTCGCGGTTGTTGCCGTGTGAAATCCATGGAAATGAAATTATTTATGAAGGTCATAAAACCGTAGTCGAAGTATTTCCGATGGGAATCGATGCCGATGAATTTGAAAATGAAGCGCATTTACAAAAAGAACAAGAAATAAAACCCCAATCTATTAAAGCCGAAATAAAGGAATATACCAAGCATTCACCACAAGTGCGGTTTATTATTTCAATTGACCGATTGGATTATTCCAAGGGAATTGTAAATCGATTGGAGGCATTTGACTATTTTTTAGAAAACAATCCGCATTATAAAGAACAAGTAAAACTCTTGATGTTAGCGGTTCCTTCACGCACCTGCGTGCCACAGTATCAGCTTCTTAAAAAGGATATCGATGAATTGGTCGGGCGCATAAACAGTAAGCATGCCACCGTGCGGTGGACTCCGATTTTATATTTGTTTCGTTCTTTGCCTTTTGAAGATTTAATCAGTTTGTACACCTGTTCGGATGTGGCATTAATTACTCCGGTTCGGGATGGAATGAATTTGGTAGCCAAAGAATAT